>JAANCK011321472.1_pt1 | contig 21258 bp, 18 predicted proteins | sample 7277841 | NCBI WGS metagenome assembly JAANCK01 (sample SAMN14222788, study PRJNA588281) | permafrost metagenome | isolation source: Arctic cryosol methane SIP | place: Canada:Nunavut | collected 2015-07 | reverse complement strand
CGGTAATCCTGTGTGAATACCGTGCCGGTTGTGCCGTCCAGCGCATGGCTCATGGGCAGCGGCCTGCCGTCTATCGTGCGGGCAAGACGCGGGAGCACACGTTGCGACTGGGTGAGCGGGAAGCATTGCATGTCCTTTGCAAGAGGTGCGCACACGGCCAGATCCGCCGTTTTTCCGAGCGCGCCCGCATCGGCGATGGTGCGCGTCAGTTGTGGCAGGGTGGACTCGGTCCTTGCCATGCCGATGCGGATCCCTCTTTCGTCCACCACGTCCCGAACAACCTGCAGGATCAGTTGCCCATCCCACAACAGGCGCGCGCCGGCTTGCGTGTTGAGGTGCACGCTGAGCGCCGGGTTTTTCGACAGGCGGCCTGCGCGCACGATTTCATCGTTGCGCGCGTCATAAAAGGAGACACCGGTTAATCCGGTCGTCAGAAATGAATCCGCGATCTGTTGCAAGGCATGCCGGCTGGAGTCGTTGCCTGGCTCCGCCTTCAGTTGCTGCAGGTTGAGGATCACGAAAGGGCGGGAGGACACCGTCAGTGCATCGGTCACGCCGGCGCTGATTTCGCTTTCGAACAGGCGCCGGGCGCTCTGCAGCGACGCTTCCAGGCTTGTGACGAGGATGGATTCAACTTGTCGCTGCATCACGGCATATACGCCGATGCCCGAGGCGAGGGTCAGGGCAACCAGAATGAGGCCGCCTATAATGCCGATGCGGTAACTTTCGTATTGCCGGTCCAAACAAGTCCTCTCCTGTCTTACGTCGCGGATGCCGGGGCGCGCGCGCAAGGTATTGGCATCGTGGATGCTGTTTCTGACCGGTAACTTACCACGCATTCCGGGGGAAGGTTGAAAGGACCGGGGTCTCTAAGGCGAAAGCCGAACCCGATATGAGACAGACGCCCAGCAGTGATTCAAGAAACCCTCTGCCCCGCCATGGCTTACTCGTTGAATCCTATGCGATCGACTGCTTTGCGGTACCACCGGCAGAATCCGGCCCAGACTGTGTAAAAACGCATTGAAGTTTCGGGCCCGCTGATTTTCCAACGCGAGGGTTCATTTCCCCAGCGTTAAAAGTTTGCGATGGCATTCGCCAATCGCCAACCAGATCAAGTGCGCGCGACAAGTTTCGACTTATCACTGGCGGGTAGGCGGCCACACGCCAGATTGGCCGGGATGGCGATGTCCATCAGCTTGGGGTTGGACAGCACCAGGCCATTCATCAACTCGATGTACTGCGCACGCGTGGTATTGGCCAGACGCGGGTTGTGGCGTTTTTCCTCGCCGATGGAGGACACCGTCCAGCCCTTGTAGTCGTGAGCCGGATAGACCAGCGTGTCATCGGGCAGCTTGAACAACTTGTCGACGATGGAATCGTAGGACTTGGCGGCATCGCCCGCCTGAAAGTCGGTGCGTCCGGTGCCGCGGATCAGCAGCACGTCGCCGGTAAATACCGCCTGTGGCTGATCGGGATTCAGCACGAAGCTGAAGGATTCGTTGGTATGGCCGGGGGTGTAGACCGCGCGCAGCTTGACGCCGTCGACGTCGATCAGGTCACCGTCGCGCACGTGGTCGGTCACGCATTCGGCCTGGGTGAACTCGCCCATCAGGGTGGTGCAGCCGGTCGATTCGCGCAGGTCGCCCAGCCCGGTAACGTGGTCAGCGTGGGTGTGGGTATCGATGGCGCGCACCAGCTTTAAATCCAGGTCGGATATGGCTTTCAGGTAATGCGGCACCATTTCCTTGACCGGGTCGATGATGAGGGCTTCGCGGCCGACACCCGACGAGATCAGATAGGTGTAGGTGCTCGATTCTGCATCGAAGAATTGACGAAACAGCATGTTTTTCTCCTTTTCTGGAGCCAATATCTCAACTTTGGCGTTGATCCCGTAGTACCGGATCGCATGTCACAAAATAGTATTTTTCAGCGGGCTGTTTACCCGGTCACGCGACAAAAATACTCGGGGAATTAGCACAAGCCTTATTCCAAGTTGATCCGATTTGGACAAAGTTTGATATGGGGTTGATTTGTTTGATTTAAAGCGTAAAAGCGGCGATGCATGCGAATGGGAGGATCACGCGCACACCGGTTGCCGCGAGGCATGGCTTAATTCAGCCGTTCGCCGACCGCTTAGGGAAGTAACGCAGGCCTTCTTTTTTGTTACCCCGACCGGCAGCTTCGGGGGGCAATTACGTTCACTCGTGCCGCAGCGCTTCGATCGGGTCCATGCGAGCGGCGCGCCGCGCGGGGAAATAACCGAACAGTACGCCGATGCCGGCCGAGAAGGCCAGCGACAGCAGGTTGATGGATGGATCGAACGCGTAAGGCACGCTCATCAGGCTGGACAGCCCCCAGGACGCAGCGGTGGCGATGATGACTCCGACGACGCCGCCCATCGCGGACAGCACGACCGCCTCGATCAGGAACTGCAGCAGCACTTCGTTTTCCAGCGCGCCGACGGCGAGACGCAGGCCGATCTCGCGGGTGCGCTCGGTGACGCTGACCAGCATGATGTTCATGATGCCGATGCCGCCCACCAGCAGGCTCACCGCAGCCACGGCACCGAGCAGGGTGGTCAGCACCTGGGTGGTGCTCGACAGCGTCTCGGCCAGTTGCTGGGTGTCGAAGATGTTGAAGTCGTCGTCGTCGCCTGCGGCGAGGTTGCGGCGCTCGCGCAGCAGCTGCGTCAGGCTGGCCTTCAGGCGCGTGCTGTCGCTGCCGTCGCGCATCGACACCAGCAGCGTGGCCACCTTGAGGCTGCCGGTGACGCGGCGTTGCAGCGTGCGCAACGGCACCACCACGGTGTCATCCTGGTCGCCCATGCCGCTCTGGCCCTTGGCGGCCAGGATGCCGATGACGGTGCACGAGAATTTTCGCACGCGCAGCTGTTCGCCGAGGCCGGTCTGGCCGGCGGTGCCGTCGAAGATTTCGCGCCGTACCGTTTCGCCGATGATGCACACGGCGGCACCGGCGCGCTGTTCTTCCGGTTCGAAGATGCGGCCGCTGGCGAGCTTCCAGTTGCCGGTGTCGAACCACGCGTTGCTGCTGCCGATGACGCTGGTGGACCAGTTGCGGCCGTTGGCCACCACGGTGACGCTGGCGCGGCCTTCGGGCGCGACAGCTGCGACACCGCCGATCTGCGCCGCGATGGCTTCGGCATCGCCTTCCTTGAATTGCGGCACGCCTGCGCCGCTTCCACCGCTGCCGCCCGGCCCCGAGCGCTGGCCTGGCCGCACCATCAGCAGATTGGTGCCGAGGCCGGAAATCTGCGTTTTGATCGACTGGGTCGCGCCGTTGCCGAGCGTGACCATCGTGATCACCGCGCTGACGCCGATGACGATGCCCAGAATGGTGAGAAACGAGCGCAGCAGGTTGCGGCGGATCGAGCGCAAGGCCAGCATGAAGACGCTGTACAGCATCAGCTCGTCTCCACCGGCAACGGCACGCCAGGCGCCGCAGTGGTCGGGTTCGGGTTCGCCACGTCGTCGGCGATGCGGCCGTCGATGAAATGCACCATGCGTCGCGCGTAGGCCGCCATGTCGGCTTCGTGCGTGACCATCAGCACGGTAATGCCATGGTCTTGATTGAGCGCCATCAGCAGGCCCATGATCTCGTGGCTGCGCTGCGTGTCGAGGTTGCCGGTGGGCTCGTCGGCCAGCACCACGGCCGGTTCGGTGACAATGGCGCGCGCGATCGCCACGCGTTGCTGCTGGCCGCCGGAAAGCTCCGCCGGCGTGTGGTGTTCCCAGCCGCCCAGACCCACGGCCTGCAACGCCTTGGCGGCTGCCGCACGGCGCACGCTGGCGCTGTCGCCGCGATACAGCAGCGGCAGCTCGACGTTCTCCTGCGCCGAGGTGCGCGCCAGCAGGTTGAATCCCTGGAACACGAAGCCCAGATAGCGGCGCCGCAGCCGCGCCCGCTGGTCGCGCGACAGCGCTTCGACGTGCGCGCCCTTGAATAAATACTGTCCAGCAGTGGGCGTGTCCAGGCAACCGAGGATGTTCATCGCGGTGGACTTGCCCGAACCGCTGGGCCCCATGATGGCGACGAACTCGCCGGCGTGGATGTCGAGGTCGATGCCCTTGAGCGCCATCAGCTCGGCCACGCCGCTGCCGTAGCGCTTGGTGACCCCGCGCAGCTGGATCAGCAGCTCGCTCATTTCGCTGCCGCAACCATTTGATCGGTGATGACCTGCATGCCGGCCTGCAGGTCGCCGCCGGTGATCTCGGTCATGCGGCCGTCGCTGATGCCGGGCGTCACGGCCACGGATACCGCCTGGCCATCGCGCAGCACCCACACTTGTTTGGCCGCTGCGGTGCTGGCACTGGCCGCGGCAGACTTGCGGGTGCCGCTGCGCGGCATGCGCGGCAGCAGGCTGATGCCCATACCTTTTTTGTCTGATTCGCCGGTTGCCGCCGCGGTGGGCGTGAAGCGCAGTGCGGTGTTGGGCACCAGCAGCACGTCCTTGCGCTGTGTGGCGGTGATGGTGGCGGTGGCCGTCATGCCCGGGCGCAGGCTCAGGTCGGTGTTGTCGACGTCGAGATAGGTCAGGTAGGTGACGACGTTGTCGGTGATGGTCGAGCCGAAGCCCACGCGCGTGACGCGCGCAGGAAACTTTCGGGTGGGATAGGCGCTGACGGTGAAGCTGGCGTTCTGGCCGACCTTGACCGCGCCGACGTCGGCCTCGTCCACATACACCCACAGGCGCAGCTGGGTCAGGTCTTCGGCCACGGTGAACAGCGTCACCGCCTGCAGCGATGCCGCTACCGCGTTGCCGGGGTCGACGTTGCGCGTGAGCACCACGCCGTCGGTCGGCGCGACGATCGAGGCCTTCGACAGGTTGGTCTGGTCGGTGGACAGCGCCGCCTGCGCGTCGGCCACGCTGGCGTGGGCGCTGGCCTCGTCGGCAATCGCGCGCGCGAGCGTGGCGCGGCTGCCATCAAGTTCGGCCTTGGACGGCACCTTGCCACCCGACAGACGCGCGACTTCTTCGAAGCGAGCCAATCCGGCCCTGGCTTCTTTCACCGTCGCGACGGTTTGCGCGACCCGGGCATTCGCGGCGGCCATGCTTGCGCGCGAGCGCAGGATCTGGTCGCGCAGCTTGGCGGTGTCGAGCTCGACCAGCACCTGGCCCTTGTGGATGCGGTCATTGACGTCGACGTTGACCTTCAGCACGGTGCCCGAGAGTTCACTGCCGATGTTGATCGAACGGGTCGGTTGCAGCGTGCCGTTGGCGGTGACGGTCAGCGTCAGGTTGCCGCGCGCCACGGTCTGCGTGGTGTAGCTCGGTGCCGCGTTGGCGGTTTTGTGCGCCTGCCACCACCACAGGCCGGCGGCGACCAGCACCAGCAGCAGGGCGCCGGCCCACAGCGTGGGGCGGCGATGCCAGGCGCGCGAGGTGGGTTCGTCGAGCAGGGCGGCGAGGTCGCTTTCGCTGCCGGGTGGCTGCGCTGCGGCGGTGGAAGATGAAGGCGTTGTGATGCTCATTTCGGGTCAGTCCGGGTTGCGTCTGCGGAGGAGGGGGGTGTTGCATCACTGTCTTCAGGGCGCCAGCCACCGCCCAGGGCCTTGTACAGGCGCACATGGTCAGTACTGAGACCGGCGCTGGAAATGGCCACACTTTCCTGCGCGTTGAGCTGGGTGCGCTGGGTATCGAGCACGGTCTGGAAGTCGATCAGCCCGCTGTCATAGCGCAAGCGCGCCAGCAGTGCAGCGTTGCCGGCCGCCTCGGCGGCCCGTTGCAGGGACAACAGGCTTTCGCGGTCGCCGCGCAGCGCAACCAGCGCGTCTTCCACGTCCGTCAGCGCCGTCAGCACGGCAGCCTGGTAAGCCATGCCCGCCTGGTCCAGCGCGGCCTGCTGCGCACGCACCTGGGCGCGCAGGGCGCCGCCATCGAACACCGGCAGCGACACGCTGGCCAGCAGCGCTCCGATGCCCGCCGAACTACTGGTCAACGCGCCCAGCGTCAGGCCGACCAGACCCAGCGAGCCACCCAGCTGGAAGTTCGGCATGCGTGCCGCCTCGGCTTGCGATACGCGCGCCAGCGCGGCCATCACCTGGAGTTCGGCGGCGCGCACGTCGGGCCGCTGGCGCAGCGTCTCGGCGGGGAAGCTCAATGCAAGATCGGCGGCGGCCTGTGGCACCGGGTCGGACGCGGCGAGCACCGTCGACAAGGCCGCCGGCGGCTGGCCGGTCAGCACCGCGAGTGCATGACGGGCCTGTTCGATGGCGGTCTGCAACGCCGGGATCCGGGCGCGTGTCTGTTCGGCGGTGGTGAGCGCCTGCTCGGTGTCCAGAGAGGTGACCAGTCCGGCCTGCAGGCGCCACTGCGTGATCTGCAAGGTCTCGAGCTGGCTGGCCAGGTTGTCGGCGGCAATCGCCAGGCGCACCTGGGCACCCCGCAGCGTGATGTAGCTGAGTGCCACTTCGGCGGCAATCGACACCTGCACGTCGCCCAGGCTCGCGGCGCTGGCCTGGGCCGTGGCCTCGCTGGCATCCAGTGCACTCCGGTTGGCGCCGAAGATATCGAGCTCCCAGTTCGCATCGAGGCCGACCTTGAAGGTGTTGCCAGTGATGTTCCCGCCGCTGATGCCTCGCTGTGCCGACGCTGAACTGCCGACCGTCGGCAGCAGCGCGGCGGCCGAGACATCGCGCAGCGCACGCGCCTGCCGCAGCGCAGCCTCGGCACTCTTGACGCTGGTATTGGCCTGCAAGGCCTGGGCCACGAGGCTGGCGAGCAGCGGGTCGTTGAAGCGCAACCACCATTGCGCCAGCGAGGATGCGCCGGTCGTTGCGGAAACATTGGTAGTGGACCAGTTGACCGGTATGTCGACCGCGACTGGCACGGCACGCTGTGGCGCCACCGACGCGCAACCGGATAGGACCAGCATCATGCAAGCCGCAACGGTCGTGAAGCGCATCCCGCGTGCAGCGGCTGCGTGGTGGTTAGAAAGGGGGGAGGGCATCATGGTTCAGGCAGGGTTCTGGCATCATGGATTCGCGGGTATCGGCGTCTTGTGCTGTGATTTTTTCGAATGGCCCGGTTTTTTCGAGGTCAATGCGCCGGTGTTACCCACGCTGTGCGACCGACATTCGCATGATGCGCTGCTGTTTCTGAAGCAATCTGTTCGATAGCGCACGTTACGGTTCCTCACGATTGTTCGACGCCGTAGTTTTCCACGGCAATGACGCTCCAGGACGGAGTCGGGCAAAGCCGGGTTATCTGTGATCAGTCCGCCGTCCACTTTGATGAAGCTTATTGCATATATATTTATCTTGCAAGATAATTAATAGTTGAGACTCTATACACATGAGCAAGCGATCCGACATGGCTGACACACCTTCCAATCCCGTTAACATGCACCGGGAGAACTGGCCTGAATCCTACGATGCGCAGATGTTCCCACTGGTCATTTCACTCTTGCAGGCCCACGAAGCGCATCATTCCCGCGCGGTCACGGTCATGGCCGCCAGTGGTTTGAGCCTGGTTGAATTCGATGTGCTGGCGAGTCTGCGCCGCTCCCCGCCACCCCATGCACTGACGCCATCGGACCTTCAACGAGCGATGTTGATCACGTCTGGCGGGCTGACCAAAGTGTTGCAGCAACTGGAAATGCGAGGGCTTGTGTCACGCTCAACCGACGATGCTGACCGACGCGTCAAACCTGTTGCGCTCACCGATCAGGCCATGCCTGTTTTGGAGAAAGTGATGTCTGAATCGCATACGATTGTGGGCGGTTGGATACGTCAATCATTGACCGGCGCCGAGATCAAGCAACTCACGTTACTTCTGAAGAAACTGGTGAATACACCTTCCTTGAGTTGACCATATCGCCAAGACCAAGCCAGAACCGGCTTTAGATGACGCGAACGGCGCATCACTCGTGTACGCCGCAAATGCGCCAGCAACTCCTTCTTCAGGGCGCCTCTGGCCTGTATGAAGAGGCTGCGATAAATGGTCTCGGGTGACACTTTGACCGAAGGACACAACGTGATAGACAGACCCGCAAGCTGGAAGGCTTTGTGGGATTTTTTCGTCCCGGATGTCGTTCCTGAATAGAACGGTCATCGCACACAGTTGCGGCCTGAATGCTTGGCAAGATAAAGCCGATCATCGGCGGTTTGTAGCAGGCCATAGCAGGACAGCTTCGCGCTGGGACTCATGCTGGCGCAGCCGACACTAATAGTGACCTGGCAGGCTCCGTCCGGGCGTTGCTGGGGGATCCGCAGTTCCATCACTGCATCGCGCAGGCGTTCACCGATCCAGCGTGCGCCTTCGAGATCGGTTCCGGGCAGGATGGCAACGAATTCTTCACCGCCGTAGCGGGCCAGGAGGTCGCCAGGGCGGGTGAGCGCCTTAGCCATGGCATTAGCCCCCGTCGCAGGCAGTGGTCGCCTTCGCGGTGGCCATACAAGTCGTTGAACTGCTTGAAACAATCCACATCCACCATTACCAGGGACAGGCGATGTTGTTCCCGTATCGCGCGCAACCATTCGGCACTCAGAGCAAGGTCGAAACCGCGCCGGTTGGCGACGTCGGTGAGACTGTCCTGGTTGGCGTAATGCTCCAGTAGGTCATTTCGGATCTTGATCCGGAGCTGATTACGGATACGCGCTTCGACCACATCCAGGCGGAAGGGGCAGGTAATACAGTCCTCAGCGCCCAACCTGAGCGCCTGGACCTCGTCCTCGGCGTTGTCCCGGTCGATGATCAGCATGACCGGTATAGACTGCGTCGTCTCGTCCTCCTTGAGTTGACGGCAGATCTCCAGGCCCTCCCGGATCGGCGCCAGGTTGTCAAGCAGGATCAGGTCAGGTCTTTGATCCGGGTGGCGAGCGGTTTCCAGTATGTCGGCGGCGCTCGGCACAGCCTGAATCTGGCACTCGGGCGCCATGATTCGGGCCAGGAGAGTGGCAGTCGGTTTGCTGTCGACGATGAGGATGCGTGGCTTGTCGGATGTAATGATCTTCTCCCACAGCGAATCTGGTGTTTCCGGCATCTGGAGAAGGTGGAACGGGTTTTGAGCGGGCGTATCCTGCTGCGGTGCGTGCGCAGGATGCGTCTCGGCATTCAGCCATCGTGGTTTGAGCTTGGCCAATTTCATACTTGGGCGTCTCCTCTCGAATCATGTCGAATCAGGCATCGATCAGTACAGCCAGTGCGCTTTCAGCTTGCGGCATTCACCGCTCCATTCGCATGCGTCAGAGCAACCGTAGCGTTTTTCACTCGAGAAGCAGGGTTCGTCGCCGCATTGCAACTGGATAAGCCGGATGAGCTGCGTTTGCGAGGTATAGGGCGCGCACGCCTCAAGTCCAAAATCACATACCAGTTTCTGCAATTGTTCAACGGTCATATCCGGCTCCAGGTAAGCAGGTTGGTTAATCTACGCATTTTTGTTGGGGACAGAGCCGAACCGGAATCGCCCACCATACAACGCTCATCACGCCAATCCTTGTTGGCGGTTGCCCCACGAAACCATGAATCATTTTTTTGATGGCATCTGCATCATGAGAAAAAAATTTCCGGGTGGGTATTGGGAGAATCTTTAGTTAGCTAGACCGTTCATCGCAGCGGGACACCATCCGATTGCAGCCAGTTGAAATCTGATGAAAAATTCGAATGCTTGCCTAATGGGCGCAGAATCTCGTAGCCGTGCCCATTGCGACAGGGAGACGGTACGCAGCCAGATAAAAAGAGAGGGAGGAGCATGGCAATCGAGCAACCCGGGGAGGATCGGCAGCCACCACATCGGGATGTGGAGTCGGGCCTTGCGGAACCTTTCCGGCAGGAAACCGAGACGCGGCCCTTGCCCACTATCGAATACCTGCAAGCAGAACTGCAGCAGGTGCAACAGGCGCTGGCGGAATCGCAAAACAGCGAACAGCTTTTGGCGGGACTGTTCGAATCGGCCATGGACGCCATCATCAGCGTGGACGAGGGCCAGTGCATCGTGCTGTTCAACCCGGCAGCCGAGCGGATGTTCGGCCTGTCGGTCGCCGAAGCCATAGGCCAGCCGATCGATACGCTGTTGCCTGAGCAAGCCCGCCAACACCATGCGGAACACATTCGCACGTTCGCCCGCACTGGGGTGTCCAGCCGCCAACTGGTGGGCCCGGGCTGCGTTCACGGCCGACGCGCCAATGGCGAGCTGTTTCCGGTAGAGGCCTCCATTTCCCAGATCAAGGTACAGGGCCGCCGGCTGTTCACTGTCATCCTGCGCGATATCAGCCGGCGCATCCACGACGAACAGGCCTTGCGCGAAAGCGAAGAACGCTTGACGCTGTTTGCCGCCACCACGTTCGAGGGCATCGTCATCAGCGAGCGCGGTCGCATCATCGACTGCAACGAGCAATTCGCGCGAATGATGGGCTATACCGTCCGGGAGTTGGCGGGCAGGCTCATCGAGGAGTTGGTCGTCCCCGAGGACCGCGAACGCGTTGCGGAAAATATCCGGCGGGGTCGCGAAAGCATTCTTGAACACGCCATGCTGCGCAAGGACGGGGAGCGCCTTATCGTCGAGACCCATGGCAAGACGATCCCGGTTGGGTCGCCCGGCGGGCGCCGGCTGACGGCGGTGCGCGACATCACCGAGCGCAAGCGGATCGAGCAGGCCTTGCAAGAGCGAACCGAGCGGTATGAACTGGTGCTGGCAGGTGCGCAGAGTGCCATCTGGGATTGGGACGTGCCTGGCCGGCGCGTCCATTTTTCCGCGCAGTGGAAGGTCATGCGGGGTTTTGCAGAAAACGAGGTGGGCGATGGCGAGGAGGAGTGGAGCGCCGGCATCCATCCGGAAGATGCCGCGCGGGTCATGGCAGCTGTCGAGGCCCACTTCCTCGGGAAGACGCCCGTCTTCGCCGAGGAATACCGCATCCGCTGCAAGGACGGGTCGCTGAAATGGATTGCCGACCGTGGCATCGCCCAGCGCGACGCCAGAGGGAACGTCGTCCGCATGGCCGGCTCGGAAAGCGACATTACCGAACGCAAGCGGATAGAACAGGCGTTGCGCGACAGTCAGGCAGATCTGAATCGTGCCCAGTCAGTGGGCCAGATTGGCAGTTGGCGGCTCAATATTCTACGCAACGAATTGCACTGGTCCGATGAGAACCACCGCATCTTCGGTATCCCCGAAGGTACCCCCATGTCCTATGAGACATTTCTCTCCACCATTCACCCGGATGACCGGGAATACGTTGATCGCATGTGGATGGCTGCATTGCGCGGCGCACCTTACGATATCGAGCACCGACTGGTTGTGGACGGCGTGCTGAAATGGGTGCGCGAGCGGGCCGAGCTGGAATTCGATGAGCAGGGGCGGTTGCTGGGCGGATTCGGCACGACCCAGGACATTACCGGACTCAAGCAGGCCGAGCAGGCATTGATCGAGGCCGATCAGCGCAAGGACGAGTTTCTCGCCATGCTCGCCCACGAGCTGCGCAATCCGCTGACGCCGATCCGCAACGCCGCGCATGTGCTGGGCCGCCTGGAGACGCAGGAGCCGCGGGTGCAGTGGGCGCAGCAGATCATCGAGCGCCAGGTGGGCCACCTGACCCGCCTGGTGGATGATCTGCTGGACGTTTCGCGCATTGTGCGCGGCAAGGTCTCGCTCAAGATGGAGCCGGTCGAGCTGGCCGCCGTGGTGAATCAGGCGCTGGACATGGCCCGTCCGCTGATCGATGGGATGCAACATCAGATCGCGGTAAGGCTGCCCGAGCAGCCGGCCTATCTGGAAGGCGACCCGGTGCGGCTTGCCCAGGTGCTGCTCAACCTGCTGGACAATGCAGCCAAATATACGCCCGAAGGCGGAAGAATCGAGGTCGAGGCCAGCGTGGTCGGCCCCGTCATCGAGATCCAGGTGCGCGACAACGGCATCGGCATTCCGGCAGACCTGCTGCCGCAGGTGTTTGACCTGTTCCAGCAGGGTGAGCGCACGCTGGATCGCAGTCAGGGCGGACTGGGGATCGGCCTGACCCTGGTGAAACGGCTGGTGGAGATGCATGGCGGACTGCTGGAGGCATCCAGCGCCGGAGAGGGGCTCGGTTCGGAGTTCACGATCTGGCTGCCTGTCTTGCCTGGCCCGTCGTCTATGGCCTGCCAGCAGGTGAGGGAGGCGAACCCCGCCGCGGCTCATTGCCGGGTGCTGGTGGTAGATGACGATCCCGCCGTGACCGACAGCATGACTGTGCTGCTGCAGATTGAGGGCCATGAAGTCAGGGCAGCAGCCAGCGGCGAGGCGGCGCTGGAACTTGCCCGCAGCTTCCGGCCCCAACTCGTCCTGCTCGACATCGGCCTGCAAGACATGGACGGCTACACGGTGGCCCGGCAGTTGCGTGCACAGCAGGCCGCGGGTGAAAAGATCTGCCTGGTGGCGGTGACGGGCTACGGCCATGAGGCCGCGCGGGCGCGTTCGGAAGATGCGGGTTTTGACCGGCACCTGGTCAAGCCGGTGGACCCCGAGATCCTATGCGAACTGCTGGCCGAGATCGGGCGCGCGCAGACTGGCCGGGCTTCGGGCGACTAGGCCACCATGCGGCAAACGACAGGAAACCCGTCGTGAAACGACTTCGATCGTGGCTTGCTCCGGCCCACACCATTCATCGGGTGGTGCAGTTCAATATCCGGCAGGTCTTTCTGCTCACCCTGCTGCTGGGGCTGGCGTTTTCCGCGCTGCTCGCCATTCCGTTTGTCCTCTATCACCGGGCCGAATCTGACAATAATCTGAGTCTGCTGCAGGCGGAACAGGAACAGGTCATCAAACTTGCAGCGGGCGCCATTCATCAGGAAATGGACGCCGTCCTGTCCGACCTGCGCTATTTGTCGCAGCACAACGAGATCAGGAACTACCTGACCCATGCCACCCCCGGCAGCCGGCTTGACCTGGCCAGGGAGTATCTGGTTCTGGCCAGGCAGAAACGCCTCTACGATCAGATTCGCTTCATCGGCGTGGATGGCATGGAGGAGGTGCGCGTCAACTTCAATGAGGGCAACCCCGAAATCGTCGCGGACCCGAATCTGCAGGATAAACACGACCGCTACTATTTCGAGAAAACCCTGGGTTTGTCGCCTGGGCAAATTTACGTCTCGCCGCTTGACCTCAACATCGAGCAAGGCGCTGTCGATCAGCCGCCCAAACCGGTCATACGCTTTGCAGTCCCGGTGGCCGATGAGCGGGGACAGATCCGCGGCATGGTGGTGCTCAACTACCTGGGGCAGCGTTTGCGCGACAAGTTGAGTGCACTGGAGGGACAGGCGGGCAAGATCCGGCTGCTCAACGCGGATGGGTATTGGCTCATGGGACCCACCCCGGACGACGAGTGGGGATTCATGTTCCCGGAACGTTCGCAACGACGTCTTGCCAGGCTTTCCCCCCCGCTCTGGCAGCAGATGAAAGCAGAACATTCCGGCGTCTATCAATCCGCAGAATCCTGGATCCAGTTCGAGCGGGTTTACCCCCTGCTCCGCGAGAGTTCCCAGGCCGGTGCGGCACACTTCGCCAGGCCAGTTGATGCGGATCGGTATTACTGGACCATTGCCGTCGAACTCTCCCAACCCGCCATACAGGCGGCCAATATCGCATTGCGGAAGAGACTGTGGACGGTTTACGGCGCGTTGGTCGTGTTTGCATTCCTGGTCGCAGGCGCGCTTGCCTTGGCCATCCATCGCAACAAGGCGCTCGCCGAGGTGGTGGAAAAGGTCGTGGACAATCTGCCGCTGCTGATCGCCTATGTGGATGCGGAACAACGCTACCGCTTCAACAACATGGCTTACGAACGGTTCTTTGGTTTGAATCCCAGCGAAATTTACGGCAAAACGATGCGGGAACTGCTGGGGGAGCCCGCCTATCAGGCCGCCCACTCCTACATCGAACAGGCACTGGCCGGGGAAGCGGTGACTTTCGAACGCCAGTTGGCTGATAAGGGCCCGGGCGTGTACGACGTGGTGATCTCCTACCTGCCGGACAGGTCGCTCCAGGGCGAGGTGCGCGGCTTTTACGTGATGGTCAACGACGTCAGCCTGATCAAGGAATCCGAACGTCTCGACAGCCGTCGCATGCGTGAACTGGCCCACGTTTCCCGCCTCGCCAGCATGGGTGAAATGGCCACCGAGATTGCCCATGAGATCAACCAGCCGCTGGCCGCCATTGCCATGTATAGCGCGGCCGGCCAGCGCATCCTGCAAGGCTATGATGACCGCAGCCAGGTGCAGGGCTGGCTTGAAGCCATCAATACCCAGGCAAAACGTGCCAGCGAAATCGTGCGGCGGGTGCGCCGTTTCGCACAAAAAGGCGAACATCAAACTGGCCCGGTGGACCTGGGGCAAATCGCGCGCGAGGTGGCTGCCCTGCTTGATCATGAGGCCCGGTCACAGCAGGTGGAGATCGTTCTGGAACTGGCTGAAGACCTGCCAACGGTGCAAGGGCAGGGCGTCCTGCTGGAACAGGTGGTCTTCAATCTGGCGCGCTATGCATTGGATAGGGTGCGGGCACAAACTGGCACGCGCAGGATCACACTAAGGACAGCCTTCGATGCGCACTTGGTCTATGTTGAAGTGTGTGATACCGGGCCCTGCGTGGATCCGGCGCTTGGCGAGCACATCTTCGATTCGTTCGTAACGGAGGAGGGTTTGGGCATGGGTCTAACCATCAGCCGCTCCATTATCGAGGCGCATGCCGGCACCTTGCGCTACGTCATGACTCCCAAAGGCGGGAATGCTTTCATGTTCAGCCTGGCGCGAGAGGCACGGTGATGAAACCGTACGAGCCAACGGTTTATCTCGTCGACGACGATGACGCGGTGCGCGGTGCGCGAGGCGCTGGGTGCCTTGCTCGGGTCGGTTTTCCTGAGCTACGAGAGCTACGCTTCGGCAGAGGCATTTTTGGCTGTGGCCAATCGTCAAATGCGGGGCTGCCTTCTGCTCGATGTGCGCATGCCTGGCATGAGTGGCCTGGAACTGCAGCGCAAACTGCAGGATCAGGATGTCGGGTTACAGATCATCATCATTACCGGACATGGCGATGTGCCCATGGCGGTGCGCGCCTTGAAAGCTGGCGCCTCCGATTTCATCGAGAAACCGTTCAATGAGCAGGATCTGCTCGACCGCATTCAGAACTGCCTGCACGATGACCATTACCTTTCGCACACCCGGCAGGCGCTGGATGAAGCGGCGGCGCGTTTTGCCACGCTCACGCCGCGAGAGCAGGCGGTGATGGAATTGATCGCGGCGGGCAATCACTCCAAGAAAATCGCGGCACAACTCGACATTCAGGATCGAACCGTAGACGTCCACCGCTTTAATATCATGCACAAGGTGGGTGTTCGGACCCTGGCCGAGCTATTACGTCTCTGGTCCGTCGCCCATCAACCGATGTAGCCGTTCAGAAGATCATCCGGGCATGCGAGTGCGGCTTTTGTATCTGCACGAACGTTGAATATTTTGGAGTTAACCGAAATACGGGAGTCTCAACAATAATCTCAGATGGACTTGCCGGTTTTTATCCATAACTTCGCATAATGTACCGTTAGGTTCAAGAAAACGACTTCCCAGCCGTAAAGCAGCACATGTTTTATGCAAAATTCCTCGTCGTCGCCGGACTGGTTCTGTTGGCCATTGGCCTGCTGAAAAGAAGAAATTCCAAGCGGCCGCACAATCATGAACCACTACTAAGAAACCAACCGGCAGACCTGAAAGACTCGATTTATCACCCGAAGGAATGGCGAAAGCCGAAAAGATAAAGCCCGCGAAAAGCGGGCTTTTTTAATCTAATGGGATCCGCGAAAAAGCCGGAAGGCCTTTATCCATGCGGCCTTAAAAGTCGACTTTTCTGCAGGGCATATTTAGACCTATGAACTTCGGCGGACACTGATTCGCGGAATCGTCGCAGGGGCGGACGACGCCCCTAAACGCTCCTGCATCCCGCTCAAGACGAATCCGAAACCCCGAGCCCCTCACGGGCTCTCGGCGGATTCTGCGCCAGTGGTGTGCTGTCGTCCGGTTTGGCTTTCAGAACAGGGGCTTTTGTGTCGGCTATTTGCGTGTCTTCTTGCTCACGCTGCTTAGGCTGATGATAGGGGTCATAGTACAGACCGGCGGCGCGTTGCCTGCACTGTTCAGGCGGCAACCATACCGGCGTTGCCTGTTGGCTGTAGCACGTGCAGGACTTGGCCGAGGCAATGCAGCCGACCACCTCAGGAGCGACAACAGGAGGCACCACAGCAGCGTAGAGAGGGGCGCTGAGGGGATTCGCATCATCGGCCGGAGTCATAGCCTCAACCAACCGCGCAGGCACCGCAGACGCCATCACAGCGACCGCACGCCCATCATTCAACCTGGGCACATCTTGATTGACCCCTTCCGCTTTTGTTTCTCCCGGATTCACGACGCCAGAAATCCGGCTTGTCGTTTTCCACGCAAGGAAACCACCAATAGCCACAGCACCGACGACCACATAAGCCGCCCACGGCAGCTTTGCCCTTGGCGGTTTCGTGTGCAGTTCTGCACTTTTGTAGAGATTGAATGTTTCCTTCGGGAGCCGATATTTGCGCTTCGTCGCAAGGCTATAGCTGGACTTGTCGTCTTCATTGATGACTTCGGATTTTTCGTACCTGTAGCGGCCGAGATAAGACGACTTCAGGAAAATATGGAGGCCACCCTTCACAAGCTTGCGGATATTTGCATCGAGCAGCCCGGAGCCCTGCGTGAGCAAAATAAAGTCGATGCCTCGATGACGGTGAGTCTCAAAAGCCGAGATATACGGCGGCACTTTTGAGCCGGTTGCACGCGGCCTGAAGAACTGCTGACATTCGTCGATTGCAACAACTGAGCCGGGCGGGAAGGTAAATTGATATTCAGACGTTCCCTGATCGTTTCTTTCCTCGGTCGTCCATTCTTCGATAAGCGGAAGTTTTGAGTGCTCAAGCGTCAGCCCGCGCACGTTGGTGAAAACCGGCCGGCCGGCATATTGCCCCATCAGCATCTGGACGAGAAGCGCGGTTTTACCCATACCTGGGCCACCAGTGATAAGCGTAATCATGCTGACATGACCCCAATTCTTGAGACAGCGGCAAAGGCCGCACGCGCAATAATCGCGCCGAGAATGACGCCGGTAGCCTGACCGAAGCCGATCAGGTTAAGCAGATCCAAGACCGACCCGGACAGCCCGCCATAGCTGGCGATTACATAATCCTTAACTTCAGCAGCAACCAAAGCGAGACCAGCATAAGAGATGACGCCAAGCCCAAGAGATAGCAAAACCCGCCTAGCCACTGGACCCGCGAGAGCGATAAGAAAGGCACCGAAATTCCCCATTATGTTTTAACTCCACCGATGAAAATATATCCCGCACTAAGCCACGCCAGCACCAAGACCAACGGCCGCAGCGCGTTAGCGAACTGACACAGCGGATCAAATGACATTGAAACGTTTTGCCCCAAAAATGAAGCCGTCATGGGCGCAGGACAGACACCCGCCCCGCCGACCGCGACCGGCGTAATCATCGAAATATTCCGCGCTTGCGTTGACAGGTCTTCTGCTGTGGGCGTGTCCAAGTTGGCACAGCCGAGCGTTGCCGGATACTTGTCACACTGGCCCGGTGTTGGCTCTGGCGGAGGATCGGGAGTAGGCTCAGGCGCTGGATTCGTGACAGGTTGCCCCGCTGTATCCGTCAACGGCTGATCATAGGTTGACACCGTGACTTGACCATTTGACGCAGGCGAAATGACAGCCATGGGCTGAGCCGTTGAACCATCCGGTTTTGTGTAGGGGTCGCCAGTCGGAACCCGCGCAGGCTCATACACAGGCGCAGCGGCCGGAATGCCAAGCTGAAACGCCAAATCTCCGAGCGTACCCACGGACGGCGCCGGGAGTGCATCAAAATCCGCTTGTGTTGCCGGGTGCGTGGTGGTTGCCGCACTGGCCGGGTCCGTCAACGCGCACGCGCTACCGTTCGCCGTGTAGCCCGCTGGACACCCGGTCTCGGTGACATTGCCAGTCGGGGCCGGATTGCCATAAGAGGCACCTGTACAGTTTGGGTACACCTTGGAACATGACGCAATATCCGGCAGGGTGCACTTGTTTATTCCTGCGTTGTAGGAGCCCCCCGCCCGGTTACACGTTGAGAGCGCATCGGAACCGCCGCTAGTTGCACACGTGTAATTCGGTGATTGATAGAACATCGTGTAGCAGGAAACCGTTTGCGTTCCGGGTTGCACTGTTGACGGCGCGTTAGTGATATTCCAGCCGCCGACTTGATCAGAATGCAGACCGGCATCGCCTGTCCAGGCGAGCAGCGCAACGCCCGCCAGCCATGGATTGGCCAGCAAAGACCCCCGAGCATAGCTTGCCGCATTCGCAGCCGGTTCGATGGCACCCGGAATGCTGACCGCTCGACCCGCCACCGTGAGACGACCAGCACCAGAGAAGCCACCGCCGGAGATTGTCGGGGCTGATATCGGCTTGTATGTTCCGGCCGCGTAGCCATCAAAAGTGGGCGTAGCCACGTAGGAAGCATGAGACGGCCGCGTGTAGAACATCGCACCGACGAAGGACAGAAAAATGAGGAAGTGCGTAGTTAAGTTCATCGCAGAATGATCCATGCAGGAAGGACAACGATTAGAAAACCGGCTATTGAGTAGAGGCTGAAAACGCTCATGAGATACCCCGGCGAAGGACGGTAATTCCCCAAGCTGCAACCATGGCAGCAACGACACCCCAGCCCAGCAGGTTGCCATCGGTGAACTCTTGCACCGGATCAGCGGAAGGCGTGAGCGTGCAAGAACCTACGACATTCGTAGGCGCTGCGACTGAATAAGGCGAGCAGGTTGGGGAAGCGGTCCCGGTCGTGCACGTTTTGTAGTTGAGAGACCAAGCCCCGGACACATCGCGGGTTGCGCTCATGGTGAATAGACCTTGTGAGGAATAGCCCCCGGCCAGTTGTGGCGCTTGGTTTGAATAGTACGCATCGACCGCGTTTGATTGCGTGTCGTAGCACTTGCCGAATGCAGAAAATCCAGTTGCCATCATTTACCCCACGCGAAAAAAAAGGCGGCAGGCTCACACCCACCACCCGAACAGTCGAAAAGCTTAAACAGCTTTCTTCATGTACTTAAACGCAGCAATGGCGATGATGATAATCAGCGCCAAGCCTGCGACGGTCAGACTGTCAGCTTTCGCATCGGTCATTGCAGTCGTCACATCGGCAGGCACAGCAGCGAAAGCGGAGCCAGTAGCAGCCGTCATACCACCAACCACAGCAACCGCTTTGCCGGTTGCATTGTCAATAACAGCAACCACTTTGCCGGTTGCATTGTCAATAACAGCGTGAGCGCGGGTTTTGAAAGAATTGAACATGGTTTTTTCCTAAGAGTTTTGCCTGTATCCGACAGGCGGCGGATTCTCCAAAGTGGAGGAATTCTTTAAGACCTGAGTATTTCCACAACAGTAAAGCCCCGCTCGCACCAGTCCATGGCCGTTAACGCGGCGGTTTCGTGATCTTCAAAATCACCGGCATTCCGAACAAGCTGGACAAAGCCCACCGAGCCATTAACAGGCGCGAGGAATTGCCCTGTTTCGTGGTCCTGGACGATGTAGGCGGAATGCCGCATGGTTAGGCGGCTTTCGTCATCGAACGCGGCTTGACGTCGACGATCTGAATTTTCGTCATCTTGCCGGTCGTTACCATCTGGTAAGTCGCATCGGCTTCCAGCGGAAAAGGGAGGTGCTTCCACTTGTCGTATTCGCTCGACTCGCCCGCGTTGAATTCCTCAGTTGCGAAACCCTTGGCGGTGCCCTTCGATTCGTCCAGGGCGACCTGCACAAACACCTTGAAGCTGTCATAGTTTTTGCCGTCGACCTCGCCTTTGAATCGCTTAATGCCGGTAACGGTGACTTGTTGTTTGAATTCCATTTGATTCTTCCTTTGAGTGATGGCCTGAAAAGTTTTTAGTGCGAGAGGGCCGGGGCTTGCACTATGGGAACCAATGCAGCGAGTCGACGCGGGAACTGTTCCGGGTCGATGCCTGCGAGTATTTTTGTAACGATTTCTTCAGCGGAATGGCCAAGGCGCTTCCAGACGTTGACCAACTTGCCGTAGCTGCGTGCGTGATAGAACTCCAACACCTCAAGCACGATTTCGGCTGACTTTTTCTTGATGAGGGTTTTCGCTTCCAGCTTTGACCAGTGGCCGAACCATGCGGCGAACACCGGATAAGCGGCCACTAGAAATTCGTCCGGCGTGATGAGCATTTCAAGCGGCAAAATCCGGTCATGGCTGGAGAATTGAACCTCGACCCGCGACCATTCTGATTCGCTATCGCCTAGCTGTTTGCCCTTCTCATAGACGCGGAGTAGTTGCGAAGAATGGCGAGTACCAACGTAGAACGTAAGCCCCTTCCCGTTGGGGTCGTCGCCAATCCAGTTCCCTGCCTGATTCGCCAGTGGGCGATTGTGGAGACGGTCGAAACCGCCAGCCATATAGGTTTCGGGGCACTGGCGCACCTTGATCGTTCCGGCAATGTCGTCGTGTGCAATATCGCAGCGAGTGAGAGAAGGGCCATAGCCAATTTCCTTGTGCTGGTTGAGGATCGTGTATAAACGCTGCTCCCAACCTTCGAGAGCATGTAGACAGCCCATGCCGGTGAGGTAAATCGAGACCGTTCCGCGTTGCGAATCGCCCCCAAAGGAAACCGCGCCAAGCTGACATTTTTTGTCGCCGATGATGAAGGACCACAGATAGAAATCGCGGCCCTTGTCCTGTTTTTCGAAAGTGGTAAAGCCGAACACTGTCTTGAGGAAATGCCGCATAGAATCCATGAAATCGAACTCCGTAACGCACTGGCGCAAGGGATCAAAGGCCATTTCTTTCGTGGTGAATCGTAGCGAGTCGATATGACTGAAGTTACCCAGCACCGGGGAACGAACCGTGACGATTTTTAGTTCCCGACCATCGAGCACAACAACGGGTTGAGATTGACCCCCCGTGTTTACTGTGGGGGGGGTCTCTGCCGCCAGCGCCGCCCGCGTCTCGCTGCGCTCGCCGACCGTCTGCGCTGCCCGCTGTTTCCCTGCCTTCGTTTGCATCGTGGTTGTCATCGGCTATGCTTGTTCTGCTGATTGATAGTCCCCAATCGGGACGGCCGAAAGATAGCCCCAAGTTGGGACGGTTTACTAATCAATTGTGCTGATGTCCCCATAAATAAAGGAGCCTTGACAAATGACGAAAACCCAAGAACTCATAGAGGAAGCGGCGCGGACGCTGGGCGGGG
>JAANCK011361392.1_pt1 | contig 21266 bp, 22 predicted proteins | sample 7277841 | NCBI WGS metagenome assembly JAANCK01 (sample SAMN14222788, study PRJNA588281) | permafrost metagenome | isolation source: Arctic cryosol methane SIP | place: Canada:Nunavut | collected 2015-07 | reverse complement strand
CCGGCCGCGCAGCGGCGTACTCGCGCGCAAGTGCGACGATGTCGGCGGCGGCGAGGCCGCAGATGGCCGCGACCCGCTGCGGCGGATAGTCCTGCACACGCTGACGCAGCTGCTCGAACCCGAGCGTATGCCGCGCGACGTAATCGGCATCGTAAAGACGTTCGCCGATGATCACGTGCATCATGCCCAGCGCCAGCGCCGCGTCGGTGCCCGGCAGCGGCGCCAGATGCTGGTCGCATTTGGCCGCCGTCAGGCTGCGGTAGGGGTCGATCGCGATCAGCTTCGCGCCGCGGCGCTTCGCTTCCTGCATGCGCGACCAAAGGTGCAGGTTCGACACGATCGGGTTGCTGCCCCAGATCAGGATCAATCTGGCTTCGTCGAAGCGCTCCGGGTCCATTCCGACCAGGCCGCCCAGGGTGATCTTGATGCCGACCTTGCCGGCCGAGGAGCACAGCGTGCGCTCCAGCTGCGTCGCGCCGAGCCGGTTGAAAAAGCGCCGGTCCATCGAAGAATACTGGACCATCCCCATGGTGCCGGCGTAACTGCAGGGCAGGATGCCCTGCGGATCGTCTGCGGCGATGGCCTTGAATTTGGCCGCGATGGTATCCAGCGCCTCATCCCAGGAAATGCGTTCGAACCTGCCCTCGCCCTTGGCACCGACGCGCTTGAGCGGATGCAGCACGCGCGCGCTCGAATAAGTACGGTCGAGGTAGCGCGCCACTTTGGTGCACAGCGTGCCCTGGGTGAAGGGCATGTCCTTCGCGCCCTCCACCTTGACCGCGACACCGTTCTCCACCGTGACATGCAGGCCGCAGGTGTCGGGGCAGTCGTGCGGGCAGGCGGCCTTGACGATCTTGCGCACTATGCCGGCTTCGGGAAGATTGGCGCCCATGAACACCTCTACGAAGGGGGGAGTCGGGATTGTAACCCGCTTGAAACGCGCCTGTAATCAGCTTTCCCGGGCGAGCAAGCGCCGGTACAGGGGCGTGAGCAGCGCGGGCAGCATGTACATCGGTATTTGCGCCATGGCGAAGAATACGATCACGTCGAAGTCGGCCTTGTCGGCGAGCGCCACCAGCACCAGGCCCATATTGCAGTTGCCCGTCATCAGCCCCACCGTGAGGGCCGAGCGCATGCCCAGCCGCAGCGCCGCCAGGGTGCCCAGGGCCTGCAACACGATGTTGGCGACAAACGCCGCGATGGTGACCAGCACCACGAATCCGGGCCGCGCCAGAGCCACCGCTGTGACGCCGTCCATGATCGCCAGCGCGAACATCACCAGCGTTGCCACCGAGGCGCCGTCGAGCATGCGCGCATTCGCTTGCAGCCTGTGCTGCGGCACCAGGCGCCGCAGCGCGAGCGCCGCTGCGAAGGCCCCGCCCACCATCAGCGCAAGGCGCCACATGAAGGTGGCGAGGTCGATGTCGATCTTCAGGCCCAGCAGCCACAGCGCCACCAGCGGCAGCGAGAACGGCATCAGCGCGGTGGTGACTACGATCACAATTACGGCGAGCGCGGCGTCCAGCCCGAGGATCAGGCTGATCGCCGCGCTTGAAACGATGGGCGAAGCCGCCGCCATCAATGTCAGTCCTTGCGCCAGCGCCGGCGGCAGGCTGAAGGCTTTGAGCGTGAGCCACATCAGCACCGGCGAGGCGAGCAGCAGTCCGGCGCTGATCAGCGCCACCAGGCCCGGGCGGCGCGCGTAGGCGGCGAGCGCGTCCCAGTTCAGGCGCAGCAGCGCGATCACCAGCGGTATCAGCAGCCCCGGAATCAGCAGCGGGCGCGCGAGCGCTGCCAGCGCCGGCACGAACAGGCCCAGCAACACGCCGCCGGCAAGGAACAGGGTGGCATGCCGGCCGAGATAGTCGAAGGCGCGATGCAGGGTGCGCAATGGTTCGCCTGTGCGCTTCAGGCCTGCTTTTGCTTGAACGCCTGCGCCAGGCTCTGGCCGAGCCGGTACAGGGCGTGGTTGGCGGCGGCGACGACACCCCCCATGGTGAGAAAACCGTGCGCCATGCCCTCGAAGCATTCGTACAGCACCGGAACGCCGGCGGCGAGCAGCCGGTCGGAATACGCGCGCCCTTCGTCGCGCAGCGGATCGTAGCCGGCGGTGATGATGTGCGCCGGCGGCAGGCGCGCCAGATCGGGCGCACGCATCGGCGAGGCGCGCCAGTCGCCGTAGTCAGCGGGATCCAGGTAGTTGTCGCGGAACCAGAGCATGTTGGCGCGCGTGAGCAGGTAGCCTTCGGCGAAGCTCGCGTGCGAAGCCGTATCCATGCGCTGGTCGGTGGCCGGATACACCAGCGCCTGGAACGCCAGGGGCGGCCCGCCCGCATCGCGCAGCATGATCGCCACCACCGCGGCAAGGTTGCCGCCGGCGCTGTCCCCGCCGACGGCAAGGCGCGCGGCATCGATGCCGAGCGCGGCGCCCTGCTCGGCCACCCAGCGCGTCGCGGCGAGGCAGTCGTCCACCGCGGCGGGGAACCTGTGCTCCGGCCCCATGCGGTAATCGACCGCGAGCACCGCGCAGTGCGCCTTGTTGGCGAGCGTGCGGCAGACGATGTCGTGCGTGTCCAGATCGCCTATGGTCCAGCCGCCGCCGTGGAAATACACCAGCGCGGGCAGCGCTGCGTCGGCGGCTGTGCCCGCACCGCGGTACAGCCGCAGCGGAATCGGCCCCGCCGGGCCCGCCGCGGCAAGCGCGCGCGCTACAGCGACCTCGGGGACGGGCGGGCTCAGGGCGGCGCGCGTGTCCCTGTATAGCCGGCGCGCCTCGACCGCGCTCAGGCTGTAGTAGGGCGGCAGGCCGGACTTGGCGACGCGCTCGATCACGGCCTGCATTTGCAAATCGACTGCCATGGCTATCCTTTCACACTTTACCGATACAGCGGCAGCGGTTCAGGCGGCAAGAGCGGCGCGCCGCTGCAGCGCGAGCCAGGTGATCGCCGCCGCAATCACCGCCAGCACCGGCAAGGCGGTGTAATTGAGCATGTCCCAGCCGTTGCGGTTCATCAGCAGACCGGAGGAAAACGACGAGGTCGCGGTGGTGAGAAACACGAGGAAGTCGTGCATGCCCTGGGCTTTGGCCTTCTCCGACGGACGATAACACTCGGTAAGCAGCGTCGTGCCGCCGACGTAGAGGAAATTCCAGCCTATCCCGAGCAGCACCAGCGCCCACCAGAAATTGAGCACCAGCGCGCCGGACAAGGCAATCGCCACGCACAAGCTCTCCAGTACCACGCCGGCAGACATGATCCTGAGCACGCCGTAGCGCCGGATCAGCGAGCCGGTCACGAAAGAAGGCGCGAACATGCCGATCACGTGCCACTGGATTACCGTCGCGGCCGAGCTGTAGGGATGGCCGCACAGGCCCATCGCCAGCGGCGTCGCCGTCATCAGCAGGTTCATGACACCGTAGCCCAGCGCCGATCCGGTCACGGCAACGACGAAAGCGGGCTGGGCCATGAGTTTTCCCAGCGGCCGCACCGGCTCGTGGCGCTCGGCCACGCTGGGAGCGGGAATGCGAAGAAATGCGAGCAACACCATGGTGATCAGGCAGAACACGATGAGCGAAGCGTAGGCGCCGAGGAAGGGCACCGCGAACATGTCTCTGGTGTGCGTGCTCAGCTGCGGCCCGATGATACCGCCGACCAGACCCCCGGCCAGCACCAGCGAAATCGCCTTGGCCTTGAAGTCGTGGCTGGCTGCGTCGGCTGCGGCGAAGCGGTAATACTGGCCGAAAGCGTTGTACACCCCGAGCACCAGCACGCCTGCGCACAGCAGCCAGAAACTGTACAGCCACAGACCGAGGCAGCATACCAGGGCACCGGCGACGCCCATCGCGGTGCCGACCTGAAAACCGGTCTGGCGGCCGAAGCGCCGCATGAAGAACGAAGCCGGCAGCGTGGCCAGTGCCGCGCCGACGACGTAGGCCGTCGCCGGCAGCGTCGACAGCATCTTGTTGTCGGCAAGCGAAAATCCCGCCAGCGCCGCCAGGGAAATCAGCGTGACATTGTTGGTAAGCAGCATCGCCTGACAGGCGGCGAGCAGCGCGACGTTCTTCCTGGCGTTTTGCATGAGCGGGGACGCATTGCGCCCGCGGTCGGCTGCGAGCGGGACACGGGTGGCTATGGAACAGGCCGGATTATAGAAGACAGGGCGCGAACGCACCACGGAAAAACCGGCGTGGCTTCGGCGCCACAGACGCACGATACCGATTGACAAATTCAACAGGCTGATTCATTCTGCCGCTGCGTGTTCCGTACAAGAGCAAGCGTAGTCGCCGTCAATCACCCTTAGGAGAGGAAACTCATGGCCACAAAGAAGAAGGCAGCAAGCAAGAAAACCGCTAGCAAAAAGACTGCTAGCAAGAAACCGGCAAAGGCAAAAGTCAAGCGCAAGCCGAATGCGGCATTCATGAAACCGATGACCCCGAGCGCTTCGCTCGGCGCAGTGATCGGCGCCGGCGCGATGCCCCGTACCGAAGTGACCAAGAAGATCTGGGCCTACATCAAGAAGAACAAGCTGCAGGACGCCAAGAACCGGCGCATGATCAATGCCGACGACAAGCTCAAGGACGTGTTCGGCGGCAAGAAGCAGGTGTCGATGTTCGAGATGACCAAGCTGGTCAGCAAACACCTGAAGTAAAGCTCTACCTGTTTCAAGCAGCAAGGGCGGCCTGGAGCCGCCCTTGTCGTTTTAAGGGTGGCTGCCGGCATTGCCTCGATCGGGCTGGGCTTGAAATCGATGCGGTATTGCGCCCAGAATGCCGCGCATGAGCGCCGCCATGCAATCGAATCAAACTTCGACCGGGTTCGCCCGCGCACTTCTGGCGCTGCTGCTGTCGCTTTCGAGTCTCGCCGCCGCCGATACCGCGCCGGCGCTCAGCCGCGCGCAGGCGCTGCATTCGCTCACGCACGCCGATGCGGGGATACGCCGCCAGGCGGCGCGCCGCCTGGGCGAAGTCGGCGCGATGGCCGACGTCCCCGCCTTATTGCGCGCCCTGCGCGATGACGATGGGCTCACGCGCACGCGCGCCGAACAGTCGCTGCGGCAGATATGGGGCCGGTCCGGCGACGCGCAGGTGGATAAGCTGTACCAAACCGGTGTCCGGCAGATGAATGACGGTGAAGTGCAAAAAAGCATTGCAACGTTCAGCCGCGTCATCGAGATCCGGCCGGAGTTCGCCGAGGGCTGGAACAAGCGCGCCACGCTGTATTTTCTGAACGGCGAATACCGGAAGTCGCTCGCCGATTGCTTCCAGGTGATCAGCCGCAATCCCTACCATTTCGGCGCGCTCGCCGGCTACGGCCAGATCTACCTCAGGCTGGAGGAATACGAGCTGTCCCTGGAGTATTTCCGGCGCGCGCTCGATCTGAACCCGAACATGGACGGCGTCAGGCTCGAAATCCGCCGGCTCGAGCAGCTGCTGGAGGAGAAGCGCAGAAACATGGTCTGAGAACTCGTTGCCAAACGAAATCTTGCAACGCCCACTATAGCGGAGCATGAGAAGAGGCATCCCCTCATATCGAAATGGACACTGCGACGCTTCAGGCCGAAAGCAGTTCCGCCGCAAGCTGGCGCACCGCCTCGGCCGCGGCCTGCGGCCGCTCGAACGGAAACAGATGTCCGCCCTCGATGCGCTTGACGCGAAAGCTGCGGCGCGTGTGCGCCAGGCCCACGCGGCGCAATTCGTTCGAGCGGCGCCCGCCGATGAAGCCGGCCGGCAGCTGCAGCCGGTTGCAGTAATAGACCAGATCGTGCGGCATGCAGCGATAGATGCGGTACTCGGTCTCCGGATCGAAAACCAGGCGCACACGGCCGCTTTCGCGCACCGTGCCCAATGTGGCGTAATCGTGCAGGCATTCCGGGTCGAAATGGCGGAACAGCTTGCGCCGGCGGAAATGCGCGACCATGTCCTCCACCGAGGGCCAGTCGCGCCGCCGCTCGCGCGTCGCGCGGGCAGGCGTGATGCGGTCTGCCAGTCCAAGGCGCTTGAGCATGCCGAATGCCGTGCCCTTGAAATAGCCGATGATGGGCGCGTCGAGCAGGATGATGCACTTGAACAATTCCGGCCGTTGCACTGCGGCCATGAAGGTGAGATAGCCGCCGAGCGAATGCCCGACACCCACCACCGGCGAGCGGTAATGGGCGCCGAGGTGGTCGATCAGCTGCGCCACCAGATGCGGCCAGCCGTCGGTGACCGGATAGGCCGGGTCGTGGCCGATGCAATTGATGCTGCCGACGCGGAAATCGGGCTCGAGATAGCCGAAAAATTTGCGGTAGCAGGCGGCGGGAAAACCGTTGGCGTGCGAAAAATGCAGGATGTCGCGGTGCATCCCGCAGGCCCTCAGTCGGACTGCGCGCGCGCGAGCTTGCCTTGTCCGGCCAGCGCCGCGAACAAATCGCCGTATTCGCCCAAGCGCGCCACCGCATGCGCGCGCTGCGCCGGTGCCAGGCTGCGGTCGAGTTCCAGCAGCATCTGCATGTAGCCCTCGCGGTACAGCCGCGACAGGCGCAGGTATTCCGGCGCGGCGCCCTCCTCCCAGTCGGCGAGCCAGCGGCGCAGCCCGGGTTCGAGCTCAGCCGCGCTGCGGCTGCCCTGTAGCAGCGCGGCGAACCCCTGCTGGCGCCGCTGGCGATTCTGCAGGCGCAGCGCGTAGAGCAGCGGCAGTCTCGCGTCCGCATCCTTCAGCAGCACCTCCTGCGCATCCGACAGATCGCCGAACCAGTCGCGCATCAACTCGCGATTGCGCTGCTCGCGCCGCCTGCGCTGCTCGAGCTCTCCGCCTTTGATGTATTTCCCGGTGAACTCCGCATTCGAGTCGGCGAACTTCTGCTGCAGGTGCACGAACTGCTGCGGCGACAGCGTCGCCAGCACCGCCGCCAGATCCGGTGCGGCCTGCTGCGCCATGCGGCGATAGCGCGTGACGGCGTTGTCCCATGCCCACTGGAGCTCCGGCTGCGTGAGTCCGTCGGCGAGCTTTTCGCCCGCGCGCGCCGCGAGCGCGCTGTAGCGCGGCAGCTCCTCGCTGCGGTGCCAGGCATGAAAGCGCGCCAGCCGCTCGCGGAAATCCTCGTCCTGCGCGCCTTCCAGCGCGAAATAATCGTCCGCCATCCAATGCACGACGCTATCGGCATTGTTGTAGGCGAGGCGCGCGCCGCTGCAGCCGGCGAGCCCTGCAAGCGCGAGCAGCACAAACATCAGCCCGAACAGACGCCGCATCGCCACCGCCTACCAGTAGTTTTCCACGTTGATCTGCCCCGGGTCGCGCCGGCGGTGCTTCTTCAGCCCGCGCCGCTCCAGCGCGTCCACGGTATCGGCGACCATTGCGGGATTGCCGCACACCATCACGCGCGAGGACGAGGCCTCCAGCATGATTCCGGCCTGCTGCTCCAGCCGCCCGTCTTCAATTGCCCGCGGGATGCGGCCGCTGAGGGCCGTCTGGTGGTGTTCGCGGCTGACCACGGGAACGAAAACGAATTTTCCCGCATGGCGCGCGAGCAGCGCGCCGATCTGCTCCTGGTAGCTCAGCTCCTCGGCGCGGCGCACCGCGTGCACCAGCACCACGCGGTGAAAACGCCGCCACGGCGAATCGGTCGCAAGAATCGACAGGAACGGCCCGAGCGCGGTACCGGTCGCGAGCAGCCAAAGATGCTCACCGGGCGGCACCTCGTCCAGCGTGAGAAAACCAGATGCCTGCGGTGCGAGGTAGATCGTGTCGCCGGCTTCGAGCCGGCACAGGCGCGGCGTCAGCGGGTGCTCGCGCAACACCACATAGTAGAACTCGTGCGGGCGCACCGAGGGCGCATTCACCAGCGAATAGGGGCGCCCGACCATTTCGCCCTCGACCGCCAGCGCGAGTTTGGTGAACTGGCCGGCCTTGAACGGCGCGAGCTTTGCGTCGACCTGCAGCGAATACAGCAGCCCGGCCCAGTGTTTCTGCGCCACCACCGTGCCTTCGACCCATTTGCTCATTGGATCAGGAACGGTTCGGTGTAGAGCGACTCCACCTCGCCGCCGAGCATGACAATGCTGCCGTTGCGGCGGTTGTTGCCGGTATCGCTGAATTCGAAACCATAGGTGCGGCGCAGCCGCGCGTGGCCGTCGGCATCGCGCGCAAGGCGCAGCGACACGCATTCCACCGTTTCATCGAGGAACATCAGGCCGTCGCGCTGGCACGCGCGCCGGCCCAGCGCAAGCGCGCGCTCGCGCGCGCGCATGCTGTCGAACCAGAGCCAGACCAGCGCGCCGAGCAGGAGCAAAGTGATTGTTTCCGCCATGGGAGCATTCTACATGGGGCCTGCGGCCCGCAAGCGCAAGCCTCCGCGCTCATGCGGATGGATTCGGATAGCGCCGGTGGATGGCGTCGATTCCGGCCAGCGTCTCGGCGTCGAGTTCGACCTTGACGCTGTCGATGTTCTGCTTCAGCTGCGCCAGGTCGGTGGCGCCGACGATGGTCGAGGCCACGAACCAGCGCGTGCGCACGAAGGCGAGCGCCATCTCGGTTGCACTCAGCCCGCGGCTTTGTGCCAGCAGGCGGTATTCGTCGGCGGCGGCGCGCGCGAGTTCGCGCTTGTAGCGCTCGCCGAAATCGGGGTAGCGGCCCAGGCGCGAGCGCGGCGGCATCGCGCCCATGGCGAATTTGCCGGTCAGCATGCCCATCGCGAGCGGGCTGTAGGCGAGCAGCGGCACTTTCTCGCGATAGCTCGCCTCGGCCAGTTCGCCGTCGAACATGCGGTTCAGCAGGCTGTAGGCATTCTGTATCGTCAGCGGCGGGGGCAGGTGGTTTTCGCGCGCGACGCGCAGGAATTCGCACAGGCCCCAGGTGGTTTCATTGGACAGGCCGTAGTGCCGTATCTTGCCCGCCTTGATCAGCCCGGCCATGGCCTCGATCTGCTCCAGGATCGGGATGGCGGGTGCCTCCTTGCCCGGGTCGAAGCGGGTCACGCCGAACATCGGCACATTGCGGCCGGGCCAGTGGATCTGGTACAGGTCGAGATAGTCTGTGCGCAGGCGCTTCAGGCTGTCGTTGACGGCCTCGGTGATGTTGGCGCGCGTGAGCTCGGTGCGCCCGCCGCGCACCCAGTCGCGCCGCCCCGGGCCGGCGACCTTGCTCGCGATCACCAGCTGCTCGCGCTTCTGCTGCGCCAGCCAGGGGCCGAAATACGTTTCGGTGCGCGCGTAGGTGGCCGCGTTCGGCGGCACCGGATACATTTCCGCGGTATCGATGAAATTGATGCCGTGCGCCAGCGCGAAATCCAGCTGCAGCTGTGCGTCGCGCTCGCTGTTCTGCTCGCCCCAGGTCATGGTGCCGAGGCAGATTTCCGACACCCGCAGATCGCTTTCGCCGAGCTTGTTGATCTTCATCGAAGCCTCATCGGTATCTAAGAATGGCACTACAGCGAATCACAGCGTACGAGCCTTCAATCAGCCTACGCAAGCTTTCGGCGCGTGCGGTCCTTCAATTTTCATCGAAGCCGCATCGGTGATCGAACCTGCAATGACGCGCGTTACTGGCACGAGCATCTAAACAGCCCACGCTAGCTTTTCGCGTGGGCGGTCCCATGGCCGCGGGCGGTCCCACGGGCCGTGGGCGGTCCTACTTCCTAGTCGGCATCAGCCCCAGGTGCATGCCGCTGTCGACCATGACGGTATCGCCCGTGATCAGGTCCGCGCCTTCGATCAGCCAGACGATCACGGCGGCGACATCCTCGGGCGTGGCGGGGCGCCCCAGCGGGGTGCCTTCGCGGTAGCGCGCCTCGATCGCGGCATAGCGCGAACCGTAGCCTTCGCGCAGCCACTTGGTGTCGACCATGCCGGGGCAGACTGCGTTGACGCGTATCTCCGGGCCGAGCACGCGCGCCAGCGACATGGTCATCGTGTTCAACGCCCCTTTGGACGCGGCGTAGGCGATGCTCGATCCCATGCCGTTCTTGCCCGCGATCGAGGAAACATTGACCACGGCGCCGCGCCCGCCGCGTTTCATCGCCGGCGCGCAAGCGCGCACCATCTGGTAGCTGCCGACCACATTGACTGAATAGATGCGCTGGAAATCCTCGGCCGATAGCGCGTCCAGGTCGGAATGATTGGCGAATTTGGTCGCGCCGGCGTTGTTGACCAGGGCGTCGATGCGGCCCCACTTGTCCAGCGCGGCCTGTGCCAGGCGGCGGCAATCCGCATCCTGCGCCACGTCCGCCTTGACCAGCAGCGCTTGCGCGCCCGCGGCTGCGCACGCTTTGACGGTCTCGCGCGCGGCCTCCTCGCTCTTGCTGTAGTTGACCAGCACGCGCGCGCCGCGCGCGGCGAGCATGAGCGCGGTGGCGGCGCCGATGCCGCTGGCGGAGCCGGTGACGATGCAGACTGCGTCTTTCAGTTCCATGGTTCAAGCCCTCCCGGGAATTGTGGCCGATACAAACACGTTCAAACCGTCGCCACCGGCATCGCCGGCGAGCCGACTGCGCCGGGCAGGCGCAGCGGCGGCGCAGTCAGCAGGAAGCGGCTGCGCCGCTTGCTACGCAGCCAGCGCGCCAGCTCGCCCAGGTGCCAGATCTCGCCCAGGTGCACCCCGAGCTTGAACAGGCAGTGCTGGTGCAGCGGCATGGCCGCGTGCACGCCGGACAGCGCGCGCGCCGGCAGCAGCTCCACCGCGTAGTTGTCGGCGATCAGCGCTGCGGCGCCGCTGTCGGTGATCCACTGCAGCAGCCTGTCGTCGCGCCCGTCCAGGCCGAGATAGGCGGCGTCGAGCTTGCTCATGTCGACCGCGCGCGCCATTTCGAGGACCACGTCGCTCCAGCCGGTATGCAAGCAGACCATGTCACCGGCTTCCACTTCCACCTGATCGGCTTGCATCACGCGCATCAGCTCGTCGTAGCCCACCGCCTTGCGGCAGCGGCCGAAATGCGCTTCCAGGTCTATCATCACCGCGCGCCCCTGCACGCAGCTCTCGGCCAGTTGCTCGATGCCCAGGCGCCGCGCATCGCTGCCCTCGTAGCAGCCCCAGGGGCTGAGCTCGCCGTGCTGCGGTGCAAGTATGTGCTCGCCTGCGCGCCAGCCGTTGTAGTACACGGTTTCGGCTACGCCATCGCCGTCGGCATCGAACTGCGCGCCCACGTGCGCGAGGCTGTCCCACTGCGTCGAGTATTGCAGCCACAGCAGCACGCCGTCGTCGCACACCACGTCGGTATGGCGCGGGTCCACGCCGGAGAACAGAAAATTGAAGTTCGGGCCGCCCGCGCGCGCCGTGGCGAAGCGCCGCGGCGGCATCCGCCGCGGGCTGACGCTGTTGCCGCCGGGGTAATCCAGCGGCAGCGACAGGCAGAAGCGCAGTCCCTCCTTCACTTCGGCCACGCCCTGCAGGACTTTTTCCGGCGTGATCAGGTTCATGCGCCCGCGCTGGTCGTCAGGGCCGAATTCACCCCAGTTCGAGCCCTCCGGGCGCCGCTTCCATCTGCTCGTCATGTCGCGTGCTTCACGCCGACTTGTGCGCGCGCGCCGTTTCCTGCTCCTGCAGCGCGCGCCACATCACCTTGCCGGTGGCCGACTTGGGCAGGCTGTCGGCGAATTCGACGATGCGCGGATATTTGTAGGCGGCCATGTGCGTTTTGCACCAGTCGATGATGTCCTCGGCGCGAACCTTGCCCTTGCTCGCCGCCTTCGGCACCACGATCGCCTTGACCGTCTCGCCGCGGTGCGCATCGACGCAGCCGATGACGCAAACTTCCTGAATGTCCGGATGCGCGTACATCATCACTTCCACCTCCGCCGGCCACACCTTGAAGCCGGACGCGTTGATCATGCGCTTCAGCCGGTCGACGAAGAAATAATAGCCTTCTTCATCGCAGCGCCCGAGATCGCCGGTGCGAAACCAGGTCTTGCCGCCGATGTCGACGAAGGCCGCGGCGCTCGCCCTGGGGTCGTTCCAGTAGCCGGTGAACACCTGCGGCCCGCGCGACACGATTTCGCCGACCTCGCCCACGCCCAGCGGCGCGAGGGTGTCCGGGTTGATCACCATCGACTCGGTATTGCACCAGGGTATGCCCAGGCACTGCCGCTTGGGCCGGTCCGGATGGTTGGAGTGCGTCGCGCCCGCGGTTTCGGTGAGGCCATAGCCTTCGGCAAATTCGAGCCCGGTCAGCTCGTACAGCTTTTTCGCCACCGCCTCGGGCATGGCCGCGCCGCCGCCGGCGATGCCGCGCAGGCTCGCGAGGCTGTCCGCCTTGAAATTGGGGCTTGCGAACAAGTCGATCACCATGGTCGGAATGTTGGTCCATCCGCTGACCTGGTGGCGCGCTATCAGCTTCAGCGCGAGTTCGCGGTCCCAGCGCGTCATGATCACCATTTCCGCGCCCAGGTAGAGCGCGCTGTGCATCAGGTGCACCATGCCGGTGATATGGAAAAACGGCACCACGCACAGGATCACGTCCTGCGCCGAATTCCTGCTCCACACACCGGCCGGCACGACGTTCGCAATGAGCGTGCGGTGGGTATGCATGCAGCCCTTGGGCCTGCCGGTGGTGCCGGAGGTATAGGGCATCGCGCACAGATCGTCGGGCTGCGCCAGATGCGCAGCCGGCGCCTGCGCGCGCGCCAGGGCGTCGCGCCAGGGCACGATGGCCGGATTGTCCGCGGCCAGCGGCGCCAGCTTGAGGAAATCCGGCTGTGCCAGCTCCGAGGCCTGGTCCGCATACTCACCGTAGCTGGCGGCGATGAGCTGTTCCAGCGTTCCGGCGCCCAGTAGCGGCGCGATGCGCGGCAGCAGCTCCTGGCCGATAAGCGCGAGGCGCGTGCCGGCGTCGTCGACATAATGGCGCAGCTCCTCGCTCAGGTTCATCGGATTCACCGGAACGACGACCGCATCGGCGCGCAGCACGGCGTAGTAGGCGATCACGAATTGCGGGCTGTTCTGCATGTACAGCAACACGCGTTCGCCCCGCTTCAATCCGCATTGCCGCTGCAGATAGCCGGCAAGCGCGTCGACCTGCTGCTTCAGTTCAGCATAGGAAAGGCGCCCGCCGTAATAGGCGATCGCCGCCTTGTCCGGATAGCGCGTGGCCGCGACCTCGAGATTGTAGTAAAGCGTCGTCTGCGGCACCGGCAGCGTGCGCGCAATGCCCTTGGGCCAGTAATGTGCATGACTTTGCTGCATGTCGCTCCTCCTGAAAGCGCGCTCAGCCTGGCTGGTTGCGGCGTCCCGGGGCGGCGGCCTCAGGGTCTGCAACAAACGAAGGGGCAACTCCCCTCGTGCTCCCCTAAATCTGAGGCCATTTCGGAAATCCTGAAATGGCCTCAGTCGTACTGCCGCGTCACCCACTCCGCCACGCACACCGGCTTAGGCGAGCCCTCGCGCTCCACGGTCACGCCCCAGATGAGCTGTTTGCCGCCCTTGATGGATTCGAAGCTGTTCAGCACGAAGCGCGCGCGTATGCGCGAACCTGCCGGCACCGCATCGGTGAAGCGCACCCGGTTCAGGCCATAGTTGACGCCCATCTTCCTGTTGCTGACATCGAAGGTGCTCTCGAGCAGATGCGACAGCAGCGACAGTGTGAGAAATCCGTGCGCGATGGTGCCGCCGTAAGGGGATTCGCGCCTGGCCCGCTCCGGATCGATGTGTATCCATTGCGGGTCGACGATGGCGCTCGCGAATTGATCGATGCGCTCCTGTGCCACCTCGAACCAAGGCGAAACACCGACCTCCTTGCCGACTTGCTGCTGCAACTGGGTAATATCATTCATAGGCGCGCATTTTGCCATGAATCGGCGCAGGCAACGCCGCCGCATGTTCGCCCGGGAATTGCAGCGCAGGATTGCACCGCAGGCCGATCTCCGTGTAGTGTAATGGCCATGGGCATATCCGGCAGCGCAAAACCGTTCCTCGCCATCGGCTGCATCGCGGCACTGCTCGCCGTTGCGCTCGGCGCATTCGGCGCGCACGCATTGAAGGCGCGCATCGCACCGGAATTGATGTCGGTCTACCGGACCGGTGTCGAGTACCACTTCTATCATGCATTGGGCCTGATTCTCGTCGGCCTGGCTGCATTCCAGCTGCCTGATTCCCCATGGCTGCGCGGCGCCGGCTGGGCCATGCTCGCCGGCATCGTGCTGTTTTCGGGCAGCCTCTATCTGCTTGCGCTCACCGGCCTGCGCTGGCTCGGCGCGATTACGCCCTTCGGCGGCCTCGCCTTCATCGCCGCCTGGGGCCTGTTTGCGGCTGCGGCCCTGATCAAGAGCTAGCATGGACGCCTGGACTTTTCCGCCTTACGCCGCCCTCATCATCCTGGCGGCGCTGCTGGCACTGGGCGTCGCCGCAATCGCCTGGCCGCGGCGCCGCGCGCCCGGCGGAACCGCGTTCGCGCTGCTGATGACCGCGACCGCCACCTGGGAGCTGTTCCGCCTGCTCGAGGCGATCGCGGTCGGAACCGAGGCCAAAGTCTACTGGGCCAGGTTCGAATACCTCGGCATCGCCACCGTGCCGGTGCTGTGGTACCTGTTCACCCGCCAGTTTTCCAAACAAATTCGCGCCCGCCCGGGGCTGGGCCCGGCCTGGCTGTGGATACTTCCCGCGGCAACCCTGTTGCTGGTATTCAGCAATGGTCAGCATGGATTGTTCTGGAGCGATATCACGCCCACGTCGGACGCGCCCGGCGCGCACCTCATCTACTCCCACGGCCCCGCTTTCTGGGTCACCGCCTTTTACAACTATCTGCTGATACTGATCGGCACCGTGGCGCTGTTCGACGCGATGATGCGCGACGCAGGCGTCGATCGGCGCCAGGCCATTGCGCTGCTCGGCGGCGCGATCGTCACCTGGGTCGCAAACATGGTCTATCTCAGCGGACTGTCCCCGGTCGCGGGCCTGGACCCGACGCCCTTCACCTTCACCCTGACCGGCGCGGTCTACGCCTATACCCTGTACCGCTACCGTCTGTTCGAGCCGGTGCCGGTGTCGCGCCACACCCTGCTGGAGAACATGGCGGAAGGCGTGCTGGTGCTGGACAACGAGCAGCGCATTGCCGACATCAATTCAGCCGCGGTCAACATGCTCGGACTGCAGGCCGCATCGCTCGTGGGCAGGAAGGCAGCGGAGCTGCTGGCGGGCGCGCCGCAGCTGCTGCCCTACTGCAGCGGCGAAGGCGAGGCCCAAGGCGAATGCCAGATCGTCGGCCGCCAGCTGGAGCTGCGCGCCGCGCCGCTGCGCGAGGGCCGGCGCAAACGTCAGGGCCGCCTGCTGGTGATGCGCGACATCAGCAAGTACCGGCAGGCGGAGAATCAGCTGCGCGAAGCCAACGACCGCCTGCAGGCGCACATGGCCGAAATCGAGGCGCTGCAGGCGCGCCTGCAGGACCTGGCGATACGCGATTCGCTCACCGGCCTGTTCAACCGCCGCTATCTCGAAGAAACGATGCAGCGCGAAATCGCGCAGGCGTTCCGCTCGGGCCAGGCGCTGAGCGTGGTCATGATCGACGTCGACCATTTCAAGAACATCAACGACACCTACGGTCATCTGGCCGGCGACACCGCGCTGCAGGCGCTGGGACAGCTGCTTGCGGCGAACACCCGCAGCGGCGACATCGCCTGCCGCTACGGCGGCGAAGAATTCGTGCTGGCGCTCCCGGGCGCGACGCTGGAGACGGCGCGCGAGCGTGCCGAGCGTCTGCGCCTGGCGGTCGAGGCCCTGCGCGTCGACTACGCCGGCGCCAGGCTGGCGCTGACCATCTGCGCCGGCATCGCCGCCTATCCGCTGCACGGCGAGCGTGCGGACGAAGTGCTGGATCGGGCCGACCAGGCGCTGTACCAGGCGAAGAACGGGGGGCGCAATCGCTGCGTCGTATGCGCCGTCCCCAGCCGGCCCGCGGCCGGCGTTCGCCCGGCGGCCTGATTTCGACGGACGCGCCGCTCAGCGCGATTGCAGCAAGCGCACCAGCCCGCCGTGGCCGCGGCGGCGCGCGAGATCCAGCGCGGTATCGCCGGCGCTGTTGCGCAGCGCGGGCTTGGCGCCCGCCTCCACTAGCAGCCACGCGGCGGTTTCGTGCCCGCTGTCCGCGGCGCCGTGCAGCGCGCTGTTGCCGCGCACATCCACCGCGTTCACGTCGGCGCCGGCCTCGATCAGCAGCTGGACTGCGCGGTCCGTGCCCGCCAGCGCCGCCCAGTGCAGGGGCCGTTCGCCATCGCGGTTGGCGCGATTCGGTTCGGCGCCGCGATCCAGCAGCAGGCTGAGCAGCCTGGGATCGCCGTTCAGGGCGGCGGCGTGCAGCAGGGTCTCGCCGTTGCCGGTGTGGGCTTTGATATCCGCACCCTTGCCCAGCAAATACTTGGCTGCGTCGGCATGACCCGCTTCTACCGCCGCGTAGAGCGGCGTCTCGCCGCCGGCGTTGCGCGCGTCGATCGCAGCGCCGCCAGCGAGCAGGCGCTGCACGTCTTCCACGCCGCCTGCCGCCGCGGCTTCGTACAGTGACTGGCCCTGCGCCCAGGCGGGAGCCATGCATAGGCTGAGCAGCAGCAGGAGTTTGCGCATGGGAGCGCGTATTCTACCGGTTCGCAGCACCGGCCCGAGCGCATGTCCCGCCGCGCAGGGCGGTGCCTCCCTGCACCCGACGACCAGCGCTCAGGCAGGCGCGTGCACGGCCTCAGGATGCGCGCAACAAGGCTTCGACTTCGGTCCGCGACGGGCTGCCGCTGCGGCCGCCCGGCCGGCTGCATTTGATCGCCGCCGCGGCGGCGGCGAAGCGCAGCGCGCCAGCCGGTTCCGCAGCGCGCGCCAGTTCGAGTGTGAACGCGCCATGGAAAACGTCGCCTGCCGCGAGCGTATCGACGACGGACAGCGCAAATGCGGGCTGATGCCGCACGCCGTCCGCCTTGTCGGCTTCCAGCCAATAGACGCCGCGCTCGCCCAGCGTTACCGCGGCGAGGCGCGCACCGAGCGCAAGCGCCCGCCGCAGCCCGCCCTCGAGTTCGCCGGCTCCGGCGAAACATTGCAATCCCGACTCCGAAAACACCGCGAATTCCGCCTCCGCGGCGAGCGTGCGCAGCGTCGCAGAGTCCGCGGTATCCGCGTCGAGCACGCTGGCGACGCCGGCGCGGCGCGCGGCGCGCAGCGCGGCGAGCGCGCCCGGCGGCCAGCGCACGTCCGCCAGCAGCGCGCCGGCGGAGCCGAGTTCATCCAGCGGCAGCCAATCGGCCGGGGCCTGCAGCGCGCTGCCGCGGTAGCTGACGATCAGACGCTCGCCGCGCGCGTCGACCAGGATGGCCGAAGTGGTGGACTGCAGTCCGGGAAAGCTGCGCAAGCCGCTCGCGTCCACACCCGCAGCCGCGAGCTGCGCGCTCATCGCGTCGGCGACGCTGTCTGCGCCGGCCGGCCCCCAGAAATGCGCCTCGCCGCCCAGGCGCGCAATCGCCACCGCCGCGTTTGCAGCCATGCCGCCGCCGATTTCCGCATACGCGCGCGCCGCCACTTTGGCGCTGGCCGCGGGCCAGGCATCCACGGAAAACACCCGGTCCAGCGCGCTGTGGCCGACGCAGATCACCTTGCTCATATTGCATACCTGCCGCTTATTTGCCTGCGCAGCGGATTATAGGGTCTGTTGCATGGTTCAGTCGTCACGCAGAAGCGTCCCCGTTGCTGCGCAGAAATGCCCGCATGTGAAAGCGCGCCTGCGCCGGTGCATAGCGCAAATCGCGGCCGACCGGACAGGCATGACGCGCAAGGCAGCCGACGTCCATGCAGTCCGGCTGCGGCAGGACAGCGAGCTGGCGCGTGCAGGCCGGCACATCGTAGGCGCCGCGCGCGAATGCGCCCGCCGGGCAGGCGCCGAGGCAGGGGCGGCCGGCGCAGCTCGCGCATGGACTGGGGCGGCGGTCCGGCGGCGGCAGCTCGAGCGCTGCGGCGAACAGCAATGCGCCGCGGTAGCCATGCCACAGGCCGTAGTCCGGATGGATCAGCAGACCCAGCGGAGACGGGTGGCAGGCTTCGGCGCGCTGCGCCCAGCGCTGGAACGGCAGGTGCGGGCGCTGGAACGGAAACACCGCGCCCGCGCCCAGGCTTTGGGCGAGCCCGGTCAATACGCCCTCTGACCATGCGTCCAGGCTGCTTGCACCTGCAGCGTCGAAGGCTTGCCACATCTGCGGCCCGGCATTGCCGGCCAGCACCACGGTGCGCGCGGGCACATTGGCGGCAAGCGGCGGCACGCCCTCGCCTGCCGCTGGATGGAACGCGCCGCGCGGCGTGAGCCCCGCCTCGCGCAGCGCGCCTTCGATCTCGCTCAAATTCATGTGCTCATTCACGCAATCTTCCGTTTCTCATCCTTGAGGCGCACCGCCAAGCAGCATACACTTGCTACACTTGCTCCATGGCGCGTTGCAGCGCGCAAGCCTGCCCCGTCCATCCAGGGAGACCAATATGACAAACAGCGATAGTCAGGCCGCAACCGAGCCCCGCTCCGGAAGCTTCGATGCCGCAGGGCGTGTGGTCGGCGGTGGACGCGGCTGGGACTGGATCGTCGAAGGATTCAGCCTGTTCCGCAAGCAGCCCGGCATTTGGATGCTGGCGACCGTACTGCTGGGCGTATTGTTCATCGCGATCAGCATGATCCCGCTGCTCGGCTCCCTCGCCAACGCGCTGTTGTTTCCGATTTTCGGCGCCGGCCTGATGCTCGGGTGCAGGACGCTGGAGGGCGGTGGCACGCTGGAGTTCGCACACCTGTTCGCCGGCTTCAAGCAAAGGACCGGCGACCTGGTGATGATCGGCGCATTCAACCTGCTCGGCTGGGTAATCATCGCGTTCGTCGTGTTCATGGTGATCGGCGGCGGCGTGTTCATGGCGGTGATGCGCGGCGGCATGCCCGGCGCGCACATATCGATCCTGTCCATGCTGATCGCCTTGTTGCTGGTCACGGGACTTTCGGTGCCGATGTACATGGCGACCTGGTTCGCGCCCGCGCTGATCGTGCTCAACGCGCTTTCCCCGGTGGCCGCGCTCAAGGCAAGTTTCTACGCCTGCCTCAAGAACTGGATTCCCTTCCTCAGCTACGGCGTGGTGCTGCTGGTCTTGGGCATTGTTGCTGCGATCCCGGCAGGCCTGGGCTATCTGGTCCTGATCCCGGTATTGATCGCGTCCGTCTACACCTCCTACCGCGACATCTTCTGCGGCGGTCAATGAAAATGCGGCGCAGCGCCGTGCGCGCGACCGGCGCGGCGGGCCACTCAGGCCGGGATAAAAGCGGGCCGCAGTGCTAGGCGCGATCACCCTGCTGCTGGTGTACCAGCTGATCGGGGAAGTCATCGCACTGGCTTTCAGTTTGCCGGTTCCCGGTCCGGTGATCGGCATGCTGCTGCTGTTTTTCACCCTGCTCGCGCGCGGCAGCGTGTCCGGGGATTTGCGCAACGGCGCCAACGGCCTGCTCTCCCATCTATCGCTGCTGTTCGTGCCCGCCGGCACCGGGGTGATGGTGCACCTCGCCCGCGTCGCCGACGAGTGGCTGCCAATCACCGCCGCGCTCATCGGCAGCACCGTGCTCACCATCGGCGTCACTGCGCTGGTGATGCGCGCCCTGATGTCGCGCCGGAGCGGGGCATGACGCCCAGGGTGCACGACATCTGGGTCTATCTGGCGGCCTCACCGCTGCTCGGACTCACGCTCACCCTGCTGGTGTACCAGGGCGCCTACTGGATCTATCGGCGCGCAGGCTACAACCCGCTGCTCAATCCGGTTGCGCTGTCGGTGGCAACGCTGGTGCTGCTGCTCACGCTCACCGGCACACCCTATCAGACCTACTTCGACGGCGCGCAGTTCGTGCATTTTCTGCTCGGGCCGGCTACCGTGGCGCTGGCGATTCCGCTGTACGCGCAGCTGGACAAACTGAAGAGCATGCTGCTGCCGCTGCTCGCGGCGCTGCTGGCCGGCGCCCTCACCGCGATTGCCTCGGCCGTCGGCATCGCCTGGCTGCTGGGCGCGAGCCGCAGCACGCTGATTTCCCTGGCGCCCAAATCGGTGACCACGCCGATCGCCATGGGCATCACCGAAAAGATGGGCGGAATACCCTCGCTCACAGCGGTGCTGGTGGTCTCCACCGGCATCATCGGCGCGGTCAGCGCCAAGTACGTGCTCGACTTCCTGCGCGTGCGCGACCACAGCGTGCGCGGTTTCGCCGTGGGCATTGCCGCCCATGGCATTGGCACCGCGCGCGCGTTTCAGGTAAGCGAGGAGGCCGGCGCCTTCGCCGGCCTGGGTATGGGCTTGAACGGAGTTGCGACCGCGCTGCTGTTTCCGCTGCTGATCTGGCTGTTCGGGCTGGGCTAGCAGCGGTGATGGCGCGGGCCGCCCGGCGCGATACAATCGGGCCAGTCCCAATTCAGAAGCCGTAACAAAAGTCATTTTGTCACGGCTGATATAGGGGTGCACGAGGGGAGGTCCCCCAAGGGGACTTCCTTCGGGGCGTATCCCCTCGTTTTGTTTCAAACTCTTCGAAGAAGGCAGCGGAATCGTGAGCACCAAGTCACCGCGGCTGCGCCTGGGCATACCCAAAGGCAGCCTGCAGGAAACCACGCAGAAACTTTTCATCCGCGCCGGCTACGACCTGCGCATCTCCGGGCGCTCCTACTACCCGGGCATAGACGATGCGGAAATCGAATGCATTCTGATCCGGCCGCAGGAAATGTCGCGCTACGTCGGACAGGGAATCATCGATTGCGCCATTACCGGCCTCGACTGGATCCTCGAGAACGACGTCGACGTGGCCGAGATCGCCGACCTGCGCGCCCCGTGGCCGAACTACGGCACGGTGCGCTGGGTCATGGCGTCGAAGGAGGATTCGCCGTTCAACCGGGTGCAGGACCTGCAGGGCCGGCGCATCGCGACCGAGGCCGTCGGCATGACGCGGCGCTTCCTCGCGCAGCACGGGGTGCAGGCGAATGTCGAATTCTCCTGGGGTGCCACCGAAGTCAAGCCGCCGATCCTCGCCGACGCGATTGTGGACGTATCCGAGACCGGCGCCTCGCTGCGCGCGAACAACCTCAAGATCATGCACGTCGTGCTGGAGAGCACGCCGCGCTTCATCGCCTGCCACGAATCGCTCAAGGACAGCTGGAAGAGCGCGAAGATCGACTGCCTGCTGATGCTGCTCAAAGGGGCCATAGCGGCGGCGTCGCGGGTGCTGCTGTCGATGAACCTGCCGCGCGACAAGGTCGATGCGGTGCTGCAGATCCTGCCGGCCCTGGCAACGCCCACGGTATCCACGCTGGCCGACCCGCACTGGGTTGACCTGTCCACGGT
>JAANCK010449826.1_pt1 | contig 21310 bp, 21 predicted proteins | sample 7277841 | NCBI WGS metagenome assembly JAANCK01 (sample SAMN14222788, study PRJNA588281) | permafrost metagenome | isolation source: Arctic cryosol methane SIP | place: Canada:Nunavut | collected 2015-07 | reverse complement strand
GTCCCATGGCGAGCGTGTACTGGTCGGTGCGCGGCGTGTAGCGATATCCCGCCGCGGTTCCCCACGTGCTCACCTCGTAATGGATCGGGATGAGCGCCGTGTCGCCCATCGCGACTTCGGCGGCCTTCTGGATCAGGGCCTCCCGCTTCTTGTCGTCCATCGTGCTCATCGCCTCGTTGATGAGTCGGTCGAGCTCCGGGTTCGAATAGCGGGCGCGGTTGGTCACGCCCATTCCCTTCGAGGGATCGTGGGTGGCCAGCAAGGAGCGAAGGCTCGAGCCCTGCTCGCCGGACTCGGTGCCCCATCCGAGGAGCATGTAGCCGAATTCGAGCTTGGAGGCGCGGGTGAAATAGACGCTCGAGGGCATCGTGTCGACCTTCGCGTCGATGCCGATGCGCGAATAGAACTGCGCGATCGCCTGGGCGATCTTCGCGTCGTTGATGTAGCGGTTGTTGGTTCCATGGATCGTGATCGCGAATCCGTCCGGATATCCCGCCTGGGCGAGGAGCTTCTTGGCCGCCACCGGGTCGTACTTCGGCGGCTTGAGCTTCTTGCTCGTGCCGAAGAAGAAGTCCGGCAGCAGCTGCCCCGCCGGCACCGCCTTGCCCTCCATGATGCGCTGCACGATCGCGTCGCGATTGATCCCGATGGACAGCGCCTTGCGCACGCGCGGATCGCGGAAGGGGTTCTTCTCCAGAGGCCTTCCGGCCTTGTCGGTCACGAAGGGGGGTGATTTTTCCGTCGACTGGTTCAGGTGCACGTAGATCACCCGGTTGGATACCTTGTCGGCGAGCCTGAACCGGCGGTCCCTGGACAGTTGCGCGATGTCGGTGGTCGGGACCGTCTCGATCATCTGCACGTCGCCCGAGAGCAGCGCCGCCACCCGCGCGGCGGAGTTCGAGAGGATCTTGAACGTCACCTTGTCCCACGGCTCCTCGCCGCCCCAATAGCCGTAGTTGGCGGCGAGGACCACGCGCTGGTTCGGGATGTACTCGACGAACTTGTAGGGCCCGGTGCCGATGGTCGCCTTGCCGGAGTTGTAATCCGCCGTGGTGGCGTTCTCGCCATGCAGCCTGGAGACGATGTAGACCGAGGCGAGGTCGCTGGGCAGCAGCACGTGGGGACTCGCGGTCTTGAAGATGATGGTGTAGGGATCGACGATCTTCACGTCCACGATCGGCTTGGTGAACGTGGCGAACGACGAGGGGCTGTTGGGGACCTTCGGCACGCGCTGCAGGGTGAACGCCACGTCCTGCGCGGTGAAGGGAGAACCGTCGTGGAAGTGCACGTTCCTGCGCAGCTTGAATTCCCACGTGAGGTCGTCCAGCGCCTTCCAGGAGGTCGCGAGACCCGGAACCAGCTTCTGGTTCGCATCTCGCATCACGAGGGGCTCGAAGATGTGCAGCAGCAGGCTGTTGTTCGGCGAAAGGTTGTGGTAATGCGGGTCCATCGAGGTGATCGCGGCCTGCAGTCCGATCGTGACTTCGCGCTGCTTGGCGTGGACGCCCAGCGGGGCGAGCAGCGCGCAAAGGGCCGCCACCGCCATGGTGATCATGCGCAACATCGAGACCTCCTCTGGAAAGCCGCGGCCCGCCGTTCGCGCCACGGGACGGGGGCATGATACCGTGAATAGACAATGGATCCGGCCAAAGGATTCGAGGCGCTGCTCGCGTCGGGCAAGGACAGCGCGCTCTTGCGATTCGGTCTGGGGATGCACTACCTCAGGGCCGGGGACGCCGCGCGCGCCGTCGAGCACCTGCGTGCCGCGGTAGCGCAGGATGCCGGCTATTCGGCGGCGTGGAAGCTGCTCGGCAAATCCCTCGCGGAGGCGGGCGATCGGGCCGGCGCCCTGCAGGCGTATCGCAACGGCATCGAAGCAGCCCAGCGCCGCGGTGACAAGCAGGCGGCAAAGGAGATGGGAGTATTCCTGAAGCGCCTCGAGAATGCGGGGCCGGGAGAGGAACCGCCCGCCTAGGGCGAACCGAGAAACGCCTCGAGCTCCGGCATCGACGTGTCCTTCGCGACCACGGCATGGCCGAGCCGCTCCAGGAGCACCAGCGTGATGCGGCCCGCCTCGTTCTTCTTGTCGCGTCCCATGTATTCGAGCCATACCCGCCGGTCGAAATCCGGGGGCCGCACCGGCAACCCGAAGCGCGCGAGCAGCGCCACGAGGCGATCGGCCTCGGACGAACGTGCTCGGCCCTGGCGCACCGAGAAGCGCGCGGCCATCGCCATGCCCGCCGCCACCGCTTCGCCATGGAGCCACTTGCCGTAGCCCGCTGCCGATTCGATCGCGTGGCCGAAGGTGTGGCCGAAATTCAGCAGCGCCCGCACGCCCGATTCGCGTTCGTCCTGCGCGACGATCGCGGCCTTGATCTCGCACGAGCGGCGGATCGCATGGGCGAGCGCGCCCGCGTCCCGGCGCGCGAGGAGGTCGGCCTGGTCCTCGATCCAATCGAGGAATTTCACGTCGTGGATGGCGCCGTACTTGACGACCTCGGCAAGCCCTGCGACGTACTCCCGTGGCGGCAGCGAGGCAAGCGTGGCCGTGTCCACGACCACGGCGCTCGGCTGGTGGAAAGCCCCGATCATGTTCTTGCCCAGGGGGTGGTTGATGGCGGTCTTGCCTCCCACCGAGGAATCGACCTGCGCGAGGAGCGTGGTGGGCACCTGGACGTGGGCGATTCCCCGCTGGTAGGTCGCGGCCGCGAAGCCCGTGAGGTCTCCCACCACGCCACCGCCGAGGGCGACCAGGACGGTCCGGCGATCGGCCTGGGCGGCGAGAAGCGCGTCGAAGATGCGGTTGAGGGTCTCCCATGTCTTGAAGGCTTCGCCGTCGGGAAGCGCGATGCGCAGGCAAGCCGCTCCCGCGCGCTCGAGGGTCGCGGCGAGGCGCTGCGCGTAGAGCGGCGCGACCGTCTCGTTGGTCACGATGGCCGCCGTGCGTCCCGTCACGTGCGCCCGGAACAACTCCGCCTCGTCGAGCAGCCCCTCGCCGATGTGGATCGGGTAGGAGCGCTCGCCCAGCTCCACCATGAGTTTGGCCGTCATGGCGCCTGTCCCGTGGTCACGCCGTGCTCCCGGAGGGCCGCCAGCACGCGGCTTACGAGGGTGGCCGCGCTCTGGGATCCGGTGTCGACGATGATGTGGGCTGCCTCGCGGTACAACGGATCGCGTTTCTCGAGCAGCCCGGCGAGCGTGCCCTTGGGATCGTCCGTCGCGAGCAGCGGGCGGCCGGAATCGTGGCGCGTCCTCTCCCACAGGCTCTCGAGGCGGGCGCGCAGGTAGACGACCGTTCCTTCCCGGCGCATGAGGCGGCGATTCTCATCCGCAAGGATTGCGCCGCCGCCCGTGGCGATGACGCACCCGGGACGTGCGGCGAGCTCCGCGAGCACACCCGATTCGCGCCTCCGGAAACCTTCCTCGCCCTCGAATTCGAAGATGGTTGCGATCGGCACGCCGGTACGCTCCACGAGCACGCGGTCGGTGTCGATGAATTCGAGCCCGGCGCGTTGCGCCAGGGTCTTGCCGACCGTGGTCTTGCCCGCGCCCATCATGCCGACGAGGAAGATGGTTCCGCTGCCCATGGTCCGAGGATAGCCGAAAAAAAGCCCCGGATTCCCGGGGCCCTTGGAGCTGTGGAGAGATGCTTCAGCGAATCGTGAGGGTGTCCTTCACGATCTTGGGTGTGACGAAGATCAGGAGCTCGGTCTTGTCGTCCTGCTTGACCGTGTTCTTGAACAGGTTGCCCACGATCGGGATATCGCCGAGCACCGGCACCTTCGTGACCGTCGTCTGGGTCGTCTGCTCGAAGATCCCCCCGAGGACCACCGTGTCGCCGTTATCCACCAGCACCTGCGTGGAAACCTGCTTCGTGTCGATCGACGGAATCCCGGAGAAGATCTGGCCCACGGAGTCCTTGCGGACTTCCAGGTCCATGATGATCTTGTCGTCGGGCGTGATGCGCGGCGTCACCGCGAGCTGGAGCACGGCCGGCTTGAACGCTACCGTCGTCGCCCCGCTTGCCGCGGCCGTGAGGTACGGGATCTCCGTGCCCTGGGAGATGATCGCCTTCTTCTTGTCGGCCGTGATCACGCGCGGGCTGGAGACCACCTTGCCGCGGTTGTCGGCTTCGAGGGCGGAGAGCTCGACGTTCACCAGATTGCCGCTTCCGAGGTTCAGGATCGAAAGCGCGAGGGAACCTGCCGCACCCACGACGGGCAGGTTGACGTTGAGCTGTTCCGGGTTGGCTCCTATCGGGATGGTACCGGTGGTACCGGTTCCCTGGAAGAACCCAGCACCGCCCGGATTGGCACCCGGGTACGTAAGTGAAGACGAGCCGCGCGAGGCCGGGTTATTGGTAAGCGGGCTCTGTGTATCGGTCAAGCTGCCGGAAACGCCCAGGTTGTAGTTGCTGGTGTTGAACGCCGACTGGGTACCGAAACGGGCCCCCAGCTGCCTTCCCCACTTGTCGTCGGCGATCACGATGCGCGCCTCGATCAGCACCTGGCGCACCGGCACGTCGAGCTGCAGGACCAGCCGGCGCGCTTCTTCGAGGCGGCTACCCGTGTCCTGCACGAAGAGCGTGTTGGTGCGCTCGTCGATCGTGGCGCTGCCGCGCTTGGACAGGATCTTCTGGTCCTTGTTGGAAAGGAGCTTCTGCAGGTCCTCCGCCTTCGCGTAGGACAGCGCGAAGGACTCCGTGCGCACCGGCTCCAGGTCCGAGATGGCCGCGTTCGCCTCGAGGGCGAGCTTCTCCTTGGCGGCGAGCTCGTCGGTCGGCGCGATGAGCACCACGTTGCCATTCTTGCGCTTCGACAGGCCCTTGGCCTGGAGAATGATGTCGAGCGCCTGGTCCCACGGAACGTCCTTCAGGCGCAGCGTGAGGTTCCCGCCGACGGTGTCGCTCGTGATGATGTTGAGCCCGGTGAAGTCGGCGATGACCTGCAGGACCGCGCGCACCTCGACGTTCTGGAAGTTGAGCGAGAGCTTCTCGCCCGCGTAACCCGGGGTGGAGCTCTGCACCAGCCGGTTCGGATCCTCCTTGACGGGCTTCACCTCGAGGATGAACTGGGTGTCCGTCTGGTAGGCCGAGTACTCCCAGATTCCGCGCGGGTCGATCACCATGCGCGCATTGGCGCCCTGCTCGAAAGTGTCGACGAAGCGCACCGGCGTGCCGAAGTCGCCCACGTCGAGGCGGCGCACGAGGTTGCGGGGCACGTTCGTGTTGAGGAAGTCGACCACGACCTGGCGGCCCTGCTGGCGAATGTCGATCCCCATGTTGGGCGACGAGAGATCGACCACGATGCGGCCCTCTCCCGAATTGCCGCGGCGGAAGTCGACGTCGCGCAGGTTGTAGCGCACCCCGGCCGAGGCCGGCGCTTCCGCGAAGACCGTTGCGGCTCCCGAAGGCGAAGTAGCCACGGCGGCGCCCGTGCCGGCCGCTTGCGCGCCGTCGATGGTGATGACCAGCTGCTTGCCGTCGACCGCCTGCGTGTACCCGAGATTGCGGGCGAGGTTCAGGACGAGGCGGGTGCGGGTCGCGGTCTGGACCACGGACACGCTGCGCAGGTCGCCTTCCCCGGCCTCGACCTGGTTGCGGTTGAGCCCGTTCACGGTGTCGGGCAGGTCGATCGCGATGCGCGGAGGATTCGTGACGGTGAAGCCCTGGGGCACGCCCTGCAGGGGCTCCTTCATCCCCACCTTCACGAGGATCTTGCCGCCCTGGACGGAAGAGAAATCGATCGACTCGACCGAGTTCTTGGCCGTGCCCTGGGCCCAGGCGAGCGGCGCCGCGAGGGCGAGGACGAAAGCGGCGAGCGCGGCCCCGAGCCTGCCGGGTGATGGGATGCGGAACGTCGTTGTCACTTTTTGTCCCCTTTGCCGGTTTCCTCCAGCAGCGGCAGAACGCTTTGCCGCTCGGCCCAATCACCGGCGCTGTCTTGAACGATTTCCTTGAGCTTGATGTCGTTTTCGGTCACATCCGTGATCAAGCCGAAGTTCTGGCCCATGTAGTTGCCCTTCTTGACCCGGTACAGGGTCTTGTCGGCGCGCACCAGGGCGTACGTGTCCTTGCCTTGCGAAAGCGTTCCCACCATCTTCAGCTGCTCGAGCGGGAACGCCTCGAGGGGCTCCTTGCGGCGATTCAGGTCGGGAGCAAGCCCGCCGCCGGCGCCCTCCTTGGGCGCGCTCAGCTTGCGCGGCTTGAACGGATCCGGCAGGTCGAAGCCCTCATACGTGAAGGGCTCGAACGGCTTGACCGCGGGAAGCGGCTCGATCTTGCGCGGAAGCCCCTTTTCGGAGTCGCGCACGAATCGCCTCAATTCGTCGCCCTCCGAGCTGCAGCCTCCCAGCACGACGAGCGCGATGGGCACGAGCAGACGCTTCATCATTTGCCTCCCGGCTTCTTCTTGGCGTCCTTGGTCGCCTTGCGCTGCTTGGCGACTTCTTCCTCGTCAAGGTAGCGGTAGGTCTTGGCCACCGCCTCCATGGACAACGCCCCGTCCTTCGGCGGATCGATCTTGAGGTCGGTGAGCAGCACGATGCGGGGCATCTTCGCCACGTCGCTCGCGAACGCGCCCAGGTCGTGGTAGTTGCCGGTGACCTTGATGCTGACCGGAAGCTCGGCGTAGAACTCGGTGAAGTTCTCCTTCTCCGCCGGCTTGAAGAGCTCGAACGCGAGGCCTCGCCCGAGGCCGGCCTGGTTGATGTCGATGAGCAGCGCGTCCATCTCGCTCTTGTTGGGCAGCTGCTTGAGCAGAGCGCCGAACGACTGCTCGATCTCCTGGCGCTGCTGCTTGTACGCCTCCAGGTTCACCGCGAGGCGCTTCTTCTCGAGGAACGTCTCCTTCTGCCGCGTGACGTCCTGGCGCCCCTTCTCGATGTCGTCGGTCTGGGACTTCCACAGGAAGAAGAAGGCGGCCACCTGGATCGCGATGAAGATCAGGATGAAGGCGCCGGCCTTGATGGGCCAGGGCCAGTTGCCCGGCTGCTTCGGGTCCAGCGCGCGCAGTTCTTCGAGGAGGTTCATTTCTTCGCCGCCGTCTTGGGTGCGGACTTACCGGAAATATCGTCGGACTGGGCGCGCTTGATCGAGATGTTCATGTTGAACTCGTTCACCCGGGTGCTCGGATTGCCCGGCGCGGGGACCGCCTTGATCTCGATGAGCTCCGGGTTCTCCAGGTACGGGGAGGCGCCGAGGTTGCGCATCAGCGTAGACACGCGCGCGTTCGATTGCGCATAGCCGACCACGTTCACCTTCGGCCCGGTCTGCTTGATGGACTTGAGGTAGACGCCTTCCGGCAGCTGGCGCAGGAGCTGGTCGAGCAGCTGCACCGGCTCCGAGCGATTGGCCTGCAGGCCTTCCACCACGCGCTTCTTGGCGAGCAGCGACGCGGTCTCCTCGCGGATCTTGTGGATCTCCTCGATCTGCTTGTCGAGCTTGTCGATCTCGCCCTTCATGTAGGCGACATTGGCCTTCTGCTGCGTTACCTGGGCATCGAGGAAGAGCCAGACCGCGCCGGCCGCCAGCACGCCCATCAGCGCCGCGAAGCCCGCGAGCGCGAAGAATTGCTGCTCGCGCCGCTTGCGCTTTTCCTCGCGGTGCGGAAGTAGGTTGATGCGGATCATGACGGGTCGAACCTCCGCATCGCCAGGCCGCAGGCCACCATGAGCGACGGGGCGTCGATGGTGAGCTGGCGCGGCTTGATCTTCGAGGAGAGCGCCATGTTGGCGAACGGGTTGGCGACGACGGTGTGGACCTGGGTGCGCTGGGCCACCATTTCCTCGAGGCCGTCGAGCATCGCGCAACCGCCCGTGAGCAGGATGTGGTCGACCTTGTTGAACTGGGTCGAGGTAAAGAAGAACTGGAGCGCGCGCTGGATCTCCAGCACGATCTTCTCGTTGAACGGCTGCAGCACGTCGGGACCGAAGTTTTCGGGGAGGTTGCCCACGCGCTTGGCCGCCTCCGCCTCCTCGGGCGGCATGTCGAACTGGCGGGCGATGTCCTGGGTGAGGGAATTGCCGCCGATCTGCTGCTCCCGCGTGTAGACGGTCTGGCCGTTATGGACCACGGTGACCCGGGTGACCGTCGCCCCGATGTCCACGATCACCGTCACCTCGCTCTCGGAGATTCCGGAGCTCCCGCCGCAGATCAGCTCGAATGCGGTCTGGGCCGCGTAGGATTCCACGTCCATCACGACCGTCTTCAGGCCGGCGGCCTCGGCCGCGGCGACGCGGTCCTCGATCTTTTCCTTGCGGGATGCCGCGATGAGCACCTCGACTTCCTCTTCCCCGGAAGGCGCCGGGCCCAGGACCTGGAAATCCAGGTTGACCTCGTCCAGCGAAAACGGGATGTACTGGTTCGCCTCGCCCTGGACCTGGACTTCCATGTCCTCTTCCCGCTGGTTCCCGGGGAGGATCACCTTCTTCGTGATGACCGCCGCGGCGGGCAGCGCCAGGGCGACGGTGCGGATGCGGGATCCGAGGGCCTTGTGCGCGCGCTTGATCGCTTCCCCGGCCGCCTCGATGTTCGCGATGTTCCCGTCCACCACCGTGTCTTTCGGCAGGGGCTCGATGGAGTAGCGCTCGACGCGGTAAACGTTACGGCCAGCCTCCGCGATCTCCACCATCTTGACCGAGGACGAGCTGATGTCGCAGCCCACGAGGGGCGGCGCTTTGGCTTTCAGGAAATCGAACTGGGCTGCTAATTTTTCTTTAAGCATGGTGGAAGGTTAGCACCCAAACGGAGAATCTACTTTAGATGCTAGCAACAAGTACTAGGCCTGTAAAGCATTTTGTGGCAAGGCCTTAGCGCCTTGCGCGGTGACTATAATGGGGTCGGTAAATTGAACCCGCGGTCCGCCCGGCAGCCTGACAAGGCCGTGCAGCCGCTCGCCCTTGCCCGATGACCTCCCGCTGGTGGTTCTACCCGGCCCTGATCGCCGTCTCCCTGGCCCTGGTCGCCGCCGGGGTGGGAGCGCTCACCGTCGTGCTGCTTTGGCCCAACCTGCCCAGCCTGGAGGCCCTCACCGACTACAAGCCCAAGATCCCGCTGCGCATCTATAGCGCCGAGGGGGACCTCATCGGCGAGTTCGGCGAGGAGAAGCGGGCGGTCGTGAAGATCGGGCAAGTGCCGCAAGTCATGAAGGCGGCGATCCTCGCCGCCGAGGATGACCGTTTCTATCAGCACGGGGGCGTGGATTTCGCAGGCGTCGTCCGGGCGGCCTTCGCGAACCTCCAGGGGCGCAAGGAAGGCGCCAGCACGATCACAATGCAGGTCGCGCGCACGTTCTTCCTCACACGGGAGAAGACCCTCGCGCGCAAGATGTCGGAGGTCCTTCTCGCCTTCAAGATCGAGGCCAACCTCACCAAGGACCAGATCCTCGAGCTCTACATCAACCAGATCTTCCTGGGCCAGCGCGCCTATGGCTTTGCATCCGCCGCCAACGTCTATTTCGGCAAGAACCTCCAGGACCTGACTCCCGCGGAGGCCGCGATGCTCGCCGGTTTGCCCCAGGCGCCTTCCCGGCAGAATCCCATCGTCAATCCGAAGGGCGCGCGCAAGCGCCAGCAATATGTGCTGCGCCGCATGCACGAGGTGGGCTGGCTTTCCGACGAGCAGTACCGGGCGGCGCTCGCCGAGCCCCTGCACCTGAACAGCGCCGAGCGCGAGACCTACGCCCTCACGGCCGATTACGTGGCGGAAATGGCGCGGGCCGCGGTCCACGAGCAGTACGGCGACGCGGCCTACGTGAACGGGTTGCGCGTCTACACCACGATCCGGCGCAAGGACCAGGAGGCGGCCGACGAGGCCCTGCGCCAGGGAGTGCTCGAGTACGACCGCCGCCATGGCTATCACGGCCCCGAGGGCTATGTCGCCCTGCCGGCGCCCGGCGGCGACGTCGACGACGCCATCGAGGAGGCCCTGCAGGAACGAGAGACGGTAAGCGACCTGGTGCCGGCCGTGGTGATAGCGGCCTCGGCCCGGGAAGTGAAGGCGGTGATGCGCCATGGCGACGAGGTGACCGTCAGCGGCGAAGGGCTCAAGTTCGCCGCGCGGGCGCTCGTGGATCGCAATCCCGATCGCGCGATCCGCCGTGGCTCGATCATCCGGCTGCAAGCCGGCGCGAAGGGGGCCTGGAGCATCGCGCAGGTGCCTCGCGCCGAGGCGGCGCTCGTGTCCGTCGATCCGGCCAATGGCGCCATCCTCGCCCTGGCCGGCGGCTTCGACTACAACGCCAACAAGTTCAATCATGTGACCCAGGCATGGCGCCAGCCGGGGTCCAGCTTCAAGCCGTTCATCTATTCGGCGGCCCTGGAAAAAGGCTTCACCCCGGCGACCGTGCTGAACGACGCCCCCTTCGTGATAGACGCCGCGAAGACCGGCGGCCAGCTATGGGAGCCCCACAACTACGACAACAAGTACGACGGTCCCATCCGCCTTCGTACCGCGCTGATGAAATCCAAGAACATGGTCTCGATCCGGCTGCTGCAGGCGATCGGGCCGGGGTATGCGCAGGATTACATCCAGCGGTTCGGGTTCGATCCCAAGATGCACCCCGCATACCTCACGATGGCCCTGGGCGCGGGTTCGGCCACGCCGCTGCAGATGGCGACCGCCTATTCCGTATTCGCCAACGGCGGCTATCGCGTGAAGCCGTGGTTCATCGCGCGCATCGAGGAACACCGCGGAGGGACCCTCTACCTGGCCAGGCCGGAGACCGCAGGCGTGGATGCCGAGCGGGTGCTCGACGAGCGCAACGCCTTCCTCATGACCACATTGATGCGCGACGTGGTGCGCCACGGCACCGCCGAGAAGGCCATGTCGCTCGGCCGCCAGGACCTTGCCGGCAAGACCGGGACCACCAATGACCACGTCGACGCCTGGTTCGCTGGCTTCCAGTCGAAGATCGTGGCGGTCGCATGGATCGGTTTCGACACGCCGGCGAGCCTGGGCAACAACGAAACCGGCAGCCAGGCGGCCTTGCCCATCTGGATGGGATACGCCGGGAAGGTCCTCCAGGGAGTCCCGGAAGCGGAGCTCGTGCCGCCGGCGGGCATCGTCGCGGTGAACATCGATCCGGCTACGGGACTGCGCGACCCCGACGGGCACGACCATACCCTCGAGTATTTCTACCAGGAGTCGCAGCCCCCTTCCAGCGAGGAAGGCACTTTCGCGCGCGACGGGAGCCGTCCGCCGGAAGAAGTGAAGAACCAGATCTTCTGAGCGCAGCCTGCGGAGGACCATGAGCAAGTCCCGATCCCGTCGCGACGTCAACATGCGCCGGCATCTCGCCTATATCGCCGCGCGCTTGATGGCGGAGGATGGCGTCGCCGACTACGGCGCCGCGAAATGGAAGGCGGCGCGGCAAGCGGGGATAGCCGACGGCAACCTGCTGCCCGACAACCAGGAGATCGAGGCGGCGCTGCGCGAGTACCAGGGGCTCTACCAGAAGGACGACCAGCCGGGGCACCTGCGCCGCTTGCGCGAGATCGCCGTCAAGGTGATGCGCGATTTCGAGGATTTCCGTCCCGTGCTGGTCGGCTCGGTCCTGTCGGGGACCGCGGGACAGTTCTCCGACGTGGACCTGCAGCTCTTCACCGACGATCCCAAGGCCCTCACGCTTTTTCTGCTGAACCGCCGCTATCGCTTCGAGGAGTCGAGCCGCCGTGTTCGCCGTGGCGAGCAGCTCGACCAGGTGCCGCGGATCCGGCTCGAGGTCGAAGGCGTGCCGGTCAGCCTCACCGTCCTGGACCGGGACGACGAGCGGGTGAGCCTACGGTCGCGTGCGGACCCGGAAGTTCTCCAGCGCGCCCGCCTCGAGCAGGTGGAAGCGCTGCTGGGCCGCTAGGCGGTCCGCCTTTCAGGATTCCCGCAGGCGCCGCGCCGCGTCGATCGCGAAGTAGGTGAGGATTGCATCGGCGCCCGCACGCCGGAAGCAGACGAGGGATTCCATCATGCACGCGTCGCCGTCGATCCAGCCCTGGGCACCCGCGGCCTTCAGCATCGCGTACTCGCCGCTCACCTGGTAGACGAAGGTCGGGACCTCGAAGCGATCCTTCACCCGGCGAACGATGTCCAGATAGGGCAGGCCGGGCTTGACCATCACGAAGTCGGCTCCCTCCTCGAGGTCGAGGGCCACCTCGTGCAGCGCTTCGTCGGAGTTGGCCGGATCCATCTGGTATGTCTTCTTGTCGCCCTGGCCGAGTTGCGCTCCGGAGCCCACGGCGTCCCGGAACGGCCCGTAGAAACCCGAGGCGTATTTCGCTGCGTAGGCGAGGATCCGCACCTGGATGAATCGCTTCCTATCGAGAGCGGCCCGTATCGCGCCGATGCGGCCGTCCATCATGTCCGAGGGCGCAACGATGTCTACGCCCGCGTCGGCGTGTGTGAGTGCCTGCTTCTCCAGTACGGCCAAGGTCTCGTCATTGACGACATATCCCTCGGAGTTGACCAACCCGTCCTGTCCATGGGACGTGTACGGATCGAGGGCCACGTCGGTGATGATCCCCATCTCAGGGAAACGCCGCTTGAGCTCCCGGACGCAACGGGGCACCAGGCCCTTTTCGTTGTGCGCTTCCTCTGCGCCGGGGGTCTTCCCGGAAGCATCGATTACGGGAAAGAGAGCGATGGCGGGAATGCCGAGGGTGAGTGCTTGCTCCACGATGGGGAACAGTCGGTCGATGCTCGTTCTGGTCACCCCGGGCATGGAAGCCACGGACTCGACGACATTCGTGCCTTCGCGAACGAAGACGGGAAGGATCAGGTCGTCAGGGGCAAGGCGCGCCTCGCGGACGAGACGGCGGGTGAAGTCGTCGCGGCGAGCCCGGCGCATGCGACGAGCGGGAAAACGGCCCAGGATGGAAGTCATGTGCGGGGGACGATAAAGGGCGGGAACTTTAGCATGGGCTCGTTGCTCCTACGGGCTGAAGGGTTACTCCTTCCCCGCTTCTCCTCCCTGAGCGGGCGCCTTAATCCCAATTAAGGCATTTTTGGCCCCGGCTTTACTCCCCTTTAGCCGGGGCTTTGTTTTTCCGGCGCGCGAGGTGGGCGAGCGTCGAGGCGGCCTCGGAAATGCCGTCGCCTTTGAGGCTCGAGAAAAGCTGGATGGTGGTGCCCGGCCAAAGCGTCGACATTTCACGGCGAACGAGAGTGAGGGCGGCTTGGGCAGCCTGCTTGGACAGCTTGTCCGCCTTCGTGAGAAGCACATGGGTCGGGCGTCCGGCCTCCCGCAGCCAGTCCAGGAGCCGGCGATCGAGCGGGGTCAACGGATGGCGGGCGTCCATGACCACGATCACCCCCGCCAGGGATTCGCGGTTCGCTATGTAGGAACCGACGAGGAATTCCCAATGCCGGCGTACCTCTCCGGGGACGCCCGCGTAGCCGTATCCCGGCAAATCGACCAGGATCGCATCGGTACCGAGGGAGAAGAAATTGATGAGCTGCGTGCGCCCCGGCGTCTTGCTCACGAACGCGAGCCGCCTGCGGCCCACGAGCGAATTGATCGCGCTCGACTTGCCCGCGTTGGACCTCCCGGCAAAGGCGAGCTCCGGCGCCGCAGGAGCGGGAAATTCCCCGGGATCGTGGACCGACAGGGTGAATGCTGCCTTTTCCAGGGCGAGCCGGGCGGCGCCGTCGCCCCTGGTGGCCTTGGGGCGGCGCGCTACGGTAAAATCCCGTGTTTTGGGCAATCCGTCGCCTTTGCCTTTGCCACGAGGTCCTCTGATGCGTGTGTTCACGGGTTTTGCCGGGGTCATGTTGCTAGTGTACGCAGGCGCTGCTGCTCCGGCGGCGGCGGTTCCCGCGGCGAAGCCGGACATGGAACGCGGCAAGCAGATCGCGTCCACGGTGTGCGTGGCCTGCCACGGGGCCGACGGCAACAGCACGGTGCCGGCCAACCCGATGCTCGCCGGACAGCAGGGGGGATACATCGCCGCCCAGTTGGCCGCCTTCAAGGCGGGCACACGACCGAGCCCCATCATGCAGGGAATGGCGGCGGGACTCTCGCCCGACGACATTCGCTCCGTCGCCGCGTGGTTCGAATCGCAGAAGCCTGCCGCGAGGTTCGCACACGACAAGGCGCTGGTCGACCGCGGACAGCAGATCTGGCGCGCGGGAGTGAAGGCTTCGGGCGTCCCCGCGTGCGCGGGTTGTCACGGGGCGACGGGAGCGGGGAACCCGGTGCAATACCCGCGGCTCGCAGGACAGTATCCCGACCTGAGCCTCGGCTGGTTGAAGGCCTTCGCCTCGGGGGCGCGCCCCCATCCGGTGATGGGCCCCATCGCCTCGGGGTTGACGGAAGCCGACATGAAGGCGGTCGCGGAATACGCCTCGGGCCTGCGCTGAGGTCTAGGCAGGCAGGGCCGGCGCCGCGGGCGCATTGCGCTCCTGCGGGCGTGACGGGTTCGCCGCGAGCCGCGCGCGATCCTTTCCTTCCCGCTTGGCCTCGTAGAGCGCGGCGTCCGCGGCGCGCTGCAGCGACTCGGGGTCCGATCCATGCAGCGGAAAGAGGCTCACTCCGATGCTCGCGCCGATATTCGCCACGGCGCCGTCCAGCGCATACGGCTCGCGCAGCACGATGCGCAGCTTCTCCGCCACGGCGAGAGCCCCTTCGTCGCCCGTTCCGGGAAGGATCGCGAGAAACTCGTCGCCCCCCAGGCGCCCCACCGTATCCGACGCCCGCATGCATTTGCGCGCGCGCTCCGCGACCGCCGCGAGGACGCGGTCCCCGGCCGAGTGGCCCCAGGTATCGTTCACGCTCTTGAATCCGTCGAGGTCGAAGAGCAGCACCGCGAAGACTTCTTCCGCGCGACGAGCGCGTGCCGCCTCCTGGGCCAGGCGGTCCCCCAGCAATGCGCGGTTCGGCAGCCCCGTGACCGAGTCGAAATGGGCCAGCCATTCGATGCGGCGCAACGCGGTGCGCGCAAGGGCCTGCGCGCGGCGAAACGCCACGAACAGCACGGCGAGCGCGACCAGGGAACCCGCGACGAACCACGCGACGTAGCGCCGCAGGCTCCGTTCGATGAGGATGCGCGCGAGCGAACGGTCGCTCACCCTGGTCGTAAGCGACTCGATCGTGGCATCGAGGGTGGCGCCCACCTCCGCGGCGACCTTTTCCGCGTTTCCTGCCGCCGATGCAGCCGCCTCGCCGCCGTGCTGGGTCCAGGCGGGCGCCACGGAGCGCGCATGCACGACCAGCAGTCGGGCCTGGGGCACGAGCACGTCGAGGGACGGGATCGCGGGTCCGTCGTCGGCGCGCAGCGCATCGAGCCGGGCGTGGATCTCGGCGGAGCGGCGCTCGACATTCCGGAAGGCCCCGGCCCCGCCGGTGGCCGCGCCCAGCCGAGCGGCCGCGACCAGCTCGTTCACCTGCACTCGCAGTGCCTCGAGGGCGTCCTGCGCCTGCTGGACCGCCATCACTTCCTCGTGCAGCTCCGATTCGCGCGCGAGATCCGACACCACGAGGAAGGCGAGGCCGAGAATCGTGAGCCCAGCGACAGCCAGCCCGAGCGCCACGAGCCGCTCCGCGGAGGGCAGGATCGAGAGCTTCACGGACCGCGGGCGAGGGCGAACGACTCGCGCGCGGCCGCGAACGTCGCCGCGAGCTCGGGCTCGCCATGGGCGGACGAAACGAAACCGGCCTCGTACGCCGACGGGGCGAAGTAGATGCCGCGCTCGAGCATCCCGTGGAAGAAACGGCGAAAGGCCTCGCGATCGCATTGCATGACTTCCGCGAACGAGCGCGGCGGTTGCGCGCGGAAGAAGACGCCGAACATCCCGCCCAGGCTCGCGCCGCTGAAGGCGACGCCCGCCTCGGAAGCGGCGCGGCAGAGGCCCGCGACGAGCGCGGCCGTCGTCTCGCCGAGCCGGTCGAAGAACCCCGGCTGCAACACCCGCTCGAGGGTGGCGAGTCCCGCGCTCACCGCCACCGGATTGCCCGACAAGGTGCCGGCCTGGTACACCGGCCCCATGGGCGCGAGCTTTTCCATGATCTCGCGCCTTCCCCCGAACGCTCCCACCGGCATTCCTCCGCCTATGACCTTGCCCAGCGTCGTGAGGTCCGGGCGAACCCCGAAGATGCCCTGCGCGCCCTGGGGGCCGACGCGGAAGCCGGTCATCACCTCGTCGAAGATCAGCAGCGCGCCGTGCTTCGTGCAGGCCGCGCGCAGCCCCTGGATGAACTCGGCGCTGGGGCGCACGAAATTCATGTTGCCCGCCACGGGCTCGAGCACCACGGCGGCGATGTCGTCGCCGTAGCGGCGAAACGCGTCGTCGACCTGCTGGGGGTCGTTGTAGTCCAGCACGAGCGTGTGCACGGTGAGCTCCGCGGGCACGCCGGCGGAGGTCGGATTGCCGAAGGTGAGCGCCCCGGAGCCCGCCTTCACCAGGAGGAAATCGCTGTGGCCGTGGTAGCAGCCTTCGAACTTGACGATCACCGAGCGCCCGGTAAAGCCGCGCGCGAGGCGCAATGCGCTCATCACCGCCTCGGTCCCGGAGCTCACCAGCCGCACCTGCTCGAGCGACGGAAGGCTCCGGGTCAGCAATTGCGCCATGCGAAGCTCCAGCTCCGTGGGCGCGCCGAACGACAGTCCGCGCGAGGCCGCGTCGCTCACGGCCGCGAGCACCTCCGGATGGGCGTGGCCGAGGATGAGGGGCCCCCACGAGCCCACGTAATCGACGTATTCGCGTCCGTCGACATCCACGACGCGCGCGCCGCGTCCTTCGCGAATGAACACGGGAACGCCGCCCACGGCGCCGAATGCCCGCACGGGTGAATTCACGCCTCCGGGGATCAGCTGCCGGGATTGCTCAAACAGCTCGCGGCTGCGCTCGTACATCGCGGCTCCTTTCCGGAATCGATTCGAAGAGCGAGCTGATCGCCGCGGCCGCAGCGCGCACGTCCGGGGCGTCGAAGATCGCGGAGATCACGGCGAGCATGTCGGCGCCCGCCGCGATCACGCCGGCGGCGTTGGTGGCATCGATCCCGCCGATCGCGGCCACCGGCAGGCTGCCGGCAAGCCTGGCGGAGGCGAGCGCGTGCAACGGCGCGAGGCTCGCATGGGGCTTCGTGGGCGACGGGAAGATGCTGCCGATCGCCACGTAATCGGCGCCCGCCGCCTTCGCGGCCGCCGCCCGCGCCGGATCCGAGTAGCAGGAAACGCCGATGATGGCGCGGGGAAGCCGCGCGCGAGCCTCGCGCACCGGGGGATCGTCGCGGCCGAGGTGCACCCCGTGCGCCCCCGCCGCCGCGGCGAGGTCGATGGAATCGTTCACGATGAACGTGGCATCCCAACGTCGGCACATCGCGGCCAGTGCGAGCGCCTGTTCGAGCGCGGCGGCGGGCGCAAGCCGCTTGGCGCGGTATTGCACGAGCGCCGCGCCTCCGGCGAGGCATGCCTCGACCTTCGCCACGAGCGCGCCCGTGTCCTCGATCTCGGGCGTGATCGCGTAGAGGCCGCGCATCGGGATGCGCTCACTTGTCATCGCCATTCCCGTTCGATTCCCGCGCCCAGAACAGGCGATCGGGAAGGTATTGGCCCATGCCCGGCCGGAAGGCGTGCGCGAGCGCCTGCCAGGTGTACTCCTGGGCCTCGTAGACCGCGTCGCCGATGTCGAGGCCGCGTGCCAGGTTGGCGGCGAGCGCAGCGGCGAGCGTGCAGCCCGAACCGTGGTAGCTGCCCGGCAGGCGCTGCCACGAATCGGAGCGCAGCACCCCGCCGCGGTGGTAGAGGGTATTCACGACTTCCGCGGTCGCATCGTGGGTGCCGGTCACCAGCACGTATTCGCAGCCCGTGTCGAGGAGCGCTTGCGCGCACTCCGCGAGGCTCGCCTCCTCGCCGTCATCCTCGCCCGCCAGTCGGCGCAATTCCGGGATGTTGGGCGTGACGATGGTGCTTTGCGGGACCAGGAGCTCGCGGATGGCGCTCACCATGTCGTCGCCCGCGAACTCGTCGCCGCGCCCCGAGGCGAGCACCGGGTCCAGGACCAGCGGCACGTCGGGATAGTCCGAGACCACCTCCGCGACGACGGTCACGATCTCGGTGGATCCGAGCATGCCCATCTTGAACGCCGCGATGGGCATGTCTTCGAGGATGCAACGCGCCTGGTCCGCGACCCAGTCGGGATCGATCGCGAGGAAGGACTCGACCCCGGCGGTGTCCTGGACGGTGAGGGCCGTGACCACCGAGAGCGGGTAACAACCCATGCTCGCGAGCGCGAGGATGTCGGCCTGCAGGCCGGCGCCGCTGGTGGGATCGGAGGCCGCGAACGTGAGGACGGCGGGAAGGGACAGGGCGGGACCGTTCATGGAGGACGCGAGGCGCTTGTGCGGGGTTACACTTGAAACCCGGCTCGCGTTGCGCGCGCCAACCGGGGGTGGATACGATGTTTCAGGGAGCGCGCGCGTCCCCGCATTCTACTCAACCGCACCTACGTTCGCCTATGCCTTCGACCGTGACGGCTGCCGTGCCGTACAAGACCTGGCGCTGCCTGGCCTGTGGATTCATCTACGACGAGGCCGCGGGCTGGCCCGATGACGGAATCGCCGCCGGCACGCGCTGGGAGGACATACCTGCCGGCTGGTGCTGCCCGGAGTGCGGCGCGCGCAAGGACGATTTCGAGATGGTGGAGTGTTGAAGTCTCCCGCCCAGGCGCGAGCCTTCACTTCCCAAAGGGGTTGAAAAAGGCCGGATTAACGGTTGTTTTAGCTGAATAAAAAGGATAACCTGAACATCGGTTGAGGAGGAGGCCAGCGGCTTGTCGGGAGGCGCGGCTACCGCCGGTGGCTGCCGCCTTCGAAGGCATGGCGAACCCGATTTTCCGGGAAGCGGGCCGGCGTAGAGACTTGAGGAAAGCGTGGCGGACTCCAAGAACCTCACGGGCGTGCGCGTGATGGTCATCGACGACAGCAATACCATCCGGCGCAGCGCGGAGATATTCCTCATGCAGGCCGGATGCCAGGTGATCCTCGCGGAGAACGGATTCGACGCGCTCGCCAAGATCGCCGACCACCAGCCCGACCTCATCTTCGTGGATATCATGATGCCGCGCCTGGACGGCTACCAGACCTGCGCCCTGATCAAGAAGAGCGGAAAGCACCGCGCCACGCCGGTGATCATGCTGTCCTCGAAGGACAGCCTTTTCGACCGCGCGCGGGGGCGGATGGTCGGCTCCGACGAGTACCTCACCAAGCCGTTCACCAAGGAGAGCCTGTTGAAGGCCGTGGAAGTGCACCTCGCGCAGCGCAGTCCCGCGTGAAACGAACGAACCAATCGATCCAGATGACGGAGTGCAGATAGATGGCAATCAGAAAAATCATGGTGGTGGACGATTCCCCCACCGAGCGCGCGTTCATGGAGGGCCTGCTGAAGAAGCGCGGCTACGAGGTATTGCTGGTCGACAGCGGCGAGGCGGCGATCGAGCGCTCGAAGAGCGAGCAGCCCGATCTCATCCTGATGGATGTCGTGATGCCGGGGCTCAATGGCTTCCAGGCCACGCGTGCCATCACGCGCGAGGAGAAGACCAAGCATATCCCCGTGATCATCTGCACGACAAAGGACCAGGAGACCGACAAAATCTGGGGGCTGCGGCAGGGCGCGAAGGACTACATCACCAAGCCGCTGTCGGAAAGCGACCTGCTCGAGAAGATCAAGGCGCTGAGCTGATCGAATGGCGCGGCGCACCGGACTTCGCGAATTCCAGATCTCGGTCGCCGAGCGGCTGCGCACGGCCGCCACGCGCGCCGCGCTCTCCTCGAAGCTGGGCTTCCAGGTGGGCGCCGACAACTGGTTCGTCGCCCTGCACCAGGTGAGCGAGGTGATCCCGGTGGCCGCTGCGGTCCCGGTGCCGCTCACCCACTCGTGGTTCCGCGGCGTGGCCAACATTCGCGGAAACCTCTACAGCATGGTGGACTTATCCGCGTTCCAGGGCGGCGATCCCACGAGCCCGGGCATGGAGCGGCGCGTGATCCTGGTCTCGGACCGCCTGGTCGCGGGCGCGGGCCTGCTCGTGTCGCGGATGCTGGGACTTCGCAATCCTGAGCAGTTCGCCGCGGCGCCGCGCCCCGCGGACGCCCATCCGTGGGTGGGCGGCGTCTACACCGACGCGGGCGGCACGCGATGGCTGGAGCTCGATCTTCCCGCGCTCGTTCGAGAGCCGCGGTTCCTGGAAGTAGGCGCGTAGGAGAGCGAAATGGCAAAGGCACAAACGATAAAGCCGAAATCGTCGATCGCGGATTGGTTCAGGCGATTGACCGCGCCGAAGGCGAAACCCGCGGCCCGACCGCCGGGCACCATCCAGTCCTCGACGATGACGAACATCGCCGCTGGCGCAACGGCGGCGCGCGCGGCGGGCAAGCCGGGCGCGGCGGCCAAGAAGCCGGCGAAGGCGGCCAATCCCGGCACGTCGCTCGAGCGCTTCCGCCTGCCGGTGATCGGAAGCAGGCCCGTCACCGCGCAACTGCAGGTGCTGGGCGCCGCGGCCGTGCTGCTGCTCGCGATCGCCGCGTTCATGACCTATCAGGACACGACGCTGCGCACCCGCAACGCGACCTTCGTGACGATCGCATCGCAGATGCAGTTCCACACGCAGCGCCTGGCCAAGGCGGCGGGCATCGCCGCTCGAGGCCAGCCGAACGCATTCGTGCAGCTGCAGGACAGCCGCGACCAGTTCGCCCACTACCTCGAGATCCTTCAGAAGGGAGGGGTTGCGTTCGGCGTGAGCCTGCCCGGCGCGGCGACCAACGACGAGCTGAAGAACCGCATCGACGAGCTGGCGCAGCGCTGGCCCGAGAGCGCCAACGCGGCCACCGCGATCCTCAACGCCAAGAACGACCTCGTGGCCCTCGCGCGCAACATCTCGCAGATCCGCGCCGTGTCCGAGGACATGGCCAACTCGTCCCTGCAGCTGACCGCCCTCATGTCGCAGTCGGGCTCGCCACCCACGCAGGTGATCCGCGCCAATCGCACGACCTTCCTCGCCGAGCGCCTGGGCCGCGGCTCCGCGGAGATCCTGGGCTCCGAGACGATCGAGCCCGAGGTCCCGTTCCTGATCGGCAAGGACACCAACGAGCTGCGCGAGCTGGTGAGGGGCCTGGAGAGCGGCAGCGACTCGCTGGGGCTCGTCGCCCTGCGTGACCCGGAGACGCGCGCGAAGCTGGCCGAGTTGAAGCAGCAGTTCGGCCAGTTCGAGCAGAACGTGAGGCCGATCCTGCGCGAGCTGCAGAAGCTGGTATCGGCCCGCCAGGCGGGGGTGAAGCTGGTAACCGCGAGCGAGCAGCTCCAGACCGCGGTCGCCCGCACCCAGGAGGCG
>JAANCK010237910.1_pt1 | contig 21369 bp, 20 predicted proteins | sample 7277841 | NCBI WGS metagenome assembly JAANCK01 (sample SAMN14222788, study PRJNA588281) | permafrost metagenome | isolation source: Arctic cryosol methane SIP | place: Canada:Nunavut | collected 2015-07 | reverse complement strand
GAGCCCGGCATCGCGGTACAGCACCGCCAGGTTGCCGTAGCTCGCCGCGTAGGCCGGATCGGCCAGGATCGCGGCCTTGAAGTGCGCATAGGCCAGGGCGGAACGGCCGTTGGCCAGGTGCTCGGCCGCGATGTTGTTGTAATAGCGCGCGAGGATCGCGTCTTCCGAAAGCGCCAGCCCGCCCCGGGCCGACGCGAGGTCGGGCTCGAAGTCGACGATCACGTCGCGGAACCCGGTGCCTTCCATTGGCGTGCGGTGCGCGCGCCAGAAGAGCACGTTGACGTGCTGATTGACGAAATCGAGCCCGTCGCGGCGGTCGTACAGCACCGGCGTCGGTACCTCCTGCATCTGCGCCGCCATGTCCAAGGCGCGCGCGACGGCATAGGTCAGCACCGTGAGCGACAGGCAGTCGCCGCGCCGCAGCCGCCAGGTTTGCGCGGCGGTGGTCGAATGGCCGGCCGCATAGGAAAAGCCATGACCGTCCGGCCCGAACACGGTTGCCAGCAGGGCCTTCAGGCGCTGCTCGGTGCTCAAGGTCGCGGGCGCCTGAGCGTGCAGCCGTTCCTGCAGCTGCGGGTCGAGCCGGAACAGTTCTTCGCGGGACACCGCGACCGGGGCGCCGTCGTAGCCGAATGCGGCGTCGCGCCAGGGCAATTGCGGCACGGGCGTTTCCGTGGGTGCACCGGCGCAGGCGGCAAGGCCCAGCACGCAGACCGCAATCGACAGGGCGCGCCGCAGCATGGCCGCTAGCGTGTGGCGGCGGTGATCCCGCCGTCGACCACGATCTCCTGGGCCGTGATGTACCGGCTCTCGTCGCTGGCCAGGAACAGCACTGCATTGGCAACGTCCCAGGCGTCGCCCATGCGCCCCATCGGCACCTGCTTGTTCCGGGTCGCGACGAAGCCCTCGTAATCGCCGTTCGCGTACTTGTCAGCCAGTCGCCGCACCAGCGGCGTGGCCATCAGGCCCGGCACCACGCAATTGAGCCGGATATTCTTCGCCGCGTAGAGGACAGCCGTGGTCCGGGTCATCTGCATCAGCGCCGCCTTGCCCGCGGCATAGGCGACCTGGGGCTTGCCGATGTAGCGCAGGCCCGCGATCGAGGAAATGTTGACCACCGCGCCGCCACCCTGGCGCTCCATGACCGGCAGCACGTGTTTGCATGTGAGGAAGGCCGACTTGACGTTCACATCCATCTGCTCGTCCCAGACTGTTTCGGCCATGGCGACCGGATCGCCCGGTTCGGAACGACCGACGTTGTTGACCAGGATGTCGATCCGGCCGAAGCGCTCCTCGCAGGCCTGCACCAGTTGCCCGACCTGCTCGGCCTGGGTGACGTCGGCGGCCTGGACTTCGGCGACGCCGCCCTCGTCCCGGATCAGCTCGCACGTGGCCTGAGCCAACCCGAGTTGCAGGTCGCACCCGTAGACCTTTGCGCCCTGCCGGGCCAGCAGCACGGCGATCGCCTTGCCGTTGCCCCAGCCGGCGCCGATCGAACCGCAGCCGGTCACGAGGGCCACTTTTCCGTCCAGTCTGAGCATGGCTTCCCTGGGTTGATGAGTGAATGCGGAAACCCCTGGCAACTGGGATCTTCGCCTGCGAAAAAAGATTCTATGACCTGTTGATAGACTTGCGCGATGACTGTCCTGCCGCTAACCACGTCTCTTGCCCCATGATCCTTGATCGCTTTCCACCCCGGTTGCGGCACGCCGCCTTCTGGCTGTGCGTGGCCTCCGTGCTGGTGCTGGCCCTGTTGCCGGCCACTGCGCACCTGCCCAGCACTGGCTGGGACAAGGCCAACCATGCCCTCGCTTTCGGTGTCATGGCCCTGCTGGGCCGCTGGGCCTATCCGCGCAGCACGGCCGCGCTGGTGCTGGGCCTGTTCGCCTATGGCGGACTGATCGAAGCGCTGCAGGCGCTGACCCCGGACCGTTCGTCCGAATGGGGCGACTGGCTGGCCGATTGCATCGGGCTGGCGCTGGCCTGGACCTGGATCGGGCTGGCCCAGCGGTTTGCCCCCGGGCCCAGTTGATCCACGTCAACCGGGTCCTCGTGGCCAAACGTATCCTTCCCATATCCCTTTACACGGCTACCACAGCCCGGCCATGTTCACCCAACCCCAGCGTCTTCGCCGCTTCGCAGTCCATGTGCTGCTGGTGTGGCTGTTCGCGCTGGGCACCAGCATCGCCAACGCCTGCGTGGTCCAGTTGCATATGCAGCAACCGGCCCAGGTCGCAGCACAACCGGCGCTGCAAGGCCATCCGCAAATGGCCGCCGTCCCTGCTGACGAGGCGGTCGACTGCGCGGCACTGCACGGGCATCAACAGACCGGCGACCAGGCCGACCGCACCCATCCGCCCTGCGAGCGCCTTTGCGACGCACCGTCGGTAGTGCCCCAACCTGAAAAGCAGCAGAGCAATCTGCTGAGCGGCTTCTGGCTGGCCCCCGCGCCGGTCCCACCCTTCGATTTCCAATCCTCGATCGAACCCGTCCGGATCGCTCCCAGCGACGATGCTCGCTGGCGCAAGACGATCCCGATCTCGATCGCGTTCCTGCGCCTGGCGTTGTAGCCCGGGCTGGCCGCGCCAACACGCGGCGGCAGCTTGCCGAGTCGGCCTGCCGACGTCGCATTGAAGCTGCCATTGGGCCCATCCCTCTCCCAGTCACCGCTGGCCAGCGGCGACGCAACGACCTTGTGGACTGCCATGAAGAACCTCCCTTGTTTGATTCCGCCCTCGCGCCTGCGGCTGCTGATCGGGTTGCTGCTTGCCGGCAGCGTGCTGCTGGCGCCGGTGGCGCAAGCCGCCGAGCTCGGCGAAAACGTCCAGACCTTGCTGGACCGGGCCCGCGCCCAAAGCCCCGAGCTGGCGCTGATGCGCGCCGAAGCCGATGCCGCGGCACAGCGGGTGCAGCCAGCGGGCGCCCTGCCCGATCCGGTGCTGCGGGTCGAGCTGATGAACATCAACAACTACGGCAGCGAGGCCGGCTTCAACGTGCTGCCCAATAAGGTGGGGGAAACCAAGTACACGCTGATGCAGAGCCTGCCGGCCTGGGGCAAGCGCGACCTGCGCCGGGGAGTGGCCCAGTCCGATGCCCAGCAGGCAGCGGCCCGCACAGCCGGCGCCTGGACCGAGCTCGCGGCCCGGATCAAGGCGAGCTACGCGCGCTACTACCTGGCCGCCGGCAACGAGAAGCTGACGCGCGAGATCCTGGACCTGATGGGCCGCGTCGAACAGCTCGCACAGGCGCGCTACGCAGGCGGCCTGGCAGCGCAACAGGACGCCATCCGGGCCCAGCTCGAACAGACCGGCATGCGGTCCGAACTGATCATGCAGGAGAACGAGCGCCGCCAGGTGCGGGCCCGCTTGAACGCGCTGCTGGCGCGCGACGCGGCAGCCCCACTGGCCGAGCCGGCGGCGCTGCGGCCGCTGCCACCGACGAGCACGCTGGATGCAGCGGCGCTGGCGCAGCGCGCGCGCGACAACAATCCGCAACTGGTGGCCGAGGCGGCGCGGATCCAGAGCGCTGAGAAGAACCGCGAACTCACGCTGCGCAACCGCTATCCGGACGTGCTGGTGGGCGTCTTCCCGTCGCAGGTGGGGTCCCGCATCACCACTTTGGGCGTGATGGTGGAATTGAACATTCCACTGCAGCAGGAGACCCGCCGCTCGCAGGAGGCGGAGGCCGAAGCGATGCTGGTCGCCGCGCGCGCCAAATCGGAAGCGCTGGTCAATCAACTGGTCGGCGACCTGGGCGAGAACCTGGCCGGCCTGGACGCGGCGCGCCGCACCGAAGCGCTGATAGTGAACCAATCCCTGCCACAGTCGGAATTGAGCCTGCGCTCGGCGATGGCCGCCTATGAGAACGGCAAGCTCGACTTCACCGCCCTGCTGGAAGCCCAGCGGCAGATCCGCAAGACCCGTCAGGACCGCCTGAAGGCCCAGGTCGAGGCGCAGATGCGCTTGGCCGAGATCGAACGCATCGTGGGAGAAGACCTGTGAAAACCTCCAATGTGCTATTTGTGCTGGTGCTGGCGGGCGTCGTCGGCGCCGGCGGCTACTGGCTGGGCGGTCGCTCGCACCCAGTCACCGACACGCCCGCCGCAACATCACCATCCGCTGGCGGCACCGCTGGCACCCCGGTGAAGACGCGCAAGCTCCTCTACTACCGCAACCCGATGGGGCTGGCCGACACCTCGCCGACGCCGAAGAAGGACCCCATGGGGATGGACTACATCGCGGTCTACGAGGGGGAAGACCCCGACAGCGGCGGCGCGGCGAGCGCCAACCAGATCCGCATCAGCACCGACAAGATCCAGAAACTGGGCGTGCGGGTCGAGACAGCCGGCATGCGGGCGCTCGGCAAGACCGTGCGCGCCGCCGGACGGGTGGAGCCGGACGAGCGACATGTCTACTCGATCTCGCCCAAGTTCGAGGGCTATGTGGAACGACTGCACGTCAACGTCACCGGCCAGCCCGTGGCCAAGGGCCAGCCGCTGTTCGAGGTCTACAGCCCCGAACTGGTGTCGGCCCAGCGCGAGTACATCATCGCCCGGCAAGGCGTGCAGGCGATGGGCAATGCCGGCAGCGAAGCCCAGGCCGGAATGAAGCAGCTGGCCGAGTCAAGCCTCACGCGTCTGCGCAACTGGGACCTCTCTTCCGAGCAACTCGACGCACTGGTGAAGACCGGCGACGTCAAGCGCACCATCACCTTCCGTTCGCCGGTGTCGGGCATCGTCACCGAGAAGAAGGCGCTGCAGGGCATGCGTTTCATGCCCGGCGAATCGCTTTATCAGGTGACCGACCTGTCCTCGGTCTGGGTGATGGCCGACGTGTTCGAGCAGGACATCGGGCTGGTCAAGACCGGCTCCATGGCCAGCGTGAAGATCAACGCCTATCCCGACAAGTCTTTCAGCGGCAGGATCACCTACATCTACCCGACGCTCAAACCCGAGACCCGCACGGTGCCGGTGCGCATCGAGCTGTCCAATCCCGGCCAGTTGCTGAAGCCGGCGATGTTCGCCCAGGTCGAACTGCAGGTGGGCGCCAAGGCGGCGGTGCTGGCGATCCCCGAGTCTGCGGTGATCGACAGCGGCACCCGCCGGGTGGTGCTGGTTCAGCTTCAGGAAGGCCGGTTCGAGCCGCGCGAGGTCAAGCTCGGTGCGCACACGGACAACTACGTGGAAGTGCGCGACGGCATCAAGGAGGGCGAGCAGGTGGTGGTGGCGGCGAACTTCCTGATCGATGCGGAGAGCAATTTGAAGGCGGCCATTGGGGGCCTGGGCACCGGGCCGACGTCGTCGCCGCCGGCTGCCGGGACAAATGCCGCGATGGCGCCCGCGCCCGTGCCTGCAGGTCCCGCCGCGGCCGGTCCGGTCGGCGCTCCAGCGGCCGTCGGCCACAAGGGCCAGGGCACGGTGGACAGCATCGACGCCAAGGCCGGCACCGTCAGCCTGAACCACGGCGCCATCGCCTCGCTCAAGTGGCCGGCGATGACCATGGAGTTCAAGGTCGCCAATCCGTCGCTGCTGAAGGACTTGCAGGCGGGCGCACCGGTGACGTTCGAATTTGTCGAGCGCCAGCCCGGGGAATGGGTGATCACGTCGCTGACCCCGGCGGCGACCCCAGCCGGCACGGCCAAGAGCCCCACCGGCCGCTGACCGGGAATCACCATGCTGACCAAAATCATCGAGTGGTCGGGCAAGAACCCGTTCCTGGTCCTGCTCGCCACCTTGTTCATCGTCATCGCCGGCGTGGTTGCCGTCGCGAAGACACCGCTGGACGCCCTGCCCGACCTGTCCGATGTCCAGGTCATCCTCTACACCGAATACCCGGGCCAGGCGCCGCAGGTGGTGGAGGACCAGGTGACCTACCCGCTGACCACCGCGATGCTCGCCGTGCCGAAATCCAAGGTGGTGCGCGGCTTCTCGTTCTTCGGCGCTTCGTTCGTCTACGTCATCTTCGAGGACGGCACCGACATCTACTGGGCCCGCACCCGCGTGCTGGAGTACCTGAACTTCGCCTCGGCCCGCCTGCCCAAAGGCGTCACGCCGACGCTCGGCCCTGACGCCACCGGGGTGGGCTGGGTCTACGAATACGTCCTGCTGGCCAAGGACAGGACGCTGGCCGAACTGCGCACCATCCAGGACTGGTATGTGCGCTACCAGCTCACCAAGGCCCAGGGCGTGGCCGAGGTGGCGTCGATCGGCGGCTTCGTGCAGACCTACCAGGTGACGGTCGACCCGGTCAAGCTGCGCAGCTACGGCATCCCGTTGGCCAAGGTTTCCCAGGTGATCCGCGACTCCAATCGCGACGTGGGCGGCCGGGTGATCGAAATGGCCGAGACCGAGTTCATGGTGCGCGGCAAGGGCTACCTGCGCGGCAAGTCCGACATCGAGCTGCTGGTGGTCAAGAGCATGGGCGGCACGCCGGTCCTGATCCGCGACATTGCGCGCGTCGAAATGGCGCCGGACGAGCGGCGCGGCCTCACCGAGCTGAACGGCGAAGGTGAAGTCGTCTCGGGCATCGCCATGGCGCGCTACGGCCAGAACGCGCTCGAGGTCATCAGCAACCTGAAGGACAAGGTCAAGGAGATCTCGGGCGGCTTGCCCGCAGGCGTGACGATCCAGTCCGTCTACGACCGCTCCGACCTGATCCACCGCGCGATCGACACCCTGAAGCGCACCCTGATCGAGGAAAGCCTGATCGTGGCGGCTGTCTGCATCATCTTCCTGCTGCACGTGCGCTCGGCGCTGGTGGCGATCCTGATGCTGCCGGTGGGCGTTCTCATTTCGTTCATCGCGATGCGCCTGCTGGGCATGAATTCGAACATCATGAGCCTGGGCGGCATCGCCATCGCGATCGGCGCGATGGTCGACGCGGCGATCGTGATGATCGAGAACGCGCACAAGCACCTGGAGCGGCTCAAGCCGGGTCACTCCACCAAGGAGCGCGCCCAGGCGATGCTCGATGCGTGCAAGGAAGTCGGGCCGGCCCTCTTCTTCTCGCTGCTGATCATCACCGTGTCCTTCCTGCCGGTGTTCACGCTCGAATCGCAGGAGGGGCGCCTGTTCTCGCCGCTGGCCTACACCAAGACCTTCTCGATGGCCGGCGCTGCGCTGCTGTCCGTGACGCTGGTGCCGGTCCTGATGATGCTGTTCATCCGCGGCAAGATCATGCCGGAGGCCCGGAACCCGGTGAACCGGTTCCTGATCTGGATCTATCGCCCGATCATCGCGTGGGTGATGCGCTGGAAGAAACTCACCATCCTCATCGCTGTTGCCGCCATGGCTGTCTCGCTGTATCCGGCGTCGAAGCTGGGCAGCGAGTTCATGCCCGCGCTGAACGAAGGCACTCTGCTGTACATGCCGGCGTCCCTTCCCGGCATGTCGATCACCAAGGCCGCCGAGGTGATGCAGACCCAGGACAAGATCATCAAGAGCTTTCCGGAAGTGAGCTCGGTCTTCGGCAAGGCCGGCCGCGCCAACACCGCCACCGATCCGGCGCCGGTCGAGATGTTCGAGACGGTGATCAACCTGAAGCCGCAGGAGCAATGGCGTGCGGGCATGACCACCGACAAGCTGATCGCCGAGATGGACAAGGCGCTGCAGTTCCCGGGCATTTCCAACGCCTGGACCATGCCGATCAAGGCCCGCACCGACATGCTGTCCACCGGCATCCGCACGCCCATCGGCATCAAGGTGTTCGGCAAGGACCTGGTCGAAATGGAGCGGCTGGCCAAGGAGATCGAGGCCGTGGTCAAGAAGGTCCCCGGCACCACCTCGGCCTTCGCCGAACGCCTCACCGGCGGGAGCTATCTGGACATCGAGCCCGACCGCGAGCAGCTGGCCCGCTACGGCCTGTCGGTGGGCGAACTGCAGGATGTGATCGGCACCGCGCTCGGTGGCGAAATGGTGACCACCATGGTGGAGGGGCGCGAACGCTTCGGCGTGACGGTGCGCTATCCGCGCGAGCTGCGAAGCAGTCCGCAGCAGATCGAGCGCGAGGTGCTGCTGACCACAATGGACGGCACCATGGTGCCGCTGGGCCAGGTCGCCCGCGTCAAGGTGGCGCGGGGCACCCCGGGCATCCGCACCGAGAATGCCCTGCTGTCGGCTTACATCTTCGTCGACATCCGCGACCGGGACATCGGCTCCTACGTGGCTGACGCCCGCAAGGCAGTGAACGACAGCGTCAAGTTCCCGCCGGGCTACTACATCACCTGGAGCGGCCAGTTCGAGTACATGGAACGGGCCGTCGAGAAGATGAAACTGGTGATTCCGGTCACTCTGCTCACCATCTTCCTGCTGCTGTACCTCAACTTCAGGCGGATCACGGAGACGGTGATCGTCATGCTCTCGGTGCCGTTCGCACTGATTGGCGGGATCTGGCTGATGTGGGCACTCGAATACAACCTGTCGGTCGCGGTGGCCGTGGGCTTCATCGCGCTGGCCGGCGTGGCCGCGGAGACCGGCGTGGTGATGCTGATCTACCTGGACCATGCCTGGGAAGCCGCAAAGGCGCATTGCCGTGAACAGGCACGCGCGCCGACTGCCGCCGACCTGTACGGCGCCGTGATGGAAGGCGCCGTGGAGCGGGTGCGGCCCAAGATGATGACCGTGGTGGCGATCATGGCGGGGCTGCTCCCGATCATGTGGGGAACCGGCACCGGCTCGGAAGTGATGAGCCGGATCGCCGCGCCGATGGTCGGCGGCATGATTTCATCCACGGTGCTCACCCTGGCGGTGATCCCGGCGCTGTACGCGCTGGTCAAGGAGTGGGAGATCCGGCGCGCCGTGCGGGTCAACACGGCGCAGATGCCGGCGGCCCACCTGCCAGCCGCCATCGCCCCCGCGGAGTGATGCCGTGACGACTTCCGCAACTCCACTTGACGAGAGCACTTCCTGGATGCTCGTCTTCGCCGCCTGGCTGGTCGCTGCCCTGGCCACCGGGGGCGCCCTGTTCCTCAGCGAGATCATGGCCATCGCACCCTGCGTGCTGTGCTGGTACCAGCGGATCTTCATGTTCCCGCTGGTGCTGGTGCTGGCAATGGGGCTGTTCCCGCTCGATACCCGGGTGGTGCGCTATGCCCTGCCCCTGGCCTTCGGCGGCTGGCTGGTGGGCGTCTATCAGCTGCTGCTCATGGCCGGCTACATCCCCCAATCCGCAGTGCCCTGCGGACCGGGCATCGACTGCTCGCAGGCCCAGGTCGAATGGTTCGGGTTCGTGACGATTCCCCTTCTCTCGGTGGTCGCGTTCTCGCTGATCGCCGGCTTTCTCGTTTTTCTGCACGCAAGGAGTTCGAAATGAAACAGAAAAGTCTCTTCATCACGGTGGTGGCCGTGCTCATCGTGGTGTTCGCGGGCGGCGCCTACCTGTTCAACCAGCAAAGGGCCGCGCAGGCCGAAAAGGTACTGGCGCAGAACCGGCAACTGCTGGTGCGAGCCCATTCGCCGCGGGTCGGCAAGGCCGACGCGCCGGTTCACATCGTCGAGTTCTTCGACCCGGCGTGCGGCACCTGCAGCGAGTTCTATCCGCTGGTCAAGAACCTGATGGCCGCCAACGAGGGAAAGATCCAGTTGTCGGTGCGCTATGCGCCTTTCCATCCGGGCTCGGACCAGGTGGTGAAGGCGCTGGAAGCGGCGCGCAAACAGGGCATGTTCTGGCAGGCGCTCGAAACCCTGTTCGCGACGCAGCCCGACTGGGTGGTGAATCACCGGGCCAATCCGGAAGTCGCCTTGAATCAACTGGCCCGCATGGGCCTGGACATGACTCGGCTGCAGGCCGACATGAACTCGCCGGAGGTCGCCCGCCTCATCGAGCAGGACGTCGCAGACGCGAAGGCCCTGAACGTCACCGCGACGCCCGAGTACTTCGTTAACGGCAAGGGGCTGCCCAGCTTCGGGTACGAGCAACTGCGGAACCTCGTCGACGACGCCTTGGCGGGCGCGAAGGCAGGCTGACACCCGCGCGTCCCAGTTCCCATCAACGGAGGGGCAGAATTTCGGTGGACGTCACTTTTCCGCCGCCGTTCTCGACGGAGCTGTCGTCTCGACGAATTTCGTCTCGTGAACGCCGCACTCGCAGCCAAGGAATGACCATGACGACCCTGACCCCCGACCTCCTGCACAAGATGCACGCCTGGTGGCGGGCAGCCAACTACCTTTCGGTCGGGCAGATCTACCTGCAGGGCAATCCGCTGCTCGAAGAGCCGCTCACCCTCGCGCACATCAAGCCGCGCCTGCTGGGGCACTGGGGCACCACCCCCGGCCTGAACCTGCTGTACGTGCACCTGAACCGCCTGATCAAGGACCACGATCTGGACATGATCAACGTCATTGGCCCGGGCCACGGCGGCCCCGGGCTGGTGGCGAGCACGTATCTGGAAGGCACCTACACCGAAACCTATCCGGACATCACGCGCGACCGCGACGGCATGCGCAAGCTCTTCCGCCAGTTCTCCTGGCCGGGCGGGATCCCGAGCCACGTGGCGCCGCAGACGCCGGGCTCGATCCACGAAGGCGGCGAGCTGGGCTATTCGCTGGCGCATGCGTACGGCGCGGCGTTCGACAACCCCGGGCTGATCGTGGCCTGCGTCATCGGCGACGGCGAAGCGGAAACCGGCGCGCTGGCGACGAGTTGGCATTCGAACAAGTTCCTCAACCCGGCGCGCGACGGCGCGGTGCTGCCGATCCTGCACCTCAACGGCTTCAAGATCGCCAACCCCACCGTGCTGGCGCGCATCGGTCGCGAGGAGCTGACCGAATTGCTGCGCGGCTACGGCCACGAGCCGCACTTCGTGGTGGGCGACGATCCCATGATCGTGCACCGGCAACTGGCGCAGACGCTGGATGCCGCTCTCGCCCAGATTCAGGCCATCCAGGCTGCAGCTCGTGCCTCGTATGCGCCACAGCCACCGGAGCGGCCGCGCTGGCCGATGATCGTGCTGCAGACGCCCAAGGGCTGGACCGGCCCCAAGGCGGTCGACGGCCTGCCGGTCGAAGGCACGTGGCGGGCCCATCAGGTGCCGATCGCGCAGTTCAGCAACCCGCAGCACATCCGCCAGCTCGAAGACTGGCTGCGCAGCTACGCGCCGCAGGAACTGTTCGACGCCAACGGCCGCTTCCGCGACGAATTCGCGGCCATCGCGCCGACGGGAAAGCGGCGCATGGGCGCCAACCCGCACACCAACGGCGGTGCGTTGTTGGCGCCGCTGGTCATGCCGGATTTCCAGGCGTTCGCGGTGCCGGTGGCCGCGCCAGGCGGCGCGCCGGCCGAGTCGACCCGCGTGCTGGGCACATTCCTCGCCGAGGTGATGCGCGCGAACCTGGGCAGCGCGAACTTCCGCCTGTTCGGGCCCGACGAAACCGCCTCCAACCGCCTCGATGCGGTGGTGGACGTCACGGGCAAGGCGTGGTTGGCCCAAACCGAGCCGGTCGACGTCCATCTCAGCGCCGACGGCCGCGTGATGGAAGTGCTGAGCGAGCACCTGTGCGAGGGCTGGCTCGAAGGCTATCTGCTCACTGGGCGGCACGGCCTGTTCTCCTGCTACGAGGCGTTCATCCACATCATCGATTCGATGTTCAACCAGCATGCCAAGTGGCTGGAGACATGTCGCCAGATCCCTTGGCGCCAGCCGATCGCGTCGCTCAACTACCTGCTCACTTCGCACGTCTGGCAGCAGGACCACAACGGTTTTTCGCACCAGGACCCGGGCTTCATCGACGTGGTGGCCAAGAAGAAGTCCCACGTGGTGCGCATCTACCTGGCGCCCGACGCCAACTGCCTGCTCGCGATCACCGACCATTGCCTGCGCAGCCGCAATTACGTGAATCTGGTCATCGCCGGCAAGGCGCCGGCCCTGCAGTGGCTCGACATGGAATCGGCCGTGCGCCACTGCACCGTCGGCGCCGGCATCTGGCCGTGGGCCAGCAACGACGGCGCCGGCGAACCCGATGCGGTGATGGCATGCGCCGGCGACGTGCCGACGCTCGAAACGCTGGCCGCCGTTGCCCTGCTGCGCGAGTACGTGCCGGACATCCGCCTCCGGGTCGTGAATGTGGTCGACCTGATGGCGCTGCAGCCGCAATCCGAGCATCCGCACGGCCTGGACGACGACGCGTTCGACGCCATGTTCACTCGCGACAAACCCATCGTATTTGCATTCCACGGCTACCCCGGGCTGATCCACGGGCTGACCTATCGTCGCCACAACCACGACAACCTGCATGTGCGCGGCTACAAGGAAGAAGGCACGACCACCACAGCATTCGACATGGTGGTGCTGAACAACATCGACCGCTATCAGCTGGCACTCGATGCGATACGCCGCATCCCGCGTCTGACCCATACGGTCGAGGCCGCCACCCGTCGATATGACGCCAGCATCGCGCGGCACAAGGCCTACATCAGCGAACACGGCGAGGACCTGCCGGAGATACGCGACTGGCGGTGGCCAGCATGAGCGACGCCCTGGGCCTGCCCGTACTGGCCCTGAACACGGGATCGTCGTCGCTCAAGTTCGGCCTGTTCATGGTCGGCGCACCGGGCTGCCGCGTGCTGCTCTCGGGCGACGAGGAATCGGCGGGGGATGAGCAGACGGCGATAAGCCACATCGCGGAAAGATTGAACGCCCAAGGCCTGCCGGCCCCGGGCGCGATCGGCCACCGCATCGTCCACGGCGGGCCGCAATGCCGCCGCCACACTTTGATCGACGCGGCGGTGATGCGGCAACTGGAAGCCGCGGCCGAGTTCGCACCCCTGCACGTGCCCCCCGCGCTGGCACTGGTGCGGGCAGCGCAGGCGCGCTTTCCGGGCATCCCGCAAGTGGCGTGCCTGGACACGGCGTTCCATTTCGGCATGCCGGATGTAGCCCGAACGCTGCCCATCCCGAGCGAGCTCCGCGCGCTGGGAATCGAGCGCTACGGGTTTCACGGCTTGTCAGGCGAATCGATCGTGCGCCAGCTGGGCAGTGACCTGCCACCCCGGCTGGTGATCGCCCATCTCGGCCACGGGGCCAGTGTCACCGCGGTGGCCCGCGGGGCATCGGTAGACACCAGCATGGGGCTGACGCCAACCGGCGGCGTGGTCATGAGCACGCGTTGCGGCGACATCGATCCCGGCGTGCTCGTGTACCTGGTTCGGGAAAAGGGCTACGACGCGGCTGCGCTCGAATCGCTGATCGATCAGCGCTCGGGCATGCTCGGCGTCTCCGGCCTCAGCGGCGACTTGCGCAATCTGCGTGCGGCCGCAACCTCGACCTCTTCATCGGGCGCGCACGCCCGGCTGGCGATCGCGATGTTCTGCGCTTCCGTGCGCAAGCAGATTGCCGCGATGGCGGCCGTCCTCGGCGGCGTGGACCTGCTGGTTTTCACCGGCGGTATCGGCGAGAACGACGCGGTGGCCCGCGCCGCCATTTGCGAGGGATTGGACAAGCTGGGCATCCCCATCGGCGCCGCACGGGTGATGCCGCCGAAGGAAGAGGAGCAAATCGCCTGGCACTGCTGGCAGCTCAGGCAGCGGTCTCGGCTAGGCGGGCTGGCGCACGCCGGCAATCGGGAATGACAACGTAAAGGTGGTCCGCCCGTTGACACTCATGACCTCGACCTTGCCATTGTGCAGGGTTGCAATGGAGCGAACGATTGCCAATCCCAGGCCGCTGCCACCTTCGCCCCGCGCTCGTCCCGGGTCGACCCGGTAGAACCGCTCGAAAATGCGCTCGATGTGCTCTGGCGCGATGCCTTCCCCCTTGTTTGTGACCGATAGCGTCGCGATCCGTTCTGTCGAGCTGATCTGGATTGAGATGTCGGATTGCTGGGACGCATGTCGGATCGCGTTCGATGCCAGGTTGGTGATGGCGCGCTGCACAAGCAAACGGTCGGCCGGGATCGACGGCGCGGTGCCGACCACCTGAAGTTGCAGCGCCTTCTCGTCGGCGACCAGCGACAGATAGTCAGCCACTTTCTGCGCCTCCAGCACCAAGTCAACGGATTCGCTCTTGACGGCGGTGACGTGATGGTCGGCACGCGCCAGGAAAAGCATGTCGCTGATGAGCGCGGACAATCGTTCGAACTCCTCGACGTTTCCTTCCAGAACCTCGCGCAACTGCGTCGCTGTGCGCGTCTGCGACAAAGCCACCTGCGTGCGGCCGAGCACCGTGGCCACAGGGGTGCGCATCTCATGGGCCAGGTCACCCGAGAAGTCCTCGAGCTGCCGGTAGCCCTCGTCGATTCGCTCGAGCATGTTGTTGAACTCCCGCGCCAGCTCCTCGAGCTCGCCGGGCAAGCCGGAGAGCGATATCCGCTTGCTGAGCGACTGCGCTCCTATGGATGCCGCGAGCCTGTTGAAGCGACGCAAAGGGGCGAGCCCGGTGCGGGCGATCAGGCCGGAGCCGGCCGCAACCACGATCAACAGCAGCGGCAAGGCGAGGAGCGTGGCCTGGATGAAACCGCCCAGCAGCGCGCCGTCACGATGCCGGTCGACCGACAGGTAGAACCGGACATCACCCCCGTCCGCCACCTTGGCCAGGCCGTGCATGCCGCTGAATCGGGTGCCGCTGAGCGTGGTCCATGAATGCACGGTATCGGGCACCGCTGACGCGTGGCCGATCGCGATCACCGAATGGAGCGCGGGGTCCGAATAAGCAGCCAGGACCCGCCCTGTCGATGGATCGGCCAAAGCCAGGTGCAGGTCATCGTGGCCGAAAAACAGATCCGCGAAGCTGTCCTTCGCGCCGCTGACGGCGTTCACCGAAGGCACCTTCGCGAGAAGGTGAACCAGCAGGTCCCGGCGGCCCTGCATCTCGGTGGCCGCCCGGTCGTCGAGCTGCCGGGACAACGTCCAGAACCCGACTGCAATAGCGCCCGCGGCGACCACCAGGCCGAACAGCGCGCTGGCCAGCGCGATCCGCAGCGCGAGCGAGGCGTGGGAAGGCGACCTCAGTTTCACTGGGCCGACTGGCGGTGCTCGCGCACGTAGCCGACCCCGCGTACAGTGTGGATCAGCTTCTGAGTGAACGGGTCGTCGACTTTCGCCCGCAGCCGGCGAATCGCCACCTCAACCACGTTGCTGTCCGAATCGAAGTGGATGTCCCAGACCAGCGAAGCGATCTGTGTGCGCGAAAGCACTTCCCCTGCCTTTTGCGCGAGCAGAGTCAGCAAGGCAAACTCCTTGGCCGTCAGATCGATCCGCTGTCCCTGCCGGGTGGCCCGGTGGCGGACCGGGTCTATTTCGAGATCGCCAAACTTCAGGCTGGAATCGGCTGCGACCGGCTGTCCCCGTTTGAGCAAAGCCCGCACCCGCGCGAGCAGCTCCGGGAACTCGAATGGTTTTGCCAGGTAGTCGTCGGCGCCGAGATCGAACCCACGCAACTTGTCGTCGGTCTTGCCGCGCGCCGTGAGCATCAGCACGGGTGTCTGTTTCGACGTCCGCAAGGCGGACAGCACCGCAAAGCCATCGATTCCGGGAAGGTTCACGTCCAGGATCACCAGGTCGTGATCGCCATTCGCCGCCGCATGCAGGCCATCCGTGCCGTTCAGCGCAATCTCCACTGTGTAGCCGCTCTCAGTCAACCCCTGGCGCAGGTACTCCGCCGCCTTCTCTTCGTCTTCGACCACGAGAATCTTCACTACGCGACCTCCCCGATCCATTCCCAGATGCATGCACCGAGGCCTTGCGGCGATCTACTCGGCCAGCCGGATTTCCGTCACGGTCAGCTTGCCCCCCGGATTGGCGGCTACGAACCGGACCTTGTCACCGGCCTTCACCTTGTTCAGCATGGCCACGTCGGTCACCTGGAAAACCATGGTCATCGCCGGCATGTCCAGATTTTTGAGCGGGCCGTGCTTGAGCGTGATCTTGCGGTTTTCGGCGTCCACCTTGCGCACTTCGCCCTCGCTCATCTCGGTTGCCTTGGACTCGGCCGGCTTGGCGCCAGGCGCGGCTGCATGGTGATCGTGGCTCGACACGCCCGACAGGCCCTGTGCCTGCGCAACGCATGCCAATGCGCTTGCGGTAACGATTGCACCTGATAGGCAAATGCGGCTGAGAATTTTCATGGAGCTGTCCTTCGTAATTCCGTCAAACATCGACAACCCACATTGAAGGCGAGTTCGACACCAATGAAGTTGACGCGCCTCAAGCCTGCAGCGATGGCGATGATCGCGCCGTGCCCGGCATCAACCAAGCTAACAGATTTGTAATCTCTCTGTCCGCTTGCGTTCATCTGGAATGAGAACGTGACGACCAGGTAAGCGCTGCCTGCACCTGCTGCACCTTTGCGTGCGTTGCTGAAGCCATGCGCAACCTCGCGCTCCCGGCAGCTCACGCGACGGCCTACCTTCCGCGGCTGGCGGGTTTCCCGGGCTTCAGGCACTTGCCGCCGAGCTTGAAGATCCAGGCGAGCAAACCGACTACGACGATCACAAGCGGAGGCGTTTGCGTCCCGCCATAGCCACCCATCCAGCCATTGGCCGTCCGGCCACTGCCCCATGTACCGCCGTTCATCCTGTTTCCGCTCTGCGCGAACGTGGCACCGGTGCCCAACAGTGCCAGGGTACCCATAATCAAAGCAAAGAATGTCTTCATGAGTCTTCCCACAAGAATGGATTGAAAGGTGTCGAGCTACGCTGATTTCCTGTCGCTTTCTGTGCGGTAGCAGCGTCATTCACAGTCCGGCTCGGGAATCAACGGCGAACGGCCATAATGGAAATATTCAGCGAAATGGATCACTGGCTCCCCTTCGGCCGCGGTTCGGCGACATAAAGCCGATGACGACGTTCCAATGTCCTGCTTGCGGCGAAGTCACCGGCTCTTCCGCTGATCGTTGCCCGTCTTGCGGATTTGACACTCGCGCGTTTCGGCTGCTCCAGGCGAGGCTCGATGAGACCGAGCGACGGCTGGTTGCGTTGGAAACCGCCATCGGCGTGGGCGACCGGAACGTCACGGGCGCCCGACACGTGGCGCACAAGGGTGAACGACGCGCCCGTATCGGGGAAGTCGCAGTGCTATGCGGGTTGCCTGTGATGATGCTGTTTGTCACGCACTACATTCTGATGAGTTTGTTAGGCGGACTGAACCCGCGTCACATGCTGATTGCGGCTGTCGCTATTCCCCTGCCGTTTGGCTTTCTCATTGCGAGTGGCGGATTGCGGATGCCCGCGTTATGGTTGCTCTGTTCAGCAATGCTCGCCCTGGTCGCCACCCTGGGCATGAACGTGGTGTCAGCGCTCATGCATGGGGATGATATCTTTCCCCACACGTCGCACGAACTCTGGGAATTCATGACCTACGCGGTCAGCATTGGGTTGAGCCATGCGGCGGGACTCATCCTTGGAATCATCTTCTGGCAATCTGTGACCCGTGTAGAGGTCTTGCGAAACCGCGCGCGTTGGGAATACCGTGTCGCTCGGTTCCTGGTGGGTAGACACTACGATGCCGAGCGGGGACATCGTGCGGCAGTCACACTACTCAGGATCGCGAGGATGCTCGTGGCCCTGGCAGCGATTGCCGGCTCTGTTTACTCAGCCTGGCTCCGCTTTCTGGCATAGAAACGGGTTGAATGGTCGTCAGGCTTTCTTGCCCTTGGCGGTGCCCCGGGCAATCCCCACGGGGGTTACCTTGATCTTGCCGACCATCCCGGCCTGGTAGTGGCCGGCGATCAAACAGGCGAAGGCGAAATTTCCGGGCCGATTGAATTTCCAGACAATCTCGCCGGATTCCCCGGGCTTCACGTTAGCCATGTACGGCTCATCGTGTTCCATGTTCGGAAACTTCATCATCAGTGCGGTGTGTTCGTCAAGTTCCCTGTTGCTGCCGAGGACAAACTCATGCAGCGTCGCGCCGCTGTTCCGGATCACGATCCTCACTGTCTCGCCTTGCCTGACTTCGATTCGATCCGGAGTGAACCGCATGTTGTCGGTCATGGCCACATCGATGGCTCTCCTGGCCCGCTGACCGTCTCCGGCGATGCCCCAGGGCTTCTGTTCCTTGACGACGGGACCGGCCTTGTGAGCTTGTCCTTCATGCGCACCGGCGCCAAAAGCGGCGCCAATCAGCGCGGCGGCGAGCAACAGGTGAAAGTTTCTCATTGGGTTCCTTGGGTCGTTCGAGCGGCACATCACGTGGTATGTGCCCGGCCCGGCACTATCCCGGCCCGTGGCGCGGTAGCCGATTCTCCATCCCCTTGAATAGGCATGCCCGCCCAGGGCTATCGATTCGCTTCGCATCGATGACGCATTTGTAATCTCCGGGTCAGCGTGCCGTGGCGATGCGGTTCCTACAGTGGGAACCGTGATGCAGGGTTGCATCCGGCTCCCCACCGGGAGAGAAATCGCAACATCGTTCAAGGAGTTTCACCATGTCAGTCCGCACCAACGTCATCGCCATCGCCCTGGCCACCATGTCCGTTCCGGCCGCCTTTGCGCAAAGTTCCAGCGTCTTCGTCGGCGGCGAAAGAGGATGGGTCGACCGTCCCGTGCAGAGCAGCACCACCCGTCAGCAGGTCACCAACGAATACCTGCAATTCCGCAGCAATCCGGTCATGGCCGACGGCGGTCGCTACGTCGGCGGTCAAGAAGGGTATGCCTTCCCGCAGCACATCGTGGCCTTGCAAAACGGCAAATTGGTGTGTTTTGACAAGATCGCGCACAACCCGGCGCCGGCGACCCCGAGCGACGCCGAAATGGGCGCGTTCAAGCAACTGTACCCCGCCTGATCACCGCATCGTCACCCGACTGGTGCCTGCCCCTCTACTTCAAGGAGTTTGAAATGTTGTTCCCACGTCTCTTGCCAATCGCCGTTCTGGCGCTGTCCTCTGTTGCGGCCATTGCCCAGGAAGCGCCGCCACCAGCTCCCGCGCAGGCTGAAGTAACGCCGACGATGATGCCGAACGATTGCGCCTCACAGGCGACGCGGCACGACCACGGCGCCGAGCGCGGCACCCCCGCGGCCAGGATGGCCGGGTGCGCCATGGCCTCCCCCGCTGCGTCCGCGGGGACGGCGAAGCCGAAGGCCAAGCCCGGCCATGACCACGGCAAGGTCCACAAGCTCATGTGACTGAGCAACCGCCGGAGCCGGCTGTCATAGCCTGACTCCACCTGTATTTCAAGTTTTCAGAGTTCCTTCCCCTGGACCCGGGAGGAACAGACCGAGTCCGTCCAGTTCATACCAAAGGAACCTTCATCATGAACAAGCTTTCAATTCTCATTCTCTCCAGCATGTTTGCCACGGGCGCCTTCGCGCAGGCTGCCAGCACCGTCATGCCAGAAGCCCAGAAGCAGGGCAGCGAAAAGGCCGAGGCGGCCGCCGAAGCCACGCACAACGCCAAGACCCACGGTACCGACGCAAGGGCAAAACAGCCCCAGGCGCAGGCCTCCGGCAGCAGCACAGCTAAAGCCACCGCGGAACGCAAGCATCTGGCCAAGGCTCATACCGGCAAGGGGAACTCGACCGATGACCTGCAGGCCAAGGACGCCAAGAAGCTCTAAGTTCTTGTCTCCCGATCGACCGCGGCGGCGGGCTCTGTCAGGGTTCCGCAAGTAGTCGTCCGATGTGAATGCCTCGCACCCGCGAGGCATTTATTTCGCAATACGCAGCAGTGGCAAGTCTCCTGCCACACGGCTGACGCTGCGATTACAAATTCGTCAGATTCTCAATTGGCGCTTGACCTTGACATCATGGGAAGGCCAATACTGGTGCCATATATCAAGGAGAATCTGAATGACCAACACCACCTTTCAAGTGAACGACATGACTTGCGGACACTGCGTCAGCCGCATCACCAACGCGCTGACGGCTCTCGACAGGGACGCCGAGGTCGACATCCAGCTCGGCAGCCGCCGAGTGGAAGTCCGAAGCAGCAATGCAGATGCGGCAGAGCTTCAACAGTTCATCCAGGAGGCGGGCTACACCCCTGTCCCGGTTGAGCCTGGTCGGGCAGCAACTCCTCAGGCGAAACGCGGCGGTTGTGGCTGCGGCTGTGGTTAAGGCTGCGCGTATCGTACGAACGCGCCTCCCTTCATCCTGCGGCGCGGCAGGCACAACCTGAGCTCCAGCTACCAGTGACTGCTCAACAGGAGCTTCGATGAACGTCGTTGAACACCCGCATCCCGAACACGGCCACGATCATCAGCAGCCCGCAATGAAGGCATCGCCGATACCGGCGGGCGCGGCGCCCGAGGGCACCATCTACACCTGCCCGATGCACCCGCAGATCCGCCGAAACGCACCGGGTAACTGCCCCATCTGCGGCATGACGCTGGAACCGGTGATGCCCACTCTGGATGACGAGGAGAACCCGGAGCTGATCGATTTCCGCCACCGCTTCTGGTGGACCTTGCCGTTGACCGTCTTCGCAACGCTGCTGGCCATGTTCGGTCACCGACTGGTGCACGGCGGATTGCCCCGGCAAAGCTGGCTGGAGTTGCTGCTGACGACGCCTGTGATCCTGTGGGCCGGCTGGCCGTTCCTGGTCCGCGGCGTGCAATCGATCAGCAACCGCAGCCCGAACATGTGGACGCTGATCGGCATGGGTGTCACTGCGGCCTATGTCTACAGCGTGGTCGCTACCGTCGCACCGGGCGTCTTTCCGGCCAGCTTCGCCATGGACGGTCGCATCGGCGTGTACTTCGAGGCGGCCGCCGTGATCGTTTCGCTGACCCTGCTCGGACAGATCCTGGAGCTGAAGGCGCGGTCGCAGACGTCCGCTGCGATCAAGTCCCTCCTGGGGCTGGCTCCGAAGACGGCGCGGCGCCTCAACCCGGACGGCACGGAGGAAGACATTCCGCTCGCCCACGTGCATGTCGGCGACGCGCTGCGGGTGCGACCTGGCGAAAAAGTGCCGGTCGACGGGGTGGTGCTCGAAGGCGAAAGTGCCCTGGACGAATCCATGCTGACCGGCGAGCCGTTACCCGTCACCAAGCGACCGGGCGACAAGGTCATAGGAGCGACCATCAATTCCAGCGGCAGCCTGGTGGTGCGGTCGGAGAAGGTCGGTTCGCAGACCGTGCTATCGCAGATCGTCCAGATGGTCGCGCTGGCCCAACGCTCGCGCGCCCCGATGCAGCGTCTGGCGGATGTGGTCGCCGGTTACTTCGTCAGCATCGTCTTTGCCATTGCCATCCTGACGCTGCTCGTCTGGGGGTTCTTCGGCCCGCAACCCAGTTGGGTGTACGGATTTGTCAACGCCGTGGCGGTGCTCATCATCGCCTGCCCCTGCGCCCTTGGGCTCGCAACGCCGATGTCCATCATGGCGGCCACCGGTCGCGCGGCAACCCAGGGCATCCTGTTTCGCGATGCAGCGGCCATCGAGGCCATGCGCAAGGTCGACACGCTCATCGTGGACAAGACCGGGACTCTGACCGAAGGCAAGCCG
>JAANCK011519221.1_pt1 | contig 21384 bp, 12 predicted proteins | sample 7277841 | NCBI WGS metagenome assembly JAANCK01 (sample SAMN14222788, study PRJNA588281) | permafrost metagenome | isolation source: Arctic cryosol methane SIP | place: Canada:Nunavut | collected 2015-07 | reverse complement strand
CGAGTAGATGGTGCGCTGCAGAAAGGCGGCGTACCTGACTCCACCGATATTTCGGCCGATTACACCGACAACTATGTGCGTTACCGCAGCGGCGATACTCGCCTGACCCTCGGCGCGCAAACCATCATCTGGGGCCGCGCCGACGAAATTCCGCTGGCCGACCGCGTCAGCCGCACCGATCTCACGCGCTTTGTGCTGGACGATCTGCCCAACCGCCGCCGTGCAGAACTGGCTGCGCGCTGGGAACAAACCCTCGGCGACTACAAGCTGGATGCGGTGTGGTTGCCGGTATTCAACGCGGCAAAGCTGCCCGATGCGTCCAGCGTGTGGAGCCCGATCAACCTCACCACCGGCGAGATTATCGGCATCGCCCCCAGCCCGGCAGTGGCCGGACTGGTCCACGCGGCGGCCATCAGCGAAGACGAACACGGCAGCGGCGGCGGCGGTGTGCGCCTGACCAAAACCGGCGAGCCGTTTGATTTCGGCGTCACCCTGGCGCGCACCCGGCAGTCGCAACCGTATTACCAGATCGGCGGATCACCGACGGCGCCGACCCTCACCGGGATCCATCCGTTCAACAATTTTGCCGGCGCCGATATGGAACTGGTGAGCGGCAGTATGACTTGGCGCATGGAACTGGGCTATACCGAGTCGGTACCGGTCACCCTGCCCAACGGCGCGACCATCACCGTGCCTTCTCTTGACTGGGTTGGCGGGATCGAGTTTTTCCCCGGCGGCGAGGACACTCGCATCAATCTGCAGTTGGCCGCACAGGCCCTGCAAACCGACGCGAGTATCCTGCAATTGACCGAGTATTACGGCGCCAACGGCGAAATCGAGACGAATTTTGCCCAGGGTCGCTGGACCGCAGGATTGCGCTTCTTTGGCGGCTTCAACGTCAGGAACCTCTACCTCAACCCCGAGATCAGTTATGTCGGCTGGGAGCCCTTCACAATCTATGCGGGTTACCACTATTTCAACGGCGAAGACCGCACCCTGGCAGGATTCCAGCAGGACCATTCGATGGCTGTACTAGGCATGCGCGGCCAGTTCTGATCCCCGCGACGACGTGACCCCGCTGAAACACTGGATCAATGGCACCCGCATGCTGCCGCCCTGGCTGGCGCTGGGCATCATGCTGTTCATCCTGCTGGGATCGCTGCCGTTCGTATTCAAACTGCATTTCAATAACGCGGGGGATATCTACTCCCCGCCCGATGCCCCCATCATCCAGCTGCGCAAATCACTGTTCAAGGAATTCCCCAACGACGAAACCCTCATCGCCCTGTTCGAGGGCGACCAGCTCTACACCCCGGCATTTCTGAGTGCGCTTAATCGGGTCGCGCACCGGATGGAGCGCAACCCTGATGTCGACCGGGTACTGACCTTGACCACGGTCGAGCATATCGACGCCACCGACGATGGCTTCGCCGTCACCCTGCTGGTCGACCCCAACAAGCTGAATGAGCGCACGCCGGCGCAATGGAAAGCGCGCGTGCTGGGCGACACCTTTGCGCCGGGCCTGATCGCCTCGCCCGACGGCCGTGCGGTCGCGCTGGTGGTGCGCCCGAAATTCCTGAAAGAAAGCCTCGCGCGGCGTGACATCCAGATCGCGCTTGACGAAGCGATCACCGCCGAGAAACTCGATGCCTACCATACCGCGACCGCCGGCACGATTGCGCAGACGGTCGAGGAACTCCGCTCGATCTGGCGTGACAGTGCGATTTTCATCCCGCTTACGGTGATCCTCGGCCTGGCCTTGATGTGGTGGGTGGTGGGGCGGGTGCGCCCGGTGATCGTGGGCGGGCTGGCAATGGGTGCCGTGACCGCGTCCGCCGTAGCCGGGCTGGTGCTGTCCGGTCAGCCCTATACGCCGATCACCGCCATGATTCCCACCCTGATGGCCGCGTACTCAACCGCCACGCTGCTGCACTTTTATTCTGCCATCCAGCGCGGCCGTATCGCGCTGCTGCCCCGGCAGAAGCGTATCGCGCGGGCCCTGAAGGAAACCTTTGTGCCCGGCTTCTTCAATGTGCTGACCGCCGGCGCGGCTTTGCTAAGCCTGATGTGGGTGAACATCCCGCCGGTGCAGGCCTTTGGCCTGACGGGTGCGATCGGCACGCTGATGGTGTTTCTGGTGGTGTACATCCTGGTGCCGCCGATCCTGCTGAAATGGGACGTCCCACGCTGGCCGCGCCGCCGTTCCGGCCTCGCCTTCGCACGCCATATTGCGGTGGCCGTTTCGGTCTTCAGCATGCGACATGCTAAAGCCGTGCTGACGGTCACCGTTCTGCTGGTCCTGGCGACCATTCCGCTGGTGATGCAGGTCAAGGTCGAATCCAACCTGCTCGAATTTTTTGCGCCCAAGCACAGCATCAGCCGCAGCACTGCCCGGGTGGAAGGCGCACTATCCGGCGTCACTGGACTGGAAATCGTACTGACCGGCGCCGCGCGCGACAGCCTGAAAGATCCCACCCGGCTGGCCCAGATCAAGGCCTTGCAAACCTGGCTGGAACAGCAACCTGAAATCGATCGCAGCTTTTCGCTGGTCGACGTCATGGAGGAACTGAACCGTGCCTTCAGCGGCGGAGAAGTCGGTGCGAACGCGCTGCCGACGGATCGCAAGCTGATCGAACAACTGCTGCTCATCTATGACGGCAAGGATTTGTACGAGCTGGTCAACCACGAGTTCCAGCGCGGCCGCATCACGCTCAGTCTCAACGTGCACGGCTCCAACGAAATCAGACAGGTGATCGAACGGATTCAAACGCACATCGTCGCCCATCCGATCCAGGGCGTGGCGATCGAGATGGCAGGATTCGGGCGGATCTTTACGGATCAGGAAAACCTGATCGTCAGCGGCCAGATCATGAGCTTTGCATCGGAATTCCTGCAGATTCTGCTGCTGATGGCGCTATTGTTCCGCTCCTTCCGCGGCGCACTGATCTGCCTGTTACCCAACCTGGCGCCGCTGTTCTTCGTTTTTGTCGTCATGGGTGCGGCAGACATCTCGCTCGACGTCGCCACCGTGCTGATCGCCGGCGTCATCCTCGGCATCACGGTGGACGACACCATCCATCTGTATCACGGTTATCAGCATCGGCTCCAGCACGGCATCAGCCCGGTGTTCGCCATCATCCGCAGCATGGAAAGCGCAGGCCGCGCGGTGATTGCCACAGCGGTGGTGCTGATTGCCCAGTTCAGCCTGCTGAGCCTGTCCGACTTCCGCCCCACCGCGCACTTCGGCATGCTGTGCGCGGTGGGCCTGTTTTCCGGTGAGGTATTTGAATTACTGCTGATGCCTGCCCTGCTCAGCCTGCGAATACGCAAGCCGCAGCAAGCGGTCACGGCACCGTGATTTTCAGCGCACGAAAATCGTCGTTGAACAGCTCCACTTCGTCGCCCGAAGCAAACTGCCAGCCTTCCAGGTGGCCAAAATCAATGCTGGATTTCGGATTCAGTTCAAGCTTGAAACGCTTGGCTGTCGACAAGGTGGGATTCCGCACCGCAAGCACCAGCGTCAGATAGCGATCGCTCGCATTGTTGATCACGGCAACCAGCCCCTTACCCAGCACTGATGCGCGAAAATCGACGACGACCGGCAACGCGGGTTTGGCGGATGCCGCTGCCTGGTAATCGCTTTCCTTCCAGGCCAACTGCTCTTTGAGTTGCTCGATTTCACGCAGGCTGTTGGTCAACAGGTTGCGTGTCTCGGTCAGATAGATTTCGACCTGCTGGCGGGTTTCGACTTCCTTGGCCAGGCGCCGCTTGCCTTCGTCCAGATCAACCTTGAGCATGAAGGCATACAGCACCATGCCGCATACCAACACAAACAGCACGCCATTCAGAGCGATCGAAATGATCAGCCCGCGCCGCCTTGGCAGCGTTGGATCACCCGCCTGGTTTTCCATCGTCATCCGGTGTTACGCATCCCCGCAGCAATGGCGTTGATCGAGCGCTTCAGCGGAGTGAGCCAGGTTTCCTGCTCGGACTCCCACACGCTACCGCTGCGATAGCGTTTCAGCATGCGCACCTGGATGTGGTTGATCGGGTCGATGTAGGGACGGCGGCGTGAGATCGAGAGCGCCAGCGACGGGTTTTCTTCCAGCAACGCTTCAATCTGCGCAACCTGCATGACCCCATTCACGGTGCTGATGAACTCGTCGGCAATCAAGCGATAAACCGCCATGGTGTTGGGGTGCTCGCACAGGCGCGCGTATTCCTCGGCGATTTCCATGTCGGCCTTGGTCAAGGACATCTGCACATTCGACAGCAGACTGCGGAAGAACGGCCACTCGCGGTGCATGGTCTGCAATTGCGCCAGCCCATCCGGCTGGTTGGCGATGAAGCCCGTCAAGGCGCTACCGATGCCGAACCAGGCGGGCAAGGTATGGCGCGATTGCGCCCAGCCAAACACCCAGGGAATCGCGCGGATCGAGCCGAGCGAACGGTCGGCCTTCTTGCGGTGCGACGGCCGGCTGCCAATATTGAGCAGGCCGATTTCGGTGACCGGGGTGCTTTCGTAAAAGTAATCGATGAAGCCCGGCGTGGCGATCAGCGCGCGGTAAGCGGTTTCACCTGCTGCCGCCATGTCGCGCATCCAGTCCAGATACTTTTGCGGATAACGCACTTCGCTGTGTGCCAGCGCGGTAGCGCTGGCTTTCAGCAAGCCGGTGACGCCCATGCCGATTTCATAGTTGGCCGTTTCCGGGTTGCTGTACTTGTAGTACAGCATCTCGCCCTGTTCGGTGAACTTGATTTCGCCGTTCACGGTACCGGGCGGCTGCGACAGGATGGCATCGTGAGTCGGGCCGCCACCACGTCCCACCGTGCCGCCGCGGCCGTGGAACAGGCGGCATTCGACGCCGTGCTGCTGGGTCAGCGCGATGATGGAAAGCTGAGCCTGGTAGAGATTCCAGTTCGACGCCAGCGTGCCGCCGTCCTTGCACGAGTCCGAATAGCCCAGCATGACTTCCTGATGGTTGCCGTTAGCGGTCACCAGTGCACGATAGACCTTGTTCGTCAGCAGCTGGTCGAGAATGGCCTGGCCGCGTTGCAGGTCGTCCACCGTCTCGAACAGCGGCGCAACCAGAATGCGGCAGAACCAGTCGCGACCGTTGTGGCCGCACAAGCCAACCAGGCGCGCCAGCAGCATCACTTCCATCACATGCGATGCGCTGTGCGTCATCGAAATCACGTAAGCGCCGAATACTTCGTCGCCCACTTCAGCCTGTAATTTGGCCATGCGGCGGAACACCGCGAGCGCTTCGCGCGCTTCGTCGTCGAGCGCGGCATCGTCCACCGTGATCGGGTCGATAAACCCCACCCAGGCGGCCAGGCGCGCCAGCCGCTCGGCTTCGTCGGCGCCGGCATAATCGAACTCGGGGTCGATCTGCTGCAATACCGCAGTGACGGTGCGCGTATGCACGGTCGATTCCTGGCGGATATCGAGCTGCAGCAAATGAAAGCCAAAGCTTTCGACCAGCCGGATCAGCGCCTGTAAATCCTGCTGGGCCACGATGCGGTCGCCATGACTGACCAGCGAATCGCGCAACAAATACAAATCGGCGAGGAAAGCCGCTGCGTTCTCATAGGCCAGGTGCGACGTGAAACTCGGCACATCGGCCAGGCACTGGTGAACGTAGGACAAATTGGCATCGAGCCGCGCCAGCATCATCGCCGCCATGCGGCGGTAGGGCTCGCGGCTGTATATCTGCACGGCGGTGCCGCGAAACACCTGCTCGCCAAACTCGGCCTCGTATTCGCCCAGCCGGGCCATGAACTGCCCGGACGGCGCGCACCAGTCGCTGCTGTGGGTGAGCGTCTGCCGCAGTTCCAGCACACGCGCACGATATTCGTCGAGTGCGGCCTGCATCTGCGTATGCACCGTCCACTCGGTGACATCTGCCGTGACAAAGGGATTGCCATCGCGATCGCCGCCGATCCACGAACCAAAACGGATGAAGCTCGGCACATTGATCGGCGCGACCCCATCGGCATTCACGCCGTAGTGCTTGCGCAGCGCCTTTTCGAAAAACAGATAGGCCTTCGGCACCGCTTCGAACAGGCTTTCGCGCACGTAATACAGGCCGTTGCGCACTTCGTCGCGCACTTCGAGCTTGGCGCTGCGCAATTCGTCGGTACGCCACATCACCTGAATTTCAGCGACCAGCTGCGACTCCAGTTCACGCTGGTCGTTCACTCCAAGCATCGGGCTGTACAGCTGGTCGCAAATCAGGAATACCCGGCGCATGCCTTCCATCACCGCGCGGCGGCGCGCTTCGGTTGGATGGGCGGTGAACACCGGTGCGTAATGCAGGCGGTTGACCATGTCCTGCAAGGCGTCCAGCGGCAAGCCTTGGGTTTTGAGGTCGGCCAGGGTGCGGTCGAACGAGCCTTCCCACAACGGCATGCCATGCGACAGCATGCGGCGGCGATTGCGGTGGGCAAAACTTTCTTCCGCCACGTTGACCAGCTTGAAATAGCTGTTAAAAGCCCGCACCACCAGTTCGACCTTGCCGGCCGGCATGGCGTCGATCATCGTCATCAACTCGGTACGGCGTTGCTGGTCTTCCTGCTGTTGCAGCTCGGCAAACCCGCGCCGCAGGGTTTCCACCGCCTCGTACACATCTTCACCCGCAAACTGCAACAGCACCTGGCCGAGCAGGGTGCCCAGCAGTTTGACCTGCGCGCGCAGGTGGTCATCAGTCAAAAGGTTTTCAGGTGCGTTCATGAACAGTCGATTCAATTGAGTAAGGCGAGACGGGCTGGCAGTGGCAGCCAGCCCCGGATTTTCGCATAGTCGGCGCGCATCACCCAACCGCGTGCCGCGCGTTGCGGAACATCCGCAGCCAGGGGCTGGCATGCGTCATTCCAGCTGGCTTCCATGACAATTGAGCAGCACGGAACACGCGCTCGGGATGTGGCATCAGGATGCTGAAGCGGCCATCCTGCGTAGTGAAGCCGGTTAGTCCGCCCGCCGAGCCGTTGGGGTTCAACGGATAGATTTCGGTCGGCGCGCCATGGTGATCGACATAGCGCACGCTGGCGAGCGCCTGCGCGGCGTGGGCAGGGTCGCGGAAAACCGCGCGCCCTTCGCCGTGCGACACCGCGATCGGCATCATCGAACCGGCCATCCCGGCAAAGAATATCGACGGCGACGCCATCACTTCAACCTGGGCGAAACGCGCCTCGAACTGTTCGGACAGATTGCGCTCGAAACGCGGCCAGGCGTCAGCGCCGGGGATCAACTCGTGCAACTGGCTCATCATTTGGCAGCCATTGCAGACGCCCAGGGCGAAGCTGTCCGCTCGTTGGAAAAACGCGGCGAACTGGTCACGCGCACGCGAATTGAACAGGATGGATTTGGCCCAGCCGCCGCCGGCGCCCAGCACGTCGCCGTAGCTGAAGCCGCCACACGCGGCCAAACCGGTGAAGTCATCCAGGCTCACGCGGCCGCCGAGGATATCGCTCATGTGCACGTCAACTGCCGTAAAGCCCGCAGCATCAAATGCTGCAGCCATTTCGACCTGGCCGTTGACGCCCTGTTCGCGCAGCACCGCCACCCGCGGGCGTTTGCTGCTCGCGATGAACGGCGCCGCGATATCGGCCTCGGCATCGAAACTCAAGCTAAAACACAGCCCCGGATCGGCTGCATCCGCCTGCGCGGCAAACTCCTGTTCAACGCACGCGGGGTTGTCGCGCAGCTTCGCCATTTCGTAACTGGTGCGCGCCCAGGCGCTTTGCAGATCGGTGCGTGCCACGTCGAAGAAAGCCTGGCCGCCGCGCTGGATGCGCAGACGATCGTGTGCATTGATCTGGCCAATCACATGAAACTCACCGCGCAATTCGGCCGCCATGAAGGCCTCCATCACCGCCTGCGTGTCATTGCGTCGCACCTGCATCACTGCGCCCGCCTCCTCGTTGAACAGCACATTGAAAATGCGCTGCGAGACATCGCTTTCAGTGAGCAATCCAGGTTCAGGCAAGCCCTCGTCTTCGACTTCATGGCGAATCTGTTCCAGGCACAGCTCGTCCACATCCAGATCCAGCCCGCAATGCCCGGCAAACGCCATTTCGGCCAGGGTGACAAACAGGCCGCCATCGCTGCGGTCGTGATACGCCAGCAGTTTGCCGCCCGCGTTCAAACTCTGCACCGTGTCAAAGAACGCACTCAGCGTCTTGGCGTGCGGCGCATCGGGGCAGCGGTCGCCCACCTGCTTGTAGGCTTGGGCAAAGCTCGATGCACCCAACCGGTTTTTACCCAGGCCGAGATCGATCAGAATCAGATCGGTGTCGCCGCAATCCGTGCGCAACTGCGGTGTCAGGTGTTGCGTCGCATCGGGCGTGTTGGCAAAGGCCGAAATCACCAGCGAAATCGGCGAGGTCACGGCCTTTTTCTCGCCGTCGGCCTCCCACACCGTTTTCATGCTCATCGAATCCTTGCCGACCGGAATGGAGATACCCAACGCCTGGCAATACTTCGACACTGCGGCCACGGTATCGAACAGTGCCGCGTCTTCACCCGGATGGCCGGCGGGCGCCATCCAGTTGGCCGACAGCTTCACCTGGTTCAGCCCATCGACCCGCGCAGCGGCGAGGTTGGTAATCGCCTCGACTATCGCCATGCGCCCCGACGCGGGGGCGTCGATCAGCGCAAGCGGCGCTTTCTCGCCAATCGAAAACACCTCGCCCTGCGTGGTCTGGTAGCCCGCCAGCGTGATCGCGCAATCCGCGACCGGAACCTGCCACGGACCCACACATTGATCGCGTGCAGTGAGGCCGCCGACGCTGCGGTCGCCGATGGAAACGAGGAACATTTTCGACGCCACGCCGGGCAACGCCAGCACCCGATAGACCGCGTCCTTGACCTCGATGCCGTCGAGCACCAGCGGTGCAAGCGTGGCGGATTGATGCACCACGTCGCGCGTCATTTTCGGCGGCTTGCCGAGGATCACATCGAGCGAAATATCCACCGGCGCATTCTGGAAATGACCGTCGCTCACCAGCAGGTGGTTGTCGTCGACCGCTTCGCCCAGCACGGCAAACGGGCAGCGCTCACGTTCGCACATCGCCTGGAACTCACCGATGCGCGCCGGCGGAATCGCCAGCACATAGCGCTCCTGCGCCTCGTTGCACCATATCTCGCGCGGCGACATGCCGGACTCTTCCGACGGCACGGCGCGCAATTCGAAACGGCCGCCCTTGCCGCCACCATGCACAAGCTCGGGCAGCGCGTTCGACAAACCACCGGCGCCGACGTCATGGATCGACAGGATGGGATTGTTCTCGCCAAGCTGCCAGCAACGGTCGATGACTTCCTGCGCGCGCCGCTCCATCTCGGGATTGCCGCGCTGCACCGAATCGAAATCCAGATTAGCCGCGTTGCTGCCGGTGTCCATGCTGGACGCCGCGCCGCCGCCGAGACCGATCAACATGCCGGGGCCGCCCAACTGGATCAGCAGCGTGCCGGTCGGCAGCATTTTCTTCTCCACATGGTCGGCGCGGATGCTGCCGACCCCGCCCGCCAGCATGATGGGCTTGTGGTAGCCGCGCCGCTGTCCGCCGACGGTTTCTTCAAAGGTGCGGAAATAGCCCGCCAGGTTGGGGCGGCCGAATTCGTTGTTGAATGCCGCCGCGCCGATCGGCCCTTCGAGCATGATCGCCAAGGGCGTGACGATGCGTTCGGGCTTGCCATACGCAGCGCTTTCCCACGGCTGGGGAAAGTCTGGAAGATTCAGGTTCGACACGGAAAATCCGCACAGGCCGGCCTTGGGTTTGGAGCCGGTGCCGGTCGCGCCCTCGTCACGGATTTCGCCGCCGCTGCCGGTGGCCGCGCCGGCAAACGGCGAAATCGCCGTCGGATGGTTGTGCGTTTCCACCTTCATCAACACATGGGTGAGTTCGCTGCTGTAGGCATAGCTGCCGTCGGCACGCGGATAGAAACGATCGATCTGCGCGCCTTCGATGACGGAGGAGTTGTCCGAATACGCCACCACCGTGCCCGCCGGGTGGGCCGCATGGGTATCGCGGATCATGCCGAACAGCGACTTGTCCTGCGCCGTGCCATTGATCACCCATGAAGCATTGAAAATCTTGTGGCGGCAGTGCTCGGAATTGGCCTGCGCGAACATCATCAGCTCGACATCGGTGGGGTTGCGCCCGAGGCGGATGAAGTTGTCGACCAGGTAATCCAGTTCATCGTCCGACAGCGCCAGCCCCAGGCTCCGATTGGCGGCTTCCAGCGCGGCGCGGCCGCCGGCGATGACATCGACTGCGGTCAGCTCACGCGGCGGCACGTGCTGGAACAAGGCTTTCGCCTCATCCAGCGTGGCCAACACGGTTTCCGTCATGCGGTCGTGCAGCAGCGGCAACAGGGCCATCAGCGCCGGCTCCGGCAAGGCCATGCCCTGCGGATCGCACACGCGGTACGCCACTCCGCGCTCGATGCGGTGCAATTGGGCGAGTCCGCTGTTTTTAAGGATATCCGTCGCCTTGGACGACCAAGGTGAAATCGTGCCGAGACGCGGCGTCACCACACACTGCACGGCATCCGCAGCGGGGGTGTCAGTTGGCGTGCCGTAATCCAGTGCCTGACTCAGCTGCTGCAGGGCGACTGCGTCCAGTTCGCTATCGATCTCCAGAAAATGCCAGTAACGCGCCGACAACTCGCCCAATGCAACCCCCATCCGGGCGGCCTCCTGGCGAATTTTTTCGAGTCGGAAAGTGGACAGCGCAGAACTGCCGGGGAGTGAAACAATAGAAGACATGAGCGTCTTTGCAAATGGGCAAAGACGCTATTTTAGCTGATCGACGTGCCCTCTCAGACAGGCTTGTTGGCGAGGGCGGACTGCTTTTGCCAGACTTCAAGGCAATCCAGTCCGCAAAAATGGTGGACGTAATCCTGCGCGTCACTCAATGCAACCGAGTCTGCGGGCACCCCCTTCAAACAGACTTCACAGCTAAATACCGTGCACGCCTCCTCGTCGGAACATTGCATCAGCAGCCCTCCAGCCGGGGTGCGATGACGGGTATCCATTTGACCCTCCTCACGACATCGAAACACTACTTACCAGTGTAGGCTTACCACCCAAGCTTTCAAGTCATGCTGAAGTCGCAGCTGCGGTTCAGCACATCCGTTTTTTCAGATATGCGCCGAATTCTTCGCTGACTTCAGCGTGCTTCAGCGCATATTCCACCGTCGCCTGCAGATAACCGAGCTTGCTGCCGCAGTCGTAGCGAATGCCATCGAACGCGTAGGCCAGCACCTGCTGCTCTTTGAGCAAGCCGGCGATGGCGTCGGTCAGTTGCAGTTCACCGCCCGCACCGGGTTTGAGCTGCTGGATGTGGTGAAAAATACGCGGCGTGAGGATATAGCGCCCGACTACGCCCAGGTTGGACGGCGCGTCTTCGGGTTTGGGCTTTTCGACAATGGCATTGACGCGCGACACACGCTCAGCCATCGGCGTGGCATCCACGATGCCGTAGGACGCCGTTTCTTCGGGCGCCACGGTCTGCACGCCAAGCACCGAGCATTGGTAATAGCCGTATTGATCGACCATCTGCTTCATCACCGGCGGATTGCCGTCGATCAGGTCATCGGCCAGGATGACCGCAAACGGCTCGTTTCCCACCACTGGCTGCGCACATAACACGGCATGTCCCAAGCCCAGGGCTTCAGCCTGGCGGATATAAATGAAGTTGACACCCGCCGGACGAATCGATTGCACCAGTTCAAGCACGCGTTTTTTGCCACGCGCCTCGAGCTCGGTCTCCAGTTCGTAGGCCTTGTCGAAATGATCCTCAACCGTGCGCTTGGTGCGGCTGCTGATGAAAATGATGTCGGTGATACCCGCGTCCATCGCTTCTTCAACGGCATACTGGATCAGCGGCTTGTCGACGATGGGCAGCATTTCCTTGGGGCTGGCCTTGGTGGCCGGCAAAAAACGCGTGCCCAAACCGGCGACGGGAAATACGGCTTTTCTGACTGTTTGCATGGCTCTTCCTTATTGGTTCTTGGTTCTATAAATTCAATATCTGTTGCCCGGAGGCGTCATTCGGAGCAAGCAAGGCCAGCAAGCCGGCCTCATCAAGGATGGTCACGCCCAGTTCACGCGCCTTCTCCAGCTTGCTGCCCGCTTCTGCGCCCGCCACCACGTAATCCGTCTTCTTCGACACGGAGCCTGCCACTTTCCCCCCCGCAGCCTCGATCCTGTCTTTCGCCGCATCGCGCGCCAGCGTCGGCAAGGTGCCTGTCAGCACCAGCGTCTTGCCTGCCAGACTACCGGCCGATCGTTGCAGGCCGGTTGATTCTGCCCAATACACCCCGGCGCCACGCAGCGTGGCGATCACCTCCCGGTTATGCGGCTCCGCAAAAAACTGCAGGATGGACTGCGCGACGATCGGCCCGACATCGCGTACGGCCAGCAAATCGGCTTCGCTTGCAGCCATCAGTTTGTCCAGCCCACCGAAATACCGCGCCAGATCCTTGGCGGTAGTCTCCCCGACGTTACGGATACCCAGGGCAAAAATAAAGCGCGCCAACGTGGTGGCCTTGCTGGTTTCGATGGCAGCAAGCAGATTGGCCGCCGATTTTTCAGCCATGCGATCCAGCCCGGCGAGCGTGTCCAGGCTCAGGCCGTACACATCGGCGGGGGTGTGCAGCAAACCGCGGTCAACCAGCTGATCGACCAGCTTGTCGCCCAGGCCCTCGATATCCATCGCGCGGCGGCCGGCAAAATGCAGCAGCGCCTGTTTGCGCTGCGCCGGACACACCAGTCCACCGGTGCAGCGCGCTGCCGCCTCGCCCTCGAGCCGCACCACGTGCGAGCCACACTCCGGACAGAGGGGACAGGTTTGCAGGATATTGAAGCGCGGCGGCGCGGGTTGCGGACGCCGTTCCAGCACCGATGCAACGACTTCCGGAATCACGTCACCCGCGCGCCGCACGATGACGGTGTCGCCCACGCGCACATCCTTGCGGTCGATCTCGTCCTGGTTGTGCAGCGTGGCGTTGGTCACGGTCACCCCGCCTACAAACACCGGCGCCAGCCGCGCGACCGGCGTCAATTTGCCGGTGCGCCCCACCTGTACGTCGATGCCGAGCACCGTGGTGAGCGCTTCCTGCGCCGGATATTTATGCGCCACCGCCCAGCGCGGCTCGCGCGTAACAAAGCCCAACTGGCGCTGCAAGTCGAAGCGGTTGACTTTGTACACCACGCCGTCGATGTCGAACGGCAGTTGGTCGCGGCGGGCAGCGATGTCATCGTGAAACGCAATCAGCGCCGCTGCACCCTGTCCGATGATGCGCTCGCTGCATACCGGCACCCCCATTTTCTCCAGCGCCGCCAGCGTGTCGCTGTGCGTATCGGGCGCCGCGCTCCAGCCCTGAATCTCGCCCAAACCATAGGCAAAAAACGATAGGGGGCGTTGCGCTGCGAGTTTGGGGTCGAGCTGGCGAATGCTGCCTGCCGCGCCGTTGCGCGGATTCACCAGCGTGGCTTTGCCCGCATCGCGCTGCCTGGCGTTATAGCGCTCGAAATCATCGCGGCGCATGAACACCTCGCCGCGGACTTCCAGCACAGCAGGCGCTGGATCGGCGCTCAGGCGCAGGGGAATGGCGTGCACGGTGCGGATGTTCTGCGTGACATCCTCGCCGGTTTCGCCATCACCACGCGTAGCGGCCTGCATCAGCACGCCGTGTTCGTAGCGCAGGTTGATCGCAAAGCCGTCGAATTTCAGCTCGGCCGCATATTCGACCGGCAGATCGGATTCGCCGAATCCCAACTCCTTGCGTACCCGCGCATCGAAGGCCTGTGCGCCGCTCGCTTCGGTATCGGTTTCGGTGCGGATCGACAACATGGGCACGACATGACGCACCTTCGGAAAACCGTCGAGTGGCTTGCCGCCCACGCGCTGGGTCGGTGAGTCGGGTGTGACAAGCTCAGGGTTCTCGGCTTCGAGCGCCTGCAATTCGCGAAACAGACTATCGTATTCCGCGTCGGGAATCGTCGGCTGATCGAGTACGTAGTAAGCGTGGTTGTGACGTTCGACTTCCTGGCGCAGCGCGCTCAAGCGCGCCCGAACGTCTGCCGACGACATCAGGAAAACAGACGCAGCGCTCGCCGGGAACCGGATGGAACGCCGCGCGCTTCCATGCGCTCGTAGATGTGCAACAGTTGCATGCGGATTTTTTCAATACCGGTATCGGTCAGCGGACGCAGGTTGTCGTCCACCAGTATCCCGCCGACTTCATTGGCGAGCTTGCGCCCAAACGCCACCATGCCGTCAAACACTTTCAGGCCATCGGGTACGCGCGGCACATCGAATTGCAGCGTTACGCCCTGCGAGGTTTGTCCCTCGATCACTTCGTTGCTGAACGGCTCGGCATCGTGGTTGCACAAGGCATAGAGCTGCTCGCTGCGGCTGTCGAGCAGCTGGAATACGCCATCCATTCCCAGCACCATGCCGCAGCTTTCGGCCTCGCGCACTATGCGCGTCAGGTTCACCGCCGCTTCGCCACGCGCCACTACATTCAAACCGATCAGGACATCGACATCGACGCAGAAACGGTCGATCGCCTGCGCACGCTCAAGCGCTTCAACCACATCATCACAGGCGACACGCATGCCGAGCATCTGCGCCGTTGCTTGCATCAGTTCACACAGCGACGTGAGCTGTTCCTCCAGCACCGCGCCATTGCGGTCGGCGAGCTGCATGGTGACCACCACTTGCTGATAATGTATATCGCGCCAGGGCTGGACTTCCTCCCATTGCGTCGCACCCACCGGCACGCCTGCCCAGCGCACCGTTTTGCCCAGGGTACGGGTATGCGTGAAAGCATCGGCCAGCGCATTGGCCTGTACCCCCTCGCTGCCCAAACGAATGCGGTATTCGATCAGTTCGTCATAGGGGGCAACGGGTGCCGCAGCGGGTGGGCTGGCCGGGTTCGCCTGAACCGCCGCAGTGGGTCGCATGGCGTGCGCCATGTCGTCAGAAGCAGCGCGCAACGCACCCGCCTGCGGCTGGCTGATTTCAATGTGCAAATGCGGCTCATTGATTTCGGCGATGTCATCCACGCCATCCGCATCGAATGCAGGTTCGACCCGGTTGTGCGTATCGCGCAGCCCGGCGACAGCGTCGGTGCGCATCAATACATCCGCCACCGGCGTCTGAAAAGCGGCATCCGCCTGGTTGCGGAAGCGCCGCTCCTGAAACCAGTTAAACACCAGCACCAGCACCACGATGGCCGCGCCGATCACCAACAAGCTGACTTGCAAATCACTCATGCGTTTTTCCAGACTGAACGGAATGGGCTGGCACGATGCGGACGAACCACTCGTCCGCAGCAATCATGCCCAATTCATTGCGCGCACGCTCTTCAATCGCGTCGCGCCCTTGTTTGAGGTCGCCAAGCTCAGCCAGCAAACCATCATTGCGCGCTTGCAGGCGCTGATTCAATGCCTGCTGGATGTCGACTTCCCGAGCACGCTCCCGCACGCTCAGCCAGCCCCCCTCTCCCAACCACAGCGGGTATTGCAACAATACGGTGGCGGCAGCCAGCGTCCACGTCAGCCCCTGGACGCGTAATCGCGCGGCAAAGCCACCCGTGCTGAACTTAGCCGCGCTGGCGGAACGCATCACGTCCGGGATAGCTCGCCGTGTCGCCGAGTTCTTCCTCGATGCGCAGCAGCTGGTTGTATTTGGCCATGCGGTCGGAACGCGACAGCGAACCGGTCTTGATCTGGCGCGCGTTGGTCGCCACCGCCAGATCGGCAATTGTGGTGTCTTCGGTTTCGCCCGAGCGGTGTGAAATCACCGAGGTGTAACCCGCCTGCTTGGCCATCTCGATCGCCTGGAAGGTTTCCGACAGGGTGCCGATCTGGTTGACCTTGATCAGGATCGAATTGGCGATATTCTTTTCGATGCCTTCCTTCAGGATTTTGGCGTTGGTGACGAACAGGTCGTCGCCCACCAGTTGCACACGCTTGCCGAGCTTTTCGGTGTGAATTTTCCAGCCATCCCAATCGCCTTCGGCCATGCCGTCTTCGATGCTGATGAGCGGATATTTGTCGCACCATGCCGCCAGATAATCGGTGAACTGCGCCGAGCTCAGTTTCAGGCCTTCGGATTCGAGATGGTAGAGGCCGTCCTTGTAAAACTCGGACGCCGCGCAGTCGACGCCAATCGCCACATCGATACCGGGTTGCAGGCCGGCTTTTTCGATCGCCTGTACGATCAGTTTCAGCGCCGCCTCGTGCGATTCGAGGTTGGGTGCGAAGCCGCCTTCGTCGCCCACGGTCGTCGCCATGCCAGCGTCGTCGAGCAGTTGCTTCAGCGCATGGAAGACTTCGGCGCCGTAGCGCAGGGCTTCGCGGAAGCTCGGCGCGCCGACCGGAATGATCATGAATTCCTGCATGTCGATGTTGTTGTTGGCGTGCGCGCCGCCGTTGATGATGTTCATCATCGGCACCGGCAATTGCATCGGCGCAGCACCGCCGAGATAGCGGTACAGCGGCAGCCCGGCCTGTTCGGCGGCGGCGCGCGCGCAGGCCATGGACACCGCCAGCATCGCATTGGCGCCCAGACGCGATTTGTTCTCGGTGCCGTCGAGGTCGATCATGGTCTGGTCGATGAAGGCCTGGTCTTCGACGTCCAGCCCGATGATCGCCTCGCAGATTTCGGTGTTGACGTGCTCGACGGCCTTCAATACGCCCTTGCCGAGGTAACGCGACTTGTCGCCGTCGCGCAGCTCGATCGCTTCGCGGCTGCCGGTCGATGCGCCCGACGGCACGGCGGCACGCCCGAGCACGCCGGACTCCAGCAGCACATCGGCTTCAACAGTGGGATTGCCACGGGAATCCAGAATTTCCCGGGCGATGACATCAATAATTGCGCTCAATTCATTTCCTTAAATATTGCGTTTAACGGGGATGAGAGTCGAAGTGGAAAATCCCCCAAGCTCACTCGATCTCCCCGCTCACTCCGCCATCAATTTGCGTTCAATAAACCCGCGCTGTTTGACCAGCACGTCGATTTCCTTCAAGGTTTCCAGCAATTCTTTCATCATGTCGAGCGGCCAGGCGTTGGGGCCGTCAGACAGCGCACAGACAGGGTTCGGATGCGTCTCAGCAAACACCCCGGCCACGCCAACCGCCACGGCCGCACGCGCCAGCACTGGAACGAATTCACGTTGACCACCACTGGTCGTCCCCTGCCCGCCCGGCTGCTGCACCGAATGCGTAGCGTCGAACACCACCGGGCATTGCGTCGCGCGCATGATCGCCAGGCTGCGCATGTCTGACACCAGCGTGTTGTAGCCAAAGCTCACGCCGCGTTCGCACACCATGATCTGCTCGTTGCCGACCGCGCGCGCCTTGTCGACGACGTTCTGCATATCCCAGGGCGCCAGAAACTGGCCCTTCTTGATGTTGACCGGCAAGCCGGCGCGCGCAACGTTCTGGATGAAATTAGTCTGGCGGCACAAAAACGCGGGCGTTTGCAGCACGTCCACCACCGCTGCAACCTCATTCAGCGGCGTGTCTTCGTGCACGTCGGTCAACACCGGCACGCCAATTCTGGCTTTCACTTCGGACAGGATACGCAGGCCCTCTTCGACCCCCAGCCCGCGAAACGACTGGGTTGACGAACGATTGGCCTTGTCGAACGAAGACTTGTAGATGAAGGGGATGTTCAGCGCTGCGCACATTTCCTTCAACGCACCGGCCGTATCCATCGCCAGTTGCTCGGACTCGATCACGCAGGGGCCGGCAATCAGGAACAAGGGCTGATCGATACCCGCTTCAAAATGACAGAGTTTCATGCGTGCTCCTGTTGCTGCGCGGGCGCAGCTTTAACCGTGGCCTGATACGCCAGCGCGGCCTGGACGAACGCAATGAACAGCGGATGGCCGGTGCGCGGGTTGCTGGTGAACTCGGGGTGGAACTGGCAACCGACGAACCAGGGGTGCACCGCTTTCGGCAACTCGACCATTTCGCACAGATCGGTGCCCGGTGCGCGGCCAGCCACCACCAGGCCTTTCGCCTCAAGCTCGGCCAACAGCGTGTTGTTCACTTCATAACGGTGGCGATGGCGTTCGGTAATGCTGGCTGCGCCATACACTTCGCGCGCCAGCGTGCCGTCCTTCAGCAGACAAGGCTGACCACCCAAACGCATGGTGCCGCCCAAATCGGACTGCTCGCTACGCGTTTCGATCTGGCCGCCGCGATCCAGCCATTCGGTGATGAGGCCGATGACCGGATGCGTGGTGGCCGCATCGAATTCGGTGGAATGGGCGTCGGTCATGCCCGCGACATCGCGCGCATATTCGACCACTGCGAGTTGCATGCCCAGACAGATGCCGAGATACGGCACCTTGTTTTCGCGCGCGTAGCGGATCGCGGCAATCTTGCCTTCGACGCCGCGCTTGCCGAAGCCGCCGGGCACCAGAATCGCGTCCATCCCCTTCAGGCTGTCGATGCCGGATTGCTCGATCTGCTCGGAATCGATGTAGTGAATTTTCACCTTGCTGAGGGTATGCATGCCGGCATGGATCATCGATTCCGACAATGATTTGTAGGATTCGGTGAGGTCAACATACTTGCCGACGAAAGCGATATTGACGGTGTGCTTGGGGTGCTCCAGTGCGTTGACCAGCTTTTTCCATATGGTCAGATCGGCCGCGCGCGCCAGGATTTTCAGCTTGTGGCAGACGATTTCATCCAGCATCTGGTCGTGCAGCATCGCCGGAATCTTGTAGATCGAATCGGAATCCAGCATCTGAATTACCGCTTCGGGCCGCACGTTGGTGAACAACGCAATCTTGCGGCGCTCTTCGACCGGGACTTCACGGTCGGCGCGGCACAGCAGGATGTCGGGCTGAATACCGATTTCGCGCAGCTCTTTTACGGAATGCTGGGTCGGTTTGGTTTTCAGTTCACCCGCAGTCGGGATATAGGGCAGCAGCGTGAGATGAATGAAGCAGGTATTTTCCGGGCCGTCTTCGAAACCCATCTGGCGGATCGCTTCAAGAAACGGCAGCGATTCGATGTCGCCCACCGTACCGCCGATTTCGACCATCGCCACATCCGCGCCTTCCGCGCCTGCGCGGATCGAAGCCTTGATCTCATCGGTGATGTGTGGAATGACCTGAACCGTCCCGCCGAGATAATCGCCGCGCCGTTCCTTGTCGATCACCGACTTGTAAATCTGGCCGGTGGTGAAGTTGTTGCGCTTGCCCATCTTCGCGCTGGAAAAGCGCTCGTAATGGCCCAGATCAAGGTCGGTTTCCGCGCCATCGTCGGTCACGAACACCTCGCCGTGCTGAAACGGGCTCATGGTGCCGGGGTCGACGTTGATGTACGGGTCAAGCTTTAACAGGGTGACACGTATGCCGCTCTATTAGAGCAGCTCAGCGAGTGAGGCGGAGGCGATCCCTTTCCCGAGGGAAGAAACCACCCCACCAGTGACAAACACATACTTCGTCATTTTATAAGCGGGGGCGTGGTGATGACGGATTCTACTCCATCACCCGTGATGGCTCAATGACGATACAGCGGCAGTATCGTTGGGGCTTGCGTGTATCTACATAAAAACCCTATAAATCATCGCGCCTGAGCCAGACGCTGCCAGGTTGCCACCACCGTGTCCGGATTGAGCGAGATCGAGCCGATTCCCTGTGCCACCAGCCAGTCGGCCAGATCGGGATGGTCGCTCGGCCCCTGGCCGCAGATGCCGATGTATTTGCCGTGCCGGTTGCACGCGGCGATCGCCTCGGCCAGCAGTTTTTTCACCGCTGGATTGCGTTCGTCGAAACCGCCGGCGACCAGGCCGGAATCGCGGTCGATGCCCAAAGTCAGCTGGGTCAGGTCGTTGCTGCCAATCGAAAAGCCGTCGACGTAGTGCAGGAAATCGTCAGCCAGCAGCACATTGGAGGGTATCTCGCACATCATGATCAAGCGCAGGCCGCTGTCGCCACGCTTGAGGCCGTTGGCTGCCAGCAGTTCGACCACCGTCGCGCATTCTTCCAGCGTGCGCACGAAGGGAATCATCACCTCGATGTTGCTCAGCCCCAACGCCTCGCGCACTTTCTTCAGCGCGCGGCATTCCAGCTCGAACGCCGGGCGGAACAGCGCTGACACGTAGCGTGCCGCGCCGCGCAACCCCAGCATGGGGTTTTCTTCCTTCGGCTCGTAGCGCTCGCCACCCAGCAGGTTGGCGTATTCGTTGGACTTGAAATCGGACAGCCGCACGATCACCGGTTTGGGCCAGAACGCAGCTGCCAGTGTGGCGATGCCTTCGGCCAGCTTGTCCACGTAAAACGACACCGGATCGGCGTAGCCCGAAATACGCAGATCGATTTCGTCGCGCAGGGCGGGCGGCAGGCGCGCGTATTCCAGCAGTGCCAGCGGATGGATGCCGATCATGCGCGCAATGATGAATTCCAGCCGTGCCAGACCGACTCCATGATTGGGAATCTGCGCAAATTCAAAGGCACGCTCGGGATTGCCGACGTTCATCATCAGCTTCACCGGCGGCTCCGGCAGCGTCCCGCTCGCCAACGTCTCCACCGAAAACGCCAGCTTGCCCGCGTACACCGTGCCGGTGTCGCCCTCGGCGCACGACACCGTCACCGTTTCGCCGTCTTTCAGCACCGTGGTGGCCTCGCCAGTTCCCACCACGGCGGGAATGCCGAGTTCGCGCGCCACGATCGCTGCGTGACAAGTGCGTCCGCCGCGATTGGTGACGATCGCCGCCGCGCGTTTCATCACCGGCTCCCAGTCGGGATCGGTCATGTCGGTGACCAGGATATCGCCCGGCTGCACCCGGTTCATTTCCGCCGGGCTGGCAATCAGCCGCACTTCACCCGCGCCGATTTTCTGGCCGATGGCACGGCCGCTGATGCGCACTTCGCCGCTCGCTTCCAGCACGTAGCGCTCGCTACTGCCATTCGCGCGTGTCTTCACCGTTTCCGGGCGCGCCTGCACGATAAACAGCTCGCCGGTCTCGCCATCCTTCGCCCACTCGACGTCCATCGGACGACCATAGTGTTTTTCAATCGCGACGGCCTGGCGTGCCAGCTCCAGCACCTCGGCATCGGTCAGCGAAAACCGCCGGCGCAGCTCGGCCGGCGTGTCCTCGATTACAGTTGCGCCATCGCGCCACACCATGCGGACAGCCTTCTCGCCCAGCTCGCGTCGCACCACCGCAGGAAACCCCTCTGCCAGTTTGGGCTTGTGGACATAGAACTCGTCCGGATTGACCGAACCCTGCACCACCGTTTCGCCCAGACCGTACGCTGCGGTAATGAACACCACGTCACGGAACCCCGATTCGGTGTCGAGCGTGAACAGCACACCCGAACACGCGATATCGGAACGCACCATG
>JAANCK011067085.1_pt1 | contig 21460 bp, 25 predicted proteins | sample 7277841 | NCBI WGS metagenome assembly JAANCK01 (sample SAMN14222788, study PRJNA588281) | permafrost metagenome | isolation source: Arctic cryosol methane SIP | place: Canada:Nunavut | collected 2015-07 | reverse complement strand
TTGCCCTGCTGGCCCAGATTGTCGATGTATTCAATTGTGCCGAGGGGCAACACGCTGCCGAGGCGGAATTACGCGCGCGCCGGGGCGGGTGGTTTGACCCGGCCCTGGTTGACGCATTTTTCAGCATTGCCCGGGATCCATTGTTCTGGGCCACGCTGAATTCCTCGACGCTGGAGGCCAGCGTGTTCGCACTGGAACCGGGAAACCACGAGAAGCTGCTGGACGAGGATTACCTCGACGACATTGCCGAAGCCTTTGGTCAGGTGGTCGATGCCAAGAGTCCCTATACGGCAGGCCACAGCGCCCGGGTCGGTCTGTACACGGCCTTGCTGGGAGAATCGCTGGAGATTCCCGAGGCGCGCAGGCGCTGGCTCAAGCGTGGCGCGCTCTTGCACGATGTCGGAAAACTGGGGGTCAGCAACTCAATCCTGGACAAACCCGGCAAGCTGGACGATGCGGAGTGGGAGGCCGTCAAGCGGCATGCTGCCTACACCGGGTCGATACTCGGGCGGATCAGGGCGTTCGATGAACTGGCCCGCGTCTCCAGCGCGCATCATGAACGGCTGGATGGCGGCGGCTATCCATTGGGTCTCAAGGCGGCGGAGATCACGCTTGAAACCCGTATCATCACGACCTCGGATATTTTCGATGCAATCACCGCCGAGCGTCCCTATCGCGGCGCGATCCCGGTCGAGAAAACCCTGCAGATCATGTCCGAAAGCGTCGGAACGGCGATCGATGCCACGTGCTTTGAGCATTTGAAAACAATCATTTCCGCTCACCCCGAGTATTTTCCTGGCTGATCGCAGACATCTGCGAGCCCGATTTTTTCAAGTTCAAATTCCGGATGCCATTTTTCAAATGAATGCCTTGCTTCAACCGGGCGTGCGCCGCCGCGAAGTGTGGGCCTGGGCGATGTATGACTTTGCCAACTCGGGCTATACGACCGTGGTCATCACCGCCGTGTTCAGCGCCTATTTCGTCGCCGCAGTGGCGGGCAATGCAGCGTGGGCAACGTTTGCCTGGACGCTGGCTTTATCGGTGTCCTATGCGCTGGTGATGTTCACCGCGCCGCTGATCGGCGCCCACGCCGACGCCCATGCCAGCAAGAAAAAGCTGCTGTGGCTGACCACGCTGGGCTGCGTCAGCTTTACTGCGCTGCTGTTTTTTGCCGCGCCCGGCGCGCTGGTGCTGGCCATCGTTGCGCTGGTGTTGTCCAACTATTTCTTCGGCACCGGTGAAAATCTGATCGCCGCGTTTCTGCCTGAACTGGCGCGGCCGCGTGCGCTCGGCCGGGTATCGGGCTGGGGCTGGTCGCTCGGCTACGTCGGCGGTCTGGTGTCGTTGGGCGCGAGCCTGGCCTACATCAGCTGGGCGCAGGCACACGGGCAGGGCGCGACCGGTTTCGTGCCGGTAACCATGCTCATCACCGCGGCGATTTTCATGCTGGCCAGTCTGCCCACGCTGCTGATACTGCGCGAACGCGCCACCCCGCAATCTGAGCGCACCGCCCGCAGCGCCTGGGCGCAGGTGCGGCACACGCTGGGTCATCTCGACCGCCTGCCCGATCTGAAGCGCTTTCTGCTCTGCACCGTGCTGTATCAGGCAGGCATTCAGGCGGTGATCACGCTGGCCGCGATTTACGCCAACCAGGCGTTTCATTTCAGCACCCAGCAAACGATCCTGCTGGTGCTGGTGGTCAACATCACGGCAGCCATCGGCGCATTCATCTTCGGCCACGTGCAGGATCGCATCGGCCATGTGCGGGCGATTGCTTTCACCCTGATCGGCTGGATCGTCATGGTGCTGCTGGCCTGGGCAGCGCCCGACGAGCGCATGTTCTGGGTGGCGGCCAATCTGGCCGGGCTGTGCATGGGCGCGTCGCAGTCGGCGGGGCGCGCCCTGGTCGGCCTGCTGGCGCCACCGGCGCAGCAGGCCGAGTTTTTCGGCCTATGGGGTCTGGCGGTCAAGCTCGCGTCGATCATCGGCCCGCTGACGTACGGCGTCGCCAGCTGGATCACCCACAACAACCATCGCCAGGCACTGCTCATCACCGGCAGCTATTTCGTCGCCGGGCTGTGGGCGCTGCGCGGCGTGCAGGCGGCTCGCGGCCACCGGGCGGCACGGCGGTTTGTCCTGGTCGCAATCTGAACATGCCTGACTTTCTGATCCACGAAACCGACTGGGCGCACGATGCCGAGCGCCTGAGTGCAATCCGGCGCACGGTTTTTATCGATGAGCAACGCGTGCCCGAGGCACTGGAGTGGGATGCCGACGATGCCGATGCCCTGCATCTGCTCGCCACCCGCGCAGACGGCGCCGCCATCGGCTGCGCCCGGCTGCTGCGTAATGATCATCTCTGTGGCCATATCGGCCGCATGGCGGTGCTGCCAGGCTGGCGTGGACGTGGGGTCGGCCGGGCCTTGCTGGCAGCCGCGATCAACTTGGCCCGGACCCAGGGGCACGTCACGCTCCGGCTCAGCGCGCAAATGCATGCCGCCGGGTTTTATGCGGAAGCCGGATTTGCTGCGGTGGGTGCCCCCTATGAAGAGGCGGGTATTCCCCATATTGCCATGCAGAAATGCTTAAATTAAGCGACGGAATTAACGCAGTTGTTTCAGTCAGATCGAGTTTAAGTATTTACTGATAGAGTTCGGTCAAACGCATTTTTCGCTGGCCGCCGTGCGGCCAAATCAAAGGATCAAGCAACAATGGCACAACTCAGAGCAGGGATCGTAGGAGCAGGAATCGCTGGAGCCAGCTGTGCGGGCACGCTCGCCGCAGCCGGCTGGGATGTGGAAGTATTCGAACAGGCGCCCACGGCGGGCGGACGCATTTTTACCCAGCAATTGAACACGGGCTGGGCCATGATGGGCAGCCCGTTCATCTCGGCCAAGCGCGAACCCTTTCGCAGCCAGTTGCGGGACTGGGTGCGCCAGGGTTGGCTTGTTCCCCTGCGCGGTAACGTCTGGCTGGGGCGCGCTGCCGATGCGTGGGCGCATACCCAGTTGAAGAACCATTACACCCTGCAGATCGAGCCCGCCCAGCTGATGCAGCACTTGCTCGGCACGGCCCGCCTGCACACGCAGACACGCGTGGCCACCTTGCAGCCGCGCACGATCATTCTGGAAAATGGCCAGACGATGGGCAACTACGATTGCGTGATTTGCAGCGTGCCCGCCCCGCAGGCCATTCCCATGCTCGATGCGCTGCCACGCTTGCGCGAACGGCTGGTCGACGTGCGCTATCGTCCGGTGTGGTCATTCCTGATGCGTTGGGAAGGCGGTCCGGCGGTCGATGTAATCCAGTTTGACGACCACCTGCTGAAACTGGCCGTGCGACAAACCGCCGGCGGCGAGGGGTTGTGGATGGTGCATAGCAGCAACGAATTTGCCGAAACCTATCTCGAAGCCTCGGCGATGGAAGCCTGCACGCGCGGCGCGTCGGCCTTGATGGGTTTGCTGGGCTTGCCGTGGCCGGTTGAAGTCGAAGCGTCCCACCTGTGGCGTCACGCCCAGCCAGAAGGCTCGATCGGCGGATTCTGGCTGGGTGACCGCGAGAACCGCGTGGCCCTGATCGGCGACGGCATTGCCGGAACCGGGGTTGAGCGCGCTTGGGAAAGCGGCGTGCGTCTGGCGCAATCGCTGGTGCAAGCTAAAGCGGAACTGACCAATTGTCCGGTTGATCTCGACGTGGATCAGTTTGTCTCGTAAATCGCGAGTCATGCAACGATACTAGACGGCTGAGCGGCACCTAAAACCAACATGCTCTACTTTGATCTCTTCAAATCGCTCGAGCGTGCCCGCTGGAATATGGAAACCGATATTCCATGGAGCAGTTTCGATGCCAGCAAACTGACCGACGAACAGGCGCTGACCATCAAGATGAACGCCATCACCGAGTGGGCGGCGCTGCCGGCCACCGAGATGTTCCTGCGCGATTTCGTGCACGACAGCGATTTTTCCGCGTTCATGTCGATCTGGTTTTACGAAGAGCAGAAGCATTCGCTGGTGCTGATGGAATATCTGCGCCGCTTCAAACCCGAGTTTGTCCCCACCGAGGAAGAACTGCACGCCATCCGTTTCCCGTTTGACGCGGCGCCGCCGATGGAAACGCTGATGCTGCATTTTTGCGGCGAGGTGCGACTCACCCAATGGTACAAGTGCGCCTCCGAGTGGCACACCGAACCGGTGATCAAGCACATCTACGAAACCATCTCACGTGACGAAGGCCGCCATGGCGGCGCGTATCTGCAATACATGAAACGCGCGCTGAAGCAGGGCGGATCCGGCGTTGCTGCCGCCTTCGCCAAGATTGGGTTCCTGATGGCGTCGAGCCGGCGTTCCGACAAAGCGCTGCATCCCACCAACCTGCATGTCAACGAAGCGCTGTTTCCCCAGGACACGATCCAGTCGCGTCTGCCCAACCCGGAATGGCTGGAGCACTGGCTCGACGAGCAGATCCGATTTGATGAAGTCTGGGAAAACAAGGTGATCGGCGGCATTCTGCGCAATCTTTCGAATTTGCTGGGGCAGCCTTTCGAAAACGTGCGCGACCTCAACCGCTATCGCAAACAGGCGCTTGCCGCAGACTGAGCGGTCCCAAGTCTGGGACGCTTAAAACCGCTCATCCATTCGCAAATAGCGCCACTGTCCGGACGTCACTTTTCCCAGTGACACGCCGCCGAGGCGGATGCGTTTCATCGACACCACCTGCAAACCGGCGGCTTCGCACAGTTGAGCAATTTGCCCGACCTGCGCGCCTTTGAGCGCGACGCGCAGGCGGGTTTCGTTCTGCCAGCTGACCTTGATGGCGGCCGGGGTGCGGCCGTTGTAGGGGATGCCCTGGTTGAGCCGTTTGAGTGCGTGCGGAATTAATTCCCCGGTCACTTCGACGATCACTTCGTGTTCGATCATGGCGGCGTCTTCGCTGAGTTTGCGCGAGACGTGCCAGTCCTGCGTGAAGACGACGAGGCCGCTGGCGTCGGTTTCGAGCGGGACGCAGGCGGTCAGCTGGGTGAAGTGCTTTTTCAATGGCGAGATGCCCGAATCGTCTTCCATCCAGTGGCTGGCGGCGTTGAGCAGCTGCGCCGCCAGCTGACTGCCCTGAATGGCATGATAGCCGGGCGGTTTGTGCAGCAGCAGGGTGACGGGTTCGGCCTGGCTGGGCTCGGCTTTGGGGTCGATCTCGATGCGCTCGTCAGCGACGCGCGCCTGCGGTTCTTCGACCACCACACCCTCCACCCGCACCCAGCCGCCCACAATGAGTTGCTCGGCTTCGCGGCGCGAGCAGGCGCGCAGTTCAGCGACGCGTTTGGCAAGGCGGATGGGGTTGGTCATGGCGGGCGTGTGTGAGCAGGAAGCCAGCAAGTTTAACGCCGTGCCGGTTGTTATTGCCGATGGTAGCGCGGTATGCTTTTGCACCACCCACCCAGGAGACGTTCATGAAAACCACGCTAGCCCTTTCCTTGCTGTTGTTCACTTCATCCACCTTTGCCGCCGTGATCGGCAAGGACGTCAGCTACCCGGCGAGCGACGGCACCGTGATGAAGGGCTTTCTCGCGTATGACGATGCCGCCAAAGGCAAACACGCCGGGGTGCTGGTGGTGCCGGAATGGTGGGGCGTCAGCGATTATGCGAGGAAGCGTGCGCGCATGCTGGCGGACGAAGGCTACGTGGCGCTGGTGGTCGACATGTATGGCAACGGCCAAGTCGCCGATAACCCGAAGGATGCGGCCGCTCTGGCGGGCAATGTGAACAAGAATCCGCCGCTGGCCTTGAGCCGGTTCCAGGCGGCGGAAAAGTATCTCGCTAGTCAGTCCAATGTGAAGAAAGGCGAACTGGCCGCGCTGGGCTACTGCTTCGGTGGCGGCGTGGTGCTCAACATGGCGCGCGCGGGCGAGCCGCTGAAATCGGCAGTGAGCTACCACGGCATCCTGGCCACCGATGTGGCGGTCAAGCCGGGTGCGCTCAAGACCAAGCTGCGCGTCTTTACCGGCGAGGCCGACCCGTTCGTGCCGCCGGAACAGGTCGAGGCGTTCAAGGCTGAAATGGATAACGCCAGGGCGGATTACATGCTGCTGTCGTATCCCGGCGTGAAGCACACCTTTACCAACCGCGAAGCCGACAGCTACGCCTCGCAGTTCGGCCTGCCGCTCAAATACGACAATGCGGCCGACACCGATTCGTGGACGCGCACGGTGGAATTCCTCCGGGCCACGCTGAATAATGACTGACGCCTGCGACGACCACGGTCATACGCCGCATCAATCGGGCAGCCTCGGCATCCCGCAAGTCGGGCAGTTCGACCCGGCAGCGTTCGAGCGTGCGGTCAACGACATGCTCGTCGCCTGTGGCGTTGCGCCGGATTCGGTGCACACCGGGCGCACCGCCCAGCGTGTGCGCGAACTGTGGCAAAAGCGCCTGCTCGGCGGCTATTCCATGCATCCAGCCGACGCGCTGGGCGAAGGCTTTGCTGACGACCGCGACGACATGGTTGTGGTGCGCGGGATCGCCGTGCATGGCGTCTGTCCGCATCATCTGGTGCCGTTTCGCGGCGTCGCGCACGTCGCCTACATCCCCGGTGGACGCTTGCATGGCTTCGGTCGTATCGCCCGCATGGTCGATGCCATCGGCCATCGCTTCACCTATCAGGAATGGATGACGCGCGACATCGCCGAAGCGCTGGTCACACATGGCCTGGCCGCTGGCGCGGCGTGCATCATCGAGGCAGAACAACTGTGCCTGCTGCTGGGCGAAGACCGGCGCGGCGACGAACGCGTCGTCACCCAGGCGTTTACCGGCTGCTTTAAAACCAGCGATCAATTGCGCAATGAGTTTTTGCGGGCCACTGCACAGCGGGAGCTGCGTTGATTGAGCGTGGCGCGGCGGGAACTGCGTTGATAGAGGCGACGCAGCAGAAGCATTGTTGATTCATCCTCGACACATGAAATTCGCTTGCCTGTTATTCGTGCTGATGACAACAGCGCCGCTGCATGCCGACGAGTTGCCAAACTGGACCATTGAACAACCGATCGAGGCGGTGAGCTATTTGACCGAGCCTGCGTCCAGCGAGGTAGTGGTGGTCATCAACGACAACGCGCTCGGCGGTAACCACGCAGGGCTCTTCGCGGGCAAGCTGTTGATTGATCCGGCGGGTAGTTATTTCGGCGTGCGCATCCAGGACAAGGATTGGTCGGCGCCGACGCTTGCCGACTATGCGCGCTATCAAACCGTCGATGGCCCCAATATCCGCTTGTATCGCTTTTTCCTGCAGGCGCAGGCGTTTGCTGCCATCGTGCAACGCATCCACAATGCAGGTGCCACGCCACCCTTGTTTTGCGCGTCTGCAGTGCAGAATCTGCTGGCTGGCATTGCGCCGTTTGACGCAATCGAGCCCACTGGCTGGACAACTCCGTCTGCCTTGGGAGATCGGTTGGACTCCCTGACGCGAGGCGAGGGCGCATTGGGTGTTTGCCAGAAACTGGACGCATCCCCCTGCTGATCATTCGGCTGATTGTATTAACACCCTGATCCTGGAAATGAGTCCGGTGGATGAAACCTTCCGCCTGCAATTGAACCGTGTGTTTCAGGATTGGGTCGTAGTTGAAACGCTATCTGGACACACTAAAAACTTTAAAGCGCCCAACATCAGGCATGAAAATGAAAAATGAATTAAAGCGGCCACGCACGCTGATCCTTCCACCGGCACCGTATGCAGCGGCGATTGCTGGCGGCTGGTGGCTGGATCGCCACGTGTCACCCCTGACCTTCGATGGCGGCGCAGCATCGTATCCGCTGGGCTGGTTGTGGCTGTCTGCGGGCTTGTTGTTGTTTGTGTGGACCCTCTGGACGTTTTACCGTCACCGCACCACGGTCAATCCCTATGCGGGCGCCTCCGAACTCTGCACAGGCGGGCCGTTTGTCTTCAGCCGCAATCCGATTTATCTCGGCGACTGGTTCATTCTGGCTGGGGCGTCGTTATTGCTGAACACGGCCTGGCCGCTCGCGTTCGCTCCCCTGATCTGGGCCATGATCCGCTTCGGCGTGATCCGGCACGAAGAAGCCCATCTCGAAGCCAGGTTCGGCGATGCCTACCGCGAGTACAAAGCTCGCGTCAGGCGTTGGCTATAAGCGCAACTGCTTCGATCTTTCAACCCGGGTGCGCACCATGAGCATTCTGCAAACCGCCACCCCCGAATCCGCAACCGGTGAAGTCGCCGAGATAAATCCCAGATCAAACAGGCATGGGGCCATGTAATCATCGCTATCCAGGCGTTCAGCTTCAACCCAGCTTGAGTACCGCTTGTGCGTTGCGTGTGGTGGCCTGGGCCAGCTCGTCCGTGGTCATGGCGCGCAGCAGTGCCAGTTCCGCAGCAATACGCGGCAATTCACCCGGTGCGTTGCGGCCCCGTCCAATCCACACCGGCGGTATATCGGGACTGTCGGTTTCCAGCACGATCGCATCGAGTGGCAATTCCGCCGCCAGTTGTCGCAAATGCAGCGCGCGCGGCCAGGTGAATGCACCGCCGAAACCCAGTTTGAAGCCCAGCTTGATGAATTCCGCGGCTTGTTGTGCGCTGCCGTTGAAGGCGTGAGCGATGCCACCGGGAACCTTGATCTGGCGCAGGTGCTTCAATAAAGCATCCACCGATTTGCGGCAGTGCAACAACACCGGCAAGTCGAATTCGCGGGCGATCTTCAGCTGCTCAACGTAGTAATGTTCCTGCGTGGCGGGATCGAGTTCGCGCACAAAAAAATCCAGGCCTATTTCGCCGATCGCCACCGGGCGCTGTGTCTCGATCTGCGCGCGCAGATCGGCCAGATGCTCGGGGCGATGGGTGGCGATGAGCATCGGGTGCATTCCCCAAGCGGGCAGGCAACCGGGATAACGTTCGCAGGTGGCGGCGACGGCGGCAAAGTTGTCGCGGGTGATCGAGGGAACAACCTGGATGGTGACGCCGCCTGAGCGGGCGCGCGCATATTCGGCGTCGCGGTCGGCATCGAATTCAGCCGCGTCGAAATGACTGTGGGTATCAATGAAAAACGGCGTCCTTGGAGACGCCGTTTCGTTTGCTGACGTCATGCGGATTCAGTCGTCGCTGGCAAAGCCCAGCAGCTGCAGCAGGCTGGTGAACAGGTTGAAGATCGTCACGTACAGGGTGACGGTCGCCATGATGTAGTTGGTTTCGCCGCCGTGGATGATGCTGCTGGTCTCGTACAGGATCAGGCCGGACATCAGCAACACGAACATCGCAGATACCGCCAGCGATAGGCCGGGCATGTTGAAGAAAAATGCGCCGAGGCCCGCGAGGAAAGCTACCAGGATACCGACCGCGAGGAAGCCGCCCATGAAGCTGAAGTCCTTGCGCGTCGTCATCACGTAGGCCGACAGGCCGAGAAAGATCGCGGCGGTTCCGCCCATGGCCATCATCACCACTTGCGCGCCGTTGGGCAGCGCAAGGTAATGGTTGAGCATGGGGCCGAGTGTCAGGCCCATAAAGCCGGTCAGCGCGAAGACGAAGGCAATGCCCAGACCGCTGTCACGAAACTTGGTGGTCAGGAACAACAGGCCGAAGTAACCGACCAGGGTGATGATGAAGCCGAACGGCGGCAAATGGAGTGCCGTCGACACGCCTGCGGCCAGTGCGCTGAAAGCCAGCGTCATCGACAGCAGCATGTAGGTGTTGCGAACGACCTTGTTGGTCGACATTGCCGCAGACTGGCTACGGCCGAGGGTGGTGATTTGCGGGTTCATGAAGACTCCAGAAAATGACGAGCGTCAGAATGACGCGATAAGGCATTTTAGCTGCGGATTTTTACGAAAGATAGCGTGCGGGACACCGCAACCATAGTATTGACGCGGTTTCTAGCACGATTCATCGTCAATTTGACGAATCACGCGACGAATGACGTCCGAGGTGAATCCCCGGCTGTGCATGAAACGAATGTGCCGGGCGGTTTCGGCTGCGTCGCCGGGGGGCGAGCCAAATTTTTTTTTCCATACCTCGCGTGCGCGCTCGAGTTCGCTGTTGCAGTTTTCGCCCAGTACGGCATCGATGATGGTGTCGCTGACACCGCGCTGACGCAGGTCGTAGGCGAGTTTGACGCTGCCTGCGCGTGCGCGGTGGTCGGCCACGTAGCTTTCGGCGAAGCGCTGATCCGACAGCCATTTTTTCGCTTCGAATCCGTCCAGCAAGGGAGCGATGTCGGTGGCGAAAAACCCCGCCTGTTCAAGCTTGCGGGCGAGTTCGGCGCGGCTGTGTTCGCGCCGCGCAAGCAAGCCCAGCGCGCGTTCGCGCAGCTTGCTCGCCTGCGGCCCTGCGCCGGGTTCAGGCATTGGCTTCGGTCGCGGCCATGGCCGGGTTGTTGACGCCCACGGCCAACCGTACTTTGGCTTCGATCTCGGCAGCGATTTCCGGGTGCTCTTTCAGGTATTCGCGCGCATTGTCCTTGCCCTGACCGATTTTTTCGCCGTTGTAGGCGTACCAGGCACCGGACTTGTCGACGAACTTGTGGAGGACGCCGAGTTCGATGATTTCGCCTTCGCGCGAGATGCCCTGGCCATACAGAATGTCGAAGAAGGCTTCCTTGAACGGCGGCGAAACCTTGTTCTTGACGACCTTGACCTTGGTTTCGTTGCCGATGATTTCGTCGCCTTTCTTGATCGCGCCGATGCGGCGGATGTCGAGGCGGACCGAGGCGTAAAACTTCAGCGCATTGCCGCCGGTGGTGGTTTCGGGGCTGCCGAACATGACGCCGATTTTCATCCGGATCTGGTTGATGAAAATCACCAGGGTGTTGGTGCGCTTGATGTTGGCGGTGAGCTTGCGCAGCGCCTGGCTCATCAGGCGGGCCTGCAGGCCCATGTGCGAGTCGCCCATTTCGCCTTCGATTTCGGCCTTGGGGGTGAGCGCGGCAACCGAGTCGATCACCACTACGTCGACCGAGCCGGAACGCACCAGCATGTCGGCGATTTCCAGCGCCTGCTCGCCAGTGTCGGGCTGCGAAACCAGCAGGTTGTCGACGTCGACGCCGAGTTTTTGCGCATACGACGGGTCGAGCGCGTGTTCAGCGTCGATGAACGCAGCGGTGCCGCCGAGTTTCTGCATTTCGGCAATGACTTGCAGTGTCAGCGTCGTTTTGCCGCTCGACTCCGGGCCGTAGATTTCGACCACCCGGCCGCGCGGCAGGCCGCCAATGCCCAGCGCAATATCGAGCCCCAGCGAGCCAGTCGATACGGACTGAATGTCCACGACTTCGTGGTCGCCGAGGCGCATGACCGAGCCCTTGCCGAACTGTTTTTCGATTTGCCCGAGCGCTGCGGCAAGTGCTTTCATTTTGTCTTCGGTCATTGCGGGGGTAGCCATGGTGTCTCTCCTGAGTCGGTTGCGATGGCGTGAATGTAGGGCATACATTCGCACATGTCAATAAAAAATATTACCTAAGTAAAAAATACTCAGTGTGTTGTTTTATTTAAATCGTACGCGCCTATAATTTGCCGCATCCAAGGCTTGTCCGGAGCAAGCAATATGATTTCAAAAGAAAAAATGTGGCTGGATGTGAAATGGGCAACGCGTCAGCGCTTGCAGTACATCGAGATGATGGCCTGGTATGCGGGTGTGGTGACGCGGGGGGATGTGGCGAAAGCCTTCGGTATTTCAGATGCGGCGGCGACCAAGGACCTCAAGCTCTACAGCGATCTGGCTCCCGGCAATCTTGTTTACCAGCACAGCGTGTTTGGTTTTGTGCCCAATGAAGGCTTTGCTGCAGCATTTTCCGACCTGGCGCCGGCCAAGGCCCTGCCCATCATTGCAGCCAATCTGGCGGTCGCAAATGGGCCATACGGGGCGGAGTTGATTTACGGGCTGGCGAGCGCATCACTGCCCTTGCCGGTTCGCTTGCCCAGCCAGCAGATACTGGCGCAGATCACGCGTGCCATTCGTGGTCGCCGCAAACTGCGGATTCGCTACCGTTCGCTGACTGACCGTGGCGACCGCACGAGCCCGGACAGTCCGGCGCAGCGCATGCTCGAACCCCACACGCTGGTCGACACCGGCACCCGCTGGCATGTGCGCGCCTATCACGAGGAAAGCTGCGACTTTCGCGATTTCGTGCTGTCGCGCATTACCGATGCCGAATGTCTGGACACGCCCGCCGAATCGAGCGAGCAGTACGACGAAGACTGGACCGAAACAGTGAGCCTCAAGCTCGCGCCACACAGCGGGCTGGACGTACTTAAACGCGAAAGCCTGTTACTCGATTACGGTGTGGCGAGCAACGGCGTGATTGAGGTGGAGGTGCGGCGCGCCTTGCTCGGCTACGTGCTGCAGCGCATGAATGTCGATACCACGCCGGACCATACGATGAACCCGAATGCGTACCAGTTGATGCTGCTGAATCGCGACGAGATCGAGCCATTCGCGGCGTGGGCGTTTTATTCAGGGCTGAGCTGAGCTTCAGATCACGGCTTCCCGCCTATCAGTTCAATCAGCCCGCGCAAGGCCGCTGCAACGGCACGCGCGCGGATTTCCTCGCGGTCGCCGTCGAGGCGGCAGGTGGATGACATGCGGGTGCCGTCCGCCAGCGCCCAGCCGTAGCACACCAAACCAACTGGTTTTTGCGGGGTGCCGCCGCCCGGCCCGGCGATGCCGGAAATCGCGAGGGCAGCCTGCGCGTGGCTGTGGGCGAGGGCGCCCGCGGCCATGGCGCTGGCGGTTTCTTCGGACACTGCGCCGCAGGTTTCGAGTATTTCGGCAGGCACGCCGAGCATTTCCTGCTTGGCGGTGTTGGCATAGGTGATGAAGCCGCGCTCAAACCAGGCTGAGCTGCCGGGAATGGCGGTGAGCAATTGCCCAACCCAGCCGCCGGTACACGATTCGGCGGTGGCGACCATCCAGCCGCGGGCGAGCAGCGCAGCGCCCAGTTCACCGGCGAGTTGGTGGAGTTCTTCGTCGCTTACACGAGCCATTGCAATCCTTTGATGACAGCGAGCGCATAGCCCGCTGCAAGTAGATCGTCGAACATGACGCCGAAGCCGTTTTTGAGTCGGCGATCGGCCAGCCGGATCGGCCAGGGTTTGATGATGTCAAAAAACCGGAACAACAGGAACGCGACGCCGGCCCACACCACGCCTGCCGGGGTAAACAGCAGCACCAGCGCGAAGGCGACGATTTCATCCCACACCATGCCGCCGTGGTCGGCGACGCCGAGTGCACGGCCGCTGCGGCCGCACGCCCAGATGCCGAGCAGAAAGCTGACGATGAGCAAAATGAGCTGATTCGGCAGGTCGGGCACGGCGGCAACGATCAGCCACAACAATGGCCAGCCGAGCAGGGTGCCGACCGTGCCGGGGGCTTTGGGCGCGAGTCCGCTGCCGAAGCCAAATGCGATCAGGTGGGCCGGATGCGCGAAGAGGAATTTAAGGTCAGGCCGCGAAGTGGTCATAGCCGGTTCTGTCGTAAAGGAGTGGCTGGCCATCGGCACCGGTCACACTCAGGCCTGCTTCGACAGTGATCTGGCCGATGCGGGTGACCGCGACCTCGGCGCGGGCGGCGGCGGCGTGGATCGCGTCGCGCTGACTGGTGGGTGCGGTGAAGCAAAGCTCATAGTCATCGCCCCCCGCCAGCACGCAATCGCGGGCAACGGCTTCATGCAAATAGGATTGCACCACCGGCAGCATCGGCAACGCGCTGAATTCAAGCCGGGCACCCACACCTGAGCGCTCCAGGATATGGCCGAGATCGGCCAGCAAGCCGTCCGAAATATCGATTGCACTGTTGGCCAGACCGCGCAGCGCGATGCCCAGCGCCACCCGCGGGGTCGGCAGATAGAGGGCCGGCAGCACGCGGGCGGCGTCGACCTGCTCCATGAACAGCCGCCCCTGCCGGTAGGCCAGCGCCAGCGCCGCCGAGCCGAGCATGCCGGAGACCCAGATATCGTCGCCGGCCTGTGCGCCGTCGCGTCGCAGCGCCTGTCCGGGGGGAACCTCACCCATTACCGTGATGCTGAGCGTGAGCGTGCCGCGCGTGGTGTCGCCACCGACGAGTTCGATGCCGTGCAGATCCGCCAGGCGAAAAAAACCGCGTGCAAACGCGGTCAGCCAGGCGTCGTTTTCTTCCGGCAGAGCGATAGCCAGGATCGCCCAGCGCGGTGTCGCGCCCATCGCGGCGAGGTCGGACAGATTCACCGCCAGCGACTTGTGGCCGATGCCGGCAGGGCTGTCCTGCGGCGAAAAGTGGCGGCCTTCGAGCAGCATGTCGCTGGAAACCGCGAGCTGCATTCCCGGCGTCGGCGCCAGCAGCGCACAGTCGTCGCCTACGCCCAATACCGCGCCGGGGGTGGCGCGGGTGAAGTGTTTGGCGATGAGGGAGAATTCCATAGTAGGGGGCAGGATTCAGGGATCAGGATTCAGAGGATGTACGGCTTCGCCACATGTTTAAAAAAAGAACAGCACATTCCCTGACCCCTGAATCCTGACCCCTATCCCCTGCTTTTTCTAGCCTGCCCGGCCTCCACCGCGCGCATCTCCTGCGCCAGCTTGTCGAGCACGCCATTGATGTATTTGTGGCCGTCGATGCCGCCGAATGTTTTGGCAAGCTCAACGCTTTCGTTGATGACGACGCGCATCGGCACATCGGGGCAGTTCAGCAGCTCATACGCGCCGATCAGCAGGATGCTGCGTTCGACGGGCGACAGCTCGGTGAGTTTGCGGTCGATGAAGCGGGCGATGTGCGTGCCGAGCAGATCTTCTTCCTTGATCACGCCGTAGAGCAGGGTGCGGAAATAGGCTTCGTCGGCGCGCTTGAACTGTTCGTCCTCGGCCAGGTTGGCGGCAATCAGGGTGACATCCGCGCCGCCGATCAGCCAGGCATACAGGCCTTGCAGGGCGAACGAACGGGCGTGTTTACGGGAACCGGCCATCTCAGATCCGCTTCAACAGATTGGCCATTTCAATCGCCACGCGCGCGGCGTCGCGGCCTTTTTCGGCCATGCGCTTGTGCGCCTGCTCTTCGGTGTCGACGGTAAGGATGACGTTGGCGATCGGCACGCCAGTTTCCAGTTGCACATCGAGAATGCCGCGCGCGGATTCGTTGCAGACGATTTCAAAGTGATAGGTGTCGCCACGCACCACGGCGCCGATGGCGATCAGCGCATTGAACTTGTCCGACTGCGCCATTTTTTGCAGCACCAGCGGATGCTCCAGCGCACCGGGTACCTCGACCAGCAATACGTCGTCGCGGGCGACGCCAAGCCGGTCCAGTTCGGTTTCGCATGACGACAGCAGGCCCTCGCAGATGTCCTTGTTGAAACGGCTCATGACGATGCCGATTTTGAGTCCTGCGCCCTGATAAACCGGGTCAAGTTCGGAAATGTCGCTACTGGTTCCCATATTCGTGTCCTTTCAAGCTTTGTCGAGATAGCCGGTGACTTCGAGGCCGAAGCCGTCCATCGCCGGCATTTTGCGCGGGCTGGCCAGCAATTTCATTTTGCCGACGCCGAGGTCGCGCAGGATTTGCGCGCCGATGCCGTAGTCGCGCAGATCGTATTTGCGCTCGGCAACCGGTGCCGGATTGATGCGGTGGAGCAGCGCGTCGGCGGTCTCCGGGCGGTGCAACAGCACGATGACGCCGGACTGCGATTCGGCGATGCGCTCCATCGCGCCCATGATCGGCCACGAGTGGCCGCCGCCGGTGACGTCGAGAAAATCCATCACGCTCAAAGGCTCATGCACGCGCACCAGGGTTTCGTGGTCGGCGTGGATTTCGCCCTTGACCAGCGCGAGGTGGGTTTCGCCGGCGCATTTGTCGCGGTAGGCGATCAGGCGAAACGCGCCGTACACGGTCTGGATCAGGCGGTCGGCGGCGCGCTCGACCAGGCTTTCGGTCTGGTTGCGGTAGTGGATCAGGTCGGCGATGGCGCCGATTTTCAGGCCGTGCTCCGCAGCGAACGGCACCAGGTCCGGCAGCCGCGCCATGGTGCCGTCGTCTTTCAGAATTTCGCAGATCACCGACGCGGGCACCAGGCCGGCCAGGCCTGCCAGATCGCAGCCGGCTTCGGTGTGTCCAGCGCGCACCAGCACGCCGCCGGGCTGCGCGCGCAGCGGGAAGATGTGGCCGGGCTGGATGATGTCGGAAGGCAGGGCGTCGCGTTTCACCGCCGCCTGGATGGTGACGGCACGGTCGGCCGCCGAAATGCCGGTGGTCACGCCGCTGGCCGCTTCGATCGACACGGTGAACGCAGTGCCGTGCGGGGTCTGGTTGTCGCTCACCATTTGCTTGAGGCCGAGCTGGCGGCAGCGGTCGTCGGTCAGCGTCAGGCAGATCAGGCCGCGACCGTATTTGGCCATGAAGTTGATCGCGTCCGGGGTGGCGAATTCGGCGGCCATCACCAGGTCGCCTTCGTTTTCGCGGTCTTCCTCGTCGACCAGCACGACCATGCGGCCGGCTTTCAGTTCTTCGACGATTTCTAGTGTGGAGGCGAGGCTCATCAGTCTTTGTCCGTTGTATTCGTGAATAAGGCAAGGCGTTCGACATAGCGCGCGATCATGTCGACTTCCAGGTTGACCCGGCTGCCGGCCTGCAGATGTTTCAGGGTAGTCATTTCCAGCGTGTGGGGAATCAGGTTCAGCGAAAACCGCGCGCCATCGACTGCATTCACCGTCAGCGACACGCCGTTCACCGTGATCGAGCCCTTGCGGATGATGTAGCGTGCGAGTTCCGCCGGCGCGTCGATTTCCAACTGGTGCGATTCGCCCACCGGCACAAAGCGGTGCACCGTGCCGACGCCGTCGACATGGCCCGACACCAGATGGCCGCCGAGGCGGTCCGCCAGGCGCAGCGCCTTTTCCAGATTGACTTCGGCGCCCGGCAGGAACCCTTCGGTGCAACGCAAGGTTTCGGCGGACACGTCCACCGTAAAGCTGTTGGGTGTGAGCGTCACCGCCGTCAGGCAGACGCCGTTCACCGCAATGCTGTCGCCCAGCGCGACGTCGGAAAAATCCAGCCCACCGCCACGAATCACCATGCGTGCGTCCGCGCCGCGTGCTTCGTACTCGTGGATATGGCCGATGGATTGAATAATGCCGGTGAACATGCGGGGGGTGACCTACAGTAAGGGCCGCCATTGTAGGCGTTTAGGAGAAGTGGGTGAACCCCGGCGCGTCATCCGGCGGCCATCTAATTATTTAAAGATGCACAAATCCTGAACTTGCCACAATGGCCGCTCTAAAATTGTTTGAAGGACCGGCATGACAGCGCCCAACTTGCTCGACCCCGAATCGGTGCTGCATCGCCTGCCCGCGTCGCTGGCGCGTGCGGCACAGCGTTTGATGCGGACGTAAGACCCCGCAACTTTTATCGCCCTGTCGAACCCGTCTGGCAAAGCCGGATCAGGCAGCGAGGCGTTGCCTGATCCGGCGTGCCACTCGCTTAACTTGATCCCGTATTTGCCGCTATTAAGCGTGTCACGTATCAACGCGCACTGGCAAGGGGCTTTTTTTGAATCGATTTACCGCAAAACTCGTGCATGGGTTTGCACGGCTGGCTTTTTGGCGCAAGCCAGCCGCAGCGACTCTGGAAGAAGCGGAACCCTCCGCCAGCGCGGAGCCAGCAACAGCCCGGAAGCCGAAGCGGATCGAGGCGGAATCAAGCGCGGCCACTGAGGTTCCCGTGCTGCAGGCAGGCTGGTTTGTACGCCTGAAACAAGTCTTGCGGTGGCGGCGAAATCCGGCCCAGGAAGCGGTCGCAGACTTCGACCCCGCCGTTGCCATGGAACGCGCCTCCCCGAAACTGGGCAAAGCAAGCGCAACAGCGGACGATGCGCCCATACCCAAACCGTCCTGGCTGGCATGCCTGAAGGGCGCATTCCGCCGGCGCCCCAAGCCTGAGACGCTCGAAGCAGAGGACGACACGTCCCCATCCAGTTCGCAATCACCCAGGATGGCAACTGCATCCAGCCAGGCCGAACCCGCCGCGGACGAAGAGGGGGTGCCCGTAAGCCTGGTTCAGCGTGTGCGCGCCGTCCTGTCAAACAAATGGGTGTGGATACCGGGCATCAGCGTCATGCTGGTCGCCATCATCGCGACGATGATGTGGATGCTGTTGCAGTCCGGGCAGGAGAAAAGACAATTACAGATCGAACTGGTTGCAGCACAAAAAAAACTCAAGCAGGCCAACCTCGCCAAACAGGCCAGCATCAAGCCAGCCGCCGTTAACCCAAAAGCGCCCAGACCAGCAGGCAATCCTGCTGTTGTGTCCGCCGCCGGCACACCCACTGAGCCCAATGGAGGCGTTGGCGCAGGAGGGTGCGATGTATCCAACAAGGAAAACGTCACCCAAAACCTCAAGAACTGTATCGACAGCTTCAATGCCATGGCCAATTGATGGTCTGCCTGCAGGTGCGCCCAGCCTGTCGAGCGTCATGAGCCTGTCCACATGGAATTTATTGCCAGGACCCTTATTTACGCCACGGCTGCAGATCTGCAGCGCCGTCTGACGATCAGCGAACTGCCGAACTGTGTGCGTCTATCGAAAAGGCGCTGAGTGACGCAAGCTCGAGCGGCGAGATCTACTGCGTGTGGGGAAGCTTCCATACGCATCGAGAAAACCTGTGCAGTGGCGTGCGCTTTTCCTTGCCCGGCTGTCCCCATACCTTGCAATGGACCGTAACCACCCGACAGCTACCCAACCCGCAACATACCTTTATTCATCTCACCATCAACCGTGCCGAACATTGATTGCCTGCTCTGCGCTGAGTAGCTGATAGTTGCCATTCAGTCATGCGGGTCAGGCTGCAACGGCCACGTGCTCGCAGGCATAGGGGACCTCTGCCTGTCAATAGGTCAGATGAATGGTCACAGCTGCGCCGGCTTCCGGCAGCGTGATGGCCGCGTCATTGAATGCAGGCTTGCCGGTGACTTTTGGATTGTTGGACAGGCCCCAGCCTTCCTGCGGGATCATTCCGAACAGACGGTTGAGTTCGCCGTTGCCGTCTTCATCGTGATAAGCCATCACGGCATACCGTCCCGGTTTGAGCCCATCGAGTGCGAGCGTTTGTTGGCCGCTGGGTAATACGTGACGCTGACTCGCGAGGGCTTCCTTGGGGAAGCCCTCGGCGTGGTCGAACAGCAGAACCGTGAGCGGGCCGCCGCCGGGCTTGACGCCATCGAGGGTGACGGTGAGGGTGGCAGCTTCGGCGCCGGTCAGGCACAGCATCAGCGGCAGTACGAAATAGCGGGTATTGAACATGATGAATTTCCAGGGACGGGCATTGTTAATAGACGGACTTGTCGTTGGAGGCGATGTATTCGGTGGTCAGCTTGCCCTCCTGCATCACCTTGTATGGCCACAACGTGCAGAAAGCACAACGGCGACCGCAAATCGCTCGCCGGACAATTGGACATCAGCGAACGCACCCTGTATCGCAAGCTGGCTGTTTGAAACCTTCAGTCCGGCAGCGCGATTTTCTGGTCGGTGCTGAACTGGTAATCGTGAAATACCTGCTCAGCCGTGAGCAACTGATAGCTGCCATCCGGCAGGCGGCGGGTGGTGTCCTTGAGGCGGTAGGTGGTTTGGCCGCAGGTCCAGATGTCGAAGTTGCGCATGTGGGTGCACAAACAGGTCTTGTCCTTGACTGAAATTTTTTTCACGCCCGGGTGGAGTGCTACTTCGCGGTTGTACGCGTCGATGTAGGCACAGTTGCCCTTGGCGTCGAGCAGGTAGCCGTAGGCTTCGCAGTTGGGGCGGATGCCGTCGCCGATGCCGGGGCTGCCTTTGAGCATGCGCATCGGATAGCCGGTGGGCGAAATCGTGTTGACTTCGATATCGTCTTCGCTGGCCTTGAAATACTCCTGCTTGATCTTGTCAGGCAGGCCGCATTCCTGGGTGACGGTAAAGCGCGTCGCCACCTGCACCGCAGCCGCACCCTGTTCGAGGAAGGCCGCCGCATCGCTGCCGGTGAAAATGCCACCCGCGGCGATCACCGGGATATCGAGGTGTTCGGCTTTGAGGAAGGCCAGCACTTCGCCCACCAGCGTGCGCAGATCGTATTTCCACCAGTCCTCGACGCCGAAACCCAGGTGGCCGCCGGCGAGCGGCCCTTCCACCACGACGAAGTCCGGCAGGCGCTGCAGCCGCGCGTTCTTGCGCAGAAACAGCGCGAGCGCGCGCGACGACGAGACGATAATGCCGAGTTTGGCGTCGCGAAAGCGCGGATGGTCTTCGATCAGCGCAAACGAGCCGAGATGCAGGCCGGCGGACAGCGTGATACCGTCGATGCCGGCATCGAGCGCGGCCGACAGCCGCATGCGCAGGGTTTCGCGCGGCGCATTCATGGTGAGCTTTTCCATGCAGTTGATGAAAATCAGCCCGTCGCCGCGCTTGGCTTCCATGGTGCGGGCGACATGGTTACGCGTCGCTTCTTCCAGCGTCGGCAGGCAGAACTGCACCGACGACTTGTCGCTGTTGGCGACGTTCGCCTTGTACTGCTTGAGTTTCTGGCTGACAAACTTGGTGTCGAAGCGGGTGTCGGACACAGTCTGCACCATGGCGTCGGAGATATGCCCGATGCCGCCGAGGCGTGCCACTTCGAGTGCCAGCTCGGCGCTCGAGATGTCCACGCCCATGCCGCCGATGATGATCGGAACCAACTCCGGTTTGCTACCTTGATTGGGAAAGCGCAGGCGGAAATCATCCACACGTTTCATTTTGATCCTTTGTTTTTGTTGGCAGGCCTGTCCAATTGTCAGGCTCGACTTTCCACTTGAGGAGGTAAATTGTATCCACAACCACACGGATCACACTGGAAAAGTTCCGGACCTCGCCGTCGCCTCAGCTTGCGCGCGGCTCCATGCGGCGTCTCAGCTGAATCGGCCGCCATGCTGTGCAATCCGGCGCGTGGCTGACAACAGATTCCACCTCGCCAGCCCCGCCGATCGAGCCAGCACGCTCCCCGCCACCCCGGCCAATTGAGGCCATCCTGGTGGTGGCGATCAGCACTGCCTGAGCGTGCCTGCAGTTGCGCCAGAAGATGAAGCCAGTCGAGGAAGGGTACCGGCCGTCAATATCTCGTCCCAACTCGGATGCGGCCCGATGCGTTGCGCCAAAAATTCGACCAGCGCCCGCACCCGGTGGGGCACGTAGCGGTTGCCTGGAAAAATGGCATGGATCCCCATTTCAGGCGTCTGGAATCCGGGCAGCAGGATCTCCAACTGGCCTTCCCGCACCGCCTGTTCGGTGATGAAAGTCGGGGTGTAGCTGATGCCCAGGCCACGTATTGCCGCAGCGAGCAGGGCATCGCCGCTGTTGGCTTCCAGCCTGCCTTTGACCGGAAACCACTGCGTTTCGCCGTCGATCACAAAAGCCCAGCTTGAGCGCGCAGCCAGCAGATAGCCGAAGCACTCGTGCTCGATGAGTTCCCGCGGATGCTTGGGACGGCCATGGCGCTGCAAGTAGTCCGGCGAG
>JAANCK010444194.1_pt1 | contig 21678 bp, 20 predicted proteins | sample 7277841 | NCBI WGS metagenome assembly JAANCK01 (sample SAMN14222788, study PRJNA588281) | permafrost metagenome | isolation source: Arctic cryosol methane SIP | place: Canada:Nunavut | collected 2015-07 | reverse complement strand
GCGATCTCCTGGAACGGCAGGCTCATGCTGTCGCGCGCGTCGGGCCGCGACAGCACCTGCATGAACCAGGCCGCGTCCGCCACGCTGCGCGTCATCGGACCCGCGGCGCGACCGGTGTAGGGCGGATCGATCGGGATGCGGCCCAGGCTGGGCTTGAGGGTGAAGATGCCGCACCAACCGGCCGGCAGCCGCAAGGACCCACCGATGTCGGTTCCGATGTGCAGGGGGCCGTAGCCCGCGGCCGCCGCCGCGCCGGCGCCGGCGCTGGAGCCGCCCGGCGTCTTGGCCATGTCCCAGGGATTGCGCGCCAGCTTGTGGAAGCTCGACAGGCCGGACGACAGCATCCCGTAGTCGGGCATGGTGGTCTTGGCGACGATCACGCCGCCCGCCTCGCGCACCCGTGCGGCCGGCGGCGCATCGGCGGACATCGGAGACAGGTCGCTCGCCGCCGTTCCCAGCGGCATGGGATCTCCCTGGGTCGCGATGTTTTCCTTCACCGTCACCGGCACGCCGTCCAGCGGGCCGAGCGGCGCGTCGCGCAGCCAGCGCGCTTCGCTGGCGCGGGCTTGCGCCAGCGCCAGCTCGGGGCGCAGCAGATAGAGCGCCTGCAGCTTGTGCTCCCACAGCTCGATGTGGCCGAGCACGGCGCGCACAACTTCCACCGGCGAGAATTGCCGCCGGCGGTAGCCCGCCATCAACTGGGGCGCGGACAGTTCATGCAATGCCTGTCGGTCTTGCTCTGACATTCGCTGGCAACCTCAAGCCCAGGACAGGGCGGCCAGGTCGTTCACGAAGATCGGCATGTCCTTCCAGAGACCTTTGACTTCCTTCCTGGCGATGGTGGGGAACTGCGGCTGGAACAGGAAGCCGTTCGCCGCGTCGGTCGCCAGCAGCTTCTGCGCGTCGCCCAGCAGCTTGGCGCGCTCCTTGGCATTGCCGGTGTTCTTGATCTTGTCGTACAGCCCGTCGAAGGCCTTCGACTGGTAGCCCCAGTAATAGTCCGGCTTGGCGTAGTTGCCGAGGTCGAACGGCTCCACGTGCGAGACGATGGTCAGGTCGTAGTTGTGCGGCCCGCCGTAGGTGTTCGACAGCCATTGCGCCCACTCGACGTTCTGCACCTTCACATTGATGCCGATCTTCGCGAGCTCGGAAACGATGACTTCGCCGCCCTGGCGCGCATAGGGCGGCGGCGGCAGCGTCATGGTGAGCTCCAGCGGCGTCTTCACGCCCGCCTCGGCCAGCAGCTGCTTGGCCTTGTCGACGTTGAACGGATTCACACCGGTCGTGTCCACGAACCCTTCGGCGCCCGGCACGTAGTGGCTGCCGATGGGCGTGCCGAAGCCGTCCGCCGCGCCTTCGATGACGGCCTTTCGGTCGATGGCGCTCAGGATGGCTCGGCGCACACGCACGTCGTCCAGGGGCTTGTGCTTGTTGTTGAGCGCCAGAATGGTCTTGGCGCGCGAGCCGCCCAGCACCACCTGGTACCGGGGATTGCCCTTGAATTGCGGGACGATGCGGGTGGCCACGCGCGGGAAGGCATCCACATCGCCCGACAGCAGCGCCGCCGCCTGCGCCGCCGGGTCCGAGATGAAGCGGAAGGTAACCTTGTTGATCTTGGCGGCCGCGGGATTGCGGAAGCCGGCCCACTTCGTAAGCACGACCGTCGACCCCTTGCTCCAGCTCTCCAGCTTGTAGGGCCCGGTGCCTATCGGCTTGGTGGCATTGGTGTCCGCGCTTTTCGGCTCGACGATCACGGCCGTGGCCTGGCCCAGGAGGAACGGCAGGTCGGGGTCGATCTCCTTGTTCAGCAGCACCACGGTGTGCTCATCGACAATCTGCACGCCCAGGTTGGCAAAAGTGCGCTTGTCCTTGTTGGTGCTTTTGTCCCCGCCGGCACGCTGGAACGAGAACCGGACCGACTCGGCGTTGAAAGGCTCGCCGTTCTGAAACTTCACGCCCTTGCGCAGCTTGAAGGTGTAGGTCTTGAGGTCGGGCGAAATCTCCCAGCTTTCCGCCAGCAGCGGCGTCACCTTGCCGTCCGAGTTGACCTTGGTGAGCGTTTCCAGGATGTTGTACTGCACGATTTCGGCGATGGCCGAAGCGGCGCCGGCCGTGGGATCGAGGCCCGGGGGCTCCAGGGCCATGCCCAGCACGATGGCGTCCTTGCGGCCCTGGGCCAGCGCCCCCTGCGACACGGCCAGCGGGACCGTGGCCAAGGCAGCCACGGTGGCGGTGTGCGTGAGAACGGTGCGTCGCTTCATCATGATGTTTTTCTCCAGGCAGGGTGGGAAGGGAAAGGAAAGCGCTCTTGGTGCGTGCCTGATCATCCCCGAGTTGGGTCGGCCATGGCAAGAGGGGTTTGCTGGGATGGTCCAGCGCCCAGGCGCCGTGCCGGCTCGGCCTTGGGCACGGCTTCCAGCAAGGCCCGGGTGTAAGGATGCTCTGCGGCCTGGAACAGCCGCTCGGGCGGCCCCTGTTCCACGATGCGGCCTTGCCAGAGCACGGCGACGTCGTCGCAGAGATGCTTGACAACCGCCAGGTCATGGCTGATCAACATGTAGGTGATGCCGAACTGCGCCTGCAGATCCTGCATCAGGTTGAGCACCTGCGCCTGCACCGAGACGTCCAGTGCGCTGACCGGCTCATCGGCGACGATCAGGCGCGGGCGGGTGATGAGTGCGCGCGCGATGGCGATGCGCTGGCGCTGGCCGCCGGAAAACTCGTGGGGATATTTGTCCAGATCGTTGGCGCGCAAGCCGACCGACACGATCACGTCGGTGGCGCGCTGTCGCTGCTCATCGCGGCGGGTATCGCCCTGCGCGGCCAGCGGCTCGGTCACGATGCGCGCGATGGTCTGACGCGGGTCGAGCGAGCCGTAGGGGTCCTGGAACACCATCTGGATGTCGCGCCGGGCCTGGCGCAGCATTTCCCGCGGCAGCGTGTGCAGGTTGCGACCGAGCAGCAGCACCCTGCCGGAGGTGGGCCGGTCCAGCGCCATGACCAGCCGCGCGATCGTCGACTTGCCCGAGCCGGACTCGCCCACGATGCCTAGGCTGCGTCCCGCTTCGACGGTGAAGCTCACGCCATTCACCGCATGCACCCTGGGCTGAGGTCCGAACAGTGTTTCGCGCGGCATCGTGTAATCCCGCACCAGGTTCTCGACCTGCAGCAGCGGTGCCTGGGTCGTCATGCGGCGACTTCCTGCTCGCGGGCCGCGGCCACCGCGTCCAGGCGGATGCAGCGGACCTCGTGGCCCGGTTCAATCTCGACCGCGGGCGGCACCGTCACATGGCATTGGGCAATGGTGAAACTGCAGCGGCCCGCGAACGGGCATCCGGCCGGCAGGTCGACCAGTTCCGGAACCGACCCGGCGATCGTCGCCAGGCGCTGGCCCTTGCGCGACGACAACTGCGGCCGGGCGCCGAACAGGCCCAGCGAATAGGGATGCATCCGGTGGGCGAATACCGATTCGGTCGGTCCGCTCTCCACAACGCTGCCCCCGTACATCACCATCATGCGGGCGACGTTCTGGGCGATGACGCCCAGGTCGTGCGAGATCAGGATCAGCGCCATGCCGCGCTCGGCGACCAGCTCGCCGATAAGGTCCAGGATCTGCCGCTGGATGGTCACGTCCAGTGCCGTGGTCGGCTCGTCGGCGATCAACAGGTCGGGTCCGCAGGCCAGCGCCATGGCAATCGTGATGCGCTGTCGCTGCCCCCCGGAAAACTGGTGCGGATAGGCGTCGAAGCGTCGCGCGGCGTCAGGGATGCCGACGCGGTCCAGCAGCGCGAGCGCCTCCTTGCGGGCCTGCGCCGCGCTCATGCCCCGATGCAGGCGCAACGGCTCGGCCACCTGGCGGCCGATGCTGTGAACCGGGTTGAGCGCAGTCATTGGCTCCTGGAAGATCATGCCGATGCGGTCGCCGCGGATGCGGCACATGTCGCGGTCGCTTTTGCCGATCAGCTCCTGGTCTTCGAAGCGGATGCTGCCGGTGACTTCCGCGTCTTCGGGCAGCAACCCCATGAGCGCCATCACCGTCATCGACTTGCCGCAGCCCGATTCGCCGACCAGGCCGAGCGTGGCGCCCGGTTCGAGCGAAAAACTGACGTTGCGCACCGCATAGGCCGGGCCGCGATGCGTTTGCAGCCGTACGTGAAGATGATTGACTTCGAGCAGCGGCACTAGCGCTTCCTGGCAAGACGGGGATCGAACAGGTCGCGCAGGCCGTCACCCAGCAGGTTGAGCCCGAGCACCGCCAGTGCGATGGCCAGGCCCGGGAAAACCGCCAGCAGCGGAGCCTGGAACATCAGCGTCTGGGCTTCGCTGAGCATGCGGCCCCAGGAAGGCTGCGGCGGCTGGGTGCCCAGCCCCAGGTACGACAGCGCGGCCTCGGCCAGGATGGCGATGGCGAAGCGGATGGTGGCCTGCACGATCAACACCGACAGGATGTTGGGCAGCACATGCTCCATGGTGATGCTGAACGCGCCCTTGCCGCAGGCCCGCGCGGCCAGCACGAAGTCGCGCGACCACACCGAATTGGCTGACGCCCGCGTGATCCGCGCGAAGGTGGGGATGTTGTAGATCCCGATCGCGATGATGGCGTTGACCATGCCCGCGCCGAACACCGCCGTCAGCATGATGGCCGACAGGATCGCCGGAAACGCGAAACCGAAGTCGGCCACCCGCATGATGATCTCCTCGGCCCATCCGCGCTGCGCCGCCGCCAGCAGGCCGAACGCAGTGCCGACCACCAGCCCGATGCCCACCGCGATGACGCCCACGGCAATCGATGCGCGGGCCCCCACCAGCAGCAGCGACGCCACGTCCCGGCCGTAGGGGTCGGTGCCCAGCCAGTGCTGGGCGCTCGGCGCCAGCATCTTGGCCGCCATGTCCACCTCGTAGGGCGAGTAGGGAGTCCAGACCAGCGAGAGCAGCGCTGTGAGGATCAGCAACAGACTGAGCGCCGCGCCGACGGCGAAGCTGCGATGGCCGAGCGCGCGCTTCCAGAAGCCGGGGGCGCTCAACACGGGAGGAGCGGCGACGGGAACCGAACTCATATATCGCTGGCCTTCACGCGTGGGTCGATCACCGCATACAGCACGTCGACCACGAAATTCACCACCACCACCATCGCCGCCAGCAGCATCACGCAATTGCGCACGACGATCAGGTCGCGGTTGGAGATTGACTGGAAGATCAGGCGCCCCAGGCCGGGCAGGTAGAAGACGCTTTCGACCACGATGGTTCCGGCCAGCAGTTCGGCAAATTGCAGACCCATGATGGTGATCACCGGAATCATGGCATTGCGCAGCACGTGGCCCCACAACGTGCCGCGCCGCGAAACGCCCTTGGCCCGGGCCGTGCGGACGAAATCCTCGCGCAGGACTTCCAGCACGGCCGAGCGCGTGATGCGCGCCAGGATCGCCGATTGCACCACCGCCAGCGCAATGGCCGGCAAGAGCAGCGCCTTGATGCCTTGCAGGATGCCTTGGTCCCAGCCGTCGAAGCCGCCTGCGGAGAACCATTGGAGGTGCACCGAGAACAGCAGGATCAGCAGGATGGCGAACCAGAAGTTGGGAATGGCGATGCCGACCTGGGACAGGCCCATGACGCCGACGTCGCCCAGCTTGTTGTGGCGGGCAGCGGCGTAGATGCCCGCCACCAGGGCCAGCACCGTTGTGATGGTCATGGCCATCAGCGCCAGCGGGACCGTGAGGGCCAGACGTTCCAGGACCAGTTCGGCCACCGGGCTGCTGTACGCATAGCTCAATCCCAGGTCGCCTACCAGCATGCCGCTGACCCAGCTCCAGTAGCGCTCGACCGGCGGACGGTCGATGCCCAGCTTGATTGCCAAGGCGTGCACGGCGTCGGCGGAGGCGTCGGGGCCCATCAGAATCTGCGCCGCGTTGCCAGGCAGGATTTCCAGCACCAGGAAGACGACGATCGAGGCGCCCACCAGCGTCGCAATCAGGGTGATCAGGCGCTTGAACAGGAAGACACTCATGGCGCAGTCGATAATGCCAGAACTATGAGAGGCTGGCCGCACGGGAGAATGTCCACATGGCGTTGATGATCACCGACGAGTGCATCAACTGCGATGTCTGCGAGCCCGAGTGCCCGAACGAAGCCATCTTCCTGGGCCCCGAGATCTACCAGATCGACCCCGCGCGTTGCACCGAATGCGTCGGGCATTTCGACGAACCGCAGTGCGTCCAGGTGTGCCCGGTCGCCTGCATTCCGGTCGACCCCCGGCACGTCGAGACCCGCGAAACGCTGTGGCTCAAATACCAGCGGTTAAGCGTCCGATCCGCCAAGGACGCGGCCGCCGAAGGCGTCACGCCGCCGGACGACAGGCCCCCTGGCTCCTAGTTGGACTGGGCCGGCGTGCCGGTCTTCTTCTTGGCCTTCTTCTTCTTGCCCGGTTGCGCCTTGTCCTTCTTGGCCGGCGAAACGGCCGTGAAATAGGCCGGCTTCTTCGCCACGCCGGGACTGGCCGCCGGCGCCTCCGGCGGATCGAGCGCTTCGGCCTTGGGCGGTGGCAGGAGTGCTTGTGCCGGCTTGGCTTCCTCCTTCAGCCGCGACTTCTGCATCTCGTCGGCGAGCTTGGCGTCGCGCCGCGCCGCCTCGCGGGTCTGGGTGCGCTGGCTCTGGCTGCGCGGGTCGTCGGCCTGCACCGGCTTGCCGCCGGGACAGGGTTGCTGGCTGTAGCTTTCCCCGCAGCGGTAAACCGTCTCGGCCGCGCTGGGCAGCGCGCCTCCGATCGCAGCAGCGAGCAACAGACAAAAGGGAACAGTCCGGTCCATGACGCTTTCCTTTCTCTCGAGTCTCAGACGCCTTCGGGCCGCGGCGGCTTGGGCCGGGGCGGCTTGCTGGTGTGGACCAGCAGGGTTGCCTTGTCCATCTCGCCGGCCATCATGGCGGGCACGGCCTTGAGCGTGCGGGCTATGCACTCTTCGATGGCCTCGCGCTGCTCCGCGGCCGGCTTCTTCAATACCCAGTTGACGACATCGGCCTTGACGCCCGGGTGGCCGATGCCCAGTCGCAACCGCCAGTAGTCGCCGCTGCCCAGTTGCGCATGGATGTCGCGCAGCCCGTTGTGCCCGGCGTGGCTGCCGCCGAACTTGAGCTTGGCCTGTCCCGGCACCAGATCGAGCTCGTCGTGCGCCACCAGGATTTCCTCGGGCAGGATCTTGAAGAAACGCGCCAGCGCGGCCACCGAACGGCCCGACAGGTTCATGAAGGTCTGGGGCTCAAGCAGCCAGAGCGGGTGGCCGTGCAGGGAACTTCGCGCGACGAACCCCTGGTAATTCTTGTCGGCCGTGAGCGACAGTTTGAGTTCCTGCGCCAGCGACTCCAGCCACCAGAAGCCGGCGTTGTGGCGGGTAGCCTGGTACTCGGAACCGGGATTGCCCAGGCCGACGAACATTTTGATCATGGGTTCGGATTATCGGACGCAAGCCCCAAGAAAAACGGCCCACCGAGGTGGGCCGTTGACCGAAGGCGCGACGCCTTATTTCTTCTTGGCGGCCGATGCCTTGGCCGGCGCGGCCTTCGCGTCGGCTGCCTTGGCATCGCCAGCCTTGCCGGCGGGTGCCTTGGCATCGCCGCCCTTGGCCGCCGGAGCCTTGGCCTCCGCGACCACCGGGGCCGCCGCCACGGCAGCTGCATCGGCTGCCCCCGGTTCGGCTACTTCCTCGCCGCCGATCGTCACCACGGACACCAGCACCGGATTGGGCTTGCCGCGGGTCACCGCCGTCACGCCCTTGGGCAGCTTGATGTCGTTCAGGTGCAGGGACATCCCCTTCTTCATGCCGGACAGGTCGACGTCGATGAATTCGGGCAGGTCGGCCGGAAGGCACGAAATGTCGACTTCGGACATCACGTGATTCACCACGCAGTTGTCGTGTTTGACGGCCTGGGATTCCTCGGCGTTGCTGTAGTGCAGCGGCACCTTCATGTGCAGCTTGGTGCGGGCGTCGACGCGCTGGAAGTCGATGTGCAGCACCAGCGGCTTGAACGGATGCACCTGCACGTCGCGCAACAGCACTTTGGCGGTCTGACCGGCCAGTTCCATGTCCAGGATGGTGGAGTGGAAGGCTTCCTTTTTCAGCGCATGCCACAGCGCGTTGTGATCGAGCTCGATCAGTTGCGGCTGGCCTTCGCCCCCGTAGATGATGCCCGGCGTCTTGCCGGTATTGCGGAGACGGCGGCTCGCACCCGTACCCTGCTTGGCGCGCTCAAAAGCGACGAATTTCATGACTGACTCCAAAAAAGAGTCCACCGCGACCAGTGTGACTCCGGTTTAAAAACCTCCTCGCGGAGGCACTCAATGCAGCTTCGCTGCCCCTCCAGACGGCGCGGAACAACGTGCAGCGCCGTCTCCATTGCGTCAGGATCCGGCTCTGCCGGTCCTGATCGCACACACCGAACAACTGACAAATCGCGCAGCGATTTGTCAGTTAAAACAAATTCTCCTGATCGGAGAACAAACTCATCACCGACTCGCCCTTGGCGATGCGCTGGATCGTCTCGGCGATCAGCGGCGCCACGGACAGTTGGCGTACTTTCGTGCAGCTGCGGGCCGCGTCGGAAAGCGGAATGGTGTTGGTCACCACCACTTCGTCCAGTACCGTGCCCCTGGTAATGCGGTCGATGGCTGCACCCGAGAAGATCGGATGCGTGCAGTAGGCGTAGACGTTCCTGGCGCCGCGTTCCTTCAGCACCTCGGCGCCCTTCAGCAGGGTGCCGGCCGTGTCGATCATGTCGTCCATGATCACGCAGTTACGCCCATCGATCTCGCCGATCACGTGCATCACCTCGCTCACATTGGCCCTGGGCCGGCGCTTGTCGATGATGGCCAGGTCGGTGTCGAGCTGCTTGGCCAGGGCCCGGGCCCGCACCACGCCGCCCACGTCGGGCGAGACCACGATCAGGTCGTCGTAGTTCTTCTGCCGCAAATCGCGCAGCAGAACCGGCGAAGCGTAGATGTTGTCTACCGGGATGTCGAAGAAGCCCTGGATCTGGTCGGCGTGCAGGTCCATGGTCAGCACGCGGGCCACGCCCACGGTCTGCAACAGGTTGGCCACGACCTTGGCCGAAATCGGCACCCGGGTCGAGCGGGGCCGGCGGTCCTGGCGGGCATAGCCGAAGTAGGGGATCACCGCGCTGATCCGCTCGGCCGACGCGCGCTTGAGCGCGTCCACCATGATCAGCAGTTCCATCAGGTTGTCGTTGGTCGGCGCGCAGGTGGACTGCACCACGAACACGTCGCGGGCGCGCACGTTGGTGTTGATTTCCACGGTGACTTCACCGTCCGAAAACCGGCCCACAGTGGCGGCGCCCAACGCAATGCCCAGATGGTCGGCAACCTCCGCGGCCAGGGCGGGATTGGCGTTGCCGGTGAACACCATGAAATCCGGGGTGGGAGCGACCTGCATTGAGTGACCCAGCGAGTTTGAACGTTAATGCCTGTACGCCTGGCGTATTTGGCAGGGGAGGAAGGACTCGAACCCTCGCATGCTGGAATCAAAATCCAGTGCCTTAACCAACTTGGCGACTCCCCTACACGGGTTGACGGCTGCAATCAGCCGCCCACCGATGAATCGTCGCTGGGGGCCCATCCCAACAGCGGATGAGCCTCCAAATTGCCGCATTCCCTGGCCTGCCATCCCGCCGGAGCGGTTTGCAAGGCCTTGCCGGGCGCCAGCAACGCGAAAACTGCGCTGCCCGAACCCGTCATCCTGCCTTCCAGTCCCTGTGAGCCCAGCCAGTCGAGCGCCTCGGTCACGGCCGGGCAAAGCTTTTCGGCCACGGGCTGCAGGTCGTTACGACCCCGGCGATAAGGAAAACGTCCTTCCGGACCTGCTCCGATCTCGCCAGAAGGGTTTGCAGCAAAGCCAGAAATTATAACAGGCTCACTGTTCCGTTTCAGCTGCGGGTCCGCGAAAATCCGCGCGGTTTCCAGCCCCTGCGGCGGTTTCACGACGGCGAACCGGGCCGTCGGCAACTCCACGGGGGTCAGTTGCTCGCCGATGCCCTCGACCTGCGCATTGCGCCCGCCCAGGAAGAACGGCACGTCCGCGCCCAACGCCAGGCCGATGCGCAGGAGCTGGGGCAACGAACAGTCGAGATTCCACAGCCGGTTCAGCGCCAGCAGGCAACTGGCCGCGTCGGACGAGCCGCCGCCCATACCGGCCTGCGCCGGGATCCGCTTTTCGATGGCGATATGCGCGCCATAGCTCGTTCCCGACGCCTGTTGCAGGGCGCGTGCCGCCTGCAGCACCAGGTCTTCGGCAGGCAAGGACAGCCCCAGGTCTTCGCGGCTGAGCTGTCCGCCCCGGCGGGCCTCGAAGTGCAAGGTGTCCGACCAGTCGATCAGCATGAAGACCGATTGCAGCAGATGCATGCCATCAGGACGTCGCCCGGTCACGTGGAGGAAGAGGTTGAGCTTGGCCGGGGCCGGCACGTCGTAGAGCGCCTTCATGACGGGCTAGCGCTCGAACACCACGCGCAGATCGGTCTCCGGCGGAGGCTCCAGGCGCAGCGCGCCCAGCCGCCCCTCCCCGATCTCGGACAGGTCCGGGTGCCAGCCCGGCACCGGGGTGGCGACGCCGCGCAACCAGTCGAACAGTGCCGCCAGCGGAATCGCCGAGCCGGTGGCTCGAGCCGCCAGATCCGCCACCGAGTCGAAACGCTGGGTCTCGCCATTTCGGCGCAAGGTGGCCGAGCCGGGCGTCCAGGCCAGAACAGCCAGGGTGCTGCCGATCGGAGTCGACAGGGTCAGTTCGCCGGACTGGGCATTTCCTCTCAGCTCGAAGCTCGCCGAGAACGACTGGCTGGGGTTGTCTTTCACCAGCAGGGCCAGCCGGCCGCTCCAGGAGCTGGTTACGGCCTCGGGGGGCGTGGCGCGCGGCGGGCTGGCACAGCCGGCGGCCAGGGCAATGAGCAGGGCCGGCAACCAACGGGCCCGGCGGGAACGCTCCCTCATGGCTTGACGCGCAGCCGTTTCAGCGTTTCCAGCAGGCCTTCGTTTTCGGCGTTCAGGAGCAGCCCTTCCTTCCAGACCGACTGAGCCCGATCGTGCTGGCCAAGGCTCCAGTACACCTCGCCCAGGTGGGCGGCGATGTCGGCGTCGGGTCGGGATTTGTACGCGGTCTCGAGGATGCGGGCCGCCTCGGCCTTGTTGCCCAGCCGAAATTCCACCCAACCCAGGCTGTCGGTGATGAAAGGGTCGGTGGGGGCATAGGTCAGGGCCTTCTGGATCAGCTCCTTGGCCTCGGGCAGCCGGATACTGCGATCGGCCAGCGAATAACCCAGCGCGTTGTACGCTTGATGGTAGTCCGGCTTCAGCGCGATCACCTGGCGCAGCAGCCGCTCCATGTCGGCCAGCTTGTCCATCTTCTCGGCGAGCATGGCCTGCTCGTACACCAGATCCGGGTCGGCCGGCGGCTGCGCCACCACCGTGCCCAGCAGGTCGTATGCGGCTTGGTACTGCTTGACGTCCCGCAACAGTTGGACCTCGGCCATCAATTTCAAACGCCGATCCTCCGGTGACCGCTCGGGCAGCGACCGCAACAACTTCCGGGCCTCGTCCAGCTTTCCCTGCCGGGCCAGAATCGAGGCCCGGCGGTTCTGCGCCGCGACCAGATCCTGCGAGTTCTCGATCTTGTCCAGCCAGGCCCCTGCCAGCGCGTAGTCCTTGCGCTTTTCGGCAATCCGCGACAGCGACAGATAGGCCTGGGCCAGCCCGCGGCTGCGCTCGTCACCGCTGCCCTGGGCCTGCGCCAGCTCGACGTAGCGCTTGAGCGAGGCTTCGGCGGCGGCATCCTGGTTGTCCTGCAATTGCAACGTGCCTTGCACCAGCCAGGCCTCTGGATACTCCGGCTTTTCGACGGTGACCACCTGCAACTGGCGAGCCGCGTCGCTGTAGCGCTGCGCATCGAGCAATGCGCGCGCGTACGCCATCCGGAACTCCGGCAAGGGCTTGCCTTCGAGGTACCGCTGCACCAGCGGCTCGGCCTGCGGAAAACCCGGGTCCATCAGTTCCAAGGCCAGCAGTGCCGGACCCTCGCCGGTGGGGCTGACGGCCTGGGCGCGACGCGCGGCCTCGAGGGCGTCAGCTTTGTCGCCGGCTGCCAGCCGCATGCGACCCACGGCGGTCCAGGCCGCGGCCCCGCTCGCCGGCTCGACCAGGTACTCGGCCAGCGCCTGTTCCACCACGCTCGCAGCCAGCTTCTTGTCGCTAACACGCGAATAGCTGCGCGGGATAACGGCCAGGATCGCGTTGCGATCCTTGGGGTCGGCCAGTGCGAGTTCGGCCTTTAACGGCGCGGCGCTCTCGACAACGCGGTTGAGCGCGACGAGGATCTGCAAGACATACCGGTTGGCCTCGCGCGATTGCGGAAAGGCCTGTTTCCAGGCGCGTGCGGCCTGCAGCGCCGCATCGCCCGAGCGGGCCTGGAAGGCGATGTCGACCGCCCGCTGGTAAAGCGCTGGGTCGTTGGTCTTGCGCGCCGCGTCCAGGATCAGCGAGTAGCCCGCCGCAGGCTCGACGCCTTCGGCATCGAGTTCGCCCAGCAGCAGTTGATAGAACAGCTCGCCGTCCAGAGCCGAGGCAGGCGGAGTCTGCGCTTCTTGGGTGGAGCTCGATGGGATGACGGCGGTCTGGGCGGTGGCGGCCAGGGTCAGCGACAGCAGGAGCAGCACGCCGGCTGCCATTGGGAATCGTTTCATCGAATCATAATAATCCAAGCCTTCCGTCCCTGTATTCCAATGCCCGAACTGCCCGAAGTCGAAGTGACGCGTCTGAGTTTCGCCGACCGGATCGCGGGCGCGCGCATCGTTTCGGTGCGCATGGGAAAGCCGCTGCGTTGGCCGCTGGGCTTGGATTCGGGCCAATTGACGGGGCGGACGGTCGTGGCCGTGCGGCGGCGCGGCAAATACCTGCTGCTGGACCTGGACCAGGGCCTGTTGTTGCTGCACCTGGGCATGTCGGGCAGCCTGAGCTTCGCCGAGCGCCAGCCGTCGCCCGGCGCGCATGATCATTTCGATCTCGTGACCAGCCGCGGCGTCCTGCGCCTGAACGATCCGCGCCGCTTCGGCGCCGTGGTCTTTGCGCCGGAAGAGCAGTCGCAGGAGGCTCAGAAGCTCCTGGGCCGGCTGGGGGTCGAGCCGCTCACCGAGGCCTTCGAGATCGAGGCATTCCACCAGGGGCTGCGGCGTCGCAACGCGCCGATCAAGCAGGTGCTGCTGGCGGGCGACCTGGTGGTGGGGGTCGGCAATATTTACGCATCCGAGGCGCTGTTCCTGGCCGGCATCCGTCCCACCGTGCGAGCGTCGCGCATCAGCCGGCGCCGGACGGAACAATTGCATGCGGCAGTGCGCCAGGTGCTGGCCCGTGCCGTCGCGCAGGGTGGCAGCACCCTGCGCGATTTCTCCAATGCCCACGGTGAAGCTGGGCTGTTTCAGCTTGAAGCGATGGTGTACGACCGGGCCGGCCAGGCCTGCCGGGTGTGCACGGGCACCGTCAAAACCATCCGCCAGGGCCAGCGCGCGACGTATTACTGCCCAAACTGCCAGAAATCCTGAGGGCTTTGCCGGGGCCGGATGCTATATTGACAGGCATTGCGGAGGCATGGTGGGCACTTCCTTCAACGAACAATTCGACGAGCATGGGACGTGGCGACGCGAGTTTGCGCTTCGCCTCAAGCTATTGTCGGAGTGGCTGAGGGATCACGAACTGCTCGACGCGGCGGTGGAGGAGCGGTTGCACCGCCTCGAAACACAGCTTCGATCGGACAAGGTCATGGTCGCCTTTGTCGCCGAATTTTCGCGCGGCAAGTCCGAGTTGATCAACGCGATCTTCTTCGCCGGTTACAAACGGCGGATCATGCCGGCCAGCGCGGGCCGCACCACGATGTGCCCCACCGAGCTGGGCTACGACGCCGACGTGCCGCCCTGCCTGCGCCTCTTGCCGATCGAAACCCGGCTCCAGCCCCAGCCCTTGATGGAGTGGCGGGCGGTGCCCGAAAAGTGGCTGCGCGTCGACCTGGACGTCAACGACCCGGCCCAGCTGGCCAAGGCCTTCGAGAAGGTGGCCGAAGTCGTGCGGGTGACGCAGGACGAGGCGAGGAAACTGGGCTTCTGGCACGACGAGTCGCCCGAAGACAACCCGATGATGGACGCCAGCGGCCGGATCGAAGTGCCGCGCTGGCGCCACGCGCTGATCAACATCGCCCACCCGCTGCTGAAGCAGGGGCTGGTGATCCTGGACACGCCGGGACTCAACGCGATCGGTGCCGAACCCGAGCTGACGGTCAACCTGATCCCGCAGGCGCACGCGGTGGTGTTCATCCTGGCGGCGGACACCGGGGTCACCAAGTCCGACCTCGCCATCTGGCGCGAGCACCTCATTACCGAAGAAGACAATCTCGAATCGCGCCTGGTGGTCCTGAACAAGATCGACACCATGTGGGACTCGCTGAGCACGCCGGCCCAGGTGCAGGCGCAGATCGATCGACAGCGCGCCACGTCGGCCGAGATCCTCGGTCTGACGCAGGACCAGGTGATTCCCGTATCGGCGCAAAAGGGCCTGGTTGCCAAGGTCACCAATGACGCCGCATTGCTCAAGGACAGCCAGCTGCCGGTGCTGGAACGTGCCTTGTCGCACGGCGTCATGGGGCATCGCCAGAAGATCCTGCGGGCGGCGGTCGCCGGCGGCGTCACGGCGCTGCGCAGCGAGGCCGAGCGCGTCATCCAGATCCGGCGCCGCGATCTCTCGGAACAGATGATCGAGCTCAAGGGGCTGCGCGGCAAGAACACCTCCGTCATCAAGCACATGCGCGCGCGCATCGAGCAGGAGCAGGGTGATTTCAACGTGAGCGGCGCCCGCATCCACGCGGTGCGTTCGGTGCACCTGAAGCTGCTGCGCGAGGTGTTCAACCTGCTGGGAACCGGGACGCTGAAGACCGAGATGGCCGAATTGACGGCCACCCTCCGCCAGCCCGGCATCAAGCTGGGTGTGAGAAAGGCCTATTCGCAGACGTTCGAGAAGCTGCGCGGCACGCTGCGCGAGGCCCAGGCCCGCAGCGCCGATATCCAGTCGATGCTGACCGGCACGTTCCGTCAGTTGAACGCCGAATACGGCTTTTCGCTGCAGGCACCGCGCGAGCCGGACCTGGCACGGTATGAGCGCGACCTCGACCTGGTCGAGCGCAGCCACAACCAGTACCTGGGCGTGAGCAACACCTTCCGGCTGGCGCAGCCCGAGTTTGCCGACCGCCTGGTGCGGGCCCTGGCGACCCGCTTGCGTGTGGTCTACGAATCCGCGCTGGGCGAGGTGGAGCTGTGGAACAAGTCGGCGGCGGCCCAGCTCGATGCGCAACTGCGCGAGCGGCGCCGCAATTTCGGCCGGCGCCTCGAAGCCATCGAGCGCATCCAGCAGGCCGCCTCGGGTCTGGATGATCGCATCGCCGAAATCGCGGCGCAGGAGTCGGCGGTCGACGAGATGCAAGCCAAGCTGGCCGAACTGACCAGCCACCTGATCGACAAGCCGGCCGACGATATGGCGACCCAGCCGATGCTCCTGCAAACGGCATGACGGCGCCGCCGGCCGGCTTTGCCGGCCGTATCGTGCGCTGGCAGCGCATCCACGGACGTAACAGCCTGCCCTGGCAGGGCACCCGCGACCCCTATCGCGTCTGGCTGTCCGAAATCATGTTGCAGCAGACGCAGGTGGCCACCGTCCTGGACTACTACGCGCGCTTCCTCGATCGATTCTCGAACGTGCGGGCACTGGCAGCGGCGGACCTCGACGAGGTCTATGCCCTCTGGAGCGGCCTGGGCTATTACAGCCGTGCCCGCAATCTGCACCGCTGCGCCTGCGAAGTGGTGAGCGCGCACGGCGGCGAATTCCCGCGGCGCGCGCAGGTGCTGGAAACGCTGCCCGGAATCGGCCGCTCGACGGCCGCCGCCATCGCCGCACTTTGTTTCGGCGAGCGCGCCGCCATCCTCGACGGCAACGTGAAGCGGGTCCTCACCCGGGTGCTGGGTTTCGACGCCGACCTCGCCGGCGCCGCCGGCCAGCGCGAATTGTGGTCCCAGGCCCAGGCCCTGCTGCCGCGCCGGGCGCTCCAGGAGGCCATGCCGCGCTACACCCAGGGACTGATGGACCTGGGGGCCACTCTGTGCCTGCCGCGCCAACCGCATTGCCTCCTGTGTCCGGTGAGCCGCCTGTGCGTCGCGCGCCGCCAAGGCGATGTGGAAAGTTATCCGGTGAAGACGCGAAAGCTCAAACGCAGCGCGCAGTCGCTGTGGCTGTTGCAGGCCCGCACCGACGACGGCTCGGTGTGGCTGGAAAAGCGGCCGGCCACCGGAATATGGGCCGGTCTGTACTGCCTCCCGGTTTTTGAAAGCCGCGACGCGCTGAGCGACGCGGTGCCGCCGCCCGCGCGGCCGCGCCTGCGCGATGAAGCGCCGTTCATGCACGTCCTGACGCACAAGGACCTGTACCTGCATCCGGTGGCCGCGCGGATCGGCCCTCGTGCGATGAAGCATGCGCAAGGCGGCTGGTTCGGCGTCGAGGAGCTGCCGCGGCTCGGGCTGCCGGCCCCGGTGCGCCGCCTGCTGGCGCCTTAGCGCCGCAGGTGCCGGTGCGTCAAGCCGCGTCGAGCTCGCGGTGGCGCTTCAGGGTGATCCAGCGTTCGCCGAACGCCACCGCCAGCCGCTCGACCAGGTAGACCGAGCGGTGCTGCCCGCCGGTGCAGCCGATGGCGACGGTGACGTAGCTGCGGTGATCGCGCGCCAGCGGCTCGAGCCAGCGAGCCAGGAACTGCTCGATGTGGCCGTACATCTGCTCCACGTCGGCGTGCTGCTGCAGGAACGCGACCACCGCCTCGTCCTTGCCGGTCAGGTCGCGCAGTGCCGGCTCATAGTGCGGGTTGGGCAACATGCGGACATCGAACACATAGTCGGCATCCACCGGGATGCCGCGCTTGAAGGCGAACGATTCGAATACCAGCGTGAGCTGGCTGACCGGCGCGGACAACAGCGACTTGACATGGGCCTGCAACTGCGTCGGCCGGATGACGCTGGTGTCGATCACGTGGGCCTCCTCCCGCAGGTCGGCAAGCAGTTCGCGCTCCAGCTCGATCGCGTCGACCAGCGCGTGCTGGCCGTCATGGGCAATGCCGCCCGATTCCGCGCTGGGCAAGCTGCCGGACAGGGGATGGCGGCGCCGGGTTTCAGAGAACCGCCGCACCAGCGTATCGGTGGTCGCGTCCAGGAACAGGGGCCGGACCTGGACGTTGCGGCTGCGCAGTTCCTTCAACTGCGCCGGCACCAGCGGCAGCGACGTGGCGCTGCGCACATCGACGGCGATGGCGACGCGCTGGGCGCCGCTCTTTTGCTCCAGCTCGACGAAAGCCAGCAGCAGTTCTGGCGGCAGGTTATCGACGCAGTAGAAGCCCGCGTCCTCCAGGGCGTGAATCGCGACCGACTTGCCCGATCCCGACATGCCGGTGATGAGGACGACCTCGAGGGGCGCCGCCGGCTCGGTCACGGCTTGGCTCCTATGCTGGCGCCGAGCATCTCCTTCGCGTGCGCCAGGGTGGTGCCCGACAGCTTTTCGCCACCCAGCATGCGGGCGACCTCGGCAACCCGCTGCTCACCCTGTACTGCCGCCACCGTGCTGGATGGACCCGCCTTGTCGCTGTGCTTGGCGACGACCAGGTGCCAGTCCGCGCAGGCGGCGACCTGCGGCAGGTGGGTGACGGCCAGCACCTGGCGGTCGCGCCCGAGCTGCTTCATCAGCCGGCCCACGGTCTCGGCCACGGCACCGCCGATGCCGGCGTCCACCTCATCGAAGATCAGCGTCGGCGCCGTTCCCAGGCGGCTGGTGGTGACGGCGATCGCCAGGGCGATGCGCGACAGCTCGCCACCCGACGCCACCTTGCCGACCGGGCGCGGCGTGCTGCCCGCATGCCCTGCCACCTGGAAGCTGACTTCTTCCAGCCCGCCCTGGGTCGGCGCCTCCGATTTCTGCAACATCACCTCGAAGCGGCCGCCCGCCATGCCGAGGCCCTGCATGGCCTGGGTGACTGCCTTGGCCAGCTGCGGCGCGGCCTTGGTCCGGGCCTTGGACAGCGTCCGGGCCTCGGTCATGTACGCATCGGCCTCGCGCTGTGTCGCGGCCTCGAGCCCGGCCAGGTCGGCGGCGGCGTCGAGCCGGGCCAGTTCTTCCTTCCAGGACGCCAGCAGCGCGGGCAGCTCCGGCGGCGTGCGCTTGTAGCGGCGCGACAGCGACACCCACTGCGACATGCGTTCGTCCAGCTCCGCCAGCCGCTGCGGGTCGAGGTCGGTCTTGCGCAGGTAGGCGTGCAGCGAATGGGCGGCGTCCTCGGCCTGCGCCAGGCTGGAGGCCAGCACCTGCTGCAGTTCCTGGAACGCCGGTTCGACATGCTGCTGGCCCTGCAACAGCGCCTGGGCCTGGGACAGGCTGGTTGCGGCGCCGCCGTCCTCGCCCTCGAGCGCCAGCAGCGCGCCCTGGGCCGCTTCGAGCAGCGACTGGGCATTGGCCAGCCGGGTGTGGCTGGCGTTGAGTTCTTCCCATTCGTCGGCGCCGGGAGCGAGCTTTTCAACCTCGCCGATCTGCCAGGCCAGTCGCTCGCGCTCGCGCTGCAGCGAATCCTGCGCGGCGCGCGCCTCGGCCAGGGTGCGCTGCGCAGCGCGCCAGCGCTGCCAGCACAGTTGCAATGCCTGGATGCCGATACCGGCATAGCCGTCCAGCAGGCCACGCACTTCGTCGGGGCGCGTCAGGCTTTGCCAGGCGTGCTGGCCGTGAATGTCGACCAGCTGCTCGCCGAGTTCGCGCAACTGGGTGGCGGTCGCCGGGTTGCCGTTGATCCAGGCCCGGCTCTTGCCCTGGGCGTCGATGCTGCGGCGCAGGAGCAGCCCATCCTCGCTTTCGAATCCGGCCTGCTGCAACCACGGCGCCAACGCGGGCGTCACGTCGAATTCAGCGCTGATGTCGGCCCGCGCCGCGCCTTCGCGCACCCCCCCGGCGTCGGCGCGGGCGCCCAGCGCCAGTTGCAGGGCGTCGACGAGAATGGACTTGCCGGCCCCGGTCTCGCCGGTCAGCACACTGAAGCCGCTCGAAAGATCCAGTTCGAGTTGGCGGACGATGACGAAGTCGCGCAGCGCGATGCGTCTGAGGCTCATCAGTTGCCCTCGTTCCAGTGCAGCTTCATTCGCAGGGTGTCGAAATAGGTCCAGCCGATCGGATGCAGGAAGCGCACGTGATGCTCGGAGCGCCGCACCGTGATGCGGTCGCCGCGCAGCAGCGACGCCATCGACTGCATGTCGAAATTGGCGCTGGCGTCGCGGCCGGAAACCACCTCGATGGTGATCTCCGACGCGTCGGGCAGCACCAGCGGCCGGTTGGACAGGGTGTGCGGGGCGATCGGCACCAGCACCCAGCCCGGAGTGGACGGATGCAGCAAGGGGCCGCCCGCCGAGAGCGAGTAGGCGGTCGAACCGGTGGGCGAGGCCACGATCAGGCCGTCGGCGCGCTGGTTGGAGACGAAGTGGCCATCGACCTCGACGCGCAGTTCGACCATGCCCGAAGTGGCGCCGCGATTGACCACCACGTCGTTCATGGCCAGGGCGTCGAACACGCAGTGGCCGTCGCGAAAAACCCGGGCATGCATCAGGCTGCGGTGGTCTTCCTCATAGGCGCCCTCCAGCATGGGCTCCAGCAGGCTGCGGTAATTGTCCAGCGGGATGTCGGTGATGAATCCGAGCCGGCCCTGGTTGATCCCGACCAGCGGCACGCCGTGGCGCGCCAACTGCCTGCCGATGCCCAACATGGTGCCGTCTCCGCCCACCACCAGGACCAGATCGCATTGCTCGCCGATGGCCGCAACCTCAAGGGTGGTGTACCCTGTGATCCCGGCCGTTGCCGCCGTTTCGCGTTCGAATGCGACTTCGCAGCCCTTGGCATTCAGGAAGTGGGCGATGTCCTCCAGTGCGGAACGGACGGATCCGGACAGCGCGCCGGGGACCGCGGCAGGGTATTTTCCGATCAGCGCAACGTGCCGGAATTGGGATTTCATTGGCAAATTACATCATTAAATGGCTCGGGCTTTTCAGCGGAGGCTAACAATGGCCCGACAGGGCTTGTCAGGCCGTAACTAAAACAAGGCAAAGCCACAATCATGCTCGATGACCGCGCCAAGTTGTTGCTGAAAGCTCTGGTCGAGCGTTACATCGCGGAAGGCCAGCCGGTGGGCTCGCGCACCCTTTCGCGCGCCTCGGGCCTGGACCTGTCGCCGGCGACCATCCGCAACGTGATGTCCGACCTGGAAGAGCTTGGCCTCATCGCCAGCCCCCACACGTCGTCGGGCCGCATCCCGACCGCCCGCGGCTACCGCCTGTTCGTGGACACCATGCTCACGGCGCAGCGCGAGCAGCTGGCCACGCCGAGCCTGGCCGCCGACCAGCCGCAAAGAGTCATCACCAACGCGGCGCAGCTGTTGTCCAACCTGTCGCAGTTCGTCGGCGTGGTCATGGCGCCGCGCCGCACATCGGTGTTCCGGCACATCGAATTTCTGCGGCTGTCGGAGCGGCGCTTCCTGGTCATCATCGTTTCACCCGACGGCGACGTGCAGAACCGGGTGGTGTTCACCGAGGCCGACTACACCCAGGCCCAGCTGATCGAGGCGGCCAACTTCCTTAACACCAACTACGCGGGCATGGCGATCGAGCAGGTCCGCGAGCGCCTGAAGGGCGAGGTGGAGAAGCTGCGCGGCGAGATTGGCGCGCTGATGCAGACCGCGGTGCAGGCCAGCTCGGACGCCATGAAGGAGCAGGACGAGGTGGTGATCTCCGGCGAGCGCAACCTGCTGGCCGTGAGCGACTTTTCCAGCGACATGACCCACCTGCGCCGGGCGTTCGAACTGTTCGAGCAGAAGACGCAATTGATGCGCCTGCTCGACATCTCCAGCCAGGCGGCGGGCGTGCGGATCTTCATCGGCGGCGAAAGCAAGGTGGTGCCGTTCGAGGAACTGTCGATCGTCAGCGCCCCGTATGAAGTCGACGGCCAGATCGTCGGCACGCTGGGCGTAATCGGCCCCACCCGCATGCCCTACGACCGGATGATCCAGATCGTCGACATCACCTCAAGGCTCGTCAGCAACGCCCTGAGCCACAACAAGTAGCCCTCTACAATGGGCGTCGGTCGGGGCGTTAGCTCAGTTGGTTAGAGCAGAGGACTCATAATCCTTTGGTCGTTGGTTCAAGTCCAACACGCCCTACCAATCTTCTCTTTCATTAGTACCCTCGCCGGCGGTTCTCTGAACAGCAGGACTTACCTCAGTGCGGCCCATCGGCGTCGGTGATCCCGGTGTCCTGCTTGCCATCGTGCGCCCAAGACCTCATGCCGACCGGCCGACCGGCCGACCGGCGGCCAGCACCCGCGCTAGGAGCTGTTGGCGGCGCCCAAGGTGAACGCCTGCTGCTTCGTGCCCGTTGCTGACGGTGACGAAAATGAGCAGCGGCCGTTCGCGTTCGGCACCACGCAAGCCAAAACGGTCACTGGAGGGGGCCCACCTCGAATTTCCCCCCGTTTGGCATTTGTGGGAAGCCCCTGTAGCGACGCAACCCGCACTTGCAATCCCAGTCACG
>JAANCK010046403.1_pt1 | contig 21684 bp, 22 predicted proteins | sample 7277841 | NCBI WGS metagenome assembly JAANCK01 (sample SAMN14222788, study PRJNA588281) | permafrost metagenome | isolation source: Arctic cryosol methane SIP | place: Canada:Nunavut | collected 2015-07 | reverse complement strand
CTGAGCCGGACAAGGGCGGGACGAACTCCGGGCGAAATCAGTCCCCCGGGGTGGATTGAAGGATTGGCCGAGCATTAAGGAGCTTGCTATGCGACTCACTACCAAAGGCCGTTTTGCGGTCACCGCGATGATTGACCTGGCGCTGCGCCAGAACAATGGTCCCGTTACGCTGGCGGCGATCAGCCAGCGGCAGCAGATTTCGCTGTCATACCTCGAACAATTATTTGGCAAGCTGCGCCGGCACGAGCTGGTGGAGTCCACCCGCGGTCCGGGCGGTGGATACAGCCTGGGCCGCAAGGCGACCGACATCACCGTGGCCGACATCATCGTCTCCGTGGACGAGCCGCTCGACGCCACGCAGTGCGCCGGCAAGGAAAATTGCCAGGGCGACGGCGGGCGTTGCATGACTCATGAGCTCTGGGCGGCGCTGAATCAGCGGATGGTCGAGTTTCTGGACTCGGTGACGCTGCAGAAGCTGGTCGACGACCAGCTGGCCAAGGGCGTCCAGGTCGAGGACAAGCCGGCCGTCAAGCGCGCAATTTCCAGTCAGCCGGTGGTCAAGCCGATCCGGGTGAACGCGCCGAACTCGGTATTTGCGCTTGGCAATTCATACGCCAAGTCGTAGTTTGCAATTCAGTTGCGATGACGCAATACCGAGCTCGAGCGCTGAAGACTTAATTTCGCTTACCGCAGACCGCACCACGCCAGCCATGGACACCACTCCGCACTTCCCGATCTATATGGACTACGGCGCGACCACCCCGGTGGACCCGCGCGTCGTCGACGCGATGATTCCCTGGCTGCGCGAGCACTTCGGCAATCCGGCGTCGCGCAGTCACGCCTGGGGCTGGGAAGCTGAAGCGGCGGTTGAAAAGGCCCGCGGGCAGGTCGCCGATCTGATCGGCGCCGACCCGCGCGAGATCGTGTGGACCTCCGGCGCGACCGAGTCCAACAACCTCGCGATCAAGGGCGCCGCGCACTTCTACAAGAGCCGCGGCAAGCACCTGATCACGGTGAAGACCGAGCACAAGGCCGTGCTGGACCCGATGCGCGAACTCGAGCGCCAGGGCTTCGAGGTGAGCTACCTCGACGTCCAGGAGGACGGCATGCTCGACCTCGAGGTGCTGAAAGCGGCGATCCGCCCCGACACCATCCTGGTCAGCGTCATGTTCGTCAACAACGAGATCGGCGTCGTCCAGGATATCCCGGCCATCGGGGCGCTGTGCCGCGAGAAGGGAATCATCTTCCACGTCGACGCGGCGCAAGCCACCGGCAAGGTCGAGATCGATGTCAAGAAGCTGCCAGTCGACCTGATGAGCCTGGCCTCGCACAAGACCTACGGCCCCAAGGGCATCGGCGCGCTGTACGTGTGCCGCAAGCCCCGGGTGCGGATCGAGGCGCAAATGCACGGCGGCGGGCACGAGCGCGGCATGCGGTCGGGCACCTTGCCGACGCACCAGATCGTCGGCATGGGCGAGGCCTTCCGGCTGGCCAAGACCGAGATGGCCCAGGACAACGCCAAGGCGCGCGGCCTGCAGAAGCGCCTGCTTGACGGCCTGAAGGACGTCGAACAGGTGTTCATCAACGGCAACCTGGAACACCGCGTGGCGCAGAACCTGAACATGAGTTTCAACTTCGTCGAAGGCGAGTCGCTGATCATGGGCATCAAGGGGCTGGCGGTGTCATCGGGCTCGGCCTGCACCTCCGCCTCGCTCGAGCCCAGCTACGTGCTGCGGGCCCTGGGCCGCAGCGACGAACTCGCCCACAGCAGCCTGCGCATGACCATCGGCCGGTTCACGACCGAAGAAGAAATCGACTACGCCGTCTCCACCATCAAGCACAACGTCGCCCGGCTGCGCGAGCTGAGCCCGTTGTGGGAGATGTACCAGGACGGCGTCGACATCAGCTCCATTCAGTGGTCCGCCCACTGACACATCACCACAGAGGTACCCTTATGGCCTATTCCGAAAAAGTCGTTGAGCACTACGAGAATCCCCGCAACGTCGGCTCCTTCGACAAGGGCGACGAGAGCGTTGGCACCGGCATGGTGGGCGCACCGGCCTGCGGCGACGTGATGAAGCTGCAGATCAAGGTGAACCCGCAAACCGGCGTCATCGAGGATGCGCGTTTCAAGACCTATGGCTGCGGCTCGGCCATCGCGTCCAGCTCGCTGGTCACCGAGTGGGTCAAGGGCAAGACCCTGGACCAGGCGGCCGCGCTGAAGAACAGCCAGATCGCCGAGGAACTGGCGTTGCCGCCGGTGAAGATCCATTGCTCGATCCTGGCCGAAGACGCGATCAAGGCCGCCGTGCAGGACTACAAGAAGAAGCACACGCATTGACGATGGCCCCCACGCTCACTTTGTTCGCTGCCCCCCGAGGGGGCCCAAGCTCGCCTAGGGGCGGCCCGTCGGGAGCTTGATCATGGCCATATCCCTGACAGAAGCGGCGGCCCGCCACGTCACGCGCTACCTCAGCAAACGCGGCAAGGGCGTGGGCGTGCGGCTGGGCGTCAAGACCACCGGCTGCTCCGGCCTGGCCTACAAGCTGGAGTATGTGGACGAAATCGCACCCGAAGACATGGTGTTCGAGGAGCACGGTGTCAAGGTGCTGATCGACCCCAAGAGCCTGGCCTACATCGACGGCACCCAGCTCGATTTCGTGCGGGAAGGCCTGAACGAGGGCTTTCGGTTCAACAATCCCAATGAGCGCGACCGTTGCGGCTGCGGGGAAAGCTTCAGGGTCTGACGCCACCCGCTCACGACAGACCGCCCTCGCATTGCAATGCCGGCGGTCTTTTTATCGCACCGATGAACCTCAACCTGCAATCCAACGACTTCGAGCTGTTCGGCCTGCCGCAGCGATTCGGGCAGGACCGCGCCGCAATCGACGCGCGCTGGAAGGAATTGCAGCGCGAAGCCCACCCGGACCGCTTCGCGGCGCAGGGGGCGGCGGCCCAGCGCGTGGCCATGCAGTGGTCGGTGCGCATCAATGAGGCCTACCAGCGATTGAAGGATCCGCTCAAGCGCGCCGCCTACCTCTGCGAACTGGGCGGTGCGCCGATCAACGCGGAGAACAACACCGCCATGCCGGCGGAGTTCCTGATCGAGCAGATGGAGTGGCGCGAAGCGTTGGACCAGGCAGCATGCGAGACCGACCTGGAAGCTCTTGACGAGCAAATGAACCGTTCGCGCCGGGAGACCCTGCAACAGATCGAGCAGTTGCTCGACGAGGACCCCGATCCGGCGGCCGCGGCCCAGCAAGTGCGCGGTCTCATGTTCATCGAGCGCTTCGACCGGGATGTCCAGGCACGCTTCGAGCAGCTGGGACAATAGGCCATGGCACTGCTTCAGATTTCCGAGCCCGGTCAGTCGCCCGATCCACACCAGCGGCGCATCGCGGTGGGCATCGACCTGGGCACCACTCACTCACTCGTGGCCGCGGTACGCAACGGGCTGGCCGAGTGCCTGCCCGATGGCGACGGACGGGTCCTGCTGCCTTCCGTGGTCCGCTACCTCGAGGGGGGCGGGCGCCAGATCGGCTACGACGCGCATGCGGCCCAGGCCGCCGACCCCGAAAACACCGTCGCGTCCGTCAAGCGCTTCATGGGGCGGGGCCTCGCCGACATCGCCAACCGGGAGAAGATGCCTTATCGTTTTGTCGACGCCGGGCAGGGCGGCAGCGGCGGCATGGTCTCGCTGCAGACCCGCTCCGGCACCAAGTCGCCGGTGGAAGTCAGCGCCGAGATTCTGGCGACTCTGCGCTACCGGGCCGAGGACACGTTCAATGCCGATCTCTATGGCGCCGTCATCACGGTGCCGGCCTATTTCGACGATGCGCAGCGCCAGGCCACCAAGGATGCGGCCAAGCTTGCCGGCATCAACGTGCTGCGGCTGATCAACGAACCCACGGCCGCGGCGATCGCCTACGGGCTGGATAACGCCAGCCAGGGCATCTACGCGGTTTATGACCTCGGCGGCGGCACCTTCGACATCTCGATCCTTCGCCTGACCCAGGGTGTGTTCGAAGTCATTGCGACCGGCGGTGATTCGGCCCTGGGCGGCGACGACTACGACCGCGCGCTGGCCGACTGGATCCAGAGCCGCGCCGACGTCGTGGCGGCCACGCCCAGCGCCAAGGCGGCCGTCAAGATGGCGGCCCGCACCGCCAAGGAGGCGTTGTCCGCTGCCGATGAAGTGATTGCCCATTGCGAGCTGGAGGGCCGGGCGATCCAGGTCACGGTGACGCGCGCTGATTTCGAGTCGATGACGGCGGACCTGACATCTCGCACCATGTCCGCCGTGCGCAAGGCCTTGCGCGATGCCAAGCTGGACAAGGACGAGGTCAAGGGAGTGGTGATGGTCGGCGGGTCCACCCGAATGCCGCAGATCCAGCGCGCTGTCGGCAAGTTCTTCGGGTGCGAGCCGCTCACCAACCTGAACCCCGATGAGGTGGTGGCGCTTGGCGCCGCCATCCAGGCCAACCAGCTGGCCGGTAACAACGCGGCCGGCGACCTGTTGCTGCTGGACGTTATCCCGCTTTCGCTCGGCATCGAGACCATGGGCGGGCTGGTGGAGCGGATCGTGCCGCGCAACGAGACCATTCCCACCGCCAAGGCGCAGGACTTCACCACGTACCAGGACGGCCAGACCGCCCTGGCGCTGCATGTGGTGCAGGGTGAACGTGACCTGGTGCAGGATTGCCGCAGCCTGGCGCGGTTCGAGCTGCGCGGAATCCCGCCGATGGCCGCCGGGGCCGCGCGGATTCGAGTGACCTTCACGGTCGATGCCGACGGCCTGCTCAGCGTCGGCGCGCGTGAGCAGACCAGCGGCGTCGAAGCCCGCATCGACGTCAAGCCTTCCTATGGCTTGTCGGACGAGCAGATCGCCACCATGCTGCAGGAGAGCTTCGCCACCGCGGAGCAGGACATGAAAGCGCGGGCGCTGGCCGAGGCGCAGGTCGATGCGCAACGCATGTTGCTGGCCACGCAAAGCGCGCTGGACGCGGACGGCCAACTGCTGGACGCCGCCGAGCGGACCCACATCCAGCAACTCATGGATCAATTGCGCAACGTGGCGGCGCAAAGCCACGATGCCGGCGCGATCGAAGCGGCAACCGAGGGCCTGGCCAAGGGCACCGAGGCTTTCGCGGCCGAGCGGATGAACCACAGCATCCAGCAGGCACTCTCCGGCAAGAACGTGGAAGCCATCTAATGCCCAAGATCAAGATCCTGCCGCACCCCGAATACTGTCCCGAGGGGGCCGAAGTCAGCGCGCCCGCCGGAACCTCCATCTGCGAAGCGCTGCTGGACAACAACATCAACATCGAGCACGCCTGCGACATGAGCTGCGCCTGCACCACCTGCCACGTGGTGGTGCGCGAGGGCTTCAGCTCGCTGGGCGAGATGGACGAGAACGAGGAAGACCTGCTCGATCGCGCCTGGGGCCTGGAGCCCAGTTCGCGCCTGTCATGCCAGGCGATCCTGGCGCAAAAGGACCTGGTGGTGGAGATCCCGAAGTACTCGATCAACCACGCGAAAGAGAAGCACTAATCAGTTGGGGTCAGAGCACGATTTCGTTCGAGGTTTACTCCTCCGGCGAAGCTACTGTCCTGAATCGTGATCTGACCCGCAAAGTTTCAGGAGATGGAATAGCCGCCATCGACCGGGATCGCGGTGCCGGTGATGAAATCCGATGCGCTGCTGGCCAGGAACACGGCGATGCCGGCCAGGTCGGCCGGGATGCCCCAGTGCCCCGCCGGCGTGCGCGCCAGCACCCTTTCATGCAGGCCCTTCACCTGTTCACGCGCCTTGCGCGTCAGGTCGGTGTCGATCCAGCCCGGCAACACGGCGTTGACCTGGATGTTGTCGGCGGCCCAGGAGGTTGCGACCGAGCGCGTGAACTGCACGACGCCGCCCTTGCTGGCGCCATAGGCCGCCGCGTAGGGCGCGCCGAAGATCGAGAGCATCGAGCCGATGTTGATCATCTTGCCGCCGCCGCCTTCCTTCATCAGCGCATGGGCGGCGCGCGAGCACAGGAAGGTGCTGGTCAGGTTGGTGTCGATGACCACGTGCCATTCGTCCAGGCTCAGTTCGTGCGGCGGCTTGCGCACGGTGGTGCCGGCGTTGTTGACCAGGATGTCCAGGCGGCCGTGGCGCAGCATGACCTGCTGGAACAGATGCGCCACCTCGCTTTCGTCCGTCACGTCGGCCTCGATCGCGTCGGCCTTGAAGCCGCGCGAGCGCAAGGCCTCGGTGGCGGCCGCCGACTTTTCCGCGTTGCGACCCGACAGCACCACCTTCGCGCCCGCTTCGGCCAGCGCCCCGGCCATGGCCAGGCCGATGCCGCCGTTGCCGCCGGTGACCAGCGCCACCCTTCCGGTCAGATCGAACATGTGTTTGCTCCTGGATCGTTGAAGCGCTCAAGCATAATGCCTGCCCATGCGACAGATCGTTCTCGATACCGAAACCACAGGTCTTTCTGCCGAAGGCGGCGACCGCATCATCGAAATCGGCTGCGTGGAGCTGGTCTCGCGCAAACTGACCGGCAACAACCGGCACTTCTACCTGAATCCCGAGCGGGACAGCCACGAAGATGCGCTCAAGGTCCACGGCATCAGCAACGAGTTCCTGCGCGACAAGCCCAGGTTCGCCGCAGTCGCCGACGACCTGATGGATTTCCTGGCGGGCGCCGAGATCATCATCCACAACGCCGCCTTCGACGTCGCCTTCCTGAACCGGGAACTGGAGTTGCTCGGGCGACCGGCCTTCACCTCGTGTGTCAGCCGCGTCACCGACACACTGGCGATGGCCAAGGAGATGTACCCGGGCAAGCGCAACAGCCTGGACGCGCTGTGCGATCGACTGGGCGTCGACAACTCCAGCCGCACGCTGCACGGCGCGCTGCTTGACGCCGAGCTGCTGGCCGACGTCTACATCAACCTCACACGCGGCCAGGAGGCCCTGCTGATCGACATGTCGGCGAGCGACACGCCGGGCAGCATCGTGACGCGGGTCGACCTCAGGGCCTTTACGCTGCCCCTGCTGCTGGCGAGCGAGCAGGAGGTGGCGGCCCACGAGGACATCCTCAAGCAACTGGACAAGGCCAGCGGCGGCAGGACCCTCTGGCGGATCGAGCCCAGCCGGCCTGTGGCATAATTCGCGGCTTTCCTGCAGAGGAAACGGGCGGTTAGCTCAGCGGTAGAGCACTCCCCTCACACGGGAGGGGTCGCAGGTTCAAACCCTGCACCGCCCACCAAGTACCGCGAATGAGATCAAGGACTTACGTGAAAGCGTCGGTCCTTTTTTATTGAAGCCGACGCGGGGCCAATCGCGCCTCATTGCGTACAGCTACAAAAGTGCCTGCCTGTTGAGTCCGTCGCGGAACATGTGGCGCTTGACCTTCAGCAGCGCCTCGTTCTGGATCTGGCGGACGCGCTCGCGGGTGAGGTCCAGCCGGTCGCTGAGGACCTCCAGCGTCTGCGGCTCGCGGTCATGCAGGCCGAAGCGTCCTTCAAGAACCTGGCGCTCGCGATGGGGTAGGGCATCGACCCAGTTGTTCACAAGGCGTTCGACCTCGTGGTTCTGCGTGACGCCGGTCGGATCCAGCGTCAGCTCGTCGGCCATCGAATCACCGAGCGTGTGTTCGTCTCCCAAGTGGTCCATCACTGCATCGAGCGAAGACGGCGTTTCGGCGATCGCCAGCAGGTCCGCCACCTCCTGCACGTCCCGTCCGAGCAGGGCCGCCACATCCTCCACGCGCACGCCCTTGCCTTCGAAGCCATTGCGTTCCGCAGCGAAGGCAGGATCGTTTTCGAGCGTGCGGCGGGCCCGCAACACCTGCTGCAGCTCGCGCACGATGTGCACCGGCAACCGGATGACTCGGCCCTGGTTCATCACGGCCCGGTCGACCGATTGCCGTACCCACCACGTCGCGTAGGTGGAGAAACGAAAGCCACGTTCCGGTTCGAACTTCTCGATCGCATGCATCAGGCCGAGGTTGCCTTCCTGTATGAGATCGGAGAGGGGGACGCCGCGGCCGAGGTAGCTCTTTGCGATGCTGACCACCAGGCGCAGGTTGTGCTCGATCATGGACTGGCGCGCGGCAAAGTCCCCAGCCCGTGCCCGCGTGGCGGTTTCGAATTCCTGCTCGGGAGTGAACAACCCGGTACGCCGGACCTCGCGCAGATACAGCGTGAGCGTGTCGCCCGATTCACCTGAGACGTCGGGCGCAGTGTCGCGGGCAGGTTTTTCGACTGCTTCGCCGGAGCGGGAAGTCCCTCCGGCAAATGGGCCCGGCTGCTGTGGGGTGCCGTCTTCGTTAGCAACGTGTTCCATGCGGAGTACTTTCGCTTTTTGACCCGGTGCTGCTGAGTGTTGCGCTGCAGTATCTCTGCGCGTGTAGGACAAATGCCTTCGCTGCCGGCGACAGTGAGGAGGTGGCCGCTTTGTTGATTTCGATCAAAGGGGCGCAGATGCTCGATCCGTTTGTGAGCAGCGAGCGATGGCGGGGCAATGCTTTGGGATACCCCGCCGCCGGGGCGCGGCCTTTGTCCGCCCACTGCTCGACGCCGCGTGCCCTTGGGGCCGCACGGCGGGCTGCTCATGGCCACCCTCTCAGTCGATCAGCTTGTGTTTCAGCGCGTAGTAGGTCAGGTCGCTGTTCGAAGCCAGGCTCATTTTCTCCATCAGCCGGGTGCGGTAGGTGCTGACGGTCTTCACGCTCAGGGACAGCGCCTTGGCGATGTCGCCGGCGGTCTCGCCCTTGGCGAGCTTGAGGAACACCTGAAACTCACGCTCGGACAGGTGCTCGTGAGGAGCGCCGCCCTCCTTGTGATCGAGCTGTTGCGCCAGCAATTGGGCCACCGCCGGCGAAATGTAGCGACGGCCCATGGCGATGGTGCGGATCGCACTCAGGATTTCCGTCGGATCGCATTCCTTGTTGAGGTATCCGCTGGCGCCCTGTCGGATCATGCTGACCGCGTAATGCTCTTCGGGGTAACCGGACAGAACCAGGATACCGACATCGGGCGCCTTGGCCCGGATCATGCCCAGTGCGTCGATACCGCTTTGCCCCGGCATGGAGAGGTCCAGCACGAGCACATCCAGGTCGGGGGTCGTGCGTACCAGATCGATCGCTTCGCGGCCGCTTGCGGCCTCACCGACGACCCGCAAATCCACCTGCTCGGAGAAGTACTGCTTGAGTCCGGTCCGCACGATGGCGTGGTCGTCCACGATCCCGATGTTGATCATGCGGCATTGTTACCTCTTACAGACCGGCAGATTCTGCGAAGGATCAATATCGCGGCAGGTCCGGCACGGTCTTGCCGGGGTGGACGGACGCGGCGACAAACCGGCGGCTATTCCAGCGCGTTGCTCAGGTCCCCCGCATCCTTGCGCACGCCCGGCAACGCATCCAGGCCGAAGCGGCGCGTGATCAACTTGATGATCGACGTCGTGTCGTAGGAAGTCTTGTCGACGTATCCCTTCCTGGCATAAGGCGACACGATCAGCGCCGGGATGCGCGACCCCGGCCCCCAGGCGTCGCCCGGCGGCGGCGCGACATGATCCCAGAGGCCGCCGAACTCGTCGTAGGTGATGACGATCAGCATGTCCTGCCACTGCGCGCCGGCCTGCAGCTTGCGCACCAGGTCGGCCACGTGGGCGTCGCCGGAAAGGATGTCGGTTTCGCCCGGGTGCTGGGTCAGGCTTGTGATGGGTTTGTAGAACGCGACCGGCGGCAGGGTGCCATTCTGGATGTCGGCCAGGAAGTCAGTGTAGTCTTTCAGATGCGCCGTCCGGTCAGCCGCGCCAGCGCCAGTGGTCGGGTCGAAGCGCTTGAAATATGGAAAAGGATTGTGGTTCGGCTCGTATTCGCCCAGGTTGGTGCGATCGGCCGAGGCCTGCTTCCAGGCCCCGGCGTACCATTTCCAGTCCACCCCCTTGGCTGTCAGCGTGTCGCCGATCGTCGTGCCGGTCTGGGGCGAAAGCGCGCCGGCCGGGTCGGCCAGGCGGGCATCGCCCCCGGCGGCTGGCGGCGTCCGGCTTGGCTGGTAAGCCGGCTGCATGGTGTTGACGGCGTAGTACTGCCCGTCGGCAAGCCGGGAGGTCGTGTTGCCATCGGCCACAAACGCTGCCGGTCCGGTGCGGGCGCTGGCGGGTGAATTGGCGGCGGTGTTCAGCCGGGTGCCGCTTGCGTCGACGCTCGAAACAATGGAGGCTGGCGGGTTCGACATCGTGGGCGTGCAGGCGCAGACCAGCCAGAAGTGATTCAGGAACGAGCCGCCATGGGCGCCCTGGAAGAAGTTGTCGGCCAATGTGTATTGCTGCGCGAGCTTCCACAACTGCATCGAGGAGCCGTCGTAATAGCCCATCGCCAGGCCGCCGGCGTCCGACCACGCCGCGAACTGGTTGTTGCGGCCCCCATTGATCTGCATCTGGTTCTGGTAGAAGCGATGCACGAGGTCCGGCGTGATGATCGACAGCGGAACGCCGGGCGAGGTTCCGTTCGGCGCGTCGATGCGGAACGGCCGATTGGGAAGATCGGCAACGAACGACCAGGCCGATGCGCTGCCTGCCGCCCACACCGGCGGCAGTTTCGGCAGGACCGTCACGCCGTCGCGGTCCAGTTGCTGGTACGTCGCGGGAGAAGCCAGCGCATTGGCAACCCCGTTGGCGCCCGGAAACATGCCGTAGAGGTTGTTGAAGCTGCGGTTCTCCAGGTAGATGACGACGACGTTCCTGATCTTGTCCAGGCTGCTTGTGGCCGGCGGCGCCGTCGAACCGCCGCCACCGCCGCCACCGCCGCAGGTGGCCAGCATCGCAACGGACCCCAGCGCGATCAGGGAACGCCGCACCAGTCGGTATGTCTTGGTCAAGCCAAATTGGAGAGTCATGATTCGCCCATCGTCAGAAGTCCAGGTTCAAGGGGTAGGCATTGGCCCAACCCTGCCCGCCTATGGCAGCTTGCACAGCTCGTTGAAGCTTTCGGGGCTGGCATAGGCCTTGTCGAGCCATGTCATTCGATCGTTCAGGTAGCTCTTCAGGAAGGCGACTTCCTCGGTGTGGGTACTGAACGGATAGTAGTTCACCAGGTTCGGAGCCAACCAGGGCCAGCGCGCAAAATTGCGCTGTTGTGCGTCATCGATCCTGGCAGCATGGGTATCGATGTTGGCGTTGATGAATGTTTCGAGCGCAGGCCGTTTCTGTTTCCAGCGCGAGATCACGAGATTGACAAACGCTGGATTTGTCGAGAGCTGGGCAAGCCAATTTGGCCAGTTGGGTCTTAACAAGAAATCCCCCCGGTGATTGACGTAGCAGCCTTCGGTCTTCCATCCGTCGGAGTAGTTGACATTGCCGGCTGAGCGGTCGAAATCCCAGCTCGGGCCCATGTTCAGCACCCGGTCCAGCGGGTTGGCGGCACCGTCTGTATCTTTCCACATGAAGACGCTCGATCCGAAGGCTGCGTCGACATTCCTGAAAAGCTCGTTCAACAGGTACCAGTCGACAAAACTTTGCAGGTTGATTCTTTGAGTGTTGTTCGCCTCGTACAAGTCCTTTTCGGTCGTGATCAGAAGGTTCTTGATAAACGAGAGTTGGTTCTGGGTGATCGCGGATTCATCCGGAGTATCGATGCAGATCGGTACTCCCTGGGGTGTCACGAATTGCAGATTGATGTCACCCTGGTTGTAGCAGTCAAGCCGGAAATCAACCTCGACGATGTAGCCGCCATCGACATCGTTGACGGTGGGGCTGGCGCTCATCTTCCTTATATTCAGGCGCGCCGGATCGATGCGGATGTCCTCGGTGAGCAGATAGACGCCGATGTAATCGTCGTTGAGGTAGACCTCCACATGTTGGCCCGCAGGCGTCCACTTGAGGCCGTCGGAAAACACACTGCTCGAACCCAGGGAATACGCGAGTTTGTTGCGCAGCAGCGAGCGGTCGAAGTATTCCGCGAGCAGCGCCCAATTGCGATTCTTCTCCATTCCCAGGAAGTCAGGAATACCGGCATAGGCCGCATCGTTGGTGAACTGGATCTTGTAGGGATTCTTGATCTGACCCCAGGTGGTGTGGCCGCGGCCGCGGATCTTGCCGTTGAGCGCCGCGGCATCGGGGCCGACCGCCGGATTGGTCAATGTGAAGGTGGCGCCGACATAGATTTCCTTCGACACGATGGGCGCGGCGTCCTTGGTGCTGATCCGCAGCACCGGAAGGCTGGTGAATGTCTTGGACAGATTCGCAATGACAGGAGCCATCGTTCCCTTGGCCGACAGGTCGAGGTTCGGACCGAGTGTCTGCAGGGCGCCGGCGACAGCGCCGGCGGCGGCTTGCGTGAACGAACCTGCCGACGGCGTCGAGTCGACGTTGATATTGAAGCGCGCGGGCAGCCCGAGAGCGTTTCTGACGAGGTCTTCCGCCAGTGGAAAGTTGCTCGGCCCGGCAAGTGTTACCAGCGTCGTGAAAGGCGTGATGTTGCGGCTGTAGGCGCGACCTGGCGAAGCCATGCGGTAGAAGGTTCCGGTGGGGCCGGGTTCGCCGGCGCGCGACTGCATCGCAACGACCTCCGCGATCAGGGGCGCCGTGGTTGCAGTGGTCGGCACCGAAAGCTGGTACGCACCGGCGGCGTCGGCGAGGGTCTGCGGGTCGCTTTCGTCGCACCGCCCATTCAGGTTCAAGTCCATGCAGACCAGGGCCTGGCCACTGGAGCCCCAGAGGACCTTGCCGCTGATGGTTTCCGGGGGTGTGCTGGTGCCGCCGCCGCCGCATGAAGCGAGCAGGGCGGTGAACAAGAGGCAACCCACGTTTCGCGCCAAGGATGAACGGCATTCAGGTTGGCCGCGTTGAGGGCTATGCCGGGAAAGACTGGCCTTCCAAGTGATCGTGGTCATGATCGGACCTCGCTCGTCCCAACGAATCGCAGGACGCTGTAACCAATTTAGTCACGCCATCCTGGATTGCCCGGGTGAGTGCTCGACTCTTGCGCCGGATCAAAAGAAGTGGGCGACGCCGCGTCCAGCGGCGGTACGGCTGACGTGATAACGGACCGCCGCCTCAGTCTCCGTTGATGACGTTCTCGACGGTGAATGTGCGCGGACCGGTGGAGTGCACGACCGACGTGAAGGTCTTGCCCTTCAGGGCCGCAGCGGCACCGGTTGCCGACGTGTACACACCCCAGCTGCTGGCTCCCCAGCCCGCGACCTTGCCTTCTCGGGTCTGCTGGTGTCGGGTGCCGTCGTGAACCTCGTACAGGACGTTCGATCCGGCGCGTTGGGCGATCGCGATGGATCCGAGCAACACTCCGCCGGTTCCATTCGACATGTCCCAGATGTTGGTCCCGGTGACGAACGAACCGTGCAGCGGCCCGCCAATGATGTGGCAGGTGAAATGGCTGAGCTGGGCGGGGCTGCCATCGTGACCGAAGTTTGCGAGCCGGGTGGTATCCACCACCTGGCAGTCGGAATGGTACGTCACCTCGGCGCGCGCCACCGATGATGCGGCGAGGGCGATCGACGAAACCACCAGCACGCCGATCCAGGACGCGCCGCGGCAAACCCGGTCCGTCGCCCGTTGAAGGGCCGGTCGGCAACGCGAACGGATGGCTTGGCGCATGGAAGTAAGCAATGAACTTTATTCCTAAGGTCAGCGACTTCCTTGATCCTGATCAGTTTCAACTGAACGGTTCGAAAAAGGACGGTAAAGCCGACCCGCAGGCGGCAGCGCGAGCCCGATGCTGCCCCAGCCCAAGGTGGCAACGCCCCGGCTACCAGCGGCAGTTCTCGCGCAACGGCTTGATGGCTTCGGCCAGGCCGCGCAGGTCGAAGGTGGTCATCACCGGTGTCGAGTGGAACGGCACGAATTGAAAGAGCAGCGCCGAACGCTGCAGCATCTTCTTGATCAACCCGATGCTTGGACCCCCGGCGTCGAAAAAAAGCATGTCCCCGGTCGTCGATCGGGCAGTGCGCAGTTGCACGGCCTTGTCGTCGTCCAGCCGCAGCGTGACGGTCGTTGCGTCGCTCCCGTATTCGGCCTGGGGTGCCATGCCGGTGACGATGTAGGCCTGCGTCTTGTTTTCCTTGCAGCGCAGGATCATCGAGGGTGTGTAGGTCTTGAGCGGCCACCCCGAGATGGAGGAGTCGGCGTCGAGGCTGAGAAAAACGTTGGTGCTGTCGTCGATCGCGGAAGCCTGCTTCTGCACCTTCCATTTCGACACCATCGCGGTGGAATCGTCCGGTGCGATGCCCAGCTTCTGGCTCAGGGCGTCATAGCATTTCAAGCGGCGGGCGTTGTTCACCTGCGCGGCACAACGGGCCATTTCTGGATTGTCCTCGGCGGATGCGGGGTACGCCGCGGAAGCCGCCGACAGCATCGTGACAAGCAAGCCAGTTTGAATCGGCATCCCCACGCTGGTCATTTTCATCGATGCGCTCTCACACCTTTGCTGCTTCGCGGCAGCCATCGGCCGCCACACGGAGATTACCTGCGAATCGCCGCGCGTGGGGGCGCCCCCTGCATCGGGTCGCGGCGGTTCGCCAGGGTCGAGCTGTGTCACCTCGGCGGTGAGCGATACCACAGCTACGCGCGAGCACCTGCAGACGCACCGCCCACGCGGGACCCACGCGAGCCGGTCATGTCCCGCCAGTGACCGACGCGGGATAGTCCCTATAGGCCCATCGCGCGAAATTGGCTTCACTGGCGGGTGTTGCAACTCACCCAGAGGCCGCCATGAATCTCCCAGCGCTCAACATCCTTTCGGGTCTGCGGACCAAGCGATCCGCGTTCCTGGCCGGTGCGGCCTGCGCGGCCTTGGGGCTGGCGGCGCCGCTGGCAATGGCCCAGGCCAGCAAGCCGATCCGCATCGGCGTGCCGACTGCGATGCAACTGCAGGTGGGCCGCGACACGCAGGACGCGATCAAGATGGCGATCGACGACATCAACGCCAAGGGCGGGGTGCTCGGCCGCAAGCTGGAAATGGTGGTCGCCGACGAAACCGAGAATCCCGAAACCGGCATCAGCGCCATCAAGAAACTCACCGCCGACGAAAAGGTCGACGTGCTCGTGGGTGGCTACACCAGCGGCGTCACGCTGGCCCAGTTGCCGCACATCTCGGCGGCCAAGACCATCTATCTCGGCGTGGGCGCGGCGTCGCCGGCGACCAACGCCAAGGTCAAGACCGACTACGACAATTACAAGTATGTCTTCCGGGTTGGCCCGCTCAATTCGGCGCTGCAGGCGAGGCAACTGACGGATTTCATTTCCACTTTCGTCAAGGGCGAACTCGGAATCAGCAAGGTGGCGATCGTCGGCGAGAACGCCAAGTGGGTGCAGGACCTGGTGCCGCTGCTCAAGAAGGGTGCCACCGAAGCCGGTGCCGACGTGCGCGCCACCGAATTCTTCGACGCCCAGACTTCCGACTTTTCACCGCTGTTCTCCAAGGTCAAGGACTCGGGCGCCCAGTACATGGTGGTCGTGCTGTCGCATGCGTCGAGCGACATCTTCGCGAAGCAGTGGTACGACTCGCGCTTCCCGATGGCCTACGGCGGCATCGACGTCAAGAGCATGGACGGCGACTTCTGCCAGCGTATCGGCGGCAAGTCGGTCGGCGAAATGGCCGTCAACTTCGCCGTGCGCGCGCCGATTACGCCCAGGACGATTCCCTTTTTCGATGAGTTCGACAAGCTCACCAAGCGCTCGCCGGTGTACACGGCGTTCAACGCGAACGATGCCGTGTACATCTACGCCGACGCCGTCAAGCGGGCCAACAGCACCGACCCGGACAAGGTGGTCAAGGAACTGGAGAAGACCAGTTACACCGGGATCACCGGCGTCATCGAGTTCGACGACTCGCACGACGTCAAGCCCGGTACGGCTACCTTCAAGGGCCCCAGCCTTCTGTTGGCGCAATGGCGCGACGGGTGCAAGCGAGAGGTGGTGTATCCGAAGAGCCGCCGCACTGCCGACTTCGTGTACCCGGCCTGGGTCAAGAAGTAATCGGGGTCGTTGTCCGGCATGTCCTGCGGGCGGGCCCTCTGATGCAACGGACTTCGCTTGCTTGAAATCCTGATCGTCGGCGCCGTCAGCAGCGCGATCTACGCGATGCTCGCGGTCGGGTTCACGCTGATCTTCGGCGTGGCCCGGATCCTGAACCTTGCCCACGGCACCTTCTACGCCCTGGGGGCCTACGGCGCGTACTTCTTCACGTCGCAATTGAAGCTGCCGCTGTTGCCGGCCGCGCTGCTGGCGATCGCGCTGGTCGCGGTGTTCGGCATCTTCGTGGAGCGGGTGCTGATCCGGCCGATGCGTCAGTCGCAGCTGGCGGTGCTGATGATCACGCTGGCGGTGGCGCTGGTGGTGGAGCAGGCGCTGTTCCTCACCTTCGGCTCGGAATACCGCAACGTGCCGTCTTTCATCGACGCCAAATTCACCATCGGCGGCGTCAACATCGCCGGCGCCCGCTTGCTGGCACTGGGCGTCAGCATCGTGGTCATCGGCGGGTTGTGGCTGTTCATCCAGCGCACCCGGCTGGGCTCGGCGATCCTGGCGATCTCGCAGGACCCGCAGGCGGCGCAGTACATGGGCATCCCGAGCGACCGCATCTTCTCGGTGGTCATGGCCATTTCGGCGGCCCTGGCGGCGGCGGCAGGCGTGCTGGCCGGTCCGTTCCTGACGGTGCAGCCGACGATGTGGCTGTTGCCCATCGTGAAGGCATTCGCGATCGTGGTGGTGGGTGGTTTGGGCTCTATCCCAGGCAGCATCCTGGCGGCATTGATGCTTGGGTATGCCGAGACCATCGTCGGCTACACGATCTCCACTTCCTGGACTGAGATTGTCTCGGTGCTGGCCACGCTGCTGATGCTGGTGTTCCGACCGGCGGGCATCTTCGGGCGGCGTGCCGCTTTCTGACCGCCGATGTTCAACAAGCCGGTCGATCTCGTTGGCGCGCTCGCGTTTGTCGCCCTGATGGCCGTGCTGCCGCTGGTCTTCGGCGGCAACTACCTGATCGGCGTGCTCACCGTCAGCGTGATCTACGGTATCTGGGCCGTCACCTGGGACTTCATGTCGGGCCTGACCGGCCGCGAAAACTTCGGCCACAGCCTGTTCATCGGGGTCGGCGCCTACACCGCCGGCTTCATGAACACCAGCTTCGGCTTCAACGGCTGGTGGAGCATTCCCGCGGCGATGGTGATGGCGGTGGTCGCGGCGGTGATCATCGGTCTGCCCACACTGCGGCTCAAAGGCCCTTATTTCGCGCTGGCGATGCTGTCTGGCTCGGTGATCATGCAGCGGCTGATGCTGATCTTCTGGGAGCAGACCGGCGGCGAGGAAGGCATCAACGGGCTGACGCCGCTGATCCGCTCGCAGCTTGGTTTCTACTACTTCGCCCTGGCGGTGCTGGTGGCCATCACGGTCTTGCTGCTGGCGCTGGCGCGCTCGCACTGGGGCCTGATCTTGCGCGCCATCCGAGGCGACGAGGCCACCTGCCAGGCCGCCGGTATCAATGTCACCTTCTACAAGATCGCTTCGCTGGTGATCAGCGCGGCGTTCGCCGGCGCCGGCGGCGCGATGTACGCGCACTACCAGTTGCAGGTGAGTCCGCAGCTGTTCGCCGTGGTCACCTCGATCACCATCATCACGATGGTCTACGTGGGCGGCATGGCCAGCATCTACGGCCCCGTGGGCGGCGCGATCCTGCTGGTGCTGCTCACCGAGCTGCTGCGCAATTTCGGCGAATGGCGCCTGATGGTCTACAGCTGCACGCTGATCCTGATCCTGTTCTTTCTGCCGCACGGGCTGATCGCGCCGACCTGGCGCCGTTTGAAGGCCGCGCTGAGAGGAGTCGAATGAGCCCCCACGCTCCACACTCCGTGTTGTCGCTGCCCCCCGAGGGGGCCCGACACTCCCTTGGGACGGCCCGGCGGGAGGTCGAATGACTGCCTTGCTGGAGGTCAGGAACCTCAACAAGCACTTCGGCGGGCTGCACGCCGTGAAGAACGTCAGCTTCACGGTCGAACGCGGCGAGATCGTCGGCGTGCTGGGCCCCAACGGCGCCGGCAAGACCACCTTGTACAACCTGCTGACCGGCTTCATTGCCCCCGACCCGGGCGCCAGCATCGTGTTCGACGGCCACAACCTGCTGGGCTTGGCGCCGCACCGCATCGCCGGGCTGGGGATCTCGCGCACCTTCCAGCTGTGCCGCCCCTTCATCGGCATGAGCGTGCTGGAAAACGTCGTCGTCGGCGCGCTGGGATCGCGGCGCGACCAGCACGGCGCCGACCTGGAGGCCCGCGCCCAGGCGCTGCTGGCTCAGGTCGGCCTGGGCGGCAAGGAAGGGGTGCCGGTGGAAGTGCTGTCGTATGGCGACCAGCGGCGGCTGGAGATCGCGCGGGCGCTCGCCGCCAGGCCCAAGCTCTTGCTGCTGGACGAGCCCTTCGCCGGGCTGGGCGGTGGCGAGATCGCCGACCTGTCGGCGCTGATTCGCAAGGTGCACGCCGACGAGGGGCTTACGGTGGTGCTGATCGAACACAAGCTGCGTGAATTCATGCGGCTGGTCGGCCGGGTCATCGCGCTCGACTTCGGCGAAGTGATCGCGCAGGGTTCGCCCGAAGACATCGTCCGCCATCCCGCGGTGATCGAGGCCTACATCGGCCGCGACGCCACCGGCACGGAGGCACTCCATGCTGCTTGAGATCGACAAATTGTCGGTGTCGTACGGCAAGGCGGTGGCGCTGGAGGACGTTTCGCTGCGGGTGGCCGAGGGCGAATTCGTGGCGGTGCTGGGGCCGAACGGCGCCGGCAAGAGCACGCTGCTCAAGGCAATCTCGCGCGCGCAGCCGGCCATCGGCAAGCTGGAGTTTCGCGGCGAGTCGCTGCACCCGTTTCCGGCCCACGCCGTGGTGGGCAAGGGCATCTGCCATTGCCCGGAAGGGCGCCGGCTGTTCCCCGAGCTCACGGTGCTGAAGAACCTGATGCTGGGCGCCTACCTGCGGCGCGATGCGAGCGCGATCGCCGCCGACCTCGCGGTCGTCTATGGCCTGTTTCCGATCCTGCAGGAGCGCGTCGAGCAGGTGGTCAGCACGCTCTCGGGTGGCCAGCAGCAGATGGTGGCGATCGGAAGGGCCTTGATGGGCAGGCCATCGCTGCTGCTGCTGGACGAGCCCTCGGTGGGAATCGCGCATCGCCTGAAGATCGAGATCTTCGACGCCATCAAGCGAATCCAGAAAGGCGGAACCGCGATCCTGATGGCCGAGCAGGACGCGCAGTCGGCGCTGCGCATCGCCGACCGGGTCTACGTTCTGGAGCACGGCCGCATCGGCCGGGAAGGCAGCAGCGCCGAACTCGGTTCGGACGACTACATCCGGCAGGCCTACCTCGGCGTCGGCTGAGCCGGCGCGCGCGGCGGCGGCCCCGACGAAGCGCGGATCACCAGTTCGGCCGACAGCGGCGGTGGCAGCGGAGGCTGGCGGCCCTCGAGGCTGTCGACCAGCCAGCTCGCGGCGGCGTCGCCGATCGCCTCGGCGGGGATGCGCACCGTGGTCAGCGCGGGACTGAGCGAGGCGGCGAAATCGAGGTCGTCGAAGCCGGTCACCGAAAGATCGTGCGGAACGTCCAGGCCCAGCTCCGAGGCCGCCAGCAGCGCACCATAGGCCAGGATGTCGTTCATGCACATCACAGCCGTCGGCGCGTCCCGCCCCTTGCCCTGCATCAGCCGCTGCAACGCGGCCTTGCCTTCGGACACCAGATACGAGGCCGGAGTGGTTACTATCCGCGGCGGCGCCAGGCCGCGCTCGGCGAGTGCGGCGGCGACCGCGTTCACCCGCGCAGCGGAGCGGTCGTTGTTGACGGTGGTACCGGCGATGACGCCGAGGCGCCGATGGCCCTGGTCGAGCAGGTAGAGCGCGGCCTGGCGGGCGGCGGCGAAGTTGTCGAAGCCGATGCAGGGCGCGCTGCCGATCATCGGAAAGTTGGCGCCTTCGGGGCTGCAACTCCAGGTCAGCAGCACCGGAATGCGCCGCGCCTGCAGAAAGCCCAATGCCTGGGCGTTGTGGCTCGCGCCGATCAGCATCACCGCGTCGACGCCGTGCGCCGCCATGGCCTTGATCTGCGCTTCCTCCTTGTCGTTGTCGTAGTCGCAGCTGGCCAGCAGCAGGGTGTAGCCGCGCTCGCGCAGCACCTTGCGGAACCGGTCGATGCCGATGGCGAAGTTCAGGTTCTCCAGCGAGGGGATCACCGCGCCCACAGTCCGCGAGCGGCGCGAGGCCAGGGTGCGGGCCGCCGCATTCGGCGCGTAATTCAGTTCGGCCGCGATCTTGAGGATGCGTTCGCGGGTCAGGGCGCCGACCCGGCCGGTGTTGTTCAGGACCCGCGACACCGAGGCCGCCGACACGCCCGCGGCCCGGGCGATGTCCTGTGCCGTAGCCGGCCGCCAGCCAGGCGCCGCAACCGGCAGGGCGGGCGCGCTGGCCTTCACGGTGGGACTGGTCTTCAGTCCGCCCGGATGCCGGCGGACTTGATCAGTTGGCCCCACTTCTCGACTTCCGACTTCTGGAAGGCGGCGAAGGCCTCGGGCGTCATACCCGACGGCGTCACGCCCATTTGTTCCAGGCGCGCCAGGGTACCGGGCTCCTTGAGGATGGCAGCGATTTCGGTGTAGAGCCGGTTGACGATGGGCTTGGGCACGCCGGCCGGCACCCAGATCGCCTGCCAGGCCTGGATCTCATAGCCCGGCACGCCCGCTTCGGCCATGGTCGGCACATTGGGCAGGGCCGCCAGCCGCTTCGCCGAGGTCACCGCGATCGCGCGGACCGCGCCGCTCTGGATGTGCGAGAAGACCGTGGGGCCCTCGAACATCATCGGCACCTGGCCGGCGATGACGTCCTGTAGCGCCGGTGTCTTGGCATAGGGCACGTGGATCATCTTGATGCCAGCCATCTTCTGGAACAGTTCGCCCGAGAGATGCTGGGTAGTGCCGATTCCCGACGACGCAAAGGCCAGCGTGCCCGGACTGGCCTTGGCGGCCGAGATGATGTCCGCCACGCTCTTGTACGGGCTCTTGGCCGGCACCACCAGCACGTTCGCGTTCATGCCGATGATGGTGATCGGCTCGAACGATTTCACCGGGTCGTATTGCGTGGTGGGGTGCACGGCCGGGGTGATGGCATGCGATGCGATGCTGGCGCCCAGGATCGTGTAGCCGTCCGGCGGCGCCTTGGCGACGTAGGCCGAGCCCACCATGCCGGTGGCGCCGGCCTTGTTATCCACGACCACCGGGACCTTCAGCCGCTCGGACAGCCGCTGGGCGATGATGCGCCCCAGGGTGTCGGTGTTGCTGCCGGGGGGAAAGGCCGCCACATAGGTAATAGGCCGCGACGGCCACGGGTCCTGCGCCTGCGCGTTGCCGCTAGCGAGGCCGACGGCGATCAATGCGCTGGCGGCGAGCCGGGTGTGCATCTTCATCTGGTTTCCTGAATTGCTGTTGTTGGTGATTTCAAAGGCCGGGCATCTGGAATCCGAGCGTCTCGAGCGAGGTGAGCAGCGCCTTTTCCTGTTCGGCGGTCAACGCCATGAGCGGCGGGCGCACGGTCTTCCATGAATCCTTCTTGCCGTACTTGGCGACCGCCGCCTTCATGGCGGGGATCATCGAGTACTTCTGGAAGGCGGCGCGGGTCGCGTCCAGCGCGGCCTGCTGCG
>JAANCK011015426.1_pt1 | contig 21688 bp, 22 predicted proteins | sample 7277841 | NCBI WGS metagenome assembly JAANCK01 (sample SAMN14222788, study PRJNA588281) | permafrost metagenome | isolation source: Arctic cryosol methane SIP | place: Canada:Nunavut | collected 2015-07 | reverse complement strand
TGAGTGTTGCCGATCCCGGCGACGATGGGAGCGTGCCGGTGTTCGACACGTACAGCTTCGCAGTCGCCTGGTGACCGACTGCCAGGTCGCCGTAGACGAGCACGTTGCCGGGAACGACGACCGCCGGGGTGCCTGGGTTGAAGTAGTAGAATGCTGTGCCGACCGCCGTGACGGCTGTGATGCTGAGTGATGTGGTCGGGCTCGCTGCGGTGGCCGAGGCCAACGACGCCGAGGCGCCCGGCGCAAGGTTGAGGGGGCAACGAAGCTCCGGATCGATGACGTTCAACTTGCCACTCCTGTGCGAGTAACTGCCGAGCACGCAGCGCCCGTCGGTCGAGGTCATGGTGATGCCACGCGACCAGTGGATCACGACGGTGTCAGTTCGGGCGATGGTGTCGGTGTTCGAGGCGGTCACCGCGATCGGGCCGGGGCCCGACGCCGGGCCGGTGAAGCCGGCGGTGACTCCGTTGGTGGCCTGCGCTCCCGTAGCGAACGACACCGCCAGCAGTGCGCCGACGGCGATGGCGGCGATCTTGTGGACGTGGGATCCTCTGGCTGACCTCGGCGCGTGCATGTCGAGGACTTAAGTCCTGCTTGACCATGAAGTCAAGTATTACTTAATCAACTGGTTGAGTGGGGCTTGACTGCCATGGTAGAGATAGGCCCAAGGGATGGGACGACATGGACAAGATCGAGCAAGGACGGGAATTGGCCAGGCTGCGCGTGGCGGCGGGGTTGCTGTTGCGACACGTCGGCGCCGAGTTCGACATCGACAAGTCGGCCGTGCAGTCGTGGGAGGCCGGGAAGACCTCGCCTGACTCGCGAAAGCTGGTCAAGCTCGACGAGTTGTACGGCGGTCGTGGAGAGGTGCTCGCCCTCTTCGGTTTCCAGTCCGACGACCTGGTCGCTCGGGTTACGAAGCTAGAGGCCGAAGTTCGACGACTGGCGCGAGCGCTGGGGATGGCGCAGCAGCTCGAAGTGGACGCTGACGGTGACGGTGACGACGTAGCCCGGGCACACCGACGCGGCGAACCTGGCGCTCGTTGATAAGGCGCTCGACCTCGTCGAGCATCTCCTCAGTCGTCGCAGTGTTCCAGTCCATGGTGTGATCCCTCCAGGGCTCGCTTCATCTGACCAGGGTCTGGGGCCGACAGGCGCAATTGTGGCACACGTCGCCACCACCTGCGCACGCCCGATCCAATTCTCGTTCAACAAACCGGCGGAGTCGTCACTCTCCGTGCATTGCGACCGCCCGGTGCGTCGACAAGGCGGGCAACAACCACAGCCGTCAGCCGGTACTGACCAGGGACTGTCACGGGTGCGATCCATTCGCCCCGGCGCGGCCACCAGTGGTACGCCAGTGGTGCAGCCTGGCGACATGAGCCTCGAGGTCGTGGTGATTCCGGAATCGGATGTCGACTGCGCCAAGAACTTCTACGCAACGACGCTCGGATTCCAACTGCACGCCGACTTCACCCCGGCCGATGGCCTGCGAATCGAGCAGGTGACCCCCGCCTGGTTCACGGTGCTCGATCAACTTCGGTACTCACGTCACCTCCGCCGTGCCGGGCTCGGCCCTGGGCATGATCCTGGTCGTTCGCGACATCGATGCCGCCCGTGCCGACCTCGTGTGTCGGGGCGTGCAGGTGAGCGAGGTCTTCCATGATGTCGGCGGAATCTTCCACCACGCCGACGAAGACGGGCGAGTGCCGGGGCCGGCGCCCGACCACCAGTCGTACGCATCGTTCGCATCGTTCAGCGATCCAGACGGGAACGGCTGGGTGTTGCAGGAGATCACGACGAGGTTCGAAGGCCGCTGAGGCCGGCTCGACGGTCAGACGCGGTCGTTCGCTCCGCCTGGTCGTTCGAGGGCATCGCGGTCCCATCGTGCGGTGGTGGCCGCCGCGCCGTAGGTGGACTCCAGGAACGCGAGCAGCAGCGCGTCGGGGTCGTCGGCCGTTCGTACGACCTCGTAGGGCAGCACGAACTCGGCGAGATCGTGGTCCCAGCGCGCACCCACAGGCGCGACGATGGTGTCGCGGTAGCCGGAGGGCTCCGGGTAGGCGTAGGCATAGAACACGCCTTCCTCGCCCGGCGGCCCCGGCCAGTAGCCGCAGCTGCTGACTTCATGGGAGTACGCCTCCCACATCACGTGCGGCCCGCAGTTCGGCGCGCCGCCCGGATGCAGCGGTGCCGGCCGCCCCGAGAACCTCGTGTAGGCGAGATCGAGCGCTCCCCAGAACAGATGCACCGGACTGGCCTTGCCGAGGAAGCGGGCCCTGAAGACGTCGAAAACGCGTTGCATCTCGACCAGCGCGAGCCAGAACCGCTGCACTGCATCCGGGTCGTAGCGGGCGTGGACACGGTCATCGGCGAACGGGATCGCACCCGGGATCTCGACCGGAACCGGCCAGATCGTCGTCGTGAGCCCGAAGTCGTCGAGCATCGACATCACCGCGTCGTGGAAGTCAGCGACCGAGCGGTCTTCGAGGGGCAGCGATCGGATGGAGCCGTCGACTGTGACGATGTCGAGACGGTGCGCCACGAAGTCGAAGTCGATCTGGAACGCCTGCCCCGTGGGATGCGCCATCAGCGACGTCGTCAGCCCCCGGGCGGTCACGTAGAAGGTCGAGCTCCACCAGTGGTTCACGAGTGGTGCGACGGCGAGGCGAACCTTGCCGACGACCTGTGTGTACAAGTGGAGGGTGTCGCGTGTGTCCTGCCAGCCGGCGATCGGGATCGATGGCCAACGCCGCAACTCAGGTGACGCCATCGGTCCGCTCGATGCTCATCACCTCACCCTACTTCTGCTCTGTGGGGCCTCCGGCTGGCTCGAGGGCGCGCTGTGGGGAGATCGGCGACCACGTGAACCAAGCAGTTGCTTGCTACTTTCGTTGGCTCGATTAGGATGTCCACGGTGCGTTTCGCAGCGCTCAAAGGAGGAAGCGTGTCTGCTCCGCCCGACACGACTACACGGCGCCCGAGGACGACCAGACCTCGCCGCGATGAACTGCTGACCATCGCCGCCCGGGTGTTCGCTTCCAAAGGCATCGCGTCTGCCACCGTTCGCGACATCGCAACGGAGGCCGGCATCCTCTCGGGGAGCCTCTATCACCACTTCACGTCCAAAGAGGAGATGGTCAGAGAGGTACTCACCAAAGCGGGGTCGGGTGAGGCAGCGGCGTACCGCCAGATCTTCTACTCATCACCGAACGCCGACGAGGCGCTACGACGGTCAACGCGCTTCGCCGTCAACTGGGTGGCGGAAGATCCTGACGTGGCCCGCATCTTTCGCAACGACGCGCAGTACATCAGCGAGACACCGGCACTCGCAGAGAGCGAGGAACGGCGACAGTCGAACCGCGTGGTGTGGATGGAGATCATCGAAGCCGGTATTGCTCAAGGGCACTTCCGGCCGGATCTCGATGTCGACCTCGCGGTACGCGCCATGTGGGACACCATCCTCGGATCAATCCGCTGGTTTCCTCCGCGCGACAATGCCGACCCCGATGTGGTTGGTGATCAACTCGCAGACCTCTTCCTCGGGGGTGTCCGCTCGCCAAAGAACAGCCGCCAGCGGCTCAAATAGCCTCGACGGCTCCGTCGAGCAGGACGAGAGAGGAACGCATGCACATCCATGTTGACGCCGCGGGCGTCGGTCGGCCACTGGTCTTCATCCACGGCCTCGGCGCGTCGACGGCGACATGGCTGGCGTGTCGCGATCTTCTCCGGGACCGGTACCGGGTGTTTGCTCTCGACCTGCCCGGCCACGGTCGATCCACCGTCTCACCGGATCCATCCGAGTACACGCGGGATCGTGTTCTCGAGCACGTCGATCGGGTGCTGGCCGATCTTGATGGTCGACCCGTTCTCGTTGGCCACTCGCTCGGTGGCTATCTCTCGCTCGCTTACGCGGCAACCAGGCCGGGCGCTCTGCGAGGAATCGTCGTGTTGAACACCGGTCCCGGATTCCGAGACCCAGATCGGCGCGAAGAATGGAATGCACGCTCACGCCGAAACGCCCATCGATTCGCCGTACCCGAGCCCGTCGCCGACCTCAATCTGCAGGACGATTCGATCGTGATGGATCGATTGACGACGATCGAAGCGCCGATCCTCTTCATCGCCGGCGCGTTGGATCGCCCGGAGTACGCGTCGGGCGGCGCGTACATCGAGCGCAAGGCACCCTCGGCACGTCTGATCGTGGTCCCTGAGGCTGGACATGCTTTGCAAGAATCACATGCAGAGATCGTGGCAGCCCACATCGATGAGTTCGTCTCGCGACTGCCGCTGTCTTGAATCAAAACCAAGCAAGTGCTTGTTGCTTTTGCCAGGGAGGCCTGTCAGGATGGACCAGTGGGGGCGATGTCCGGCCCACTCCAGGAGGGGGATCAGCATGACCGCAACGACGGGGCGCAAGCCGTCCATCAACCATCTCGTGTTGCAGGTTCGCGACATCGAGGCTTCGCACCGCTTTTACACCGAGGTTCTCGGTTTCACGCAGTGCGGCACGTTGAACACGCCGCTGGCACCCGACGCAGTCATGCGTTTCTACCGAGGGACCGACGAGCACCATCACGACATCGCGCTCGTCCAGATCCCCGACCCGGGGTCCGCGCCGCCTGCTCCGACGTGGGAGATGTTCACCAACATCCCCGGGCTGGCACACCTGGCTCTTGACTTCGGTGGCCGTGAGGAGTGGCTGGCACAGTTGCAGCACATGCAGGAGATCGGGCAGCAGGTGGCACTCCGCGGCAACCACGGCATGACCCACAGTGCCTACATCGTCGACCCTGACGGCCACGGCATCGAGCTCGTCTACGACCTCCCGAGCTCGGTCTGGGAAGGCGACATCAATGCCGCGTTGAGCCACTTCGAACCACTACCCTCCGAGGGGCCAGAAGCACTCGTAGACGACACCGACTACGTCCGCTTCGGCGTGAACAGCTGAGGGGGCGAGCCATGCCTGCACGCAACGGCCAGGAATACCTGAACGGCCTCAAGGCCACCCACCGAGAGATCTGGCTCGGCGGTGAGAAGATCAACAACACCGCTGAACATCCGATGTTGAAGGGCGGGGCAGAGGCCATCGCCGCCTTCTACGACCTGCAGCATCAGTACCCGCAAGAGCTGCTGATCCCCGATACCGAAACCGGTGAGGAGATCGGCATCAGTCACATGCAGCCTCGCTCGATCGACGACCTCAACCGCCGCGGCGCCGGCCTGCGACGGATCTCCGAACTGAGCATGGGCGTCATGGGCCGGACGCCCGACTACATGAACGTGACGTTCGCCGGGTTCGCCGACGACCGGCATCTTTGGGCCGGACCCGACGGGAGCAACGAAGAGGGCTACGAACACCTCGTCGCGTTTCAGAAGCGCCTCCGCCGCGACGACCTGTCGTTGACCCACACGATCGTGCACCCAACGGTCGACAAGCAGAAGGACAACATCTTTGCGGGCAACCCGGTGCCGTTGCACAAGGTCGGTGAAACCGACGACGCGATCATCGTTCGGGGTGCGCGCTTGCTCGCCACCCTCGCCCCATTCGCCGACGAGCAGGCCGTCTACCCCGGTCACCCGTTGCCTCCAGACGCGCCGACCGACTACGCCCTGTCGTTCACCGTGGCGATGGATGCGCCCGGCCTCGTGTTCCTGTGCCGCGACAGCGGCATCCGCCCTGAGGCGCACCCGCTCGATGCCCCGTTCTCCAGCCGCTTCGACGAACAAGACGCACTGTGCCTCTTCGACGACGTTCATGTCCCCAAGCAGAACGTGTTCATCGACGGCAACATGGAGGTCTACAACTCGGTGATGCTGCCCAGCTCGTGGTGGCCCAACATCATGCAGCAGACCACGATCAGGGCACTGACCAAGCTCGAGTTCGCCTACGGGCTGGCGGTCAAGATGGCCGAGGCGGTCAACGACGTCTCTGAACGCACCCTCGAGTCGCTGGGCGAGATGTTGGGCTACATCGAGCTCACCCGCAGCTCGCTGATCGCGGCGGTTGCCGAGGCCAAGACGTGGGAGGACGGCGGTGTCTACCCAGACGCGCGAGCGATGCACCCGATCCGGTCGATCATGCCCGACTGGATGGTCCGTGTGAACGAGATCCTCAAGGTGCTCGGTAGCCACAACCTGCTCGCCGCGGCGAGCGCCGGACAGCTGGCCGACCCGCGGATCAACGCATTGATGAACGAGCTGCAGCCCGGAGCCAACGGCATGAGCGCCGACGAGCGCTCCGGCATCTATCGGCTCGCGTGGGACTTCGTCGGGTCGATGCTCGGCTCGCGCAACGAGCTGTACGAACGCAACTATCTCGCATCGTCCAAGACCAACCGAATCGGGTCACAGATGATGTATTCACCGGCGAACAAAGCGCGAGGCGACGAGCTCGTCAAGAAGCTGCTCGCCGACGCCCGTACGCGCGCCTGACGGCGTAGGCCGCGGTGCGAGCAGCCGTCAACTGTTCGGGGCGATCAGCGACACCGTCGGGAAGTAGGAGCGGTATCGGCTTGCGTCGCGAGTGAGCAGCGAAAGTCGGTCGACGGCGGCGTGTGCGCCGATGAAGAAGTCGCCGCAGCAAGTCGCTTGGGCCCGAGGTCATCGTGACAGGATGAGGTCAGTCGTAGTTGCGAACTTCGAAGGTGATTGCGCCGTACTGACTGGTCCACGGGCCGTGTGGCATTCCGGGAGGCCGGCATGCGTACATCCCGGCGGTGAAGGTCTTGTTGAGGGACAAGTCGTGAATCGCGCCCGACACGATCCAGATCTCCTCCCAGTGCGGATGCTTCTGGACACCTGCCGGGGTGGTGTCGGTTCCTGGCAGGAACTTCAGCAGCCGGCTGTAGGACCCTTTGTCTGGGTCCTGCGCCAATGTCTTGCTGAACAAGCCTTCGATTCCCGCCTCGGGTTGCCACGGGACCATCTCGGGGTCGAAGAACTCCAGCGCTGGCTTTCCCATCAGATCTCCTCCAAGACATTCTTCACGGTGTATGACGTTGCTAATTTCCGCCCCAACGTGGGATCGGTCAATGCCACCTCGAAGGTGGGGTGATATTGGAACTCGGTCGCCGCGGCGATTGTTCCTGAGAGAATGACGGTTCCCGTCATCGGTCCGCCAAACCGTTCTTCGACGAGGGCCATCAGCTCCGCCGGCGGCCGCAGCGCGGCGACGGGACCGGATTGGTACGCCGGTTTCGCACCCGCAGGCGTTCGCGCTTCGAACATCAGGTCATCCCAATGGTCCTCGACATCGGCGAGTCGCCACACCTTGCTCGAGATGACCTTGACGCAACTCTGCTTCGAGGCGGGAATGTCGACGGCTTCGAGCGCCCGGTCCGTGTGATCCGACGCGACAGCGACGTAGATCTCGTCGTCGTCGATCAACAATGCGAACTCGACCTCGCCGCAGGATTCGGCGCTGGTCGTCTCGACTGCCGTGTCGGTCGTCAAGCGATCAGCCCCCAACACGAAGTACGAAGGAACTTCGCTCGGCGGCGCGATGCCTTCGTGCTCGAGCTTGGCGATGTATGACGCTACGGCCGCCGCATCTCGCCCGGTGTACCCGGCAAGTATGAGGCGCTTGGCGCTGAAACGTACGGGCGCGCCGTCAACGGGCTCGATGATCAGATCGTTGTCGGGATCTCCGAGAAGCCGACGATCAGCCAGCGCTGGGAACCGCGAACGGGCGACACCGACAGCCGCGAAGTCGACATCGCGGACCAACACATCCGGGTCGCTGCCGAGTTCACCGATGGTAACGCCCCAGGCGTCGACGATGGCCGAGCGACCGCAAAGCACCGCGCCTGAATCCGTCGGCCCGACACCATTGCAGGCGATCATCACCGCCTGGTTCTCGATCGCCCGCGCCTTCAGCAACGTGGTCCACGCGTCGACTCGAGGATGCGGCCACGCTGACGCCACCACGAATCCAATCGCCCCCATTTCCGTCATCCGCCGGAACAGCTCAGGAAATCGCAGGTCGTAGCAGACGGCCATGCCAAGCCGACCGAGCGGGGTGTCGACGACGACCACGTCGGATCCCGGCGCCAACAGCTCCTGCTCGCGACTTCCGTAGCCGAAGAGGTGCATCTTGCGGTATCGCCCGATGACGTGTCCATCGGGACCGAACATGACGGAAGTATTGAAAAGGCGATCACCGTCGGCCTCGATCAGCGATCCGACGTGCAGACACGTCTCGGCGCTCCGGGCGATGTCGCTGAAACGCTCCATCATCGAAGGAGTCTGCGACGCCGCAGCGGCATAGCTGTCGAACGAGAAGTACCCCGGGTACCAAACCTCCGGAAGCACGATCAGGTCGGCGGATCGCACCGAGTCGATCCGCTCTGCGGCGAGTTCGATTGCGTCGTCGGAACCCACTGGCACTTGGGCAGAGAGCTGGATCAATGCAACGGTGCTCATCGCCCGCCTCCTTGGTTCTTCGCCGCGTCGATGTACTCCAGGACGCGCTCTGGAGTGAGTGGCAGTCGCGTGATCACGACATGGCCGAGGGGCGAGATCGCATCCTCGACCGCCGCGGCGATCACGGCACCGGGCGGGATTGCGCCACCCTCACCCATGCCCTTGATTCCGCCGATTGTGTGGGGGGACGGGGTCTGCAGATGCGCTACCCGAAAATCTGGCACGTCGGTCATCGTCGGCATCAGGTAGTCCGCGAAGGTCGTCGAGAGGGGCTGGCCATCCTCGTCGTACAGGAACTCTTCGAAGAGCGCAGTTCCGATCCCCTGCGCGATTCCACCGAAGATCTGCCCTTCGACGATCATCGGATTGATCATCGGCCCACAGTCCTCGACCACGGCGTAGTTGAGCACGCGTGACTTGCCAGTCTGCAGATCGACCTCAACCGTCGCAAGATGCGCGGCGTTGGTGTACGCACCGGTGCCAGGTGCCGCGTCGTAGGTGCGCGTCGCCTCGAGCATGGGCTCGACCCCGTCGGGCAGACGCTCTGGTCGTTGATACACGATGCGGCACACCTCCTTGATCTCGATCGATCTGCTCGGCGTGCCGCGCACCCACAGCTTCCCGGCGTCGAGCACCACGTCCTCCGGTGACGCTTCCAGGCAATGGGCCGCCACCTCGCGCAACACGTCGGCGACGACATCGGCGGCCTTGGTGGCGGCCCCGCCGGCCAGGACCGCAGACCGGCTGGCAAAGGTGCCGGATCCGTAGGCGACGCTGTCGGTGTCGCCGTACTGCACGTGGACATCCTCGATCGCCAGCCCGAGCCGATCAGCCGTGATCTGGGCGAGGGTCGTCTCCAGACCTTGGCCGTGATCGTGGATCGATGCGGCCACCACGGCCTGGCCCGACGCGTCCATGCGCACCCGAACGGTCTCGTATCCGAACACGATCGGTACGCCGCGCAGCTTGAACTCCTGCGTACTGTGCGCGGTCTGCTCGGTGAATGCGACCAGGCCGATGCCGACCAATCGCCCCTCCGCACGCGCTTGCGCCTGGTCGGCAAGGAGACCGTCGTAGTCGGCGAGCTCCAGGACCTTGTCCATCGACTCGATCAGTGAACCGCTGTCGTAGACGAGGCCGGACGGTGAGTGCCACGGATAGTCGCTGCGTTGCAGCAGATTCCGCCGGCGTACTTCGACACGGTCAAGCCCTCGGTGGCGGGCGATCTGGTCGATGAGTCGTTCGATCGAAAAGCACGCAGCTGGCCGGGCCACGCCGCGGTAGGCGCCATAGGGCGTCTTGTTGGTGCAATACGGCGTGCCGGTGGCGGCGTAGTGGTGGATCCGATAGGGGCCGGGAAGAATGCCCATCGCCATCCCGTTGTCCATGGTCGCCGTCCACGGGAACACTGAGTACGCCCCCATGTCGACGGCGATGTCTGCCTCGAGCGCCTGCACGACGCCGTCACTGTCGAAGTGCGCGGTGACCGTGTGATAGTGCTCGCGTGAATGGTGCGACGCGATGAAGTGTTCGCGACGATCCTCGACCCACTTGATCGGCCGACCCAGGGCGCGGGCCGCGAGGCAGCATGCAACGTCTTCGACGTACAGCTGAGCCTTGACCCCGAAGCCACCGCCGACATCCGGTGACACCACTTGGATGCTGCTCTCCGGCACCCCGAGAGCGAGCGACAGCCCCGCCCGGATCAGGTGGGGGATCTGGGTTGTGGTGAACAGCCGGAACACACCGCTGCCCCTGTCGTACTCGGCCACGCAGGCACGAGTCTCGATCGGTATCCCGGTGTGGCGCCCGTTGGTCAGCTGCAGCGTGAGGTGGTGCTCGGCATTCGCAACGGCTTCATCGAACCCTGGGGTCCGCAGAACCCGCCGCGCGTATGCGTTGCCGACCCAACCGGGATGCAGCGGTTCGGCGTGGTCGGCCAAGGCTTGCGCGCGCGACAGGATCGGTGTCAGCGCCTCGATGTCGACGATCACTGCATCGCACGCGTCCTCGGCAACGTATTCGTCGTCGGCGACGACCATCGCTACGGCTTCTCCCACGAAGCGCACTCGATCTACGGCGAGGATCGGCTGCCCGGACGGTTGGAAACCTTCGTAGCTGGAGACGCAGCGGATCTCGTGGTCAGCGAAGTCGCTGCCGACGAACACCGCCCGCACCCCGTCGATCGACAATCCGGCGCTGACGTCGACCCCTGTGAGGTTGCCGTGGGCAAGGTCTGCCCTGACGAACTTGGCAGACAACATCCGGTCGAGGGCGATGTCGGCAACGAATCGCCCGCAACCCGTGAGCAGTCGCCAGTCTTCGACGCGGAGAACTCGAGCGCCGACCAACCGCGGGCTGCGGATCTCATCCATCATCGCGAAAGACCGGTTCGTAGTACGGCCTGTACTGCATCGACGATCTGGTGATAGCCCGTGCATCGGCAGAGGTTGCCGGCCAGTCGCTCGCGGATCTCGTCGCGTGAACAATCTCGATTCTCACGGGCCAACTCGAGCGTGGTCATCAACAGGCCGGGCGTACAGAACCCGCATTGCAGCCCGTGATTGGATCGGAAGGCCTCCTGAATCGGATGGAGGTCGGCGCCGACGGCGAGTGATTCAACCGTTTCGATCACATGTCCGTCGGCCTGGACGGCGAGGGTTAGGCACGACCGAACCGACGCGCCGTCGAGCAGCACCGTGCACGAGCCGCAGTACCCGTGCTCGCAGCCGACATGGGTCCCCGTGAGCCTTTGGTCGTCACGAATGAAGTCCGACAGCAACAAGCGATCAGACACGGTGGCGTGCACATCGGATCCGTTTATCACCACGGTGATCTCACGCATGGCGGAGATCCCCGACGCGAGACGACAGTGCTTGTGATATTGCGCTACGAGCTTCGCTGAAGACGAGCCGGCGCCGGTAGTCCGCCGAGGCGTGCGCGTCGCCGATCGGATCGACTTCGTCCTGCGCCGCGGCCGCTGCCGACGCAGCCGTCTCTGCTGTGGCGGCTCCGCCCAGCAGGACAGCTTCGGCGCCGGCGCAGCGAACTGGCCTGCTGCCAACGCCGGCCAGGACCACACGCGCCTCCGTCACGACTGAATCGCTCACCTGACAAGCAACGGCCACGGCGACGACGGCGAAATCACCCGTGCGCCGCTGGAACTCGGCGAAACCCCAATGTTGGGCGAATCGAGCGGCGAAGGAGAGGCCGGTGATGATTTCGCCCGGCATCCTCGCTGTCTCGAAGACCGAGACGAAGAACTCGTCGCTCGAAATCGTGCGGACGGCCGTCGAAGATCGCAGAGTCACGTACCCGTCGAGCGCGACCAGTACAGCGGGCCATTCCGCTGCCGGATCGGCATGGGCGATGCTCCCACCGACCGTTCCCCGATTGCGGATCGCCCGGAACCCGATCAGACCTGCAGCGCGGTGGGCCAATGGCAGATGAGACGCGATCAGCGGATCGGTTTCGGCCGCACGATGGGTGACCTTGGCTCCAACGTCGACCATGCCATCGCGCACCTCGATGCAGCTGAGGTCTGGAACCGCCCCCAGATCGATGACGTCGGACGGACGCGCCAGGCGCATGTTGAGCATCGGCATCAGACTCTGTCCACCCGACATGACCAGCCCGTCATCGCCGGCCAGCGCCAACGTCTCGGTCGCAGCCTCGATCGAGGTCGGGGCATGGTACCGGAAGGGCCACGGCTTCATTGGCGCCGACTGTACATCGACCGCATCGGAAATCGAATATTTGCAATAGTTCCCGACGAGTTTTAGTGTCATCCGGATGGCACAGAGCGCAACCTTCGCCTCCGCTGCGCCTTCGATGATCCAGCCGACAGTGCAGGAGCGGGTATTGCGCTTCATCCGTCAGCTGCTGGTTACCGGCGAGTTGGCGCCAGGCACCAAGGTCCGCGTCGAAGACATCGCCGATCACTGCAGGGTCAGTCCTGTGCCCGTTCGCGAAGCACTGAAGCAACTGCAGAACGAAGGAGTAGTGGTCAACGAACCTCGGCGTGGATACTGGGTGGCCAAGCTCGGCTACGACGATTTTCTGGAGCTTCAGCACATCGCCACCTTGTTGGAGACCGAGGCGATCAGACTCGCGGTTCCTCACCTCACCGATGACGACACCGAACGGATGACCCGGTTCCGGCTGGAGATGGAAGAGGCCCTCGACGCGGGCGATTTGTGGCGCGCCAACATCGCTCATCGGGAGATGCACTTCGTACCGTTCCGTGGCCCAGGCACGACGCGTTTGATTCAACAGATCGCCCGTCTGTGGGAACACACCGACCACTATCGAGTGCTTCTCCTCCACAAACCTGGCGAGGTGCAACGGGTGTCGCTTGCTCAACACGTCGACTTGATCGAAGCGTGCGGCACCCGCGACGCGCAATCCGTCGTCGCCCTCAACAATGATCACCGCGACTTCGCGACGAGCACCATCGTTCCTGGGCTACTCGACGACGTTGCCCGGGTCGCGCCCGCCGCGATGTCAAGCATCCGTACTTGATCAAACCCTTCGGGAAAGGAAGTTCCTATGCGCTTCGGAGCGTGGATCCCCTCGTACGCCTACCCCGGTCTCGACTACGCGCGAGCCAGACAGGGCACCGACACCTTCGCCAAAACAGCGAACGAGCACGACATCGACCTGTGGGTGATCGACCACCTGCTGCACGCCCCCGGCCTGTACGGCATGCCGTGGCTCGAACCGATGACGGTGCTCACCCACGCCGCCGCAGTGGCACCCGACGTCAAGATGGTCGGCACGGGCATCCTTGTGCTACCTCTGAGGAATCCGGTCCTCTTGGCCAAAGAGGTCGCAACGATGGACTTCCTCACTGGCGGCCGGTACCAGTTCGGCATCGGCCCCGGGTGGTACGGACCCGAGTTCGAAGCGACAGGATCACACATCAGCCAGCGCGGTCAACGAACCGATGAGTTGCTCGAAGCGATCCGCCTGCTGTTGACGACGCCGAATGCCAGCTTCGCCGGAAAGTACTACTCGTTCTCCGACGTGACCATCGAGCCCCGGCCGCCGAACATGCCCAACGTCTGGGTCGCTGGCGGATCGCGGATCCCCGACGGTGCGTTCGACAACGACGTGCCGGTGCTCGCCAAGAGCGTGCTCGAGCGCATAGTGGGTGCCGATTGGTGGCTGTCGCGTTGCTCTGGCAAGCAGGAGTGGGTGAAGAAGGACTGGAAGAAGGTTCAGGACCGAGCCGCCGAGCGTGGCGTCCCCTCACCCCGGTTCGGGCACACCAACTTCACCCATCTCGTCGACACCAACGATCCCGCCAAGGCGCGCCAAGAGCAGCACATCTACTTCGAACAGGTGATGGGCACCCACCGCAGCCACGCCCATCTGGAGGAGAGCTACATCTTCGGCACGGTCGACGAGATCGTCGCCCGGCTTCGCGATCTCCAAGAGTCCGGCTGCGAATACGTGGTGCTCGGCCCGACCAGCGATGATCCCGCCCAGCTGGACTTGCTTCACGATCTGATCATTCCGCAGGTCAACGGCTGACCATCCGCGAGAGTTCGAAGGGCCGCAACTCGCCGGTCGCGAAGGTGTGATGATCGGAAGCCCGCCGATGACAATGATGCCAGCTGCCAAGTCGATGTGAAGCGGGTACTCGTTGGGGCGGAGAATACACAGGAACCTGTAAGGCGAATCGCAGCGAACCTGAAGGTGACCTCCCGACGATGAGTTGCATGACAACTCGGTTGAACGCCCGTTCCTCGATCGCCGTGCTCGGCATCTCCCTCGCTCTGCTGGCGACCGCGTGCGGAAGCGGCAATTCTGCCAAGGCGCAAGTCGCCTCTCTCGGTTCGACGGCGGGTTCTTCGCCGCCGTCGACGGCCGCGGCCAACACTCAGGATGCGTTGCTCAAGTACGCGGCATGCATGCGTGAGAACGGCGTCAACATGGCCGACCCGACCTTCGACGCCGACAGCAATCCGACCGGTGGCGGATTCGGTGCGGGATCGGGCATCGACCCGCGTTCCGATGCCTTCCAGAAAGCCCAGACCGCATGTGGTGACCTGTTGCAAGGAGTTGCCCTCGGCGGTGGCAATAGGCCCGACTTCAGCTCGGTTCAGACGAGTCTCAGCGACTACACGGCGTGCTTGCGCGATCAGGGATTGCAGGTCGACGACATAACCTTCGGTGCTCCTGGTGGTAACGGGAACGGCGGGCCACCGGCCGGTTCTGTCCCGGCCGGTGGTGGCGGTTTCGGTGGCCCTCCCCCGGGTGGAAGCATTCCTGCCGGCGGTCCGGGTGGTGCTGGTTTCAATCCGACCGATCGGATCATCGAGCAACTCGGTCTTGACAAGAGCGATCCAGCGGTCAAAACCGCGCTCGACGCCTGTGCGTCGGTACTGACGAATGCCTTCCAGCCTGCCGGAGGCACCGCCGCCACTACAACGACGACGCCGTGAGAGCAGCATCGGTGACAGTACTTGGGTTCGTCGTCCTGGCCGGGGGTGCCAGCGGGGGCTACGTCCTCGGTGGTCGACACGCCGATACGTCATCCGTGGCTCGTGAGTCCGTAAAGCTGAGCACCACCAAAGTGCAACAGCTCGACCTGGTGACCTACGACGAGACCAACGCGACGCTCGGGTTCACCACGTCGGCCACAGTGTCGTCGCCGGTGGCCGGCACGGTGACCAGCATCGTCTCGGGTGGCGACGCCATCGACGCTGGAACGGTTGTGGCCACCGTCGACGGCGCTCCCGTGGTGGCGATGATCGGCGACATCCCCGAGTATCGCGCCTTGTCGACGTCATCCAGCGATGGTGCCGACATTCGCCAACTCGAATCGAACTTGGTACAACTCGGGTTCGACACCGATCACAAAATCGTCATTGATGAGACTTTCGACTCGGCGACCAAGGCCGCCGTGACAGCATGGGAGGACAGCCTCGGCCTCGATGGCGACGGCAAGATCTCGGCCGGCGAAGTGGTGTTCGTTCCCGGTCGTCTGCTGGTCGACACCGTGTCGGCAACGGTTGGCGGGTCTGTCCAGTCGGGTACGGCCCTGGTCGTCGGACGTCAGGCCGAGCGGAAGTATCTTGTCTCGGCTGCCGCGGGGCCGACCATTGATCGGCTCGCTACCGGCGGCGAGGTCACGACGGGCACGATTGTCTATTGGAGCAACGCGCTTCCGGTGATCGCCATCGAGGGCGATGCGGCCGCGACGCCCGTTCTGTCGCGCTCGCTTTCCGGGCAGAAGCAACGAGAAACGAAATGTTGTCCTCATCGTCAACGATCAGCACACGCGGCGGATGATCCCTCGTCATGTCGGCCAAGCACACGGTTTGCCGGCGCTCGTGACCCGCGCCACGGGCACCCTTGAAACTCATAGTTCCGAGCATGCAAGAGTGACCTGTGGATTGGATGAGACTTACCTTGGAGTCTTCTGTGAATCCGGGCTTGCGTGAAAGCCTTTCAGCAGTTGGCACCGTGCGCGGCCGCCTGCAGGTACCGGATCGACGGGGTCACTCGACGTGAGCAATCCGGTGGGAGATCTCCTGGGCACTTCGACGGACGAGGTCCGTCATTCGCAGGATGTCGGCCTTCGTTGAACGGAACTGGACCGCGGCGACGCTGAGTCCGGCTACGACCTCTCCCCCCTGAAAGATCGGCGCGGCGATTCCGACGACGCCCTCGTCGAGCTCGCCGTACGACGTCGCGACACCCATCGCACGGATCTTGTTCAGTTCGAGTCGTAACCGAGCGGGATCGGTGACGGTCTTTGACGTGAAACGTTGTAGCGGCCCCGCTTCGAGAATTCGGTCGACCTCGGCTTCGTCGGCGAATGCGATCAGCACCTTGGCCGACGCTCCGGCGTGAATCGGAAGAACCTGACCTCGTTCGTACGACAGTCTGATGGTGGCCCTGGCCGGCTCCTCGCGCTCGAGGGTCACCACACGGTCATAGTGGCGGCGGGTCAACAACACGGTTTCGTTCGTGGCCATGGCCAACTCGCGCATGAAGGGCAGTGCAACCTCGGAAAGACCAAGACCCCTTTGGGCAAGTCGGGCGAGCGCCAGAATTGTCGGGCCCAAACGAAAGCCGTTGGGATCGTCCTCCAGAAGTCCGTACGTCTTGAGACTCTGGAGGTACCTGTAGGTCGCGCTTCGCGAGGTACCGAGATCGTTGGCGACCTCTGCTGCAGTGACGACGCGGCGGCTGTCGCTGAACAACAGCAACAGGTCGATCGCACGATCTGCGGTGCTATTGCGACTCGATGCGGGGCGCCGGGCGGCGCCTTGTGCCGGGGCTTGACCGTCAATGCCAGCGAACCTAGCATCTCGCGTACCGATATACGCGACAGATGTCCTGAATATAGGGACTGGTGGAACAAATGGGAATTGTCGAACTTGGACATACAGGCCTGTGGGTGACCGATCTCGATGCAATGCGCGCCTTCTACGAGCAGGTGGTCGGTCTGACTGTGACCGACAGCGACAACGAGTTCGGCATCGTCTTTCTCAGTTCGCGGCCGAACGACGAGCACCACGAGATGGTGCTCCAGCGCGGCCGGCGCGCCCCGGCCGACGTTCAGTTGGTGCATCAGATCTCGTGGCGCGTCGATTCGTACGAGACGCTTCAGGCGTGCCATCGGCGACTCGTCGACCATGACGTCCGCATCCAACAGGTCGTCACCCACGGCAACGCGTTCGGCATCTACTTCTTCGATCCTGAAGGAAACAGGAACGAGTTCTACTGGTCGACCGGCGTCGATGTGCAGCAACCGTTTCGCCGAACCATCGATGTCGAGATCAACGAGGACGACGCGCGGCAAACGTCGCAGCAGTTCATCGCTGACGATCAGCCCAGGTATCAGCCGGTCACATGACGGCAACGATCTCGTTGCCCGTCGTCGTCGTCGGAGCGGGACCAACCGGCCTCACCCTCGCCGGGCTCCTGGCGGCCGCGGGGACCCCGACGGTTCTGGTCGAACGCAATCCGTCGACGAGCTCGGTCCCAAAGGCAATCAGCTGCGACGACGAGACCCTTCGCGCCCTCACTCGCGGCCGGCTGGCGTACACCCTCGACTCGGTGCTGATCCCCGGCGCGGGCACGAAGTATCTCGGCGCACACGGGCAGACCCTCGTCTATGCCCGGCCCCAAGACCCGCCGCGATTCGGGCACCCGGTCAAGAGCCCGTTCTCGCAGCCCGACTTCGAACGCGAGCTCCTTGCCGGAATCGTGCGAGCCGGAGGCGTCGATCTGCGATTCGGTACCACCGTGACCGGGCTCGTTCAAGGTTCGGATGGGGTCACCGTCGCAATCCGAAGTGCGGATGGATCGGAGCAAGCTGTACGCGCTTCGTACATCGTTGGCTGCGATGGGGGGCGCAGCACGATCCGGAGTCTGCTCGGTGTGAAGATGCGAGGCGAGAGCTTCTCCGATCGGTGGCTGGTTGTCGACACCGCCAACGATCCTCACAACGACCGGTATGCCATACACGTCGGCAACCCGCATCGCCCCCACGTGATCGTGGCTGGCCGCGACGCCACCTGTCGCTACGAGTTCCTACTCAAGGGCTCCGAAGCTCCCGGCGATGTGATCGACCACGATCTTCTAGCAGCGTTGCTCGCCCCATATCGCACGATCTCGCGCGAAGAGGTGGTGCGCCAGACCATCTACACGTTCCACGCACTCAATGCCGAGCGATGGCTGGTCGGCAGATGCTTTCTGGCGGGTGACGCGGCGCACATGATGCCCCCGTTTGCGGGTCAGGGAATGAACTCTGGAATTCGCGACGCGGACAACCTGTCTTGGAAACTCTCGATGGTGGTCGGTGGCACAGCGCCGGAGTCTGTGCTGGCGAGCTACGAGCTCGAACGGCGGCCCCATGCCCAACTGATGATCGATCTCTCCGTGAAACTCGGGCGGATCGTCATGAACACGAACGCGACCCACGCTCGCCTCCGCGATGCCGCGGTACGGGTGTTGAACGTTGTTCCCCCAGCTCGGTATTGGCTGGCTCAGATGCGATTTCGCCCACGACCACACTATGCCTCGGGACTTGTCACCACGATCGGTGACAACGCGAGTCCGCTACTCGGGCGAATGTTTCCCCAACCTCTCGTACTCGACGAGTCCGGCCGAGTCGTCCCGCTCGACAGCGTGCTCGGCGACGGCTACTGCGTGTTGTTGATCGATCCACCCGACCGAGAGATCGACTCACGCTTAGCCAGCCTTGCGGCAACCGTGAGAGGTACGGTGCGATCGCTGCTGCTTGCCGACAGGCTCCCATGGCCGGCGAGCGAGTCGTATTCGGTGATGGACGCCGGCTTTCAAGCCGAGTTCACGCGTCTGAAGGGCACGACGCTGCTCCTTCGGCCGGATCGCTACGTGGCCGCGATCTTCGATTTGGACAGTGCACGTGATATCGAACGATGGGCTCGCGACACCCTCGTACTTCAGCGAATCGAAGCAGCTGACCCAGCCCAAGGCGGCCACTCGACAGGCCGCCTCCATCGAGCTGACGGATCACACTGATACGCCGCTGGGTACGGCGAGCACGTCAGCGGCTGAGGCGGATCGGCTCATCGACACGGGCCGAATCGTCTCAGACACTGCCCGAATGATCAGCGATTAACCACTGCTGAACTGGTGGGCGATAGGGGTCTCGATCCCCTGACCTCTACGGTGTGAACGTAGCGCTCTTCCAACTGAGCTAAACGCCCTAACGGTGCGGCAAGACTAGCAGTGATCGCCGTTTCATCCTCGGGGGTTACATCCCGAGATCAAAGGTTCATCCGGATGCAGAACACACCGAGGCCCTGCTTGTCGCGATGGGGCTCGAGCGGTGTTGGGCACAGGTTGTTCGCACCGATCAGGTTCTCGACGACGCCGTCGTGATCGTCGGTGCAATTGACCTCGGCTGCATCACCGGTGTCGCCGATCACCACGCAGGACCCAGGCTCGAGCACGTTGTCGGGAGGCCCGGGCTTCGAGGGCGTGTAGGTGAACACGCCGAGCAGGACGATGCCGATGCCGACCACCGCCAGGCCGGCCAGGAACCTCCACGGAAAGCTCGAAGGAGGTGGCGGGGCCAGCGTCGAATGCACGGTCTGTGGTTCGAACGCCGGAGCGGACTGCGACTCGACGGCAAGCGAGCTGTCGTACGCACGGCGCAACGCCGGATCACCTAACACCCGCCACGCATCGTTGATCGGCGCGAGCGAATCCGCCGAGCCCGACGCGCTCGTGTCGGGGTGATGGGCCCTCGCCAGCCGTCGAAATGCCGAGCGGATCTGCGATGGTGTGGCGTCACGACCGACGCCGAGCACCTCGTAGTGGTTCACTGATCGACCGTACCCCCGGCGCGCCAGTACTGCCCATCGGCGCGATCGAGGAAACCGTCGTCGACCAGGTAGCGGCGAAGCGCCGCCGTGTCGGCGTGGCGCTGGCCAAGGATCAGGTTGACCATCTTCTCGGAGTACTTGCGACCGGGTTCGAAGGACTGGGCGAGCCAATCGAGGATCACGGTCCGCTTGGCAGATGCAACGGGGATGGATTGAAGGCGACCGTCGACGACGAAGGATCGCAGCACCTTGCGTGCCTCGTCGGGAACCTCGTCGAACTCGGTCGACGGTGGCCGCATGTTGGCCTGTCGGGCGGCGACCTGGAACACGTCGGCGGCGACGGCCAACCCATCGACACCCTGACCGACCAACCCGCTCTCGACGAGCTTTCCCAACGCCTTCGCAGCACGCGTGTTGTCGAGGCTGGTCGCCGTGACGATCTGATCGAGTCGACGCGCACCGAGCTCGATGGCCGCGACGACGCGTCGACGATCGCCGTCAGCGAGCAGCCCGACGAGTGCCGTTGCATCGAGGTCGGCCAAGTCAGTACCCGAGGTCGGGATAGACAAGGCCGTGCAGCGGCTTGCCCTGGCCGAAGAGGCGAACGTTGGTCGTGATCCGTTCCGACAGCAACGGCTCTTCCATCTCGAGCGTGGCACCCACGTGCGGTGTGATGATGCAGTTCGGAAGCGACCACAACGGATGGCCGTCGGGCAGTGGTTCGGGGTGCGTCACGTCAAGTGCCGCACCACCGATGACGTCGTTCTGCAACGCCCACACCAAATCGTCGGTGACGATGTGCTTGCCGCGCGCGACGTTGACGATCCAGGCGTGCTTCTCCATCATCTCCAGTTCGGTGAGCGAGATCATCTCCTCGGTCTCGGCAGTCAACGGCAGAGCCAGCACCACGAGGTCGGCACCAGCCAACGCGTCGACGTATCGCTCGGCGGACAGCACGACGTCGGCGCCCTCCATCTCTTCGATGCGATTGCGGACAACGGTGATATGACAGTCGAACGGCTTGAGCATGCGCACCAGTGCCGCGCTGATGCCGCCACCGCCGAGGATGGTGACCTTGCTGCCGATCAGGTTGCGGCCCGACTCGCCCAGCCAGGTTGGCGACTTGACGTACGTTCCGAGCCCGCGCATGCCGGCCAGCGCCAGGGTGAGGGCGAGCTCGGCGACCGGCTCGGCGAAGATTCCCTTGCCACAGGTCCAGGCACGATCGTCTTCCACGAGGTGGACGAAGGGTTCGATGCCGGCGTAGGGCAACTGCACCCAGGCGATCCGCTCGTTCGTCGCCAGCACGGCCTCGAGCTCGTCGGCCATGCGAGGAAGTGTCCAGATGAGTCCTTCGGCTTCGGCGACCGGCACGATGTGGCCGCCGCCGGCGGCGATCGCACCCCGCAACCAATGTTGACCGCCTTCGGGATCGGGACCGATTGCGATTCGAGGAGGCCCGGCGCTGCGTGAGATGTCTGACCGGGCCTGATTACTTGGGGGCATGCGCGGCAAGGTTAGCCCGCGGCATGAATTTCGCTCGCAACTCTTTCACCGCTCTCGACGGCACCCTCGAGGTACCCGGTCCAGGTGGCGACGTGCTCGCCGCACAGCCAGATCCGTCCGCTCGGTCGGCGCAGTACCTCCCAAAACGCGGTCACCTGCCCCGGTCGGTAGACCGCGTAGCTGCCCCCGAACCGTTGCTCGGCAGACCACGCTCGTGAGAATCCGCCGGTCGAAGGAGCAGCGAGGCCGTGGATGTCACGCAGCTCTGCCTCGACCAGCCCCAGCCGGTCGTGCTCCGACATGGCGGCAAGCCGACGACCGCCATCGCCACCGGCGTACGACATCAACACCCCGGCGCTGCCTGGCTGATCGACGGTCGGCTCGTAGACACGTTGGGTGATGCCTTCGGTGGTCGCATACCCGCT
>JAANCK010279041.1_pt1 | contig 21720 bp, 23 predicted proteins | sample 7277841 | NCBI WGS metagenome assembly JAANCK01 (sample SAMN14222788, study PRJNA588281) | permafrost metagenome | isolation source: Arctic cryosol methane SIP | place: Canada:Nunavut | collected 2015-07 | reverse complement strand
CCGGAGAGCCTGGCCCGCGTGTTCGAGCCGTTCCAGCGCGGCGTCGGCGCGCGCGTGACGGGAACCGGACTGGGTCTTGCGATCACGCGCAAGCTGGTCGAGCTGATGGGAGGGACGATCCAGGCGGGCCCGGCGCCGGGCGGGGGAACCACCATCGATGTTTGCATTCCGGCTGCGCTGGCAACGCTCGCGCCAGCGCAGCCCAAGCCGGCGCCCCAACCTGCGTTTGCGCCGCTCTCAGGCCGGGTACTGGTCGCCGAGGACAACAAGAATCTGCGCGATCTGGTCGAACTCTATTTGCATGAGTTGGGACTCGAGTGCCAGCTCGTCGGCGACGGCTTTGACGCCGTCGATGCCGCGCTCGCCGGCCAATTCGATGTTTTGCTCATGGACCTGGAGATGCCGGTGATGGACGGATTCGAGGCGACCCACGTGTTAAGGGAGCGCGGCTACCAGACGCCGATCATTGCACTCACCGCGCACCGGGACGGTCTCGAGATCGAGCGCGCCAGGCGCGAAGGATGCAATGATGTCCTTAGAAAGCCGGTGACAATTGAAAAGCTGCGGGATGCGATCGCCCCCCTACTCGGCGATCCCGGCAGTTCCCGGGCAACTGCGGCGCAGGATCTAGACGAACAGGAGCTCGGCCATGGGCGATGAAGAAATCCCGGTGAAGATCGACCGCAAGCTGGCCGTGCTGACGCCGAAGTTTCTGGCGGACTGCCGGAGGATGCCGGATGAAGTCCGCGGCGCAATCGAGTCGGGCAACATTGCGGTCGCGCGCGGCATCGGCCACTCGCTCGGGGGCACCGCAAGCAGTTACGGCTTCGACGCGCTCGGGTCGCTCGGTGAAGAGATCGAGCGCGCCGCGCGCGCGGGCGAAATAGCGGCATTGCGCCAGCTTGCCGAGCGGCTCGACAGTTACCTGGCACGCGTGCGACCGGTGTTCGACTAGCGACCCCGCATCGACGGTCTAGGTTCGCGCGTGCGCGGCGAGCGCCGCGGTAATCGCCTCATTCAGCCTGTCGCTCTGAAGCGGCTTGGTGAGAAAACCATCGATTCCGATCTTATCGCAGCGGGCATAACTTTCCTCGTCCTTGCGCGCCGTAAGCATGACGACCGGAATTCCCCGGGACGACGGATCAGAGCGTAGCGCTTCGAGCACCTCGAAGCCGCTCATATAGGGAAGGTCCAGGTCAAGCAGGATCAGGTCGGGCGGGCCGTTAACGATGGCGCGCAAGCCTTCCTCCGGATCCTTCGCGACCTGAACCGTGTGCCCGGCCAGCAGCAAATGCAGGCTCACCAGTTCCGCGAAGAAATGGTCATCATCAATAACGAGTATCGTCGCCATCTGGTCAGTTCCCGGGCTGCGCGGAAGCCGGCCGCTTCCCAAGCCGCGTCCGCTCCGCCGGTGCGGTAAACACATTGGAGAATATCAGATCGAAATCCGTGGTGGTTGCGCGCGGGCGATTCAGCGCGCGAAACCGTCTTGCCTGGTAAGGTGTGGCGAGGCGCCGCAACCTCCCTCATGAGACACTGGCACTGGCGAGACCACAGGCGCGCGTCTCGACTGATTGAGCAGGAGATCAATGCATGAGCGACCCATCGAGCGAGTTCCGCACGCTGATCGAGCGCATGACGCAGGCGATCTGTCGCGGCGACGGCGCCGCGGCGGCGGCCTGCTTCGTCCCCGGCGGCATCTACCACGACGGCTTCTACGGCGAGTTCCGCGGCCGCGAGGCGATCCGCGACATGGTGGAAAACCATTTCCACGCCAACGCGCGCGACTTCGCCTGGGCACTGTCCGGCGCCTTGAGCGACGGCAGCCTGGCTTACGCGCGCTACGATTTTTCCTACACCTCGAAGATTCCGGGCAGCGAGGGCGTGCGGGTATTTTTCTCCGGAATCGCCCAAGTCCGGCTGAACGACGGCTTGATTTCCCACTACGGCGAAGTGTTCGACCGCGGCATCGCGCTGGCGCAAATGAATTTCGCGCCGGAGCGCATCGCGAAGTCGCTCGCGCGCTGGGCGGAACAGGAAAAGGCCGCGCAAAAATAAATCCCCCCGGATGCCGCGCAATCTGTATAATCCGCCCCGCATCGTTCAATCCCAGTCTGTTCGACTGCTCTCGCGGTTCTGCTTTAGTTCCTCGAATTAATCAAAAATCATCTGCCTGGACTGGCATCGCGTAACCAATCGTCGACAGGCCGAAACCAGGAGCAATACATGTCTTTTTCCGCACTCGGCCTGCGCGCCGAGCTTTTGCTTGCCGTCGGCGAGCAGGGCTATACCACCCCTACCCCGATACAGGCACAGGCAATTCCCGCCGTGCTTGCTGGCCGCGACCTCATGGGCGGCGCCCAGACCGGCACCGGCAAGACTGCAGGCTTCACCCTGCCCCTGCTGCACCGGCTCGCCGAGCAGCCGAGCCCGGCGCATGGCCGCATGCCGATTCGTGCGCTGATCCTCGTGCCCACGCGCGAGCTCGCAGCGCAGGTGCAGGCGAGCGTTTTCACTTATGGCAAGCACCTGCCCAAGATCCGCTCGCTGTCGGTCTACGGCGGCGTCGGCTTTCATCCGCAGGTGCAGGCGCTCAAGCGCGGCATCGACATCCTGGTGGCGACGCCGGGACGCCTGCTCGACCATCTGTCGCAGCGCACGGTTGATCTGTCCAAAGTACAGACTCTCGTACTCGACGAAGCCGACCGCATGCTCGACATGGGTTTCCTCCCCGATATCCGCAAGGTGCTCGCCTACCTGCCCAAGCAGCGGCAGAACCTGCTGTTCTCGGCGACGTTCTCCGACGAAATCAAGCGGCTCGCCGACGGGTTCATGCACGACCCGCTGCTGATCGAGGTCGCGCGCCGCAACGCCGCAGCCGAGCTGATCGAGCAGCGCGTGTGCCCGGTGGACCGCGAACGGAAGAAAGACCTGCTCGCGCACCTGATCACCGAAGGCGACTGGCAACAGGTGCTGGTGTTCACGCGCACCAAGCACGGCGCCAACAACCTGGCGGAAAAGCTGGTCAAGTCCGGCATCCGCGCCGACGCCATCCACGGCAACAAGAGCCAGCCGGCGCGCACGCGCGCGCTCGCTGAATTCAAGGCGGGCAAGATCAAGGTGCTGGTTGCGACCGACATCGCCGCGCGCGGCCTCGACATCGACGAGCTGCCGCATGTGGTCAATTTCGAACTGCCGCACGTGGCCAACGATTACGTGCACCGCATCGGCCGCACCGGCCGCGCCGGCTCCAGCGGCGAAGCCATTTCGCTGGTATGCGTGGACGAACTCGGCCTGCTGCGCGATATCGAGCGCCTGACCAAACGCGAAATCAGGAAGGAAATCGTGCCCGGGTTCGAAATCGACCCGCGCATCAAGGCCGAACCCATTGTGCAGGGCAAGCGCGGCCAGCAGCAACGCCGTCCTTCGAACGCGCCGCGCAAGGCAGCCGGCAACCGCGGCCAGAACGCACCGCGCCAGCCCGCGGGCCGCGCCGGCAGCAAGAATAGCCGCGATTCGGGCAGGCGTTCGTTCGCGTACTAGAGCGGCATCCGCAACAGCGAAAAAGCCGGCGCAGGCCGGCTTTTTCTTTGGCTCGCCGCGCAACAGCAATGTCGGCCAACGCGGCCTGATCGTTGAGCACGCGGCAACAACACAGGTATCATTCGCCCCAAGCTACACAGCGCCAGGAGTGCTCCCCCATGAAAGCAGTGCTTTGCAAGCAATACGGTTTGCCCGACACGCTCGTCATCGAAGACGTCCCCCCGCTGGTTCCCGCGGCGGGCCAGGTGGTGGTGCGCATGAAAGCGGCCGGCGTGAATTTTCCCGACGCGCTGATCATCCAGGGCAAGTACCAGGCGAAGCCGCCGTTCCCGTTCTCCCCCGGCACCGAGCTTGCTGGCATAGTGAAGGCGGTCGGTGAGGGCGTGAAACAGCCCAAGCCCGGCGATGCGGTGATCGCCTATGCCGGCTGGGGCGGATACGCCGAGGAGGTCGTCGTCGATGCGCGCGCCTGCATTCCGATGCCGCCGGGCGTGGACTTCAAGGTCGCCGCTTCCTTCATGATGACCTACGGCACCTCCTACCACGCACTGAAGGACCGCGCTCTGCTCAAGGCGGGCGAGACCCTGCTGGTGCTGGGCGCCGCGGGCGGCGTCGGCAGCGCCGCGGTCGAACTGGGCAAACTCATGGGCGCGCGCGTGATCGCCGCCGCATCGAGCGAGGACAAGCTCGCGGCCTGCAGGCAGCTCGGCGCCGACGCCACCATCGATTATTCCAAAGAGGACCTGCGCGAGGCGGTCAAGCGCATCACCGACGGCAAGGGCGTGGACGTGGTCTACGATCCGGTGGGCGACAAGTTCGCCGAGCCGGCGATGCGCGACATGGCTTGGGGCGGGCGCTATCTCGTCATCGGTTTTGCCGGCGGTGAAATCCCGAAGATCCCGCTGAACCTGCCGCTGTTGAAGGGCTTCTCCATCGTCGGCGTGTTCTGGGGCAATTTCACGCGCAAGGAGCCGCAGAAGAACGAAGCCAATGTGCGCGAACTGCTGGGCTGGATCGCCGGCGGCAAACTCAAGCCGCTGGTGAGCGCCGCCTATCCGCTGCAGCAGGCGGCGCGCGCGCTGAACGACGTGCTCGAGCGCAAGGTCAAGGGCAAGGTGGTGCTGGTCACGGCTTAGGACCTGTCGCAAAATGAAATTTTGCAACAGCCAATATAGGGGAGTATGAGGGGAGTTATCCCCTCATATCGAAATAGTCTATTAGGGCCGTGGTTCCAGCACATAGCCCAGGCGCTGCGGCGCCTGTTCCGCGCGGATCCGCGCCAGCGGCAGGCTCGCCGCGCCGGTGTTGAAATAGACTCCGCTCGCCTCCTCACCCTCTTCGATCAAGGCGAGCAAACGCTCCTCGTCCAGCGCGTGGCCGTCGTCATAGCACAAGGCCTCGAGCGCGCGTGGCAGGTCGCGATCGAGCAGCAGGCCGGGCCCGGGCGCGGCCACCAGCAGCATGTTCCCCGCCTCATCCATGTACACCGACTGCAGCGCCGCACCCGCTGCGCCGGTATGCGCTTCGAATGCGAGCGGCGCCGCGCTCACGATGCGATACACCAGCGGCGTGTAATCCAGATTGACATAAACCCGCTGCGGCCCGTTCTGGAAATACCAGCGCCCCTGCTCGTCATGCGTGTAGTTGCGGCTGATGAATTCGATCAGCTTGGAATTGGCGAGGCGCTCGAAACCGGCTTCGGCTGCACTCTTCATCGACCACTGGCCGCGGCGGTCAAGCGCGAGCCAGCCGAAAACCGCAGGCACCTTCGGCCACTTGGCCATGGCGCGGATAACGATGTCGTCCATGAATCCGGAGTTCCTGTGCCGGCAATGCATCAAAGTATAGGCCGATTCCACTACCCGCAAGGCATGAAGGAAGATTTCACCCAAATGCCGGTGTTCACGTAATCCGGGCGTGAAGGGTCTACGGCCGGCCTCAGGACAAGTGTCAGGAATCGGTCGGGGGAACCGATGGCCGCCCGCGCAATTCCGACTACGGCGAGAATCACGAGATTGCTTCGATCGCCCAACTAACTTGTAACCGGGCCGACCCGATCATCAATCGCCGGTTTCAGGCCGCCTTGATCCAGCGGCCAGGCTCTTGATCAAAGGCGCGCATCTCCCGATCCGGCAAATCTCGGTCTATGCGGCTTGCAGGGTGTCTCGCTGGCGTCGGGAGGCACGTACGTGGGACACGATCTGAAACACGATCAACGCGCCGCTGGCCGTGACGAATGCCGCGCTGATCGGGTGCAGCATGAATACGGCCATGTCGCCGTGCGACAGGACCAGCGCGCGCCGAAAGTTCTCTTCCACCATCGGTCCGAGAACGAAGCCCAGCAGAATCGGCGCCATCGGGAAATTCAGCGCCGCAAGCACCGCGCCGCAAACGCCAAACACCAGCACTTCGGCGATCTGGAACAGGCTGTTGTCGGTGCTGAACACGCCGACTGCAATGAAGAACAACGCCGATGGATACAGAAGGCGGTACGGAATTCGCAGCAGCTTCACCCAAATTCCAATCAGCGGCACGTTGAGCAGGAGCAACAGCACGTTGCCCACCCAGAAGCTGGCGATCAGCCCCCAGAAAAGATCCGGGTGCGCAGTAATCAGTTGCGGGCCGGGTGTAATGCCCTGAATCATCAGCGCGCCCAGGATCAGCGCCATAATCGCGTCGCCTGGAATTCCCAAGCACATGGTCGGGATGAAATCCACCTGCGTCTTCGAGTGCGACGCCGCCTCCGGAGCAATCACGCCTTCGATCGCGCCGTGGCCAAAGCGCTCCGGCGTCTTCGAGACCTTGCGTTCGAACGCGTAGGCGATGAAGGTCGTGATGGTGGGGCCGGTACCGGGCATGGCGCCGAACAGGGTGCCAATCAAGGTCCCGCGCAGCATCGGCATGAACGACTGCTTCAATTCCGCCTTGTCGGGCAACATATCGCGCACGCGCACCCGAGCGTTGTGGGTCAGGTACGTCACGCGGTTGACATTCAGCAGAAAGTCGCCCACCGCGAACAGGCCCAACGCAAGTGCAACCAAGCCGACGCCGTCGGACAACTCCGGCAGCCCGAAAGTGAAGCGCATCACACCGCTATTGACGTCGGTTCCGATCACACCGCACAGCAGGCCCAGGAGCACCATGGCCACGCCTTTCAGCGGCGAGCCCCGGGACATCGTCGAACCGGCCAGCAGTCCCAACAGCATGACCGAGAAGATCTCGGTCGGACCAAATTTGAAGGCAAGCGCCACCAGTATCGGCGAGAAGAAGATCATCACCACGATACCGAAGGACGCCGCAAAAAACGATGCCAGCATGGCGAGGCCGAGGACCTTGCCGCCCTTGCCTTGCTTGGTCAGCGGGTACCCGTCCAGGCACGCCACCGCATGCGGCGGATGGCAGGGCAGATTGAGAAGTATGGCGCCGATGGCGCCGCCGTACTGGGAGCCATAAAAGATGCCAGCCAGCATCAGGATCGCCGGAACCGGGTGCATCGCGAAGGTCAGTGGCAGCAGAATCGATATGGCCGACAAAGGCCCCATGCCGGGAAGCACCCCGATGAGGTTCCCGACGAGCACGCCGAACAAAGACCACATCAGGTTGTGGGCCTCGAACGCAACGCCGAATCCGTACCACAGGCCCGCCAGAGACTGCTCGATCATCGCTTACCCCCAATGAAATAGTTGGAGCTGCAGCTGCAGCGCCCACCAGAATACGACTACCGCGATGACGACCATTGCAGATGAAAGCCAAAACGCCTGCTTCAGGGAATTGTCCTTGTCGCCCAGCGCTGAAATGAAAACGATGGCGAACGTGGCCGGCGCCAGTCCGCCGTATTCGCCCAGCACGACGAAGGCGACAACGCCGCCGATGATGCCGCCCCAGGCGCGCCAATCAAAAGGCGGGTGCGCGCCGGTTTCGATCTTGGCCCGGGGCGCGCCAAGTGCGATGGCGATTCCGATCGCGGCCAGGGCCACGCCCACCGCAGCCGGAAAGAATCCCGGCCCCATGCGCGCCAGCGTCCCGAGATGGAAGCGTGTTCCCGCATAGACGGCCGCAAGTCCGATGATGATCATCAGGGCGCCGCCGTAGTAATCCTTGTTGCGGCTGAATAGCGAACGCATCACCGCCCTCCTCAATATTTGCAAGTCGTCTGGAAAAGCCGCGCGTCGTTCCGCGCTTGTTCAATGTCGCGCGCACGAGCGGGAACCGCATTCGGCAGTTCGGCCCCGATCGACCAGGCGGGCACTAGGTGCCCCCTTGCTCCGCCTGGCGTCTGGCAGGTTTGCTCGGGAGCTTCTCCGGTTTGCGCGGGCCCCATACGCGGCTGTAGTACGAGTCGGCCAGCTGCAGCGCTCCCACCGGATTGTGCGCGAGCACCCGGTCCTTCGTCACCAATGTGGTCACCAAGCCCTGGGAATTGCGGATGAACAGGCTGTCGTGCCCGACGCACAGTCCCATCATGACGTTGAGTTCGCAGCCCGCACGATTGAGCAACTCCGCCTGCGACACCGGGTTGCACATGGGTTCGAAAGTACCCGGACGGATCTTCTCCCCGTCCTTGACGCCGATACTCTCCTTTGGCACGCCGCCGTTCTTGCATGCCACCGAAGTCACCTCCAGGTCATGGCTCTCGAGAATGGCGCTGAACACGCGCGACAAATCGACGAAGCTGATGCACGTCGCGATTCCCACTCTGCGGAAACCCATCTTCTTTGCGAACTGGCAGATCTCCTCCACTCGCGACCACTTGCAATAACCCTCGCCCTCGACCACCGCGGCTGTGTGCGCCACACGCATGGTGAGGGGATCGTCGTGCAATTTCCAGGCCGCGGCGATCCCCGCGGGATCCACCTTGGATGGGCAAAACGCGGGACCGCGTTCATCGCCTTCCCCTTGGCGGCACGCGCGAACCGTGCCCGGGCAATAGGCACAACCGGGGGTGTCGTAGCTCAATTGGCTTCTCCGGTAAGATATTGGTCGGGGGGCGGTTGTCTCTGACGCGCCGCTCGCCGTGCCACTGCGCAAATTCAAAACCTCACGATGCCGGGCGTGATGGATTCTCCTATGCGCTGCCGGCAGCAAGCTCAGGAAGTCATCACGATCATCAGCATGGCTGTATCCCGGTGACCACTTCCATCGCGCGAACGCCGCGCGATGCGGCGCCTCATGATTTCCTCAATTCCTTGCCCGCATCCATGCCGGCCTTGACTGCGGCGCGCTCGCCAACGCGCGCAAGCCAGGCTTCGATGGCGGGGAACTTGGCGATATCCTGGCCTTGCCGGGCATACGGAACCACCCATGGGTAAATTGCCATGTCCGCAATCGAGTAGGTGCCGGCGACATATTGGCTCTTCGACAGCGCAGCATCCAGCACACCATACAAGCGCGCGGTTTCCTTGACGAAACGATCCACCGCATACGGAATCTTCTCGGGCGCGGTGTTCAGGAAATGGCTGGTCTGACCGGCGATCGGACCCAGCCCTCCCATCTGCCACATCAGCCACTGGCTCACCGCATACCGCCCGCGCAGATCGGCAGGCCAGAACTTGCCCGACTTGTCGCCCAGGTACTCCAGGATCGCGCCGCTTTCGAACACTGCGACGGGTTCGCCGCCCGCTTTGGGTTTGCGATCGACAATGGCCGGGATGCGGCCGTTCGGGTTTATCTTGAGGAACTCGGGCTTCTTCTGATCACCGGACTGGATGTTGACCGGGACGATGTTGTAGGGCAGGGCACATTCCTCCAGCATGATAGTAATCTTCTTGCCGTTCGGGGTAGGCCAGTAATAGACGTCGATCATGATTCCTCTCTATATCTCATGGTTGTGGTTACAGCGTGAACCTGACACTCTTGTCCTTGTTGATCTGCTGCGTCAGACCGACCTCCCAGCTCAGGTACTCTTTCATATTGCGCACCGGATCACCGGGCGATTCGACGGGGCGCCGCCAGACGTCGTCCGGCGGATCAAGCATCGACTCCGGCCCGCTTGACATTGGCAGGCCTTGCATCGCCCACGCCGCCTTGCCTCCTTCGAGCACCGTCACGCCGGCGCGCGTCCCTGCATCGGCGGCCGCCAAGCGCGCGATAACGCCGTCGGACGAGGTCAGCACGACTTGCCTGCCGGCATCGAGTTCATTGAGCACCCTGCGCAGGGACCGGCGTTTGACAAAGCGCGCTCCCGGTAAATGGGCTTTTTCGTACTCGAGGCTGGTATCGAGATCGAGCACGTCGACCTCGGTTTCGCGGACCAGCGCGGCGAGGCCTGCAGGGCTTACGCCAGGCACGTCCGGGCAGGGGCTCGCGCAGTAGCGCCGCGGCTCCGGCCCGCACACCAGTTCGACCGGCTCCGCGAACATCGGCCACACCGCGACATGGCTCCAGCCCATTCTCCTCAACCATGCGGCAGCCATTGACGCACGGACGCCGTTGTCGTCGGCGACCACTACGCGCGCGTTTTGCACCATGAGGTACTTGTCTGTGGCCTGCAGCAATTGCCCTCCCGGCGCGTGCGCGGCGCGAGCGTCGTGCCCGGCGCAATACTCCTGCGCCGTGCGCACGTCGACGACGTAGGTCGTGCCCGTCGCCTGCGCGTCGCACCAAGCCCCGACAGTCGCGCGGGTTGCAAGTCCGATGCCGAGGGAGGCGCGGAGCCGGTCGGCAACCGCAAGAGCCGCGGCCGGATTGCGCGGAGCGGCGTCGAAACCCGCCGCAGGCATGTCCGGCTGCACGCCCTGATAGCCGGCCAGCAACCAGCCCATGGTGCCGTTCTCCAAGGCGTACACCGGGTTCGCGACGCCCGCGTCGCGCAAGCTCTGTGCGCCGAGGATGCTGCGGGTGCGGCCGGCGCAATGCACGACGACCGGCAGACTCGCGTCATCGACCACATTTGCCAGGCGATAAAATAGTTCCACTCCCGGAATATTGATGGACCCGGGCAGGGACCCCTTCAGGTACTCCTCGTGCGGTCGGCAGTCGATCAGCACGAACGGCTCCCCCGCCTGGCGCCTGCGCGCGAGCTCCTCGGGTTTCAGGCTGGGCGTATGCAGGCGCGCTTCCACCGCCTCGCCGAACGCCTTGCTCAGCGTATGGATTCCCGAGTACAGCGGCAGGCCCGCGCCACGCCAGCCCTCGAGGCCATTTGCAAGCACGCGCACGTCGGCGTATCCCCATGATCGCATGCGCCTGGCCGCCTCGAGCGCCTCGACGCGACCGTCGCCATCGCAAAGCACGACGCTGCACTCGCGACGCGGAACGCGCGCAGGAACGTCGATTTCGAGCTGGCGCAACGGGACCGAACTCGCCTTGAGCAAATGCATGCCGACGAACTCGCGCTCCTCCCGTACATCGATGAGCGCAAACTGCGCGTCTCCGTTTCCGAGGGCCAGCAGCTCCTCGGCGGCGATGTACGATTTCACAAAGCGCCCTGCGCTACCTTGACGCCCTTTGCCGCAGGGAATGTCCGGGTAGTCCCGGCAGCCATGTCGAACGCGGTTCGGGTATGAATATGTTCGATGCTGACGCCGTAGATATGCAGATTCAGGTGCGGGCCATCCTCACCCAGGTGGATCGAATGGACGTCGTCCGGCATCATCGCGAGTGCTTTGCCAGGAACGATATCCAGTTCCCCCGTCAATTCGACGCGGCCAACGCCTTCCTCGCTGGCGTCATCCAGCCGGCGGTACAACTTGTTGTGTTCGCGGCCGTGGACCCCCGCTATCACCGCCCATGTGGTGTGATTATGGGGAGGCGTTGAGCGGCCTTGCGCCGGACATGATACGTACAGTGCGTACCGGTGGTCTGCGTCTTCGGAGAGTCTGTACATGCTGCTGGTGCCGCCCTCGACCGCCGGAAACTCTTCCAGCGGAAACAAGTCCCGGCGTGTCGCGAGGCGCATGACCTCGTCCTTGATTCGCGCCAGCGACGACCTGTCTATGCCGCGCTCCGCGATCGCGCGAATGTTGATCATCACCTCCCCCACCAGCGCTTGCCGCTGCTGTGCAATATTCATCTTGTTTGGCCCTTCATGCATATGTGTCGACCACGCCGCGACTGAGCGCTTTCGCCCTGTCGCTCATTCGGCATAGGTCGTGGTCATCGATTCGCGCGCGTTGAACGCCGCGTACCACTTGGCGAGCTTCGGATGGCCACTGCGCCAGTCCTCCTTGGGAAAACGGCGGTCACCGACGCTGAGGGCGCAGCCGAGCGTGACATGACCGATATTGAGCGGCTCGCTCATCAGGTTGTCATCGCCCTCCAGCGCATCGAGCACATTGATGACGCGATTCCGCTCCAGTTCGATCATCTTCATATCGCGGCTCGCCTCCGGCCGCCACCCCTCGCGTACACGCGCGACGTGCGCCCCGATGACGGTGTCCGCGAGCGCGTTGAGCTTCAGTGCGCGCCAACGACGCGCCGGCTCTTCGGGAAAAAGTCTCCGTCCCTTGCTCAGGGAATCCAGGTATTCGCAGATCACGTTCGATTCGACCACGACATCCCCGTCGTCGGTCATCAGCGCGGGGATCATCCCAGTGGGGTTGACCCGCCAGAATTCCGTCGACGCATCGCGCAACGGCGGCTCTTCGGTCGTGATCTGCCCTGTCAGTCCGGCTTCCACCGCGACAACGCGCACTTTGCGCGCATAGGGTGACGTTGGTTTGAAATACAGCTTCATGCACTACCTCCCTTCTTCGTAGTTGTGGGGCCCGTGCGGTGCCCCGTCTGGATTCATCCCAAACTGAGCGGGGAGCCGGCTATGCGGTCGCCGAGCTTCACCAAGCCCGGTCCGACCACGGTCTCCAACCGTTTCAGCGGCAGCGTCCACGCGGCCCCGCCGCAGTTAAGGGCGAATACCGTGCCGGCTTGCTCCAGGCGCAGCGGCACACCCACGCCGTTTACGTCCTGATTCCAATCGCTGGCCGACATGCAAAACCCGCGCTCGCGCACATCGTCGACCGCATTCAGCAGACCGCGCTCGATGCGCTTGTAATTCTTGGGGTCCCTCGTCTTGCAGCGCCGCAGCACGTCCTCCTGCGCCTCGCTGCCCATGGCCGCAAACAGTGCGCGCCCCATTGCGCTCGTCGGAAGGTCGATGCGCGAGCCCGGATCGAGTCGTACCGTCACCGCCTCGGCCCCGCGGCACACTTCCAGATACAAGGCATCCAAACCGTCGGCAGTGCCTAACGCAACTGCCGCGTTTACTTTGTCCGCATACGTCTGCATCAACGGCCGCACAAGGTGACGCAGTTCGATACGCTTGAGGATCGGTTGAACAAGGGAGAGCACGCCGACGGCGATACCGTACTTACGCAATTTCTCGTCGTAACTCAGGTAACCGAGGCGCGTGAGCGTGTAGGTAAGGCGCGAGACCGTGGGTCTGGTGAGCTTGCTGCGCCTGGCGATCTCCTGGTTGGCCAGCCAATACTCGTCGCCATTGAAGGCGCGCAGAACTTCGAGCCCGCGCGCCAGCGCCGTCGCGAACTGACGGTCCCCGGCAGCCGGTTTTCCACCCTTCGCGACAGGTGCCGTGGTGGGGATGGGCTTGGATCTTGGACGTGGCATGTTGGTCGTACTCCCTGGTCAAGTATCGCCGAAAGAAACTGCGGGTGTCAAATTGCGGAATTGTTTTCCGCATAGCAGAATATGATTGAAGCCAGGCTATGGCTCACGGATTGCTTCCGTATATTGCGGCGCGCACCGCATTCCTTTGGATTGCCTGCATATCGGGGACGCGCGCAGTCGTATCGCAAAGCTGAATACGCCCCGCTCGGCACTCGAGCGCCGGGCGCAAGTACTGCTCGGCACTCGAGCGCCGGGCGCAAGTACTGCTCGGCGTTCTTGCAGAACCCGTTCATCTCCCCCGCCGGCCCGTGGTGGCGCAACGCCACTTGCGCCTCCACCCAGCAGGCCACGTCTGTCGCAGCGCCGTTTCCGATGACGCCCTGCATCCCCAGCGCCTCTCCGGTCGCATACGCCTGATCGAGGGACGCCGGGGTGGGAAACTTCCCCAGCTTCATCTTGAAGAAACGAAAGCCCCCGCACTCCCCCGCCCGGCGTATGTCCTGGATGCCCCTAATGCTCTCGTCGAGCATCGTCGGGATCGAGGTGCTGCGCGCCACCCTCAGATTCCCCTTCCAATCGTCGCTCGCGCAGGGTTGCTCGATCAATTCCATCCCCCGGCTATCGATCCGCTCGACGAAGCGAATTGCCGTTTCCGCATCGTATGCGCCGTTGAAGTCGACGCGAATTCTGGCGGCTTGCGCAGCGCAGCGCTGCACCAGCGCAATCCGATCCAGGTCGGCCTCGAAGTCCATGCCCGCCTTCAACTTGAGCGACGTATAGCCCGCCTTCAGCAGGGCGTCGACCTCCGCAGGCACAGCGGAAACATGCTGCGAAAGCACCGGCGCGATGATCGGAACCTCCGCGATTTGATCTACGCCGCGACACACATCGGACAGACCTCCCAGCGCGATCTCGATTGCCGCGGCCAGAGGGCTGTAGGAGTAGGGTCTTGCCGAGGCAAGCAGTTCCAGCCGAGCGAGCGCCGCTTGTGGTTGTAGCCCGACAAGTCCGGGCACAACGCCAATGAGGCTTTCCCATACTTGATCGACGGTTTCCTCGTTATACCCCCTTATCGGCGTAACCTCGGCGCAACCCTGGCGGCCGTCGTCCAGCCGCACCAACGCAAGCACGCTGTCGATTGCGGCAGTGACGCCGAGTGAGGACACATACGGAACGATGAGCGGCGTCGAAACGACAAACAGCGACACAGAGATCGGCATGGGAGAATATTCCGCTATGCAAAATTGCATTTTGCTTTGTTGACAACGGACTGTCCAGTCCCCTAACATCGGCGCGCATCACTTACCGCCGAGTGCACGGACGAGGAAGCGTTCATGCGCTGATGTTACCGGCATATAAAAATGGAGGATTCAATGAATAAGAGAGAATTTGTCGCTGCATGCGTCGCCATCCTCGCCAGCCCCCTCGCAAGATCGCAAGACGGCCCCTGGCCTGCGAAGCACCTGCGTCTCGTGGTGCCATTTCCGGCTGGCGGCGCGGCAGACGTTCAGGCGCGCCTGGTTGCCGTACGCCTTTCCGCATACCTGAAGCAGCCGGTAATCGTGGATAACAAGTCTGGCGCCGGGGGAAATATCGGCGCGGCGGAGGTGGCGCGTTCCCCCGCCGACGGCTATACGCTGTTGCTTGGCACCCCGGGTCCGATGGCGATCAACAAATATCTGTACCGTGATATGCAATTCGACCCGGAATCGGATTTCGTCCCGGTATCCTTCGTGTCCAGAATCACCAATGTGTTGGTGGTAAACGCAAAGCTCCCCATACGCGATGTCAATGAATTTCTCAAGTTCGCACGCGATGCGAAGGAACCCATCGCCGTCGGAATTCCCGGCAAGGGCTCGGCTGCACACCTTGCCGTCGTTTCTCTGGAGGAGCTCGCCAAACTCAAATTTACCGAAGTGTTTTACCGGGGCAGCGCTCCGGCGATCCAGGATCTCATCGGCGGAACCATTCCGTTCATGATCAGCGAGATGCCCTCGGTGATGCCGCATGTCACATCCGGCGTGTTGCGACCGCTCGCCGTGACCACCAGCGAAAAATGGCCTCTGGCACCGACCCTGCCGACTCTGGCGACATACGTGCCCGGATTCGAATCGACCGGCTGGTTCGTAATCGTTGCCCCAAAGGGAACGCCGGCCGCGGTTGTCACAACGTTGCGCGATGCGGTCGACAAGGTGCTGGCCGAACCTACGATCGTGTCGCGTTTCAATAGCCTGGGCGCGCAGCCGGTGGGCGGCTCACCCAAGGAACAGATTGAGCGCGAGTCGAGCCGGTGGAAGCGCGTCATCGCCAACGCGAAAATAGTGGTGGGCTAGCGCGGATCGGCTTGCCTCGATTCAAGGGGCAGCGGTCCAATGCGCGCTGAGCGAAACGCGGATTCGCCAAACACCTCTGTTGCTGCCAATCGAGCAGGCGCGCGCTCGATGCCACCGTGACGCGCGGGCAAGCGCTGAATGCGGAGACGGGTGCGTAGCCGCTCAGGCAGCGCTGAAATCGCAAAGGACGAGCGTCGCGACGGTTGTTCCGGGGCCTGCAAACCGGATATTGGAGTCGCAACATACTCCACGGTTCGCGCATCTTGCCCGGTGCAGGGCTTGCGCCTATAGTACGGCGCTTCAGGCGAAACCAGGATGCTGGACATGGCGCGCGAACAATTTGTCTTCAGCCATACACTGCGGGTGCGCTGGGCCGAAGTCGACCGGCAGGGCATCGTTTTCAACGGCAACTATTTCCTCTATTTCGACGTCGCCATCACCGAATACTGGCGCGCGATCGGTATCGATTACCCCGACGGTTTCGTCAAGGCCTTTGCCAGCGACATGTATGCGGTCAAGGCCACGGCGGAATACCATGGCTCGGCCGAATTCGACGACATCCTCGACATCTACGGCCGCACCGCGCGCCTGGGGCGCTCAAGCATGCAGTTCCTGCTCGAGATCTGGCGCGGCGACACCCATCTCGTCAGCGGCGAGCTGATTTACGTCAACGCCGATCCGGCGACAAAAAAGTCGCTTCCGCTGCCGCAGCCGCTGCGCCAGAAGATCGATGCCTACGAGCGGCTGATACCCCTGACCGGCGTAGCGCCGGCGTCCCCGCCCGAATAGCGCGCTCGCGGGCGTAGACGTCTGCGCTGCCGCCCTGCGCGCCACGCGCAGCGGCCTATCGGCTAAAATACGCGCTCCTCCGCTTTCTTCTCCCATGGGAAAAATCATGCAAGTCCGCGACAAGCTATACATCAACGGGCAGTGGGCCGCCCCCAGGGGCAGCAAGTCCATCGACGTGATCAAGGCCTCGACCGAGGAAGTCATGGGACGCGTTCCGGAAGGCACGCCGGACGATGTCGCCGCCGCGGTGGCGGCGGCGCGCGCTGCGTTCGACGCCTGGGCCGCAACGCCTGCCGCCGAACGCGCGGCTTTCCTGCAGAAAATCCACGAGGGTCTGAAAGCGCGCATGGAAGAGATCGGCAAGCTGATCGCAGGCGAAGTCGGCATGCCGGTGAAGCTCGCCACCCTGATCCAGGCGGGATCGCCGGCGGCCACCTTCGGCATGTACGCGAAAATGCTCGGCGGCTTCGCGTTCGAAGAGAGAGTCGGCAATTCGCTGGTGCTGCGCGAACCGGCCGGCGTGGTCGCCGCGATCACGCCCTGGAATTACCCGCTGCACCAGATCGCGGCCAAGGTTGCGCCGGCGCTGGCGGCCGGCTGCACTGTGGTGCTCAAGCCCTCGGAAGTGGCGCCGCTCAACGCTTTCGTGCTCGCCGAAATCATTCACGCCGCGGGCCTGCCTGCGGGCGTGTTCAACCTGGTGACGGGCTACGGCCCGGTGGTGGGCGAAGCGATGGCGGCCCACCCCGAAGTGGATATGATCTCCTTCACCGGCTCGACCCGCGCCGGCAAGCGCGTATCCGAACTCGCCGCGGCAACGGTGAAACGCGTCGCGCTTGAACTCGGCGGCAAATCCGCCGCAGTCGTGCTCGACGATGCCGACCTCGCCGCCGCAGTCAAGGGCTCGATCAACGCCTGCTTCCTCAATTCCGGGCAGACCTGCTCGGCGCACACGCGCCTGCTCGTGCCCGAGAGCAAATACGACGAGGCGGCGAAAATCGCGGTCGAAGTGGCCAAGGGCTTCAGCGTCGGCGATCCCTTCGGCGGCGCGGCCAAGCTCGGGCCGCTGGTGTCCGCGGCGCAGCGCGAGCGCGTGCGCGGCTACATCGCGAAAGGCGTCGACAGCGGAGCGGAACTGCTGTGCGGCGGCGCGGATGCGCCCGAAGGGCTGCCCAAGGGCTATTACGTCAAACCCACCATATTCGGCCGGGTCAAACCCGATGCCGCCATCGCGCAGGAAGAAATCTTCGGCCCGGTGCTGTCCATCATCACCTACAAGGACGAGGACGAAGCGGTGAAAATCGCCAACAACTCGCCCTACGGCCTGGGCGGCGGCGTCTGGTCGAAAGATGAAGCGCACGCGCAGAAGGTGGCGCGGCGCATGCGCACCGGCCAGGTGGACATTAACGGCGGCCCGTTCAACCTGCAGGCGCCTTTCGGCGGCTTCAAGCAATCGGGCAACGGGCGCGAGCTTGGCCGCTTCGGACTGGAGGAATTCCTCGAGTACAAATCCCTTCAACTGAAACCCGAACCCAAGGCCTGATGGCGATCACGTATTACTGGGAAGACTTCACCCCGGGCCGGGTGTTCGATACCGGCTCGCGCACGCTGTCGGAACCGGACATCACGCGTTTCGCGCGCGAGTACGACCCGCAGAGCTACCACACCGACGCGCAGGCCGCGAAAAGTTCGCCCTATGGCGGACTGATCGCGAGCGGCTGGCAGACCTGCGGCGTCACCATGCGCCTGATGTGCGATGGCTATCTGCTCGAAACCTCCTGCGTCGGCTCGCCCGGGCTGGAGGAGTTGCGCTGGCTCAAACCGGTGCGCCCGGGCGATGCACTGCGCCTGAAGACTACGGTGCTCGAAACGGCGCCCTCGGCAAAACTGCCCAATCGCGGCACGGTGCTGTTCCTGTGGGAGACCCTTAACCAGAACGGCGAGGTGGTGCTGTCGATGCGCGGCCGGCAGATGTTTCTGCGCCGCACGCCAGGGTAGCCGAAGGCAGCCATGAGCTATAAATATTATTGGGAAGATTTCTATCCGGGCCAGGTGCGCGAGTCCGGCGGCTACAGTCTGGCGGAGCAGGAGATCATCGAATTTGCGCGCAAGTACGATCCGCAGCCCTTCCATACCGACAAGGACAAGGCGGAGCAGTCCTATTTCGGCGGACTGATCGCAAGCGGCTGGCAGACCGCGAGCCTGTGCATGCGCATGATCTGCGATGTCTACCTGCTCGAAGCCGCAAGCCTGGGCTCACCCGGGGTGGACGAAGTGCGCTGGGTCAAGCCGGTGCGCCCGGGCGATACGCTGCATCTGAAGACGACGGTGCTCGAAACGCGCGCCTCCACCAGCCGCCCCGACATGGGCACGGTGCGCTCGCGCTCGGAGGTCTATAACCAAAACGGTGAACTGGTGATGCACATGTCCGGCGTGGGCATGTTCCGGCGCCGCAGCCCCGGCGCCGACTGACCCGGATCAAGGTCACGGACCGGGTACAGCGGGCGGCGCTGAGAACCCATTGCAAAAAACATTTTGCTGCGCCCAATCCGGGGGAGCATGAGGGGAGTTATCCCCTCATATTGAAACAGACTCTAGGCGCGGCGGCGAAACATTTCCTTGCGCGCAGCCGAGGTGATGGCGACGACCGCCGGATGCCGCAGCCGGCGCTCCACCGAAATCGCGTAGTACGCCTCGCTTACCGCCTCGGTGTGCCCGACCGCCACCACGCCGAACTGGCTGCGCACCTCTTCGGCAATCGCCGCGGGCGCGGCAAAAAAGCCCGCGCCCGCCCGGCCGAACGCCTTCAGCAAAGCGCCGTCATCGAATTCGCCGACGATGCGCGGATGAATCTGCTGCTCGTCCAGCCAGCGCATCAGCTTCGGTCGAACCGCAGCCTGCTCCCCCTGCAGCAGCAGCGGCGCGCCGTCGAGCAGGCGCGGAAACTTCCCTTTGTGCTTGCGCACGAGCTTCGGCGTGGCGAAGAAGGTCAGGCCGCATTCGCCGAGCAGGTGATTGTAGCCTTTGACGTTGACCGTCGCCGGCATGGGGCTGTCGGCGATCACGATGTCCAGACGGTGCACGGCAAGGTCCGCGAGCAGGCCGGCGAGCTTTCCCTCGAGGCAGACGATGCGCACCGGTTCCGGCAGGCGCACCGCCGGCTCCAGCAGCCGGTAAGCCACCGCTTTCGGCACGGCGTCGGCGACGCCGACGCTGAATTGCTGCGGGCGGCCTTGCGCGGGGCTGCGCAGCGCACTCTCGAGCGGGTCGCCCAGCGTGAAAATTTCGTCGGCGTAGCTCAAGGCGAGCCGGCCGGCATCGGTGAGCTCCAGGCGGCGTCCGACGCGCTCGAACAGCTTGTAGCCGATCAGCGCCTCGAACTGGCTGATCTGGCCGCTGATCGTCTGCGGCGTCAAATGCAGGCGCTCGCTGGCGCGCGCGATGCCGCCCGCCTTGGCGACCACCCAGAAATAGCGCAGGTGCTTGAAATTGAGTGTGGCCATCGCCGCGTCCCGATACGAGTGCTGCGAATGTAGCGCGAATTGCAGGTGTACGCTTCAGGCGTCGCGGCCGGGCTTGCGCCAGAGGCTGGCCAGCCAGGGCTGCTGCTCCGGCGGCAGTCCGCTCGGGCGGTAGTAGTGGCCAAGCTCGGTGTATCCCGCGCCGGCGAGCAGGGCGCGCCATGCCGCGAGATCGTGGTAGGCGCCGAAGCGGCCGCGATTCCAGCCCTCCTCGTTGCGGCCGCGCGGATTCGAGCTGAACAGCACGCCGCCCGGCTTCAAGGTGGCGTACAGCTGCGCCAGCACGCGCGGCAGTTCCTGCCCGGGGATGTGAAACAGGGAAGCGTTGGCGAATATGCCGTCAAATCGCTCGTCCGGCAGATCGAGGCGGAGGAAGTCCTGCTGCCACACCTCGCAGCCGCTGTAGGCGCGCGCCATTTGTGCGAAGCGCGCCGCGCCGTCCAGGCCCACCGCGGCATGGCCGAGTTGGGAAAACGTCTTCAGATCGCGGCCCGGTCCACAGCCGAAATCCAGGATGCGGTAAGGCCCATCGCCGTCCAGATGCTGCAGCAGCGCGGCGATGTTCTGGCTGACATCGTGATCGCGCGTGCCCTCGAAGAATTCGCCGGCGCGCTGCTCGTAGTGCTCCAGCGTGAGCGCGCTGATCCGCTCCAGGTCCTGCTCGCTGAGCTTCACTAGTGCTTCCCGCCGTAGCCCGCCACCCCCATCAGCAGCCGGGTGCAGCCGTAGGCGCTCCAGATGAGCATGCGCCGCCACAGCGGCTGGCGATGCCACATGTGCTGCGCAATCACTTTCGCGCCGCTTTTCATGTGATCGAGCAGGCTGCGGCGCAGGTCCTGCGCAAAGCGCAGGTCATCGACGACGATATTGGCCTCGCGCGCGAGCATCAGGCTGAACGGATCGATATTGGACGAGCCCACCGTGGCCCAGCGCCGGTCGATCACCGCAACCTTCGCATGCAGGAAACTCCTGTGGTATTCGTAGATCTCCACCCCGGCGTCCAGCAGCGAGCCGTACAGCGCGCGCGAAGCATAATGCAGCAGCAAGTATTCGATCCGACCCTGCAGCAGCAGCACCACGCGAACGCCGCGCGCAGCCGCCGCGCGCAGCGCATGGCGAAAACGCGCGCCGGGAAAGAAATAGGCGTTGGCGATGATGACTTCCTTGTGCGCGCCGCAGATCGCGTCCAGATAGGCGTCCTCGATGTCGGAGCGATGGCGAAAATTATCGCGCACCACCAGCACCGCGTGCTGCGTGCCGCGTTCGCCTGCATCGATGGGCGGATGCCGCTCGGCACTGCGCTTCAGACTCGCCCAGGCGACCCGGCGCCACAGCCGCTCCACCTGCTCCAGCACCCCCGCCACCATGGGCCCCTCGATGCGCACGGCATAGTCGTAGCGCGGCGGCGTATGGTGCGGCGTGTGCATGTCGTCGATGACGTTGATGCCGCCGACGAAGGCCACGCGCGCGTCGACTACCGCGAGTTTGCGGTGCAGCCGCCGCAGGCGGTTGCGCCGCAGCGTCAGCGGCGAAGTCTTTGGGCCGAAGATCAGTACCTTGATATTGGCCGCATGCAGCAGCCGGCGCGTTTCCTCGAACATGCCCTTGGAGCCGAAGCCGTCGACGAGCACGTGCACGCGCACGCCGCGCGCCGCCGCGCGCACCAGCGCCGCCGCGACACGCCTGCCGGTGTCGTCGTCGGCGAAGATGTAGGTTTCGAGGTAGATCTCCGAGATCGCCTCGTCAATCGCATGCAGCAGCGCCGGGAAATACGCCCTCCCGTTGGTGAGCAGCTGCAGTGCATTGCCGGCGATGAACTGCAGCGTCATCCGAGCTCCAGCTCCACGCTCAGCGCCGCATGGTCGGAGATGCGCGACCAGGGCAGGCCGTGGTGCACTTCGGCGTGGCGCACCGTGAAGCCGCGCGCGTAGATGCGGTCCAGGCGCAGCAGCGGAAACGTGCTCGGATAGGTG
>JAANCK010051463.1_pt1 | contig 21746 bp, 26 predicted proteins | sample 7277841 | NCBI WGS metagenome assembly JAANCK01 (sample SAMN14222788, study PRJNA588281) | permafrost metagenome | isolation source: Arctic cryosol methane SIP | place: Canada:Nunavut | collected 2015-07 | reverse complement strand
GGCAAGCTCGCCACGAGCACGGTGGTCGCCAAGGCCGTGGCCAGGCGAATTCCGGGTCTGCGGTTCATTACACCTCCTATGCCGCGGCCCGAGCCATCCCGCACACGCGGCAATGGGGGTCACGCGCCAAACGCACTTCGTGCCAGCGGCTCGCGAGCGCGTCGAAGAGCAGCAGCCGGCCCGAGAGCGATTCGCCGATCCCCGCGAGGAGTTTGAGTGCCTCCAGGGCCTGGAAAGTTCCGATGATGCCCACCAGCGGAGCGAAAACGCCCATGGTCGCGCAGCGCTCCTCGGGTGCCTGGGCATCTTCGGCGAAGAGGCAGTGGTAGCAGGGCGCGTCCTCGAGCCGCAGGTCGAACACCGCCACTTGCCCGTCGAAGCGGATGGCGGCCCCGGACACGAGGGGGCGGCGCGCCGCCACGCATGCGCGATTGAGGGCGTGGCGCGTGGCGAAATTATCGGAGCAATCGAGGACGACGTCGGCGCCGCGCGCGAGCACGGCAAGCCGCTCGGGACCGGCGCGCTCGTCGAGCGCCTCCACCCGGATCTCGGGATTCACGCCGGCGAGCGTCGACGCGGCCGAGGCCGCCTTCGGGCGACCGATCGCGTCGTTGCGATGCACGATCTGGCGCTGCAGGTTCGTGAGATCGACGCGGTCGCCGTCGCACACGGTGATCCGTCCCACCCCGCTGGAGGCCAGGTAAAGCAGCGCCGGCGAGCCCAACCCTCCGGCGCCGACCACGAGCGCATGGGAAGCGAGGAGGCGCTCCTGCGCATCCTCGCCGAACTCGTTCAGGAGCAGGTGGCGGCTATACCGCAGGCGCTGGGGATCGTCCAACGGACATCACTCCATGCCGGCGTGCCGGACAGCGCTATTTCGCGACGGCGGCGGTGGCGGTGGCGTTCGGGTTGACCGGCAGCCCCTTGAGATGCCTCAGCGCCGCATCGAGCTGCAAGTCTTCCTTCTTGGCATTCGGGTCCGCCTTGGCCGGGACCTTCGCCTCGGGCTTCGGCTCGACCTTGGCCGCCTTCACCGGCGCGGCCACTGGCTTGCCGGCCCCGGGACCCGCGACGACCTTTTCCGTGGGCTTGGCGCCCGAATCGGGCGCCGCGGACGCGGACTTGTCGTCCTCGACCGCGAGATGGTGCTGGAGGTCGGCTTCGCGCAGGAGGATCTTCGCGTCGCCGGCATCCTCGACCACGATGTCGGGCGAGATGCCCTTGGCCTGGATCGAGCGGCCGCTGGGCGTGTAGTAGCGCGCCGTGGTGAGCTTGACCGCCTGGTTGTTGGGCAGGGGCAGGATCGTCTGCACGGAGCCCTTGCCGAACGTCTGGGTGCCGAGGATCGTCGCGCGATGGTGGTCCTGGAGCGCACCCGCGACGATTTCCGATGCCGATGCCGACGCGCCGTTCACGAGCACCACGAGCGGAACGCTCTTCACGGCCGCCGGCAGCTTCGCGATGTAATCCTCCTTGAATGCACCGCGCACGTAATTTTCCCTGTTCGCGGTGAGGCGCATCTTCGCGTCCTCGGTGCGCCCGTCGGTGTAGACCACGAGGGAATCCTTGGGGAGGAACGCCGAAGAGACGGCCACCGCGGAGTTGAGCAGTCCGCCGGGATTCATGCGCAGGTCGAGCACCAGTCCCTTGAGGTTGCCGTTGGATTGCTTGTAGAGGGCGTTGATCGCCTTCACCAGGCTCTCGCCGGTGTGCTCCTGGAACTGCGTGATGCGCACGAGGCCATACCCGGGCTCGATCATGCGGGCCTTCACGCTCTTCACCCGGATCACGTCCCGGCGGACCATGAACTCGAGGGGCTGCGCCTCGCCCTTGCGCAGCACGGTGAGCTTGACCTCGGTGTTGGGCTTGCCGCGCATCTTCTTGACCGCGTCGCTCAGCGAGATGCCCTTGAGCGAGACGTCGTCCAGCTTGATGATGAGATCACCCGCCTTCACGCCCGCGCGGTACGCCGGCGTGTCCTCGATGGGTGCAACTACTTTCACGAATCCGTCCTCGGCGCCCACCTCGATGCCCAGGCCCCCGAACTCGCCCTGGGTTCCCACCTGCAGGTCCCGGTAGGCGTCCTGGTCCAAGAACGCGGAGTGGGGATCGAGCCCCGTGAGCATGCCGTTGATGGCTTCCTTGAGGAGCTTGCGGTCCTCGACCGGCTCCACGTAGTCGGTCTTGATGCGCTCGAACACCTCGCTGAAGAGGCGCAGGTCGTCGACCGGGAGCGCGAGCGTGGTGGACTGGCGATCCGCCAGCGCCGAAAAATGAAGGCTCGCCGCGATGCCGAGCGCCGCGCCGAGTGCCACCAGGCCCAACTGTTGAAGCTTCTTGCCCATTCCTCGTCCCTTGCCCCGGTGCCGGGGCGCAATTTCTGTCGAGCAACCCGCCCGCCGCGTCCTACGGGGCCGTCCACTTCAACGGATCGAAGGGTTTGCCATCGCGGCGCAACTCAAAGTATAGACCCGATTCCGCGCTCTGGCCCGAGGCGCCCACATTCGCGATCGGGTCACCGCCGCGCACCGAATCCCCGACCCGGCGCAGCAGTCCCTCGTTGTACGCATACAGGCTCATGAACCCCGACCCGTGATCGAGGATGAGCAGGTTTCCGAACCCCCTCAGCCAGTCGGCATACACCACCCGACCGTCGGCCACCGCGTGCACCGTCTCGCCGGTCACGGCCCGGATGAACAGGCCCTTCCAGGTGCCGCCGGACTCCTCGCGCGGTCCCCCGTAGCGATTCATCAGCTCGCCACGCACCGGCAGCTTGAGCCGCCCTTTCAGCTTGGCGAAAGGCTTGGCCGAAACGGACGCGTCCGCGACTCCTTCGACGGTCTTGCCGTGCTTTTTCGATGGTGCCGGCTTGGCCGCCAGCGCCCGCGCTATCTCCTGCACCAGCCGGGAGAGCCGGGCCTCGTCGCGCTTCAGGCGGCCAATTTCCCGCCGACCCTTCGCGATCTCGCCCGCCAGGCGCGACACCACCGCCGCGCGAGCGGCCCGTTCCTGTTCGAGGCGGCGCGTCTCCCGCGACTGCGCGGCCTCGTTCTGCGCGAGCTCGTCGCGTCGCGCCTGGGCGTCTTGGTCGAGCGCGGCGAGCTGCTCCGCCTTCCGGCGCAACCCCAAGATGAGGTCCGCGCGGCCGCGCTGGATGTAGGCGTAGTACTGGATGTGCCGCGCGACGGTGGCGGCATCGCGGCCCTCCAGCGCGAGGCGCAGGCGGTCCGGCGCGCCTTGCCGGTATTGGAGCCGCAGCAGCTTGCCCGCGAGGGCCTCCTGCTCGGCGAGGCTCGCGCGCGTTTCCTGCTCGCGCACGGTGATGCCCGCGAGCTCGTCCTCGAGGCCCCGGCGGCGCTGGCCCAGCTCGAAAAGCGCCCGGTGGGCCTCGCTCATGGCCTTGCCGCTCTGGCGCAACAGGTCGGCCGCCTCGCCGTGGGATTCCTCCGTCGCGGAAAGCGCTGCTTGCAGGCGCTCGATGCGCTCGCGCAATTCCCGCAGCTGCTCCTCGCTTGCCGCGGCCTTCGCGGCCGGACCCTTCGAGGCCGCGCCCTTCGCGGCCGCGCCGCGCTTCGCGTCCGCAGCGGCCGGAACCGCAAGGGCCTGCAGCACGAGCGCGGCGGCCAGCAGCACGCGCGCCCGGCGCGCGAGACCCATCGCGGCTACCGCGCCTTGCCCTGGCTCGCCACCGAGCTCATGGCCTGCTCGACGGCTTTCGCATCGCCCAGGTAGTAGCGGCGCTGGGCGCGCATCCCGTCGTCGAATTCGTATACGAGCGGGATGCCCGTGGGCACATTCTCCTTGACGATCGCCTCGTCGGACAGGCCGTCGAAATACTTGATGAGCGCGCGCAGGCTGTTGCCGTGGGCGGCAACGAGGACACGCTCTCCGCGGACCACGCAGGGCGCGATGCGCTCGTTCCAGCAGGGCACGACCCGCTCCACGGTGTCCTTGAGGCACTCCGTGAGAGGGACCTGTCCCGGCGCGAGCGCGCGGTAGCGCGGGTCGCGGGAGGCGTCGCGCTCGTCGCCCGCCTCGAGGGCGGGAGGCGGCACGTCGTAGCTGCGCCGCCACGCGAGCACCTGCGCTTCCCCGAACTGGGCCGCGGTCTCGGCCTTGTTGAGGCCCTGGAGCGCGCCGTAATGGCGCTCGTTCAGCCGCCAGTCCTTCGTGACCGGAATCCAGAGGCGGTCCATCTCCTCCAGCACGAAGTTGAGCGTGCGGATCGCGCGCGTGAGCACGGAAGTGAACGCGAGGTCGAAGTCGTAACCCTCCTCGGCGAGGAGCCGCCCGGCGGCGCGCGCCTCCTCGATGCCCAACGCCGTGAGGTCCACGTCCTTCCATCCCGTAAAACGGTTCTCCCGGTTCCACGCGCTCTCGCCGTGGCGCAGCAAGACGATCTTCTTCATGGCACGAATGTTAGCAAACGATCGCCGTGCGCCCCGCGTTCTCTTACACTGGCGGTTTTCCCCGCGTTCCTTGGATACCGCTTCCCCGCGCCGCGAATTGCTCGCCGGCTCCCGCCAGATGGCACCCGTGCTCCTCGGCACCGTTCCGTTCGGCTTCGTCGCGGGCGTGGCCGCCGTGGCGGCCGGCATGTCGCCGGCGCAGGGCATCGCGCTCTCGGTATTCTCCTTCTCCGGCATCGCGCAGCTCGTGGCGAGCCAGCTGATCGCGGTACACTCGCCCGCGATCGTCACCGTGGCGGCGGCGTTCGTGGTGAGCCTGCGCTTCCTCATGTATAGCGCCGCGATCGCCCCGCACCTCGCGCACCTCGACCGCCGCTGGCGCGCGCTGCTCTCCTTCCTCATGACCGACCAGAGCTTCGCCTCGGCCATCGCGCGCTTCAGCCAGCCGGGACCGGGCGCCGGCAGGCATTGGCATTTCCTGGGCTCCGCCCTCACGCTCTACGTCTCCTGGCAAGCGTCGGTGGTGATCGGGGTCGTGGCCGGCGCGAGCGTTCCCGCCTCCTGGTCCCTCGATTTCGCGGTCGTGCTCACCTTCATCGCGCTCCTGGTGCCGGCGGTGCGCACGCGCGCGGACCTCGCCGCGGCGATCATCGCGGGGGGAATCTCGCTCATGGCGGCGGGACTGCCTTACCGCCTTGCGCTCGTGGTGGCGTCGATCGGAGGCATCGCGGTCGGCATGGCGATCGAGGCGCGCAGGCGGCGATGAGCACGTGGCTCGCCATCGCCGGGGTCTCGCTCTCGACGTTCCTGTTGCGGGCCTCGTTCATCGTGTTCGTCGATCCGCACCGCTTCCCCCACTGGTTTCGCCAGGCGCTCACCTTCGTTCCGCCTTCGGTGCTCGCCGCGATCGTGGTGCCGGGATTGGTGATGGCCAACGGCACGCTCGACCTGTCGGCTTCCAATCCGCGCCTCATCGCGGGGCTCGTGGCGATCGTGGCCACCTTCCACGTGAGGAACGCGACCGCCGCCATCGCCACTGGCATGGGGACGCTGTGGCTGCTGCAGTGGCTCTTCGCCCGATTGGCCTGAGAGCGTCGTTGGCGCCGCGTCTGGTAAAATTGTCCCTTTTTTCGGGGCCGATAGCGCCCTCGAGGATTTCCGTGGGCGAATTCGTCATGGGCCACCTCGCGCTGGTCGCGCTCTTCCTGGGCAGCGGCGTGATGCTCGTATGGCCGGAGCTCGCGCGGCTCATCGGCGCGAGCAACGAGATCGGCACGCTCGAGGCCACGCGCCTCATGAACCAGGGCTCGACCCTCGTGCTGGACGTGCGCGAAGTCGCGGAGTACGCGGCGGGACACCTCCCCAGGGCCCGGCACATCCCGCTGAAGGAGCTCCCGCAGCGCGTGGGAGAGATCGCGAAATTCAAGGAAAAGGCCGTCGTGGTCACGTGCCGCACCGGCCCGCGCGCGAGCTCCGCGAGCCGCGTGCTGAAACGGGCCGGATTCACCACGGTCTACCAGCTGAAGGGCGGGGTCACCGCCTGGGAGCAGGCGAGCCTGCCCGTGGAGAGATGATCCGATGGCCAAGGTGCTGATGTATTCCACGGGAGTCTGCCCGTATTGCCAGATGGCCGAACGGCTGCTCCAGTCCAAGGGCGTCACGCAGATCGAGAAGGTGCGCGTCGACCTGGACCCCGCGCGCCGCCAGGAAATGACCGAGCGCACCGGGCGCCGGACCGTCCCGCAGATCTACGTGGGCGAGCGCCACGTCGGCGGGTACGACGATCTTGCCGCGCTCGACCGCGCGGGAGGGCTCGATCCGCTGCTCGCGGCGCCCTGAGCGCCGGACCGAAACAAGACGAAATCCCACCGGAAGGAAGTTTCATGAGCGAAGCCCAGAACCAGCCCGTCTTCTCGATCGAGAAAATCTACGTGAAGGACCTCTCCCTGGAGATCCCGAACGCCCCCCAGGCCTTCCTCGAGCGCGAAGCTCCCACGGTCGACATCCAGTTGCACCACAACTCCACGAGCGTGGAAGACGGCGTGTACCAGACCGTCCTCACGGTGACCGTCACCGCGAAGATCAAGGACCGCACCCTGTTCCTCGTGGAGGCCGCGCAGGCGGGCATCTTCGTGGCGCGCAACATTCCGGCGCAGGAGATCGAGGCCGTCCTCGGCATCGCCTGCCCGAACATCCTGTTCCCGTACGTGCGCGAGGTGGTCTCCGACGTCGTGACGCGCGCGGGCTTCCCGCCGGTGATGCTGAACCCGGTGAATTTCGAGGCGATCTACCAGCAGCAGCGCGAATCGCAGCCCGCCGCCGAGCAGCCGGCGGTGCAGATCATCACTCCCACGGTTTCGCACTGAGGCCGTGAGAGCCGCGAGCGCTTGCGTCGCCCTCCTCGCGCTCGCCGCCGCGAGCGCGCTCGCCGCCGAGTACCGCTCCCTGGGTGACCGGCCCGCGATCCTCTACGACGCACCTTCGGCGAAGGCCGATCGCCTCTTCGTCGCCACCCGCCACTATCCGTTCGAGGTCCTGGTGAAGCTCGACCAGTGGACCAAGGTGCGCGACGTGAACGGCGAAGTCGCCTGGGTGGACAACGGGGCCTTGGGCGACCTACGGACAGTAGTCGTCACCGTCCCCCTCGCCGACGTGCATGCGAACGCGAGCACGCAATCCCCCCTGGTCTTCGAGGCCTACAAGCAGGTGCTGCTGGAGGTGGTCGAACCCCCGGCCGACGGCTGGGTCAAGGTGCGCCACCGCGACGGGCAGCAGGGCTACATCCGACTCTCGCAAGTCTGGGGCGCGTGACCCGGTGAGAATCGCCATCCTCGGCGCGGGAGCGTGGGGATCGGCACTCGCGATCGCGCTCGCGCCGACTCACGAGGTGCGCCTGTGGTCGCGCGACCGGGCCGCATGCGAGGCCACCGCCCACAGCCGCTCCAGCCGGTATCTTCCCCAGTCCCGCCTGCCCGCGCGGATCGCCGTCGAAGCGGACCTGCGCAAGGCGCTCGAAAGCGCCGGCCTGGTGATCGTGGCCACCTCGACCTCGGGATTGCGCCACACGCTCGAGGCGGTGGGCGCGTGGATGCCGCAACCCTCGCTCGTCTGGGCCTGCAAGGGTTTCGACGCCGCGACGAGCCGCATGCCCCACGAGATCGCCGAGCGCGCGCTTCCCGATGCCCGCCGCGTGGGCGCCTTATCGGGTCCGAGTTTCGCGCTCGAAGTCGCCCAAGGGCTGCCCACCGCGCTCGTGATCGCGTCGCGCGAGCCGGGGTTCGCCGCGACGATCGCCGCCGCGCTCAATTCCCCGCGGCTGCGCCTGTACTCGAGCAACGACGTCGTGGGCGTGGTGCTGGGGGGCGCGGTGAAGAACGTGATCGCGATCGCGGCCGGGATCGCCGACGGCCTGGCGCTCGGCCGCAACGCCCGCGCGGCGCTCGTCACGCGAGGCCTCGCGGAGATCGTGAGATTGGGGGTAGCGCTCGGCGGCCAGGCCGAAACGTTCATGGGGCTCGCGGGCGTGGGCGACCTGGTGCTCACCTGCACCGGCGACCTTTCGCGCAATCGCGAGGTGGGAATCGGGCTCGCCCGCGGCCGGGCGCTCGACGACGTCCTCACGAGCCTGGGCCACGTGGCCGAAGGCGTGCAGTCGGCGCGCGCCGTGCGCGGCCTCGCACGGGAGCGGCGTGTCGAAATGCCCATCACCGAAGCGGTGTGCGCCGTGCTGTTCGAGGGCGTCGCGCCCGGGGAAGCGGTCGAGCGGCTCCTCACCCGGGATCCCCGCTCGGAGTAGGCGTACTCGGGGTGGTTATAATCCGATCACCCCAACGCCTCCGGCGAGGAACCGCGCGCAACATCATGCCGCGACAAGGCGCCCTGATCGTCTGGTTTTTTCTGGCGGTCCTCACGGCAGTCTCCCCCGTCGCGGCGGCGCGCGATGCTTCTCCGGCCCGCCAATCCCTGGCCCAGGCTCGGGCCCACAAGGCGCTCGAAGCCCGTGCGCGCGGCTATTGGATCGTGGAGCGCGGAGAGCACTTTCGCCTCATCGCGCGGCAGTTCTATCCCGGCGACCGCGCGCGCGAACGGCAACTGAGCGAGGCGCTATTCGCCAGGAATCCTCGAGCCTTCGCGGGCGGGGACAGGGACCGGCTGCGGGTGGGCGCGCGCCTCATCCTTCCGCCGGAGTTGGTCCGTCGCGACGAGGGCGCGACTTCGGCCCCTGCCGCGCAGGGCGTGCCGAAGACGCAGCCCGGCGCCGCGAACGCGGCAGGGAGCGCAGCGAATGCGACTCCCGAATTCGACGCCAATCCGCCGGCGCACGTGAAGCCGAAATCCCCCGAAGCGGCGCCCTACGTGGACCAGCTCATCGGGGGCGCAGGCGCAGAGCCGGAAAGCATCGAATCGATCGGGGAGGAGCAGTCCGTACCGGGCCGACGCTTCATTTCGGCCGAATACCGCGCGGAGGCGATCGATCCACCGGGCGGCGGTCGCGGGCTCGAACAGGGCGTCCAGATTCACCTGCGGCGCGAGACGCTCAACTACGGCGATCTATATCTCGACGCCGGGGTTCGCGACACCCGCCCCGCCCCCGGCGACGCTTCGGTCGAGCGCCGCAATGGCGCCAGCTTCACCCTCTACCAGGTGCATTTTCCGATCGGCGAAGCGTGGCTGGCCGACTCCGTATTGGGCGTGGCGCGCACGCCTCCCAACTCCCTCATCAATTCGTCGTACCGGATCTTCCTGCCGACCTCGCAGTTTTCCGGAGCGACCACCGTCGTCTCGGACAACTCCCAATCCTTCATCGCTTACGCCGGCCGCCTCGGGCGGCTCGAGGGCTCGGCCATCCAGACATTCGATCCGACGCCGGGCACCGTGGGGGGAATCGGCTACACGCGGCGCTTCGGGGCGTGGAGCGTGGCCGGCGAGACCATCAGCCTGCGGGGAGACCCGCAGGTGCGCGATCACGACGCGGCGAGCGTAGCGGCCGAATACGGAACGATCGGCGCGCTCGTCCACCACAAGGCGCAGGTCGTGGCCGACAGCGATTCCAATCTCGGCGCATGGTTCGACGGCGACGTGACCAGCGGGCGCGTGCGGCAGCGATTCGGGGCATTCCAGCTCGATCCGAACCTCGCCTGGGGCGACGGGCAACTCGCCAACGACCAGCGCGGAGCCTACTGGCGGGGCGACTACCGGTTGCTGAAATACACGTTGTCCGGCGGTGCCGACCTCGGTCAAACCAACATTCGCGACGATCCGTCGAGGGCCGCTACGCGCTCGGGCAGCGCCTACGGCACGTTTTCGCTGCGCATCGATCGCAACCTTTCCGTGGGTGCGGGCATCACTTACCAGCAGGCCCGCATCCGCTTCACCGATTCGCCGCGCGCATCCACGGTTTCCGGCAACGCCTACGCGTCGTGGAACAACCCGTGGGGTCTCAGCCGCTTCGATCTTTCCGCATTCCGCGCGACTGCGAGCGGGCAATCCGACGACGACATCGATACCCTGTCGTGGAGCCAGGATTGGCCGCCGCTTGGGCCGGTGCACCTCACCTCGACGCTGACGCGCTCGCAGGAGCTGGCGCAGGGCGTGCGCACGCGCCGCTCCAGCCTGGGGCTATCCGCGCACGGCGCGCCGCTGAGCGACGTATCGTGGGACGCGAGCGTGGTGTACGGGCGCGTCGAAAGCCCCCAGGGCGCCGAGAACGACTTCAACGTGAGCGCGACCGCGACGTGGCAGGTCGCGCGCAACTGGTCGGCCCTGGCGCAGATCAGCATCAATACTTTCGATCCCGTCCCGCCGCTTCCGGGAAGCGAGGCGCTGCCGGTCCAGCGGGACAAGCGTTTCCTCCTGGGCGTGCGATACGAGGCCGCCTCGGGAACGCCGTACCAGTCGTTGGGCTTGCAGGGTGGAACCGGCAGCGGGCGCCTTACGGGCATCGTCTTCTTCGACGACAACGGCGACGGGCTGCGCCAACCGACGGAACGGGGAGCGCCCAACGTCACCGTTTACCTCGACGGGCGATTCCCGGTGACGACCGATCCCCAGGGTCGATTCAATTTTCCGGCGGTTACCCCGGGCAGCCACGCCCTGCGCATTCCCAGCGAGTCGCTTCCGCTGCCCTGGACCTTCAGCGAAGACCATCCTCCGGTGACCAATGTGCCGCTGCGCGGAGAGGCGAGCGTGGAGATCCCGCTTACGAGGATCCGGCCTTGACCGCGACCGAGGGTGCGAGCGTCGAATCGATGGACTGCTTTCCGCCGTCCCACTCGATGGTCCCGCGCAGTCGCAGCGGGTAGGCGATCACGGGAGCCTTCCTGTCGGGGCCTTCCTGGGCCCACAGCGCGACCGAGCGCGTCTCGCCGGGCAGGATCGGGAGGGAGGAGACGACGAATTCCAGCGAGCTTCCCGCCGCGTCCCGGCCCTCGAGCACGCCTTCCGGCCGGCCGTGGGAGGTGCCGCTGTTGAAGAACGTCGCGGCAGGGGTGAGGCGGCCATTGAATTCCTTCAGTCCCACGGAACGCAGCTCGAGCTTCGGAGCCACGTCACCCACGGCCGCATAGACGATCACTCCTATGCGGCCCTGCAACGGGATCTGGATCCCGCCCGACTCTACCTGGGGTACGTTCGAGGATGCCCGCTCGATGATGATCGCGAAGCGGCACTCCTGGGGAGCGGCGTCCGGGGGCACGTGCAACTCGAAGCGGAACTTGCGCACGCTCTTCGGCTGCATGTTCACCGTGCGGCGCTCGATGCGCACCCACGGCCGGCAGCTTCCTTGATCCAGGGTGTCGTGGAACTCGACCCCACCCTGGGCATTGAGGTGCCAGTCGGCGGTGGACACGGCGAATTCATCGGCCACCACCGCGTCGTTGCCGATCTCGAGGATCTGGCGCAGCACTTCCCCCGGCTTGGCCTTGAGCTCGAAGCGCGGGGGGCTCACCAGGCCCGCGAAGGCATGGGCTTGCGCCGAGGCCAGCAGGAAGACAAGCGAGGAGACGGCGGCGAGCCCGCTAGGAACCCACGATTTCGATTTCGAAAACCGGGTCGAACTCAATGCCGCGCTCCGAGGTTCGTGCGTCGAGGAAGATCCGGAAATCGAAGAAATCCGACATCACGGATTGCGTTATCTTACCGCGATAAACGAGTGCGCGATCCCCCGGGACGAGGGTTCCCGGCGTGAAGGTGCCCCGCGTCTTCCATTCGATGCGCATCGCCGTGGGCACCTTCAACCCGATGACCTGGCGCGGAATCGTGAGATAGATCTCGGCGTTCTTGCCGATATACGGCGCGGTCCGGAGGCGAAACTCCATGGCGCTCACGTCCGCTACCAGGGCGTTCATCTGCTCCTCGTTCCAGTCGCCGGTGCCGTCGAAGAGCCAGTGGGTGGTGGTCTGGACGCGCTGGCGCGGAGAAAGGGAATCGTCCAGGCGCGTCGAGGCGGCCGCGAAAGTGCAGCAAGCGAAGGCGGCGGCGAACAGGAGCGCTCCGCGGATCATGGCATCGCGAGCGTGTAGGTGACCCGCCCGGTGTATGTGCCGGCAGACACGACGTTCTGGTTCAGGTAACTGAACTGCGCGCACACGCAAGCGCGCCTCGAGGTATTGAAGGTGATGAGCGCCTGCCCCACGGAACCGTTGAAGGTTCCCGAAGGAATCGTGATCGGCGCATTGAGGCATCCGTTGGGCCCGCCACCGGGAGTCGACGAAGACCAGGACACCTGCGTAAACGGGATGGTGAACGTCCCCGCCGTGAGCGGCGTGGAGGAGTTCGCCGTCAATGTCGCCGTTCTGGGGTTGGCGGCCTGGGAACGCGCCTGGGCGTCGATCAGGACGGTGTTGGCGGGGCAGGTCGGACTTGCCGGCGTCACACTCGAGCTCAATGCGGCGACGCCGTTGCCGACGCTCGCTCCGGGAATGCTGAAGTTGACCTTGTTGATCGTGCCCCCGGTGCTGCCGACCTGGAGGATCAGGCGCCCGCCGCCGTTGCCGATCACCACGGTCGCGGCATTCGCGTCAATCGCCCCGGAAGCAGCCAGGGCGGCCAGGAGGAGGAGAGGAAGCAATGTCTTCATGGAGACAAAAAGCCGGGGCGCTTTCGCTACCCCGGCTTTCCTTTTCTCTGCGCCGACCAGCGATTACGGCATCGAGGCAGTATACGTGACGCGGCCGCCCTTCGCGCTCGTACCGTACGTACCGGCCGAGTGGACCGCCGTGTTCGCGTACGCGTACGTCCAGGTCGCGGAACGGTTCGTCACATTGCCCGAGTTGAGGACCGGCAGGCTGGTGTTGCCGCCGGCGTTCGACAGGACCGGACGCTGCAGGTTGGCCGTGTCGCTCGAGGTGGTCGTGATCTCGGTGTACGGGATGTTCTCGGCGAGGGTGGCGTGCGCAAGGCCCGCACCGGCGCTGTTGTTGCTCTCGGTGATCGTCACCTGGCCGCCGTTGCCCAGGACGGAGACGTTCTCCGCCGTACCGGCTCCGGCGTCGCCGCCCGTGCCCGCGATCGGCGTGGAATCGCCGACGTTGGCCGCCGGGACGGTGAACGTGATCAGGTCGATCGTTCCCGACGCGGTGCCCACGCGGAAGGTAAGGAAGCGCGGGATCACGATCGAGAAGTCGACGTGGGCCGTGGTGCTGAGGGCGCCACCGCCGGTCGTCGTGGTCCGCTCGGCATGGGCCGGGATCGCCCCGGCGAGCGCGGTACCCAGGCTCAGCGCGAGGGCGGTTTTCAGGATCTTGGTTTTGGTATTCATCGTGTCACTCCATCTTCAGGGTTGGGTTCGGGTTCAGCAGGCCGAAATGGCCGTGTTCATGGACGTCATTAGGCGCCCACCAAAGGCCGCCCGCTGTGAGGTTCTGCACAGAACCCTCTGTATTCATGTGATTTTGGCAGGTTTTGGCGTTGCAACGGTAACTGCTTTGTAACGAAATGGCTACAGTCCGGACGGACGCGAATGTTTCACCTGCCGGCAAAAGGAGGTCTGGGACGCCGCCCCTATATATGTCGGCCGCCGGCAGGGGAAGCGGAGGCGCCGGCGAAATCCTGTTGCCTCCAGGCCTCGAAGACCACGACGGCGACCGCATTCGAGAGGTTGAGGCTGCGATTGCCGGGGCGCATGGGGAGCCGTAGTCGATTTGCCGCAGGAAAGCTTTCGAGGACATCCTGGGGCAGGCCGGCGGTCTCGGGTCCGAACACGAAGGCATCCCCAGGCCGGTATACGGGCTGCGTATAAGGAATCGAGCCTCGAGACGAGACTGCGAAGACCCGGCCCGCCGAGATCGCCTCGAGGCAGTGCGCCCAGTCGGGGTGGACCAGCACGGTCGCGAGGTCGTGGTAGTCGAGCCCGGCACGGCGCAGCCGGCGATCGTCGAGCGAGAAGCCCAGGGGCTCCACGAGGTGCAATCGCGCGCCCGCGTTGGCGCAGAGCCGGATCACGTTGCCCGCATTGGGCGGAATCTCGGGCTGGAAGAGCACTACTTCGAACAACGCCGCTTCCCCGGTTCGGGCGCCCGTGCCACGGCCCACACGCTCACGCGCCGCGCGCCCGCGCGCTTGAGCTCCCGTGCGATCGCCTCGGCCGTCGCGCCGGTGGTCAGCACGTCGTCCACGATGGCGACGTGGGCGCCATCCAGCGCACGCCGCACCCGGAAGGCCCGGCGCAGGTTGGCGAACCGCTCGCGCCGCGACAATCCAGCCTGGGCGGGCGTATCGCGCAAGCGGGCCAGCGCGGCGGGATCGCAGCGAATCTCCAGGTGCGCTCCGACCGCCTTCGCGAGCTCGAGCGCCTGGTTGAAGCCGCGCTCGCGCAGACGCTCGGCCGAAAGGGGCGGAGCGACGAGCACGTCCGGGCGGGCTTCCCGTTCCACGCATCGCGCGAGCTCGAGGCAGAGCCACCGTCCACAGGCGAAATCCGCCGCGTACTTGTATCGCTGGACCAGCCGGTCGATGGGAAACCGGTATTCGAAGCAAGCGGTCGCATCGTCGAACGCGAATTGTCGCCTGCGACAGGTAGAACAGAGCGCTCCCGGATCGAGGGGAGAAGCGCAATGGGCGCAGCGGTAGCCCGCTCGAGGGAGCGCGCTCGCGCATTGCGGACAGACCGGGCCGTCGCGACAACGCGCCGCGCAAAGCATGCAGTCTTCCGGGAACCACGCACGGGTGCCCGCCGTCGCCCATGAAATGGGCAGCTGCAAGGACGCTATCCCAGAAAAATTTGACATGATTTTTAAAAACATGAATTATCAGCGCCTTACGAAGGAGCCCCATGGACACGGCCATTACTTTCCACGCTGCCGCACCCGCGGACGCCGCCCACCAGGCGTTGCGGAACCGAGCGCTCGAGCTCTATGCGCTTTCTTTCAACGATCTGCTGTTCATGGCGCATACCGTGCACCGCGAGCATTTCGATACCGCTCGTGTGCAACGATCCACGCTGTTGTCGATCAAGACCGGCGGATGCCCCGAGGACTGCGGATATTGCCCGCAGGCGGCACGCTACCACACGGGCGTGGAAGAGCAGGGCCTCCTCCCCCTGGATGACGTCGTCGCCGCCGCACGCCTCGCGAAGGAACACGGCGCCACCCGGTTCTGCATGGGCGCGGCGTGGCGCGGACCCAAGGCGCGCGACCTGGCGCCGGTTCTCGACATGGTGCGGGAGGTGAAGTCCCTGGGACTCGAGACCTGCTGCACCCTGGGAATGCTCAAGGACGGCCAGGCCCAGCAGCTCAAGGACGCCGGCCTCGACTACTACAACCACAACCTCGATACGGCGCCCGAGCACTATGGCGAGATCGTCTCGACGCGCGAATACGGCGATCGCCTCGCGACCCTCGAGCGAGTGCGGGGCGCGGGGCTGAAGGTCTGCTGCGGAGGCATCGTCGGGCTGGGCGAATCGCGCGAAGCTCGCGCCGGGTTGATCGCGCAGCTGGCGAGCCTCGACCCGCAGCCCGAATCGGTGCCGATCAATGATTTGGTCCAGGTCGAGGGAACGCCGCTTGCCGGAACCGAAAAGCTGCCCTGGGTCGAATTCGTCCGCACCATCGCAGTGGCGCGCATCCTCCTGCCCCGCAGCATGGTGCGGCTGTCCGCGGGACGATCGGCGATGAGCGAGCCCGTGCAGGCGCTGTGCTTCTTCGCCGGCGCCAATTCGATCTTCTACGGCGAGAAGCTGCTCACGACGGGCAATCCCGACGTGAAGCGCGACGACGCGCTCTTCACCGCGCTCGGCTTCGCCCCGGCCTAGGGGCCCGTGGGCGTCTCCGACCGGCTCGTCGCGGGCCTCGCCGCGCTCGAGCGAGAGGACCTGCGCCGAACGCGCCGCGTGCTCGACTCGCCCCAGGGACGGCACGTGCGCCTGGGCGGCCGCGAGGTGCTCAACTTCGCGAGCAACGACTACCTCGGGCTCGCGAACCACCCGCTCTTGCGGGAGGCGATGCGCGCAAGCCTCGACACGTACGGCGCGGGCGCGGGCGCCTCGCCTCTCGTGACGGGGCACCTGCGCATCCACGAGGAAGCCGAGGCGCGCTTCGCCGCGTTCTGCGGGCTGCCGCGGGCGCTGCTCTTCGGCAGCGGATATGCGGCGAACATCGGCATCCTCGGCGCGCTCGCGGGTCCCGAAGGGGAGATCTTCGGCGACCGCCTCAATCACGCGTGCCTTCACGATGGCGCGAGGCTGTCGCGGGCCCGGTACACGCGCTATCCCCATCTCGACCTCGTCGCGCTGGAACGCGAGCTGGCCCGCTCCGAGGCCGCCCTGCGCGTGGTCGCCACCGACGTGGTCTTCAGCATGGACGGCGATGTGGCACCCGTGGGGGAGTTGCTTGCGCTTTGCGAGCGGCACGACGCGTGGCTCGTGCTCGACGACGCCCACGGCATCGGCGTCCTCGGGCATCAGGGACGGGGAGCGCTGGCCCGATTCGGCGTCGCATCGCCGCGCATCGTCTACATGGCCACGCTCGGCAAGGCGCTCGGAGGCTACGGCGCATTCGCGTGCGGTTCGAGCGAAGTGGTTGACTGGCTGGTGCAGAAATCGCGCACGTACATCTACTCGACCGCCCTTCCTCCCATGATGGCGGCGGCGGTGCTCGCCGCCCTCGAGATCCTGGAGGGCGAGGATTCGCCCGTGGATCGCCTGCATGGGCGCATCGCGGAATTCCGGGCGGCGTGCGCCGCCGCCCGCGTGGCCGTGGTGGAATCCGCCACCGCGATCCAGCCCGTCATCGTGGGAGACGCCGCGCGCACGCTCGAGATGTCCGCGCGCCTGCTCGATCGCGGATTGCTCGTGCCCGCCATCCGGCCGCCGACGGTTCCCGAGGCCACCTCGCGGCTGCGCATTTCGTTGAGCGCGGCCCACGAGCGCGGCGACGTGGAGCACCTCGCCCTCGCCCTGGCGGAGTGCCTGGCCCCGTGAGCCGGGAGCGGCGCGTTGGCTGAGCCGCCATATCCCGACAAGCGCGCGGCGCGTCGGGCATTCGAGCGCGCCGCCGCCGGCTACGACCGGCATGCGGTGCTGCAGCAGGAGGTGGGAACGCGCTTGCTGGCGCACCTCGATCCGATGCGGCTGGACCCGGCGCGCGTGATCGACCTCGGTTGCGGCACGGGGCGCTTCGTGTCCGGGTTGCGGGCGCGATATCCGAAAGCCGAAACGATCGGGATCGACTTCGCGCCCGCGATGCTGCGTGAAGCCCGCGCGCGCGGCTCCTGGTGGCGAAGGACTTTCTCCCGGCGCGGGCCGGCGCTCGCCTGCGCCGATGCGGAAGCCCTGCCGCTCGCCACCGGGTGCGCGCAGCTCGCATTCTCCAATCTCCTGCTGCAATGGTGCCGCCCCGAGGTGGTGTTCGCCGAGGCGGGACGGGTGCTCGCCACCGGCGGCCTCTTCCTCTTCTCGACTTACGGTCCGGACACGTTGAAGGAGCTGCGCACCGCTTTCGCCGCCGCGGACGACGAAGCACATGTCCATTCCTTCGTCGACATGCACGACCTGGGAGACTCGCTGGTGCACGCGGGATTCGCGGACCCCGTGATGGAAATGGAGACGATCACCGTGGAATACGCCAGCGTCGACTCCCTCGCGCGGGACCTGAAGGGCGGCGGCGGACACAACGCGCTTGCCGCACGCGACCGGGGGCTGTGCGGACGCGAGCGGTGGCGGCGCATGGTGGAGCGCTACGAACGCGATCGCCGCGGGGGCGCGCTGCCCGCGACCTTCGAGGTGATTTACGGCCATGCCTGGAAGGCCGCCCCCCGGAAGACGGCGGACGGGAGGCAGGTGATCGATTTCGTGCCGCGCGCCGCCCCATGAGTCGCGGCGTATTCGTCACCGGTACCGACACGGGCGTGGGCAAGACGCTCGCGGCCTGCGCGCTCATCCATGCGCTCGCGGCCAGGGGTGTACGCGCCCTGCCGATGAAGCCCGTGGCCGCCGGCGCGGCCGACCATGGCGGCCGGCCCGCCAACGACGACACCCTCGCCCTCATGGAGGCGGCCGGACTGGGCCCGGAGGCCCTGGGCCGCGTGACGCCGGTGCTGCTGCGCGAGCCCATCGCTCCCCACATCGCGGCTCGGCGGGAAGGAGTGCGCATCGCGCTCGCGCCCATCCTCGCCGCGCTCGCGCTGCTGCGCGAGGACACCGGATTCCTCATCGTAGAAGGGGTCGGCGGCTTCTGCGTTCCCCTCGGCCAGCGCCTTGACACCGTGGATCTGGCGCGCGCCGTCGCGTTGCCCGTGGTGCTCGTCGTGGGGTTGCGGCTGGGTTGCCTCAACCACGCGCTGCTCACCGCGCGGGCGCTCGAAGCGGCAGGACTCCCCCTGGCGGGGTGGATTGCCAACACGATCGATCCCTCGATGGCGGCCATGGGGGAAAACGTCCAGGCGCTGCGGGAGCGGCTGCCCGGCCCGCTGCTGGGTCACCTGCCCCACCATCCCGGCGCTCGCCCCGTGGAGTTCGCCTCGCGGCTCGCGGTGGAATCGCTCCTGGGGCCCGCCCCATGAACACGCTGCTCTTCGACCTCGACGGCACCCTCACCGATCCGCGCGAGGGCATCACGCGTTCGATCGCCTACGCGCTCGAGCGCATGGGGATCGCGCCTCCCCCGTCCAACGAGCTCGTGTTCGCCATCGGACCGCCCCTGCGGGCCTCGTTCGCGCGGCTCCTGGGCACGGAATCGGATATCGCCGTCGAGCGGGCGGTGGCGCTTTATCGCGAGCGGTTCGCCGACGTGGGTCTGTTCGAGAATCGGCCCTACGACGGCATCGACGAGGCGCTGGCGAAGCTCGCCGACTCCGGCGCCCGGCTTTTCGTCGCGACGTCGAAACCCCAGGTGTACGCACGGCGAATCGTCGAGCATTTCGCGCTGCACGCGCATTTCGTCGACGTGCACGGCTGCGAGCTCGACGGAACCCTCGAGGACAAGCGCGACCTGCTGGATTACATGATCGCGCACCATGGGATAGCGGCGCCGCGGGCGGCGATGATCGGCGACCGCGGCCCCGACATGCGGGCGGCAAGGCACCATGGCCTCGCGGCCGTGGGCGCCCTCTGGGGCTACGGGACCCGCGAAGAGCTGCTGGAGCACGGAGCCCAGGCGCTGTGCGAAGCCCCGGAGGCCCTCGGCGAATCGCTCGGGAACTTGCGCCCTAGCCAAACGCCGCGCTGAGCAGCGCGACCCCGTGTGCGCCATGGCGGCGCGCCGTGGCGAGGTCGCTCCGGGCGAGTCCTCCGATCCCGTAGATGGGCATCGGTCGCCCGGCCGCGAGGGACGCGAACCGATCCCACCTCATGGCGGCAGCGCCCGGATGGGATGCGGTGGCCTGTACCGGCCCCACGACGGCGTAGTCCAGGCCCAGGTGCGCGGCGCGGTCCAGTTCCCGCTCGTCGTGGCAGGAAGCGCCCGCGAGGCGCGCCGCAGGCCGCGCCTTCGCCTCCATCAGCGCGCGCGCCGTGAGGTGCACGCCGTCGCACTGCGCGAAATGCCCGCAGTCGCTGTTCACCACGACGCGCGAGCCGAACGGCTCGACACGCGCGAGGGTACGCGACAGGAGGTGCTGCACGCGCATGCGCTCCATGCCCTTCTCGCGCAACTGCACGAGGAGCCGTTCGTCCACGGCGCGCTCGGCGAGCGCCTCGGTCCACGCCTCGATTCCCGCCACGGAAGCGTTCGAGACCACCATGATGGCCGGCAGCGCGAGCGCGGCCAGCACCGGCGCGTTGGCGGGCAGCATCGGCTGCACTTCGGGCGCCAACACGCGCTGCCACTCGATCGCCTGGTCCTCGAGGGGCCGGGGCTCGCCCTCCCAGCTCGTTACGCGGAAGAAGTGCAGCCGGACCGTGGCATGGGTGTACGCGTAGACGCGCGTGATCCACGGGGTGGCCTCGCGCACCTCGATGCCGAGCTCTTCGCGCAGCTCGCGCACCAGCGCTTCGCGGGCGCTTTCGCCCGCCTCGATCTTGCCTCCCGGAAATTCCCAATAGCCCGCGTAAGGCTTGCCCACGGGCCTCCTGGCGAGCAGGAACTCGCCCGGCCGCTCGATCACGGCGGCCGCCACCTCGGTGACGCCGGCGGATGAAAAAGGGGTCAGGTTACTTTTTCGCCTTCCCTGAAAAAGTAACCTGACCCCTTTTCCTGCCCACGTAGTCGCGCGCGAATTGCCATGCCACGCGCCCGCTGCGGAATCCCCGCTCGAGCGCCCACAGGAGCGCGGCCTTGCGCGACTCCTCGCTTGCCGTGCCCCCGAGCCGCTCGACCCAGTGGTCCGCGATGTCCAGGTACTGGTCCTGGTCGAACGGATAGAACGACAGCCACAGGCCGAAGCGCTCCGATAGCGAGATCTTCTCCTCGGTCGTCTCGCCCGGATGGATCTCGCCGCCCACGTGCTTCGCCTCGAGGTTCTCCTCCATGAACTCGGGCATGAGGTGGCGGCGGTTCGAGGTGGCGTAGATCAGCACATTGTCCGCCGACCCGGCGATCGAGCCGTCGAGCGCCACCTTGAGCGACTTGTAGCCCGCGTCGGAGGCCTCGAAGGAGAGGTCGTCGCAAAAGATGATGTAGCGCTGCTTGCGCTCGCCGATGAGGTCCACGATGTCCGGCAGGTCGACCAGGTCGCGCTTGTCGACCTCGATCAGGCGCAGGCCCCTGTCGGAGAACTCGTCCAGCGCCGCCTTCACGAGCGAGCTCTTTCCCGTGCCGCGGGCCCCGGTGAGCAAAACGTTGTTCGCGGGCCGTGCCGCCACGAACTGCGCGGTGTTGTCCCGCAGGCGACGCTTCTGCTCGTCGATGTCCTTCAGGTCGGAGAAGCGGATGGAGTGCGGGTGGCGTATCGCCTCGAGGTAGCCCCCGCGGGCGTGCTTGCGCCAGCGATAGGCCGTGGCACTCCAGTCGGGCTCCCCGCCCCCGCCGGGCAGCAGTCGCTCGAGGCGCCCGGCCAGCTCGTCCAGTCGATCGGCGATGCGCTTGAGCGGGTCGCTCATCGCAGGCGGAAGACGAGCAGCCAGTAGTAGTTGAGCGTCTCCAGGTGCGCCTCGCGCGCGATCGGGCGCACCGCGTCGGCGAGCTCTTCGGCGGTCGGGAAATTCTTCAGCACCTCGTACTCCTCGCCGCTCGCGAGGCGGCGCATCTGGTAGGTGTTGCCTTCGGCGTCGCGCCGGGAGATCGCCGTGGAGCTGCCTTCCGCAAAGCGGTTGTCGAGGATCCCCACCAACGCGCCGGGCGCGAGACGCCTGGCGAGGCGCTCGACGAAGCGCGCGATGTCGCTCTTCTTCACGTGGGACCACCAGAAGCCGGCGAACGCGGCGTCGCATCCCGGCGGCACGCCCTCGAGCGTCACCGCGTCGGCCTTGAAGAAGCTGGCGCGGCCGGCGGCGATCGGTTTCTCGCGCGCGATCTCGAGCACCGCGTCGTTGATGTCGCAGGCATGCACGTGCGCCGCCTCGCGCGCGATGAACTGCGTCCAGTAGCCGGTGCCGCACGCCACCTCGAGCACCGTCCTGCCCCGCAGGATCTCCGGTACCCGGCGGCGCAGCCACTCGAGCTCGTTCTGGCGCTCGGGCTTGTCGTAGATCTGCTCGTATTCCGAGGCGCGTTTCGCGTAGTACCGCTCCAGGTGCGGCGTCGTGCTCTTCAAGTCGGCCATGGCCCGCTCCCTCAGCTGCGATAGTCGGCGTTGATCTTCACGTAATCGTAGGAAAGGTCGCAGGTCCATACGGTGGCGCTCTCCTCGCCGCGCCCCAGCGTCACCCGCACCGCGATCTCGGCGGGCTGCATCACGCGCCGCCCCTGCTCCTCGGTATAGGCGCCCGCCCGGGCCCCCCTTTCCACCACCGTCACGTCCCCCAGC
>JAANCK010018216.1_pt1 | contig 21763 bp, 21 predicted proteins | sample 7277841 | NCBI WGS metagenome assembly JAANCK01 (sample SAMN14222788, study PRJNA588281) | permafrost metagenome | isolation source: Arctic cryosol methane SIP | place: Canada:Nunavut | collected 2015-07 | reverse complement strand
GACCGGCTCCTCGACCGGCGGCTCGACCGGCGGCTCGGTGGGCTCGGGCAGCGTCTGCTGGACAGGGGTCGGGCCGCGGCGGGCGAGCAGCTCGCTGATCACCGACTGGGCCACCCCGAGCTGGTCGGCGATGGCCTGCTGGCTGCGTCCCTGCCCCGCCCAGGCCCGGGCTTGGCTCACCTGCCGGTCGGACAGTTCTTAACGGTTTTCCGATGACACTTCGCGAAGAGAAAGCCCTGATCACAGGGCTGGTCGGTCAGCTACTTCCGGAGGTCTGAGACTACGAAGAGGACCACTTCATCTCACTGGAGCTCGGCGGCTCGCCCGCTGTGGAAGCCAACCCGTAGCCGGAGGCGCACCGGCGGCCCGGAAGGGGACACCTGATGCGTTGCGGGCGCCGTCGCGTTCGACCTGCACTGCGTCGGAGGAGGCCAGGGTTGCGGCCCACACCATTAGGGCTTCGTGTCCATCGTCGCTTTCAGCCCAAGGCCCCGGCGGCATCGCAGACGTTGTTCCAGCGCTGGTTGCGGGCCTCATACCAGCTGCCGGCCTCGGCGTCGGACGCCACATAGTTCACCAGGGCCCTGAGGTGGGCGAAGCTGACGACGTGTGAAATGGGCGTGGTGGCAGAGTCCTCAGCGCGGGTGGGCTGGCAGGCGACTGCCACGACCACCGACTCCGAGAACCCCCACAGGCCCAGGAGGTAGGCGCTGGCCTCCGGGACGGTGCAGCCGAAATTCTCCAGCTCGGCATTGCTGCGCGCCCATTGGTCCTCGGGCGGCACGGCACGCACCTGGTCGTACCCTGCGGTGTCGGCTGCCAACACCAGCAGGCCGAGGTCGCGCAGCAAGGCCGAGAGGAAGGCCCGGCCGGTGGTCTCGGGAGCCCAGCCTTCCGAGGCGGCGATGGCACGCGCATACCCCGCCGCTCGCATCCCGGTTCGACGCATCTGCAAGACGTCGAGGTTCTGTGGGGTTGTGGGACCGGAACCGAAGACCTTCCCGCTCAGAGCCAGCGCGTGGATGGTGTCGATCCCGAGCAGGCTGACGGCCCGCCCGACGCTCTCGACGCGGCTAGGGAGTCCGAAGAAGGCCGAGTTCACGAGCTTGAGGATCTCTGCGCACAGCGTAAGGTCGCTCTCCAGGACAGCGACAACGTCGGCGAGCCCGCTGCTCGGGCGCGCCGACACCTCGATCAGGCGACCATGCACCAAGGGCGGTATGGGTAGCGCGTCGACGTCACCCAGGATCCTCTGCAGCCGTTCATCGGTGACCTTGTCGCGCACTGTCACCACCCGGTTGATCGCGTGGATCAGGGCGTCGGCGTCGCACGGCTTGAACAGGATCTGCTGGGTCGTCCCGACCGCGGCGATGACGTCCTCATGGTCGGCATGCTCGGACAGGATCAGGCACGCTGTGGAGGGGTAGAGTTGCCGCACGTGGGAGAGCAGCTCGCCACCGTCCATGCCTGGCATACGCATGTCGCTGACCACCACGTCGACGGGCTGGGTCCCGAGTTGGGCCAGGGCCAGTACGCCGCTGCCGGCAAACGTCAGCTCCCAGTCGGTCTTTCCCCGCAGCATCCGTCGGAGCCCGGAGAGGACGTCCGGTTCGTCGTCGACGAAAAGGACGCGACGCACGCTCAAGCCGACACATTGGCTCATGTCCTCACCCGTTCTTCCACCATGGCAGTCCCTACAGCACCGTCATGTCTTTAGGAACTTACCGCTGGATGTCATGCCTTCGTCCGGACTTGGCTAGTTCCACGCCGCTGCGGGTACAAGTCGGCCCGTTCAGCCAGCGGACCCGGGGGGCGTACGGACGATGGTGTCCACCATCGGGACTCCAGATCCGCGGTTGGGCACTCTGATGAAATGAAGTCGGGACGGTTGAGCGTGATCAGAAACAGTTGAGGCCGGGTAGTCGGTTGTACGCAGTTAGCTCACAGATAGCCCCGAATCCCCGCTCGATGGTGGTGATGCCGAAGCTCTTGAGCTTGCGGTACAGCGAAGAGCGGGCGATTCCCCGTGTCGTCTCGGCTTGGACCCGGTTTCCGTCCGCGTCGCGGAGGGCCTTGATGATCGCGTCCCGCTCGAGGGCCTCCATACCGGGGAACTGTCGTCGGGCCGAGTCGCGGCAGTAACCGCATGGCGGCCGGCCCGACACGCGTATTTCGCCCCTCTGAGAACTTTTTGAGCACCTGGGTGACGACAGTGCCGACGTCCTCGATTCTGTGGCGAAGTCGCGGCACTGTCACAGTCTCAGACCTCCGGAAGTAGTGCCGGGCTGAGTGTTGAGATTTGGGCCGGTGACCGGGAGTGTCCCACCAGCTCCGCTCAGGCCGCCGTGGCGCCCACCTGGACGGCCAGCTGGGTGTCCAGGGCCAGCATCAGCTGGCCGTCGAGCTTGCAGACGCTGGTGACGAGGGTGCGGATGCGGGCTGGGACGGTCTCCGGGGGCTGTTCGAAGGTCTCTGCGCCGGGCTCGAGGACGTCACCGATCTCGTCGACCAGCAGGCTCACCACGTCGCCGTCATCGGTGCGCACCACGACGTTGACCGCGGGTGACCCGGAGGGTCGGGCACCGAGCCCGAGCCTGGTTCGCAGGTCCAGGGTGGTGATGATCTGGCCTCGCAGGTTGATCAGGCCGCTGACCTCTGGGGGGGCCTGCGGCACCGAGGTGAGCTCCTGCTGCTTGAGCACCTCTTGCACAGAGCCGACCGGCACCCCGAACAGGTGCCCGTCGAGGCGGAACGTGCAGTACTGGACGGACATGGCTCTCCTCAGCTCACGGCTACCGGAGCGAGCAGCTCCGGGTCGATGGTGGAAATGGCACGATCGACGTCGACCAGCTCGGTGACGTGCTCGCTGACGACGGCCGACCCCTGGTGGCCCCCGGTGTCCAGGTGGGTGCGGATGGCAAGCTCGTCCTCGACGATGTCGTGGATCTGGGCGACCACGAATCCGACCATCCGGCCGCGGTGCTGGCAGACGACCACCTGGACCGGATCCGCGTCCGCCTGCTCGCCGAAGGACTGGAGCGCGCGGTCCAGGCGTACGAGTGGGAGGATCTCGCCGCGATACTGCACGACTTCGTGTCCTCCGACCCGTTCGAGGCGGTCCATCGGGAACTGTTCGAGGCGGTCGACCGCGCTCAGCGGGAGCGCGACCCGGCGGCCGTCCGAGAGCCCGAGAACCAGCAGGGCCTTCCGCTCGACGTCAGCGGCGTGGGCGGAGCTCGTGGTTGAGTGGGAGGAGTCGCTGACCATACCGGCCTGTTTGGCCAGCGCCGTGGCGTCCAGGATCAGTGCGACCCGGCCGTCACCCATGATGGTGGCGCCCGCGTAGAGCGGGACACCGCGCAGCTGCTTGCCGAGCGGCTTGACCACGATCTCCTCGGTGTCCTTGATGTCGTCGACCACCAGGCCGAACTGCCGCCCGTCGGCCTGCAGGACGACGATGAACGTCGTCTCGTGGTCCTCCTGCGGGGCGCCCAGCCGTTCACGCAGGTCGACCAGCGGCAGCAGGGCCCCTCGCAGCCGGATGACCGGCGTGCCCTGGATCGTCTCGATCCGGGTCAGCACCTGCTCCCGCTCCAGGCGGACCAGCTCGAGCAGGTTGACCTGGGGGATGGCATAGAGGTTGCCGACCGCACTGATCACCAGTGCGGGGATGATCGCCAGCGTCAGCGGGATCTTGATCCTGACCGTGGTGCCCGCACCGAGGACGCTGACGATGTCGATGGCCCCACCGATCTTCTCGATGTTGGTCTTGACCACGTCCATGCCGACCCCGCGGCCCGACACGTTGGTCACGACCGCGGCGGTCGAGAACCCGGGCGTCAGGATGAGGCGCAGGGTCTCGCGGTCACCGAGCTGGTCGGCGGCCTCGCGGGTCAGCACCCCTTGGGACACTGCCTTGTCGCGCAGCTTGACCGGGTCCAGGCCGGCGCCGTCGTCGGTGATCTCGATGTTGACCTGGCCGCCCTCGTGGAAGGCTCGCAGCAGCAGGCGGCCCTCCGCGGGCTTGCCGGCCGCGATCCGTACCGAGGGTTCTTCGATCCCGTGGTCGACCGAGTTGCGGACCAGATGCGTCAGCGGGTCCTTGACCGCCTCCAGGATGGTCTTGTCCAGCTCGGTGTCGCGGCCCTCCATGTCGACCCGCACCGACTTGCCGAGGGTCAGGCAGAGGTCGCGCACGACCCTGGGAAGCTTGCTCCAGACGTTGTCGATGGGCTGCATCCGGGTCTTCATGACCCCTTCCTGCAGCTCACCGGCGATCAGGTTGAGCCGTTGCGCGGTCCGCTGGAGCTCGGGGTCCTGACGGGTCGCCGACCGCTGGAGCAGCTGGTTGCGGGTCAGCACCAGCTCACCCACGAGGTTCATCAAGGCGTCGAGCAGGTCCACGTCGACCCGGATGCTGCTGTCAGCAACCGATCGGCGGGTCCCTGACTGTGTTGTATGCACGTCCGGGAGCTCCTCGTGGATGACTGCGACGTGATCGACCAGGATCTCGCCCAGGGGTCGCGGGTCACCGACCTCCTGCTCGGCCAGCGCGAGGGTCAGGTCGTCCGGGCCGATCCCGTGCTCCGCAAGGAGCTCGCCGATGATGGGGTCGGTCAGGTTTTCGGAGCACGGCTTGTCAGCGGTCTGGGCTGGAACATCGTGCAGCTCGGCGGGCTGCTCGGGTGCGTCTTCGAAAGCCGGTTCGGGAGCGTCAGGGACATCGCCGTCGGTGACCTCAGGGAGGTCGCCACCGAGGGCGTCAGCCAGCTGGTCCTGGGCGTCCACCGGGGCACCGTCGAGCACTGCCTGAAGCCGTCCGATGAGCTCGTGGTAGTCGTCCTCGCCCTCCTTGCCGGTCTGCTCGATGCAGCGGAGCAGTGCCCGTACGGCGTCGACCATCTCCAGCAGGACCGTGGTGACCGGCGCACTCAGCGTCATCTCGCCGTCCCGCAGTCGCGACAGCAGGCTCTCACCCACGTGCGTGACCGCCTCGAGGGTCCCGAAACCCAGGAAGCCGCAGGTGCCCTTGATCGTGTGCACCGTCCGGAAGATGCTCGAAAGAAGCTCGCGGGATCCCGGGTCGCGCTCCAGCGCCACCAGATCCTGGTCGAGCTGGTCGAGGTTCTCGTGACTCTCGACCAGGAACTCGGCGACGATCTCGTCCATGAACTCCATTGAGAATCTCCTCTGCCATACGCATGACGAACCGTTGACCGTGCGACTGCTTCGCCTATCGGCCGGCCGCCGCCCGATCTGAGCCCGCCGGCCACCGGAGTCGACTGCGGCCGACATATGGCCTGACAGAGGGACTAGTCCTTTTGGCCAGTTCCAGCCGCCGATTGGCCACTCATCCTCCGGCCGACACGCGGTGTATGCATGACGCTCGACCTTTCTGAGAACTACCTGAACGGCCGCTCTGCAACACGGCACGAAACCCCTACACCGTCACCTAATTTCGGGCCCGTGACCACGCTCGCCGCGACTTCATCCACACCCGGGCCTGATTCAGAAGGGAATGCCACGGTTGACGAGCTGTGCAGGACCCACATGGCCGTCGTGCACCACGAGGTCCGGTCGATCAGCATGCGTCTGCCGGGCCACGTCTACACCGATGACCTGGTCTCGGCCGGCATGAGCGCCCTGTTCGACGCCGCCCGCTCCTTCGACCCGGCGTTCGGTGTTCCGTTCGCTCGTTTCGCGGCGCGACGGATCAGGGGGGCTCTGCTCGACGAGCTGCGTTCGGCTGACTGGGCCACCCGGTCGCTGCGGGCCCGGGTACGCGCCAGGAACGCCGCCCACGAGTCACTTGCCGCCCGCCTGGGCCGGACTCCGAGCTCCACCGAGCTGGCCCGCGAGATGGGCGTCAGCCGTGACGAGCTCGTGCGCATCGAGGCTGACCTACACCAGTCGGTCGTTCTCCGCTTCGACTACCTGGGCTCAGACTCAGGCGCTGACTCAGTGCTGCCCTCGACCTCCAAGACACCCGAGGCTGTAATCGTGGAGCGGGAGCGTCAGGCCTACCTGCGTGACGCCGTCGGCTCCCTGCCCGAGCGTCTGCAGAAGGTCGTCCTGGGATGCTTCTTCGACGACCGGCCGATGCGCGAGCTCGCCGAGGAGCTCGGCGTCACCGAGTCGAGGATCTCGCAGCTGCGCGCCGAGGCGCTGAAGATGTTGCGCGATGGGATGAACTCCCAGCTCGCCCCCGAGATGCTGCCGAAGCCGACCGTGGGGGTTGCGGCCGGGCGGCGCGAGGCCTTCTATGCCACCATCGCCGGCCGCTCGTCGTACATCGCCCGGCTGAGCCTGCCCGCGGTCGTGGCGGCCGCCGGTGCTGCCCAGCGCGCAAGCCTGGCCGGTGACACTGTCCCGCTCAGGCAAAGAATTCCGCAGGAGTTCTCAGGTCGGCTGAGCGCCAGCCGATAAGAAGCCTGTCGACACCAGGTGTGTCGATACGAGGAGCCCACGGATGGACTCCTCAGGACCCCATCCAAGGAGGAAATATCATGGGTCTTCAGATCAACACCAACATCGCGGCAATGAACGCCTACCGCAACCTGACCGGCTCGCAGGGCGCGATGTCGACCAGCCTGGAGCGTCTGTCCTCAGGACTGCGGATCAACCGCGCTGCTGACGACGCCGCCGGTCTGGCCATCTCGGAGAAGCTGCGTGCGCAGTCCACCGGCCTGAACCAGGCCAGCGCCAACGCCCAGGACGGCATCAGCCTCATCCAGACCGCTGAAGGCGCCCTGAACGAGACGCACTCGATCCTGCAGAGGATGCGTCAGCTCTCCGTCCAGTCCGCCAACGACACGAACAGCGACACGGACCGCGCTCAGATCCAGAAGGAGGTGACGGCACTCGGCGACGAGCTTGACCGCCTTTCCACTTCTACTCAGTTCAACACCAAGAACCTGCTGAACGGCAGCTTTAACGCAACCTTCCAGATCGGTGCCAACGACGGCGCAGACCAGAAGATCGGCGTTAGCATCCTCGCCACGGACCGCGCCGGCCTCAACCTGGATACCACCTTGGCATCCACGGCCGGCAACGGTGTCGTCGCCACCACATTCTCGGTTCCTGGGGGTACACCGACGGGCAACTTCTCCATCACCGCAGGTGGGGACGTGAACGACTCGGCCGGTCTCAAGGTCGGTACTTACGCCGCCAACGTCGTGAGTTTTACCGATGTCGCGAATCTGGGCACTGTTACGTTCGCGTCTTCGGCACTCACCGGTGGCGTTGCAAGTGGGGCCGCCGGATCGTTCTCGATCACCAAGGGTGTGAGCGTCCTCACCAAGTCGGGTGCGGAGGCCTCGATCACTGCCATCAACAGCGCGATTGACACGGTCTCGGGCGTGCGTGCTGACCTCGGTGCAGTGCAGAACCGTCTCCAGCACACCGTGAACAGCCTGGCTGTCTCGGCGGAGAACATGTCAGCTGCCGAGTCGCGGATCCGTGACACCGACATGGCCAAGGAGATGACTGCCTTCACCCGCAGCCAGATCCTGCAGCAGGCCGGCGTCTCGATGCTGGCTCAGGCCAACTCGGCACCGCAGTCGGTGCTCAAGCTGCTCGGCTGATCCTGAGCCGGCTTGATCTGATCGTTCTGGGGCGGACCTCACACCGGTCCGCCCCAGAACGACAACCGCACGCAAGGCCTCGGGTAGGGAAGGAGATCGGCTATGGCGGCCGTCGACGGGCTGATCTCGGGCCTGGACACCACGACGATCATCGCGCAGCTGATGGCGATCGAACGGCTGCCCAAGCAGCAGATCCTCAACCAGCAGAGCACCAGCCAGAGCATGGTCAGCACCCTGCAGTCCCTCAACACCCTGGTCACCAGCATGCTGACGGCGGCCAAGGGGTTCGTGCCCGACAACATCACCAAGGCGTCCGTCTGGACCAGCACGACCGCCACGTCCTCGAACGGCGCCCTGGCCTCAGCCCTGTCGGGCCCAGCGGCACTGCCCGGCAGCGCCAGCTTCACCGTGACCAGCGTGGCCGCCGCCAACGTCCTGGTGTCCACCGGCACCGTTGGCTCCCTGGCCGCCCCGATCACCGCCGACTCGTTCTCGGTGAGCCAAGGCGCGAGCCGGTTGGGCCTGACCTCCCTTGACGCAGGCGCGACCCTGAGCCCCGGAGCGCACAAGGTCGAGGTCACCCAGTCCTCCGCAGGTGCCACGATGACCGGCACCGCAGTGTCAAGCCTCGCTGCGATGCCCCCCGCCGTCACGATCGACAGCTCCAACAACACGATCAAGTTCTACCGTGACGGCTCGACCATTGCCACCACCCTCACTCTGAACCCGGGCACCTACAGCCCCGTTCAGCTCGCTGCCGAGATCGCGCGCGCCTCGGGCGGCGCGCTGAACGGCAGCGTTGACACGTCCGGACGGCTGCAGCTCACCGGCGTCGGTGGTCGTGAGGGATCGGCTGCCACCCTCCAGCTCGCCGAGGCCAACAGCACTCTGGGTCTCACCGACATCACGACACTCAGCCATGGCATCGACGGGATCATCGAGCTCGACGGCGTCGCCAACACGGTCCTCGCCGCCGATGCCGGCCAGCAGCAGACTCTGAGTGGCGTTGGGACCAACGACTCCGTGAGCATCACCCTCGCCGGTGGTCTGCGTAAAGGGGTTGCCACGACGACCGTCGTTGCCGCGAATGCCTCCCTCGCGAACGTTGTCCAGGCGCTGAACGGACCGGGGACCGGGGTCAGTGCCGCAGCGGTCCTGGTGGCCGACGGCGCCTACCGGCTCATGCTGACGTCCACGACCACCGGCTCCGCATCAGACATCGTTATGGGCGGCGGCGCGTTCTCAGCTGGGCTGTCCTCGTTGGGCGACATGCAGCAGCTGACTGCCGGCGCGGACACCGTGCTGCACATCGGCACCGGCGCCGCGGCCTTCGACGTCACCTCGTCCACCACGTCAGTGACCGGACTGCTCCCGGGCGTCACCATCACGGCGTTGAAGCAGGACCTCACCAACCCGGTCACGATCAACGTGGTGAGCGACACCAGCGCCATGGCCGACAAGATGGCGGCGATGGTGGCCCAGGCCAACGCGGTGCTCTCGTTCATCGATAAGAACAGCGCCTACGACCTCGTCAACAAGACCGGGGGGGTGCTGGTGGGCGACGGTATGGGCCGGGATCTGCGTGCCCAGATCACCGACGCGGTCATCGGGACATCGTCCAGCACTCCTGCGCTCAGCGGCGTGTCCGTCGCCCGCGACGGCACCATCACCTTTGACAAAGTGGTGTTCCTCGCGGCGTACGCGAAGGATCCGACCGCCGTGAACTCCACAATGACCGCGATGTCCCAGCAGCTTGCGGACGTGGCCACCGAGGCGTCCAGCCCGGCCAGCGGCTCCGTGACCGCACGGATCACCGCCGAGAAGGAGAGCGCGACCGGGTACGTCAAGCAGCTCGCAGACTTCGAGGAGAAGATGACCCTGCGTCAGGATGCGTTGAAGAGGCAGTACGCCGCCCTGGAGGTCATGCTCGGCAACCTCAAGACCCAGAGCCAGTGGCTGGCCGGCCAGCTCGCGGCCCTTCCCACCTACAACTACAGTTCAAGCTCGAGCTCGGGCTGAGACCGGGAGAGAACCATGACCACCACAGCCCAGCTCCGCAGCCGCTACGCGCGCGAGTCTGTCACCACAGCCTCGCCGGTCCGGCTGGTCACGATGCTGTACGACCGCCTCGCCCGCGATCTCGACGACGCCGAGTTCGCGATCGCGACGGCCAACCCGGAGTCTGCTCACCTGGCCTTACGGCACGCGCAGGACATCGTCAGCGAGCTGTCCTACAGCCTGGACGTCCAGGTCTGGTCGGGCGGTCAGGGCCTGCTGAACCTCTACACCTGGCTGACCGAACAGCTCGTCGCAGCCAACCTCACCAAGGACGCCTCCCTGCTGGCGGGCTGCCGCGAGGTCGTCGAGACCTTGCGCGAGGCCTGGCACGAGGCCGCGAACGCGCAGACTGTCGCGTCATGACGAGCTGGCTGGTCGCGCTGGATGCGCTCCAGCTGCACGTGGACCTGCAGACCGAGCTGCTCGAGGCCGGCCGGTACGACGAGGTCACTGCCTTCATCCCCCCAACCGACCTCCCGATGCTGCCTGGGGATCTCACGGACCGGGCCTTCGAACTCTTGAGCCGTACGGATGCGCTGACCGGACGGGGTCGCGCCCAGCGAGACGACACCGGAAGCAAGCTGGCCCAGCCCGGTCGCCTGGCATTCGCCCACCGTGCCGTCTCGGCCTACGTGGATCAGCAGGCCTAGTCCTCAGGTCGACTGCTCTGCTGCCGATAGGACGCTAACCGTCGTCGTCGTGAGGTGGATCTTGTGTCCGGTTTCTCTGCCCTGAACGTGGGCTCGCAGGCGCTCTTCGCTGCGCAACGGGCGCTGGATGTGACGGGCCAGAACGTCAGTAACGTCAACACCGAGGGCTATTCGCGTCAACGGGTGCAGCAGACCTCTCGCGGGGCGTCCACGGTCCCGGCGATGTGGTCTCGCACCGACGCCGTCGCCGGCGGGGTCGAGGTCACCGGCACCCAGCGGATCCGCGACGGTTTCCTGGAGGCGCGCGCCCACCAGGAGCACGCGACGTATGCCGGGCTCAGCGCCCTGAGCGGCACCTATGCGGACCTGGAGTCCACCTTCGGCGAGCCGAGCAAGACCGGGCTACAGGCGCAGATGACCTCCTTCTGGAACTCCTGGCAGGACGTGGCCAACAGCCCGGGGGACGCCGGGCCTGCCAGCCTGGTGCTCGAGCAGGCCAAGACGGTGGCCGGCACGATCAACGGCTTCGCCGACCAGCTGACCCAGCAGTGGGCGGCCACCCGCGACCAGGTCGACAGCACGGTCGGCGAGGTGAACTCGCTGACCGCACAGGTGGCCAGCCTCAACAGCGCCATCCGCAGTGCCACCCTGGGCGGCGAACCGCCAAACGCGCTCGCGGACCAGCGCGATGTCCTTGTCCTGCGCATCGCGGAGGCCACCGGGGCCGTTGCCTCACCCGGGCAGGACGGCGTGGTGAACCTGACCCTGGCCGGCAGGAACCTGGTCAACGGCATTCGCAGCGAGCAGATCCAGGCCGTGGGCCCCACGAGCTACCCATCAGCATCGGGCACGGTCAGCTTCAGCTGGGTGGCCACCGGCCAGCCAGTAACCATCGACAACGGCACGCTGTCGGGCCAGCTGACCGCGCTGAACGCCACCATCCCCGGGGCGATGGCCGATCTCGACGCCGTCGCTGCCAACCTCACCGCGACCGTCAACGCACAGCAAGCCGCGGGCTTCGACAGTGCGGGCACCGCCGGCGGCCCGATGTTCTCCGGAACCACGGCAGCGACTCTGAAAGTTGTGCTCGCCGGTCCGGGAGGGATCGCCGCCTCATCCCAGGGCCCACCGGTGCTCAACGGTGACAACGCCATCTCGATGAGCGCCCACGCCGGCGACGCGACCGGGCCGGACACGCAGTACCGCGACATGATGGTGCGGCTCGGGGTGCAGGCGCAGACCGTGCAGCAGCACACCGAGACCCAGCAGGCCGTCTCCGGCCGCATCGACGACGCCCGCGAGAGCGTCGCCGGAGTCAGCATCGACGAGGAGATGACCAACCTCCTGGCGTTCCAGCACGCCTACTCGGCGGCCGCGCAGTACATCACCACCATCAATGCCACGCTGGACACCCTGATCAACATGACGCGCTGAGAGAAGGTTCGACGATGTCATTCCGGGTCACGTCCAGCTCGATCAACCGAAGTGTCATGCAGGGCCTGCAGGCCAACCTCGCCCGGCTTCAGGACACCCAGGAACAGCTGTCTTCGGGACGCCGGATCAACCGTATGTCGGACTCGCCCGTGGACGGCGCCGCCGCAATGCGGCTGCGTGCAGAGCAGGCGGCCAACGAGCAGGTCGCGCGCAACATTGACGACGGGCTGAGCATCCTCGGCAGTGCGGACACCGCCTTCAAGTCGATGAGTGACATGGTCTCGCGGGTCCGGGTGCTGGTCGTCTCGGGGCTCAACGACACCAACGGACCTGACGAGCGCGCGGCCATGGCCACCGAGATCGACCAGCTCAAAGAGGCGATGATCGGGCAGGCCAACACGTCGTACCTCGGACGGCCTATATTCGCCGGGACCCAGAATGTCTCTGCGGCCTATGACCCCACAGGTGTGTACCTGGGTAATGGAGTGGCCGTGCAGCGCAGCGTGTCCCCCGACAGCTCGACGAGGATGGATGTGACCGTACCCGGCCCGGCGGCCTTCTCGACGCTGTTCGGCGATGCGGCCGACCCCACCGGGGCCGGTATCCTGACCCGCATCTCGGCTGCGCTTCGGAACCCGGCAGGGTCTGCTGCGCTGAACGCAGAGCTTGGCAACCTGGACGCAGCCTCGGCAACGATGCAGAGCGCCCGCAGCCTGGTCGGCGCGCGATACAACCGCCTGCTCGGGGTCCAGAGTGCGGGGGAGGTCAGGCTGGACAGTGTGACGGCCAACCTCTCGATCGCGGAGAGCATCGACCTGCCCAAGACCATGATCGACATGCAGCTCCAGTCGACCGCCTACCAGGCGGCGCTCGGTACCGCGGCCAAGATCATCCAGCCGTCGCTGCTCGACTTCCTGCGCTGACCTGCTCCAACCACCGCGCAGCCCACTCGCAATTCTGCCTGCCCTGCTCCATCTGCTGCGCTGGCTCGGCGTCAACCCGCGAATCCTGCATCCACGCGGCCCGTTGCTGCCTGTTGGTACTACCGGGGAATAGGTCCGTTCAACATCTCAGGTCGACCTGCAGGCTGCCGATGAGGGGCTTGGTCAGGATGACCACCAGCTGCCATGGACTGGCGGTGCTACACAACAGACCCCCGCCGGGGTCCCGCCAAGTCCAACGAGCAGGAAGTCATCATGCCGGAGCCAGTCGGCGACGCCACCATGAGCGCGCTGCACTACGCGCTCAACGGCCTGGCGCTGCGTCAGCGCACCATCGCGGACAACACCGCCAACATCGAGACGCCCGGGTTCCTGGCCGGCAAGGTCAACTTCGAGGATGCGCTGCGCACCTCGGTGTCTGACGGCACCGACCCGTTCGGCACCGCGCCGTCGACCGCCCGCTCACTGGAGCCCACCCGGACCAACGGCAACAACGTCAACCTCGACGAGGAGACGATGGCCGGCTCGGAGACAAACCTCGCCTACCAGCTGGCGACACAGGCCGTGACGGCCAAGTTCCAGCAGCTGCGGATCGCGGCCGGAGGCAACCCCTGATGAGCATGTTCGGCACGATGAACACGGCGAGCTCCGGGCTTGTCGTGTACCGCAAGTGGCTGGACGCAGTCTCGGACAACATCGCCAACATCAACGATGTCCGCAGCACCAGCGACTCAGCGTTCCAGGCCCGCTACGTCGTGGCCCAGGCCGCGAACTACGGCGACGCCGGCGGTGTGCAGGTGGGCGGCATCGCGCTCGGTGACGCCAAGGGGCGGCTGGTCTACCAGCCCGATCACCCGCTGGCAGATGCCGAGGGCAACGTCCGGGTGCCCGACATCGACCTGGCCGACCAGATGACCCAGCTGATCATCGCCCAACGCGGATACCAGGCCAACCTTGCCGTGGTCTCGCGAGCCCAGGACGCCTACACGGCCGCCCTCCAGCTGGGCCGGTGAGCATGAGCGTCTCGGGCATCTCATCGATCGGCGCGCCGCCGCTGCCCCCGCTCTCCGGGCCGACCGCGGCGGCAGCCCCTGCCAAGACCAGCTTCAGCACCATGGTCGCCCAGGGTCTGGAGCAGCTCCAGACAGCTCAGTCGACCAGCGACGACCTCGCCGTGAAAGCCGCCACCGGTGACCTGACCAACATCCACGACTACATGATCGCCGCCAACGAGGCGACGCTCTCCACGCAGCTGACCGTCGCCGTCCGCAACAAGGCCGTTGAGGCGTTCACCGAGATCATGCGGATGCAGATGTGAAGGGCCTCAACCTGAGCGCCCTGACCAGCCGGCTGCGCTCGCTGTTCGCCGGGTTCACCGCAGGCCAGAAGGCGATGACCGCGATCGCGGTCGTCGTGGCGGTGGTGGGCATCGGGCTGTTCGCGACCTGGGCCTCCAAACCCACCTATGCCCCGTTGTTCACCGGGCTCTCCAGCACCGACGCGTCTGCCATCACGACCAAGCTGACCGAGCTCAAGGAGCCCTACCAGCTCGCTGACGGAGGCGGGACGGTGCTCGTGCCGCAGGCCGACGTCTACCAGCAGCGGATCAACATGAGCGGTGCCGGCCTGCCCGCCGGTGGCGGGGGTGGCGACGGATACTCGCTGCTGGACACGCAGAGCATGACCAGCTCGGACTTCCAGCAGCAGATCACCTACCAGCGTGCCCTGGAGGGTGAGCTGCGAAAGACCATCGAAGCCGTCGATGGTGTCCAGACCGCGGTCGTGCATCTGGCCATTCCAAAGGAGGACGTCTTCACCGACAACGCTGCGGCTGCCACAGCCTCCGTCCTGGTCAAGACCAACCCGGCCACCCCGCTCAAGGCCGCTCAGGTCGAAGCCATCGTCCACCTGGTCTCGTCCTCGGTCCCCAAGCTCGCCGCCACCGATGTGACGGTCGCCGACTCTCGGGCCGGGTGCTCAACGCTGCCGGCGACACGGGTGGCGCCTCGGCCATGTCGGACGTGCAAGCCCAGCAGACCCAAGGCTTTGAGGACGACACCGCAGACTCGGTCCAGACCATGCTCGACAAGCTGGTGGGACCCGGCCACTCGGTGACCCGGGTCGACGCGGCGCTGAACTTCGACAAGCAGACCATCGACAAGCAGGAGTACATCTCCGACAAGGCGAATCCGCCGCTGAAAGACAGCACCACCAAGGAGACCTACACCGGCGCCGGAACTCCGGTCGGGGGGGTGCTCGGGCCGGACAACATCGCGGTGCCCAGCGGGACCGGCGGCGCGAAATCGAGCTATGTCAAGGAAGAGCAGACCCGTGACAACGCCGTTGGCACCCAGAAGACCACGACGACCACCGCGACCGGCCAGCCGAGCCGGGTGACCGTGGCCGTTGTCCTGGACCAGGCTGTCGCGGGCAGCCTCGACACGGCACAGCTGACCAGCCTGGTCACCTCGGCGGCGGGTCTGGACACCACGCGTGGCGACGTCGTCACGATCAGCACGATGCCCTTCGACACCAAGGCCGCGGCGCAGGCGAAGAAGGAGCTCGACACCGCCGCGGCGGCCACCCAGCAGGCCGACCTGATCAACATGGGCAAGACCGGTGGCCTGATCCTGCTGATCGCGATGGCCCTGTTCGTCGCGGTCAAGAAGGGTCGCCGGGTCGAGCGCACCCCGGTCGACATCGGCGAGCTGACCGTTCTGCGTGGGCAGCATGCGCTGGAGGCGTCAGCCGGCTCACTGCGCGTGGAGTCCGCCCTGTCCCCGGCTCCGGCCATAGCGCAGGCCGAAGCTCAGGCAACATCGCGTCGCGAGATCGGTCAGCTGATCGAGCAGCAACCGGACGAGGTCGCCCAGCTCCTGCGCGGCTGGCTCGCCGAGCGGAGGTCTTGACGTGACCTCGGCTCAGATGACCGGCCTTCAGAAGGCCGCAGTCCTGCTCGTCCAGATCGGCACTGAAGGCTCGGCGAAGGTCCTGAGGTCGTTGAACCAGCTCGAGATCGAAGAGCTGACTGCGGAGATCGCCCGTCTCCAGAGCATCACGCCGGAAGTCGCAGAGGCGGTGATGGGGGAGTTCAAGGAGCTCGCGGCCGCACGCCACTACTTCGCACAGGGGGGCCTGCGGTATGCCTCGGAAGTGCTGGAAGCGACCCTCGGGCCGATCAAGGCCCGCGAGATCATGGCCCGCCAGTCCGCCCTGCTCGTCGAGATGCCCTTCGAGTTCCTGGGACGCGTCGACGCCCAGATGGTGCTGTCGTTCCTACAGGACGAGCACCCCCAGACGATCGCGCTGGTGCTGGCGCACATGCAGGCCGATCAGGCGGCGGCCGTCCTGAGCGGGTTGCCCGAAGCGATGCAGGCCGACGTCGCCCACCGGCTCGCAGTCATGGACCACACCTCGCCGGACATCGTCAAACAGGTCGAGTCCCAGCTGCACCGACGCATCTCGTCGGTCTTCCAGGTCAGCGAGTCCTCGACCGTGGGAGGCCTCAAACCTCTGGTCGACATCATCAACCACAGCGACCGGACCACCGAGCGCCTCATCCTCGAAGGGCTGGAGGCGCGCGACAGCGCGCTGGCCGAGCAGGTGCGGGCGCAGATGTTCATGTTCGAGGACATCCTCACACTCGAGGACCGGATGGTCCAGATCCTCATGCGAAACGTCGACCTCAAGGACCTGGCCGTGGCGCTCAAAGGCGTCCGCGAGGACGTGCGCGAGAAGTTCGTCAGCAACATCTCCGAGCGAGCCGCCGTCGGCCTGGCCGAGGACATGGAGGTGCTCGGCCCAGTCCGGGTCAAGCAGGTCGAGGAAGCGCAGCAGGCGATCATCCGCAGCATTCGCACCCTCGAGGAGTCCGGCGAGATCGTGATCTCCAAAGGAGCCGGTGATGACTTCATCGCGTGAGGGGCAGGGGCAGCGAACCGTCGTGCTGCGCGGGGTCGCCACCGAGCAGGCGCGCCCCGCCCGCATCTCAGCGGACCTGCGCACCAGTCCTTTCGTGAATCGTTTCGGTCTCGACCCGCGTCTGGTCGACCCGACGTTGGAGGCCGTGGTCGCCGACGCCGAGGACCGGGCTCGTGTCGCCGGCTGGGAGGGAGGCCGCACGGAGGGCCTGGAGGCTGCGCGTCGGGAGATCGCCGAGCAGGTTGCCGTCCACGACGCGACCCGGACTGCGCAGCTGGAGGCAGCGCAGTCTCGCAGGGACCAGGAGCTGGCGCGCGCCGTAGCAGCGTTGCGGCTCAGCGCCGCTGACTTTGATGCCCGCGAGGCCACGGTGTTGGCAGACCTCGATCACTCGGTGGCCACCATGGCCGTGCAGATCGCTGAGGTGCTCGTGGGTTGTCATCTCGAGCTCGGGAAGTGGTCGGCCCGCGAGGCCGTCCTGCGCGCGCTCGCCCTTGCCCCCCGACAGTCTGTCGCCATCGTCCGGCTCCACCCGGACTCGACCCTCGAGCTGCCGGACGTGTCAGGTGCCGTGCCGGGGGGTTCGGTCACCGTCGTCGTCGACCCCTCGATCGAACCGGGCGGCTGCATCGTCGAGGCCGGAAACCGCACCATCGACGCCCAGGTGGGCCCGGCGCTGCGGCGCCTCCGGGAGGTGCTGGGGTGAACGGCCTCGTGCAGCAGCTGACCCTTGCTGCCGCTCCCGCCGTGAGCGGGCGCGTCGTCAGCGCGGTGGGTCTGAGCGTGGACGTCTCCGGCCTGGACCTGGCCGTCGGCGAGGCAGTGACCCTGCACGGGGCGCATGCGACGGTGCTCGCCGAGGTGGTGGCGCTGCATGACGACATCGTCACCTGTATGCCGGTCTCCGACCTTCGCGGGGTGCGTCGCGGCGATCGCGTCGTCGCCACGGGTGGCCCGCTCAAGGCGCCGATGGGGCTGGGCCTGCTCGGTCGCGTGGTTGACGCCCTCGGGCGTCCCATCGACGGAGGGCCGCCGCTGCGGGGCGTGGTCCCGACCACCATCGACGGGACACCGCCACGAGCCATGAAGCGTAGCCGTATCGACACCCAGCTGGGGCTCGGGGTCCGTGCCCTCGACACCCTCGTGCCGTGCGGCCGGGGACAGCGGATCGGGATCTTCGCCGGGTCGGGCGTTGGCAAGTCCAGCATCCTGTCGATGATCATCCGGGGGACCGATGCCCCGGTCTGCGTCCTGGCCCTGGTCGGCGAACGTGGCCGCGAGGTTCGCGAGTTCGTCGAGCGCGACCTGGGCCCGCAGGGTCTGGCGCGCTCGGTCGTGGTGGTGGCGACCTCCGACGAGCCGGCCCTGGTCCGGCTGCGGGCTGCCTACACAGCCACCAGGGTCGCGGAGTGGTTCCGGGACCGGGGCGAGGACGTCCTGCTCGCCATGGACAGCATCACGCGCGTTGCCACAGCCCAGCGCGAGGTCGGGCTGGCCGCCGGAGAACCGCCGGCGACCCGCGGATACCCGCCCTCGGTCTTCGGTCTGCTGCCCCAGCTCCTGGAGCGCGCGGGCACCGCCGAGCGCGGCAGCATCACCGGGCTCTACACGGTGCTCGTGGAGGGCGACGACATGAACGACCCCGTGGCCGACTCCGCGCGCTCGATCCTGGACGGTCACATCGTCCTCGACCGCCGGCTCGCGACGTCGGGGCACTTCCCCAGCATCGACGTGCTGGAGTCGATCTCCCGCAGCGTCAACGACATCACCACCACGCAGCAGCGCGCGGACGCCATCGCGCTGCGCCAGATGCTTGCCGCCCGCCGCGACGCCAAGGACCTGGTGGAGATAGGGGCCTATGTTCCCGGCTCCAACCCCCTGGTGGACCGTGCCCTGGACAAGTCCGCGGCGATCGACCAGTTCCTGCGTCAGCCCGTCGACGCGGTCGCGGACCCGGCCCAGAGCTGGGCGCAGCTGCACGACCTGGTGGTGTCGGCATGAGCCGGCCCACCTCACGACTGACCACGCTGCTGCGCGTGCGGGGTATCCAGGAGGAGATCCGGCGAGGACGGCTTGCCGCCGAGGTGGTGGCGGAGCGCCGGGCCCAGAGGCTCCTTGAGCAGGCACGCGAGCGGTACGCCGACCCCGTGGCCGAACCACCGGTCGATGAGATGGTGCCGAGCTTCGTTGCGAGTCGCCATCGCCGGGATGTGCTGGCCATCACCGTGTGTGATGCCGGGTCAGGCGTCCAGGCCGCCGCCGAGGTCACCCTGGCGGCCCGACACGACTGGAGCGAGGCCGCCATGCGGCTGGCCGCCCTCGAGCGGCTCGAGGACCGCGCCCGCGAGGCGGAGTCGGCGCAGATGCTGGCCGACGAGCAGCGCACCAGCGAGGAGTCGAGTTCTGCGCAGCACGCTCGCAAGCTCGCCGTGAGCGGCCCGGAGACGAGACCATGACGGTCACCACGGTCGGACCGATGGCGGTCCAGGCCCGGATCGCTGCCATTCAAGGCCGGTTCGCCACCATGGCGGTGTCCACCGGCTCTTCCTCGGTCAGCCAGAGCTCCTCCTCGGCAAGCCAGAGCGCCAGCTTCGCCGAGGCGCTCGCCAAGGCCTCACCGGGAGCCACCGATGGCTCAACAGGTGTTGGATCGCTCAGCGGGGACCAGGTCGTCGCCGACGCGCGCAAGTACCTCGGCATCCCCTACGTCTGGGGCGGAACCGACCCCGCCAAGGGCTTTGACTGCTCCGGCCTGGTCCAGCGCGTGTACCAGGACCTCGGGGTCGACCTGCCACGCGGCAGCCGGGCGCAGGCCCGCGTCGGCACCCGGGTGCCGAGCCTGGCTCAGGCACGACCCGGTGACCTGGTCGTCTTCGGCAGCGACTCCGGCCACATCGGCATCTACATCGGGAACAACCAGATGATCGCGGCTCCCCACGCCGGGGACGTCGTGAAGGTGCAGGACGTCTACGAGACGCCGAGCAGCATCCGGCGAGTACTGTCCGGGTCAACGGGCTCCTCATCCCTGTCCGCGTTGACCAGCCCGGCGATCTCCACCAGCAGCGCGGCCGTCTCGTCGCCGGCGATGGCGGCTGCTCCGGCGACATACCGGGCGCTGTTCCGGCAGGCCGGGCAGCGCTACGGGGTGTCGCCTGACCTGCTTGCGGCCGTGGCGCAGACCGAGAGCAGCTTCAACCCGAGGGCGGTCTCCGGCGCGGGTGCGCGCGGCCTCATGCAGCTGATGCCGGCGACCGCACGCGGCCTCGGCGTGGACCCCATGAACCCTGCGCAGGCGGTTGACGGCGCGGCCCTGCTCCTGTCCCAGCATCTGCGCAGCTTCGGCTCGACGTCCTTGGCTCTCGCCGCCTACAACGCCGGCCCGGGAGCGGTGACCCGGTACCACGGGGTGCCCCCGTACGCCGAGACTCGCTCATACGTGGCCAAGGTCCTCGCGGCCGCAGGACGGTCGGCATGACCAGCCCCCTGACGGTGCGGATGTCGTCCGCCGAGGTCGTCGCCTCCGCGGTTGTGACGCGACCTGCCCTTCAACGCGGCCGTTCCGGGTCCTCACAGGCCGGAGGGTTCGAGGCGGTGCTCAACGGTCACACCCAAGCTCAGAAGCCATCGCCGAAGCGCCCAATGCCTGCGCGAGAGCCTCAGAGGGCGGTCGCGCAAAAGGACAGCCACCGGCCGGCCCTCGATCAGATGGCCACGGCGGGTCAGGCCCCGGTGGTGAGCCAGGCCGATCTTTCCAGCCTTGATCCAGCTCCGATGATCGCTGCACAGCGGGCGCATGGACTGTCGGGCACGATCCCGCAGACCGTGGCGCAGGGAGGCTATGCGAGGTCGACCGGCGGAGCCGACCCGACCCGCCAGAGCACGCTGTCACAGGCTTCACCCGGACAGGCCGCTGCACCGGTGCTGGTCGGGCAAGGGGTTGCATCCGAAGTGGTCGCAGGGGAGCGCACTGCCCCGTTTATGGCCGCAAGGGGGGGCGCTGTCCCGGTCCTGGGGAGCGTATCCGTGCCCGCTGAACCGGGAGCGGGCGCTACACCTGTGAGTGACTCTGCTGTGCCAGCAACAGGATCTCGCACGGGCAGTAGTTCCGGCCCGAGCTCGCGTGTTGCTGAAGTGGGCCTTGTCGACGGCCCGGGTCGGGACAGTTCGGCTCCGGTCACTCCGGCTCAGGTTGGGGTGGAGCAGGTGGCGACAGCCACGGTCGCCGGGGTTCGGGCTACTGCGGCTCAGGTCACTCCGGCTCCGGTCGGGGTGGAGCAGGTGGCGACAGCCACGGTCGCTGGGGTTCGCGCTACTGCGGCTCCGGCCGCTGCGGCTCAGGTCGGGGTGGAGCAGGTGGCGACAGCCACGGTCGCCGGGGCCCGGATCACTCCTGCTTCCGTTACTCCTGCGCGCATCGATGGTGGGCCGATGCCGGGTTCGAGCACTCCTCAGGCGCTCGACATTGGCTCGGCTGCGCTCGCAGCGCCGGTTGTCCCGCAGGCCGGTACCAACAACAGCCGGCCGGTAGCCGAACAGGTCGTCAAACCTCAGACCGCGCCGGGCATGGTTTTCGGGACGCCGATCGTTACGAGTTCCGCCGCGGATCCGTTGAACGCAGTGCCGGTGCCTCCGCTCGGACCTGCGGCTCCTCCGGCTGACTCGGGCCTCCTCGCAGCCTCGCGGGGTTCCGTCGCGCCTGGTCGTGCGCCAGGTGCTGGCGGCATCGACACGACGGTGCCGTCGGCGGTTGGTGACGTGCCCGCCATCCCCACACCAGGTGCGCCCGACGCGCTGAAGAGCGGCCCGGTTTCGACAGGTCTGCCAGCGGAGCTGCCCACTGCTGACGCCAACCTGATCCTTTCGACCGCCGCGCGGCTTCCTTTGTCACAAACCGCGGCCGCGCCTGCGACGGCTACGCCCTTGGTGCCTGACAAGCCTGCGCCGGGTACGCCGGGTACCACGGCCACGCCTGCCACGATGGCGACGCCTGGTACGGCGACGCCCGCTCCGGCGGCTGCGGCCACGGCTGGGAAGGTCACCACGGCCACGCCAGCGCCGGCGAAGCCTGACGCGGCTACGCCTGCGACTACCGCTGCGACGGCGACGCCTGATGCGGCTACGGCGGCCACGCCCGCGATGGCTGTGCCGACGGCGACGGCGACGGCGACGCCTGATG
>JAANCK010291210.1_pt1 | contig 21809 bp, 22 predicted proteins | sample 7277841 | NCBI WGS metagenome assembly JAANCK01 (sample SAMN14222788, study PRJNA588281) | permafrost metagenome | isolation source: Arctic cryosol methane SIP | place: Canada:Nunavut | collected 2015-07 | reverse complement strand
GTGTAGAGCAGCAACAGCACGACGAAGGAAAACGCCACCATGCCCGCCGCCAGCCAGTGCGCCTGCGCGTATTCCAGCGCCTCGACGTGGTCGTAGATTTGCACCGACACCACGCGGGTCTTGTTCGGGATGTTGCCGCCGATCATCAGCACCACGCCGAACTCGCCGACGGTGTGGGCAAAGCCGAGCACGCTGGCGGTGAGGTAGCCGGGCCGCGCCAGCGGCAGCACCACGCTGAAGAAGGTATCGAGGGGCGACGCGCGCAGCGTGGCCGCCGCTTCCAGCGGACGCTCGCCGATGGCCTCGAAGGCGTTCTGGAGCGGCTGCACCACGAAGGGCAGCGAATAGAACACCGAGGCGACCACCAGCCCGGCGAAGGTGAACGGCAGCACGCCGAGCCCCAGCGACTGCGTGAGTTGGCCGACCGGGCCGTTCGGCCCCATCGCGACCAGCAGATAAAAGCCGATCACCGTCGGCGGCAGCACGATGGGCAGCGCCACCACCGCGCCCACCGCACCCTTCCACGCCGAGCGCGTGCGCGCCAGCCACCAGGCGATGGGCGTGCCGATCACCAGCAACAGTAGCGTGGTGACGCTGGCCAGCTTCAGCGTCAGCGCAATCGCGGCAAGATCGGGTTCGCCCAGCATCCTTTCCTCTTTTTACAACTCGTAGCCGTAGGACTTGATCACCGCGCGTGCCTGATCGGTTTTAAGAAACTGAACCAGCGCGGCGGCGGCCGGATTGTCCTTGCCGGGGGTCAACACCACCGCGTCCTGGCGGATCGGGCTGTGCCAGCTGGCCGGCACGATCCAGGCCGAACCGCTTTTGAGCTTGCCGTTCTCGACAATCTGGGACAAGGCGACGAAGCCGAGTTCGGCATTGCCGGTACTGACGAACTGGTAGGTCTGCGCGATGTTCTCGCCTTGCACGAACCTGGCTTCGATGCTGCCGAGCAGAACCAACCTGGTCAGGGTCTCGACCGCGGCTGCGCCGTAGGGCGCAAGTTTGGGGTTGGCGAGCGCCAGGTGCGCGAATGTGCCCTGCTTCAGCACTGCGCCCTTATCGTCGACGTAACCGGGCTTGGCCGACCACAGCGCCAGCTGGCCGATCGCGTAGGTGAAGCGGCTGCCGGCCACGGCGGCGCCTTCCTTTTCCAGCCTGGCCGGGGTTTCGTCGTCTGCTGCGAGCAGCACCTCGAACGGCGCGCCATTCCTGATCTGGGCGTAGAACTTGCCGGTGGCGCCGAAAGAAAGTCGCGCCTTGTGGCCGGTGGCTTGCTCGAAATCCGCGGCGATTTTCTGCATCGGTGCGGTGAAGTTGGCGGCGACGGCGACCTGGACTTCTGCTGCCCAGAGGGGATTGGACAGGCCCAGGACGATCAGGCCGGCGAACAAGGGGGACAGGCGGATTTTCATGATGGACTCCAGAGTGAATGAAAAAGGGTCAGGCGGCAACCGCCAGGATGATGTGGGAGACCTTGATCAACGCGCAGGCGCGCACGCCGACTTTGAGCCCGAGGGTCTGAATGCTGGCGACGGTCTTGTCGCCCGGCAGTTCGATGATGACTTCGGCGTTGACCGCGCCTTCTCCTGTTCTCCTGCTAACGCACCACGGTGCCGCAGAGACGGTTGCGGGCGCCGGTTTTCCGGTGGTGAGAATGACCCACGGTGGCTTGACCAGGGCAAATTGCTGGTGGAATGGATTCGCGCGCCCTATCGCGCATAAAATTGTCTCTGCGGGCGCACCGCCGGTACTTTCAATATCCACCCCACTCCCCTGCCATGCTGCCTTTTCCCGTTGAGTTTTTCCTTTTTGCCTTGACCCTCATAGGGGTGGCTGTTTTTCACCAGCGCAATTTCGAAATCGCGCTGACGGGGCTTGCAGTCATCGCCGTGTACAAGGTCTCGGTGCTGGGCTACGACCTGCTGCCCCACCTCGGGCACGAGACCCCGCTGCTGCTCAACCTGCTGGGGCTGCTGCTGGGTTTCGCCCTCCTGGCCAAGGTGTTCGAGCAATCGCATGTGCCCGATCTGCTGCCGCACTGGCTGCCGGACGACTGGCGCGGCGGCTTCATCCTGCTGGTGATGGTGGCGGTGATCTCGAGTTTTCTCGACAACATCGCCGCCGCCATGATCGGCGGCGTCGTCGCGCGCCGCGTGTTTCAGGGCCGGGTGAAAGTGGGCTATCTGGCCGGCATCGTCGCCGCTTCCAATGCGGGCGGCGCGGGCTCGGTGGTGGGCGACACCACCACCACCATGATGTGGATCGCCGGGGTGCCCGCCCTGCATGTGACTCACGCGTTCGTCGCGTCCCTCGTCGCCGTCGCTTTCTCGGGTTTTATCGCCGCGCGCCAGCAGCATGCCTGGCAACCCATCCGCAAGGACTGGCCGCGCGACCGCCAGGTGGACTGGATGCGCCTCGGGGTAGTCGGGCTCATCATCGCTGGCGCCATTGGGGCCAATATAGCGCTCGGTTTCCCCGCGGTCGGGGTCTGGGCCGCCATCCTGCTCGGCGCGATGTTGCGCCCGGCGCCGTGGAGCGAAGCGCGCCATGCGCTCAAGGGCAGCCTGTTCCTGATCTTTCTGGTCACTGCCGCCAGCCTGATGCCGGTGGAGAAACTGCCGGCCGCTTCGGTGCAGACCGCCTTCGGCCTGGGCTTTGTGTCGGCGGTGTTCGACAACATCCCGCTCACCAAGCTTGCGCTGGATCAGGGCGGCTACGACTGGGGCGTGCTCGCCTTCGCGGTCGGTTTCGGCGGCTCGATGATCTGGTTCGGTTCGTCGGCCGGGGTCGCCATCACCAACGAGTTCAGGGAAGCCAAGAACACGTGGCTCTGGATCAAGGAAGGCTGGCACGTCGCGGCGGCCTACGTGCTGGGGTTCTGGGTGCTGTATCTGGCGCTGGGCTGGCATCCCGACCTGGTGCTAGGAGCGGGCGGCTGAAAATGAATCACCCAGGCAATCCTGGAATCATCGCTGCCTTGGCAGCCGCAGTGCTCTTTGGGGCGGGGACGCCGCTCGCCAAGCTCCTGCTGGAACACGCAACCCCATGGTTGCTCGCTGCCTTGTTGTATCCGGGTTCAGGCATTGGGCTCTGGTTGCTTCGCCGCGTTCGCCGCGCACCGGCAGCCCATCTGGCTCCCGGTGAAGGGCGCTGGCTGGTGGGCGCGATTCTTTCCGGAGGCGTCATCGCGCCCGTGTTGCTGATGACCGGTCTGGCCACGATGCCCGCTTCCGGCGCAGCGCTATTGCTGAACGCCGAAAGCGTCTTCACGGCACTGCTCGCGTGGTTCGCGTTCAAGGAAAACTTCGACCGGCGTATTGACGTTGGCACGCCGCAAAGGCGTGATCTCGGTCAAAAACGACATGCGCCTCAAATGATCTAAAAGTTGACCAACGGTCACTCCCGTCGGGTGAGCGTTGGGGATGACTTCAGGAACTCAAGAGTTCGCCATGGCGGGATCAGTCGTAGCCATCGACGGCGGTCTTGCCGCGGAACAGCCGATAGGTGTGCAGCGTGTAAGCCAGTACGAACGGCATCAGAATCAGCACGCCCACCAGCATGAAGCCGAGCGTGGCAGGCGGTGCGGCCGCTTCGCGTACCGTGAGCGCCCGCGGCACGATATACGGCCACAGGCTGTAGGCAAACCCCGAGAGCGCGAGCAGGAATAGCGCGATGCACAGCACGAACGGCGCTAATTCGCGGCGCTTTTCCACGCTGCGCCACAGCGCCACGCCCGCGAGCATGCTGGCGGCCGGCAGCGGGGCGAGCCAGACGATCGCCGGAAAGCTGAACCAGCGCGCGGCAATCGCCGGCTGGGCGAGCGGGGTCCACACGCTGACCACGGCGAAAAAGCCCAGCAGGGCTACAACGAGGAGCCGCGCGAACCGGTAGCAGCGCGCCTGCAACGCGCCGTCGGTCTTCAGAATCAGCCACGCGGCGCCCAGCAGTGCGTAGCCGGTGGCGACGGCGCTGCCGGTCATCACGCTGAACGGCGTCAGCCAGTCCCACGGGCCGCCGGCATAGCGGTGTCCGCTGACCTGCATGCCGTCGACGAAGCTGCCGAGCATCGCGCCCTGGCAGAAGGCGGCCAGCAACGATCCGGCGCAGAGGCTGGCGCTCCATGGCGCTTTCCAGTGCGCCTCCGGCCGATACTCGAACGCCACGCCGCGCAGCACCAGCGCGCACAGCATCAGACTCAGCGGGACATACCAGGCCGAGAGCAGGATCGCGTAGGCCGCTGGGAACGCGGCGAACAGGACGGCGCCGCCCAGCACCAGCCAGGTTTCGTTGCCGTCCCACACCGGCGCCACGCTGGCGAACATGCGTTCGCGCTCGTCCGCGTCGCGGGCGAATGGCAGCAGGATGCCGATTCCCAGATCGAAGCCGTCCAGCAAGACGTACATCACGATCCCGAAGGCCAGCAGCAGGTACGCGATCAGGGCATAGTCCATGGTTATCGATACCATGCGGTACGCCGCATCGCCCGCACCTGCTCCGGCAGCTTCTGTTCCGGCCCTTGGGCGACGAGGCGCGCAACAAAATACAAAAAGACTGGCAGCAACACGGCGTAGAGCATCGCGTAAAGGACGAGCGAGAAAGCCACCGTATCCGCCGCGAGCGGCGTCGCGGCCTCGGTCGTGGTCATCAGCCCCTGCACGACCCAGGGCTGGCGCCCCGCCTCGGTGGCGACCCAGCCCGCGACCACCGCCACCAGGCCCAGCGGCGTGCAGGCGAGGCACAGCCGCAGGAACCATGGCCTGCTGTGGAGCATCCCGCGTAGACGCAAGACGAGTCCCAAAACAGAAACGGCGAACAGCAGGATGCTGATTCCCACCATGATCCGGAAGGCGAAGAACACGGTCGGCACATGCGGCCGCTGCTCCGGCGCAACCTGGTCGAGGCCGAGGACGACGCCGTGCAGGTCGTGCTTGAGAAGCAGACTGGTCACATGCGGGATTTCAAGCGCGTAGCGGTTGGCCGCAGCATCCATGTCCGGCAGCGCGAACACGACGAAAGGCGCGCCAGGCTGCGTCTGCCACAGCGCTTCCATCGCCGCGATCTTCATCGGCTGGTCACGCTGTACCTGCAGACCGTGCAGATCGCCGAGCGCGATCTGGCCTGCGCTGAAAACCAGTGCCGCGCCCAGCGCCAGCGAAAATGCCCTGCGCGACGCGTCTTCCGGTCCCCGGTGCAGCAGCCGCCACGCGCTGACACCGGCGACGACGAACGCGCCCGTCAGCAGCGAAGCGGTCAGCATGTGCGCCAGGCGATACGGAAACGACGGGTTGAACACAACCTGCCACCAGTCCGCCGCAGCGAACACCCCATCCTTCAACGTGTATCCCGCCGGCGTATGCATCCACGAGTTGGCCGCCAGGATCCAGAACGCCGACAGCAGCGTACCCAGCGCCACCATGCACGTGGCGAACAGATGCAGGCGCGCACCCACCCGGCCCCAGCCGAGCAGCATCACCGGCAGGAAGCCCGCTTCGAGAAAGAAAGCCATCAGCACCTCGTAGGCAAGCAGCGGGCCCAGCACGTTGCCGGTGGCGCGCGAGAACGGCGCGAAATTGGTGCCGAACTCGAACGACAGCACGACCCCGCTGACCACGCCCATGCCGAACGCCAGACCGAACAGTTTGGCCCAGAAGCGGTACAGCCGCACGTAGATTTCGTTGCCGCTGCGCAGCCACAGCACTTCGAGCAGCACCAGGAAAGGCGCCAAGCCCAGCGTCAGGGTCGGGAAAAGAATATGAAAGCCGAGGGTGAACGCGAACTGCAGGCGGGAGAGGAGGATCGCGTCGAATTCCATCGTTTCTTGGTTTTCCGTACCGCCGTGGCCGGGACGCGCTATCCGCTAGCCGTTTACGCCATCTGCGGCGGAATCAGCGACAACACCGGGCTGGGGCTGCGCAAATGCAGCCGGTGACCCGAGCGGGTCAACGGCCCTGCCAGTCCGGCGATCGCCTGCAAGCTGTCGAGCGTCGCCAGCGTCGCGATCAGTTCGACGCCGCCGTCAACGTCCACCTCTTCCGGCTCGGCCGCGTCCGCGTCCGGATACAAACGGCGAAACAGCGCGTGGTGCATGCCCGGCGGCAGCACGATTTCCACTATCGCCCGACGCAACAACGCTTCGGCAATATTGGCGGCGGTTTCCTGTCCACCCCACGTCAGCTTGATCACTTCGGTCTCGGCCATGTCCGTTCCATTTTTCCGGTGTCTCCGTCCTTTATAGGACATCGCGATCCCGCACAGATACGAGGTTTGAGGGAAATCCGCGTCCGTCGCGTTTTGTAGCCGATTCGACAACATCATCGGCCACACCCAGATGATGCGCCGCGTATTCGAGCAGGCACGACTGGTGGCGAAGTGGGCAACCACCGCCCTGATCCGCGGCGAGACCAGCACTGGTCAAGCACCGGCGGGGGGCGAAATGGGAATGCCGATTGATCCTTCAGCTTGACACTGGTTTCCTGCTGATTCCATATCGGCCTTTTCCGCCCGATAAGCCATTGCTGCCATGCGAGAGCCACGAGCAGCCTGCCCGCACACCCGCTTCTAACGCAGCCTGCGTCCGATCTGCCACATCACCCAGCCGCGCTGCAGCCATTTGCCTGCATGTTGCGGGCAAGGCTGCAAAAAGGAGCGCAGCACCCGCCATCAAGGCTGGATGGCGTCCGATATAGCGAAACGCAGCCACCCCCCGGTCGGCCACTGCCAGACGCGGACGCCAAGGTTCCAGGCTCTGCGTCAGAGCTGTTCGTTGTGCCGCAGCCTGCCTCACCAGCAGGCTGCGGCGCTCGGCGAGACGGATCAGCTTTTTGTTCATGATTCGGCTTTAAGTTTATGTTTGTCTTTGGATAGTTCCGCCAGACTCGCAGCAAACAACCGGGGCTTGGTTCGGGCTTTGTGGATCGCGAGCCACGCTGATCCAGCGCCGGCTGCCAGAAAAAACCCGGTCAACCCACCCAGCGCCAGGAGCCGGTGCGATTCCCAGAAAACAACCACAATCAGGATCGCCAGCAGCACGACACCCACACCGATGCAAAACAGTGCAACCAGCACCAGCACCAGGTGGCTGATCAAGTGTTCCCGCTCTTCAGCAATGTCCGTGGACAAAAGCTCGAGCCGGGTATGCACAATGCTGACCAGACTGACAGACAGCGTTCTCAGGGATTCAAACAATCCCCCCGCCGAAGCGTGTGATTCCTCAGCCATCGCCTGGCTTAGCGCCGACCAATCAGCAGGCCGATCACCATGCCGACACTTGCAGCGACACCAATCGCCTGCCACGGATGGACGTGGACATATTCATCCGTCGCCTTGGCGGCAGCCTTGGTTTTATCCACCAGCGCCGCCTGGGCATCGGCCATTTTTACTTTTGCAGTAGCGAGAGACTCTTCCACCCTGGCGCGGATGGTTGCCACCGTCTCGCCGCCCTGCCCAGCCGTTGCCTTCAGCAGCGCTTCCGCATCGGCAACCACCGCCTTGAAATCATGGATCAACTGGTCTTTCGTAACATCAGACAGATTCTCGGTGTTCATGGATATTTCCCCTCTGGTTAATAACACAGCGCCTCAACAAGGAAGGCTCTCAGCCAACTATAGCTCACTTGACCCGCATGTCCTTTTTGACGGTGAGTACGCTGCTCGCGCTCCACATTACCTCGACGGCCTGGTCGATGCCGGCCAGGAAATTGACGCAGCCGTCCGGCAAAACCAGACCTGCTGTGGAAAGATACGCCGACTGGCGCAGCTTCCTGCACAATCACTCGCTGAACGACGTTCTCCACCAGCGTATCAAGGCGTTGTGGACTCGAAATATGGGAGTTATGGCTGTGAACTTTGACCTCTACCGCAAGGACTTCGTGATCGTCGTCACGCTGCTTTTCGCCCTCGCCCTGTACTGGATGCTTGCGCCTTTCTGGGGCGCATTTGCCTGGGGAATCTGCCTTGCATTCCTGCTGGCGCCGCTGCAAGCCTGGCTGACCCGCAAGCTGAAGGGACGCGCGGGCCTGTCGGCGGGGATCATCACCGCGCTGGTGCCTGTTGTGCTCGCGGGGCCTTTGGTGAGTCTGGGCTTGGCATTTGCGAGTCAGTTCGCGGATATGCTTGCGCAGCTGCAGCAAGTGCGTTTCGACAACAGTCTGCTTGCGCAGCTGGAGCGGCATCCCCTCATCGGCGGCCTTGCCGAGTGGTTACGCCAGCATCTTACTGCCTCGACCGAACAACTCCAGGGCTGGCTGGAAAGCGGCGCCCATATGCTGCTGAAGTCGCTGGCTGCCACGGGTGGGAACATCGTGCTCAGTGCCCTGGGCACGCTCATGAATTTCTTCATCATGTTGTTCCTGCTGTTCTTTCTGCTGCGTGACGGCCGCCACCTGCTCGGCCGCGTGGTGCGTCTGGTGCCGATGGACCCCCTGCACCGGGAGGAATTGCTCAAGCTGATTGGCGACACGACACGCGCCGTGGTCTATGGCGCTGGCTTGACCGCGCTCGCACAAGGCGCGCTGATGGGCATCGGGTTATCCATCGCCGGATTACCGACGGCCGTCGTGTTCGGGGTGCTGACAGCGCTTCTGGCGCTACTGCCAGTGGGCGGCGCTGCGCTTGTCTGGGCGCCGGCGGTGGTCTATTTACTCGCCACATCGCAATGGGGCTGGGCACTCTTCATGTTGATCTGGGGGCTCGGCGTGTCGGTCTCCGATAACCTGATGCGGCCGTTTCTGATTTCGAGCCAGGCACCGGTGTCGATGCTCGCTGTTTTCATCGGCGTCATTGGCGGCCTCTCGGCCTTCGGCATGATCGGCGTGATCATCGGGCCGGTGCTGCTGACCGTCCTTGCCACGCTGCTGCGTTTTCTCGACGAGATGGTATCGCGCAAGACCTGACGTGATGATTCCCGGCACTCAAGTCTTGCTGGCGGTCGCCATGCGCTCGCTTAAAAAGGCTTTCAGGGCGGCGGGCGCCAGCGGCCGGCTGAATAGAAAACCCTGCGCTTCCTGGCAGCCTTCCTCGCGCAGAAACGCCAGCTGTTCCTGCGTTTCCACCCCTTCGGCGATGATGCCCAGACGCAGGCTGCGCGCCAGCTGGATCACCGCACGGACAATCGCCGCATCGTCCGGATCGGTGCCGATGTCACGCACGAAAGAACGGTCGATTTTCAGCTTGTCGACCGCAAAGCGCTTGAGATAGCTGAGCGACGAATAGCCCGTACCAAAATCGTCGATCGACAGCCGCACGCCCAAGGCTTTCAGCTGGCGCACCGTATCCAGATTGTTTTCCGCGTCCTGCAGCAGGATGGACTCGGTCAGCTCAAGTTCCAGCAAATGCGGCGGCAAGCCGCTCCGCTCCAGTGCGCCCGCCACCATCTCGGTCAAGCCGGGGCGGCGGAACTGCAGGGCAGACAGGTTGACCGCCATGGTCAGGTCGGGCCATCCGGCCTGCCGCCACAACTGCGCCTGCCGGCATGCCTCTTCCATCACCCAGGCGCCGATCGGCACAATCAGCCCGCAGTCTTCCGCCACCGGGATGAAGCGGGCCGGCACGACCTCGCCCAGTTCCGGATTGTTCCAGCGCAGAAGTGCCTCCACGCCGATCACCTTGCCGCTATCGATTTCCAGTTGCGGTTGATAGTGCAGATAGAACTCGGCGCGAAAAAGCGCCTGGTGCAGGCGATTTTGCAGCAGCAGGTGTTCGTGCGCCTGCAGGTTCATCTGGTCATCAAAGAAGCGGTAGGTATTGCGGCCGGCATTCTTGGCGTTGTACATCGCGGTATCGGCTTTCTGCAGCAGACCGTCGAAGTCGCGGCCATCCTCCGGGTAGATGACGACGCCGATGCTGCCGGAGGCATTCAGCACGTGACCGTTTATCTCCACCGGCTCGGCCAGGCTCTCGAGGATTTCTCCGGCGATCCGTTCCACCGTTTCCTGGTCGGGAATGTCATTCAGCAGGAGGATGAATTCATCACCGCCCTGACGGCTGATGGTGTCGCTCTCGCGCATACAACGCGACAGGCGCGTCACCACCTCCAGCAGCAACTGATCGCCCGCAGCATGGCCCATGGTGTCGTTCACCACCTTGAAGTTATCCAGATCAAGGAACAGCATCGCCACCCTGGAATGGGAACGTTCCGACATGGCCAGCGCATGCTCAAAGCGGTCGCGCAGCAGCACGCGATTCGGCAGCCCGGTCAGGGCATCATGGTGCGCCAGAAACTCGATGCGCGCCTCAGCCTGCTTGCGATCGGTGATATCGCGGTCCACCCCCTGGAATCCAACCAACTGCCCCGCCTCGTCGAACAGCGCCGAGGCGTTGGACTCGAGGGTACGATAACTGCCGTTGCGATGGCGCCAGCGCAGCACGATGTTGTTCCAGCCTTGCTGGGCCGCCACCGCTTTTGCGAGTCGTTCATCGACCAGGGCCAGATCCTCCGGATGCACCAGGGCGGAAGCATCGAGGGCCAGAAATTCGTCTGCCGTATAGCCCAGGCTGGCCACGCCCTGCGGGTTGCTATAGGTATACCGCCCCTGCAGGTCAGTCGCCCAGATCCAGTCGGCTGAATGTTCGGCCATGGCACGGAAACGCGCTTCACTCTTGCGTAGCGCTTCCTCAGCGAACTTGCGCTCGGTGATGTCGACAAAATTGACCACCGCCCCCACCAGTTCGCCATCCCGGACAATCGGGTGAGACCAATACTCCACCGGGAAACTGCTGCCATCCTTGCGCCAGTGCACCTCGCTGTCGACATGCGTGGGCTTGCCTTCCAGGGTGGAGCGGCGAACATGGCACGCGTCCTTGGGATACGGCCGGCCATCCGGATAGGTGTGATGGATGAGCGGATGCATGCACTTGTCGAGCATTTCAGCCTGCGTGTATCCCAGCATGTCGAGACAGGCCGGGTTCACGAAGGTGCAGATGCCCTGGGTATCCACCCCGAAGATTGCCTCGGGAGAAGCCTCCAGCAGCAGGCGGAACCGCTCTTCGCTCTCGCGCAGGGCCGCCAGCGCCGCGCGATGGCCGATGGCCACGCCCAGATCGGTGGCCAGCTTTTCCAGCAGCATCACCTTGTCCGGCCCGAATGCGTGCGGCTCAGCGGCATACACGTTGAGGGTGCCGACCACCCGGCCATGCACCCGCAACGGCGTCGCCGCCGATGAACGATAACCCTGAGCCTGCGCGCGTTCCCGCCACGGCGCGAACTGCTGGCTGGTTTCCGTGTCGTCGTTGATCACCGTGACATTCGAGCGGATGGCGGTGCCGGTGGGGCCTTGTCCCTGCGGCGAGTCGTCGCACCGGATATCCGCCTGACTCAGATAGTCCCGGGCGAAGCCAGCCTCGGCCACCGGCCGCACCCTCACCCCGTCTGCATCCAGCAGGCCGATCCAGGCCATGCTAAACAGATCGTCCCGAACCAGTTCCTGGCAGATGCGCGACATCAGCTCCTGCTCGGGCAGTTCCGCCATGAGCATCTCGCTCACCGCCGCAATCGTCTGCAGGATCAGATTGCGCCGCTGCATCACCAGCGTTTCGCGTTTCTGTTTGGTGATTTCGTGCAGGCTGCCCACCATGAGCAGGGGTTTGCCGTCGGTGCCACGCGCCATCACTTCGCCGTGGTTCTGCACCCAGATCACGCTGTCATCCGCACGTCGAATGCGGCACTCGAAGTCAAAAGCTGCCTTACCGGCCAGACAGTGCCGGATCGCTGCCATCACCTCTTCCTGATCCTGTTCATGCAGGCAGGCGAATGCCGCTTGCCAGGTGTGCTCAAGCTGGCGCTCATCCAGCCCCATCAGGCGCGCCCACGGTGCGTTATGCCGAACCCGTCCGCTGCTCAGTTCCCAGTCCCACACGCCCTCGCCCAGAACAGCGAGCGCGCAGGCTGGATGATCCGGGTCGATATGCAGTTTGTGGTCCGCCTTGTCTGCCTTACGCACCGAGCCGGGATCCAGCCCCTCCGCCAGCAAAACTTTGGCAGTGTGGCGGCGCTTTCTCGCCTCACTGAGCGAAACCTCCGGATAAACCCCTAGCGCCAGCGTTTTACGCTTGCCGTCAAAGCGGTAATCCAGCCGCCAATAGCGCGCGCCCTCCGGCCGCACCAGCAAATACATGCCGCCGCCGTCCGCCAGTTTGACCGGCTTGCTGGCCGGTTGGACCTGACGGATAAGGCTGACGGTGAGAGGGGTCGCGACACGAGCCATGACAACACGGGAAGAATAGGAACGGCTCCATCCTACCCACTATATGCCGTCATTAATACCGTCAAAATGGTTTGTTTCGCTAGTACGAATGGCAGTCAAAAACCGCATGGTTTTTTATGCTTGTTGTCTGCTTTCCTCATTGGCGCCACACTGTGCGTCAGACACGGCTGCCCAGCCCTCAAAGTGACTTTCCTCATCCCCGCGCACGGCTTCGAGCGCAATTTATTCATCCTGTGAGGAACCCATCATGGCAAACACCGAACTGTCACCTGACGCCATCAAGCCGCACCCGCTCGGCGTCTGCAAACTCTGCGGAGCCATCACCTATCGCAAGGAATCTCTCAACCAGCCGTGCGGACGCAGCTCCCGCGGCCACCGCTGTAGCGGCAGCTTTTCCACCGCCTCGCGCGATGCGGGCTGGAAAAGCTGCACCAGTTGCAGCGGTACCGGCAAACAGGGAATCGTGCCCTGCATCTACTGCCAGGGCATAGGCTGGAATCTGGCCAAACCCTGGAGTCTTTGAACAGCGTCTGGTTTGTTGGAAACCTGTCTCAGGCCCAGAAAGCGCGTGTTCTGTTCATGCTGACCCAGTCGAAAAATGCGGGCAGCTTCCAACGGACGCGCAATGAAATAACCCTGGCCGATATCGCAGCCGCTCTCATGCAGCCAGGCCAGGTCGGCCTCGGTCTCGATGCCTTCGGCCACGACAGCGAAGCCCAGCGCGTGGCCCAGCGCAATCGTTGAACGGCTCGCGTGGTGGTCGCCGTGCAGCGCGCATGCGGCAATCGCCACAGCGTGCGCCACCGACTGCACGTCAGCGCGGCGCTGGGGCCGCAGATATATCGCCTGGATCAGTCCGCTGAGGGGAAAGCGGCTTGCAAGATCGCGCAAATCGGGCACGTCATTTCGGATGGCATCCCCCATATTCGGCCCCTACGAAATCCGCACCTCGGTCCCTTCATCCACCAGCTCGAACAACTCCGCCACATCCGCATTCTTCATGCGGATGCAGCCGTGCGATGCGGGTGTGCCGAGTGTGTGTTCCTCATTGGTGCCATGAATGTAGATAAAGCGGTCGTGCGAGTCCACGCAGCCGCCCTGATTCTTGCCCGGCTCCAGCCCTTCCAGCCACAGGATGCGCGTGAGGATCCAGTCGCGCCCCGGGTTTTCGGCGTCCAGCTCGGGGGTCCAGATTTCCCCCGTTGGCACGCGTGACTTGAAGGCCGAACACATGGGCGTGCCTGCGCCGATTTTTTCCGCGATGCAGTGGCGGCCGCGCGGCGTGCAATGGCTGCCGCTCTGCTCCCCTGCCCCGTTCGCCGCAGTGGAAACGGCATATTGCCGGATCAGCATGTCGCCATCCGGATGCGACTCCCACAGATACAACTGCTGCAAACGGATATCCACCTCGATAAACAAATTGTTCATGGTGTCGCCTCCTTCTTTTGCTGCCGCCGCGCCTCGAAAAACCCCGAGATCAGCGCCGCGCATTCGTCTGCCAGCACCCCGCCGGTGATGTCGCAATGATGATTCAAACGCGGCTCGGCGAACACATCCATGATGCTGCCATGTGCGCCGGTCTTGTACTCGCGCGCGCCATACACCACCCGCGCCACCCGCGAATGCAGAATCGCCCCCGCGCACATCACGCACGGCTCCATCGTCACATACAGGGTGCAGCCCGCCAGCCGGTAATTCGCCAGCCGCCCCGCCGCATCGCGCAGCGCCATCACCTCGGCATGTGCCGTCGGGTCGTGGCTGGAAATCGGCTGGTTGAACCCGCGCCCCACCACCTCGCCGCCGCACACCACCAGCGCACCCACCGGCACCTCGCCCGCGTCCCAGCCCTGGCGGGCGAGTTCGAGCGCGGTGCGCATGTAGTCTTCGTCTGTCATCATCGATCCAGCGGACTCACCACACCACGCCCGCCCTTATTCAGCACATGCGTATAAATCATCGTCGTCGAAACATCCGCATGCCCGAGCAGCTCCTGCACCGTGCGGATGTCGTAGCCGCCTTCCAGCAAATGCGTCGCGAACGAATGGCGCAGCGTGTGCGTCGTGGCAGGCTTGGCAATCCCCGCTGCCTGCACCGCCCGCTTGATCGCGCGCTGCAACACCTGCTCATGTGCGTGATGGCGGCGACGAATATCGCTGCGTGGATCAACTGACAAACTGACCGAAGGAAACACCCAAAACCAGCCCCAGCTCGAAGCCGCATCCGGATATTTGCGCGCCAACGCATCCGGCATTTGCACACCCGGCAAATCCTGCGCCCGATCCCCGTCGAACAGCGCGCGCACCCGAACCAGGTGCGCCTGCAACGGCTCAACCAGGCTCGTCGGTAACATCGTTCGCCGGTCTTTGCCGCCCTTGCCCTCGTGCACCGTAATTTCGTGCCGCTCGAAATCGATGTCCTTCACCCTCAGCCGCACCCCCTCCATCAAACGCATCCCGCTGCCATAGAGCAAGCGCGCCATCAGCCCTGGCGTTCCCTCCATCAAATCCAGCAAGCGTTTCACTTCCGTTTGCGTCAGCACGACCGGAACCCGTACCCGCTGCTTCGCGCGCGTAATCCCGTCCAGCCATGGCAGATCAAGCTCCAGCACCTCGCGATACAAAAACAGCAGCGCCGCCAATGCCTGTTTTTGCGTCGCCGCCGCCACCTGCCGTTCCACCGCCAGAGAAGTCAAAAACGCCTCCACCTCAGCCGCGCCCATCTCCACCGGATGCCGCTTGTCGTGAAAGTAGATATAGCGTTTAATCCAGTGCGCGTAAGCCTGCTCGGTGCGCAGGCTGTAATGGTTGGAGCGAATGCGGTTACGCACCTCATCCAGCAAGCGTGGTTTTTCTGGCGTGCTGGCTTTGTCGAATTGGGGCGCCATGTTTGTTATTCGATTGGCTATTTAATCATGGAGTTAGAATGGACGATGCCACGTTAGATTGCAAGGTCGTTCTGGTTACATGGCGATTTTGAAGTCCAATTAACGTTAGCCGTCGAAAGATGATCGAGTCCAGCTATTGGCGCACCGAGTTGAGGAACGATCTTGCTTGGCTCAAGAGCCACCGGGTATATCGCAGGTGGTCCGAGAAGCAGCAAGTCCTCTTCGAGCGAAAGTTGATGCTGGTTGCTTTTCAGGTCCGCTCACTGCTGGAACGGCCCAAAGTTAACGATCAAGCCCGCAGCAAGGGTATGTCGGTTTTGCGTTACAAGAAAACCGGCGTCCGTCCATTTACTGCAACAGGCTCAGGCTGGCCTCATGAGCGGTTCGATATGGAGCATCCCGAGGCCGCCGTTCTCTCCGTGCTTGAGGTTTGCAACCAACTCATCCACTACTACTGGATGCAAACCTTGTCGGAAAACCGAGCCTTTGTTTCGATGCTTGTATTTTCGGACTACCAGCGCCACAAGTGGGCCTACGAGTTTCAAATCGAAGACCTATTGCAGTTGTTCAGTGTGTTTGGCAATGATTCTTCTGCCATCGTGGGCATGGAATCTCAATGGGACGACAAAAGGCAAGACTACATTGTCACGAAATCGTGGGGGCTAGGTGACTCGACGGCTAACCCGGCATTCAAGAGGGACGCGCTAAAGCGCGCCCCTTAATTTTACGTTAGGCGCTTGAAGAATGCCTTTGGTCGCTCCAATCACTCGGTACTTGTCGAGCCTCCCCAATGGAAAGGTCGTGCTTTGGTGCTACTTGATCTGGTGGGCCACCACTGTGATTCACCACTTCGATCCATCGCCAAGTATTTGGCTCAATTCTGTCGGTATCAGTGCCGTTATCGGCGTTGCGCTGATCCTCAGCGTTGGTGGCCTAAGGTCAGCCACTAGAGATAGCTGGCAAACCTTCCGCCTGTTCGCAATGCCTTTCTGCGTATCGAGCTTCTCGTCTCTAATAAAGGACAAGGGTTTCATTCTTGTCTTTCCACCGTCAGCCACAGAGTTGGCCACTTCCGTAGGGCTATGCGTCGCTTTCGCAGCCATAGTTATAGGCCTTAGAAAAGCGCGCCATGAAGCAAGCGCCTAACCCTTCCATCGAGAGAGACGTCCAAGGGCTAGCGCCCTTGGACGTCTCTCATGTCAAACGTTAGGCCGCACAACATCCCATGACAATCAGCCTGAAAATATTGCTGGCCGCAGTCTTCCTGGCTGTCGGGCTTTCCGTCTTCTGGATCGCAGAAAAGCAAAGTAAGGTTGGGTTTTCAGAACTAGAGGCGTGCCATAAACAATGTGCCATAGAAAAGAAAACTGGGCAGCTAGTGCCCTTCTCATCTACCCAAATCACAAAGCGTGGTGATTTCACTGGTCCGTTGAAATGCCAATGCATTTAATGCCATCGCCTAGGCGCCTAGAAGCAGCGAGCAGAAACTGCGAAATTCTTTGTGGAAATAGATTCTGAAAACCAGAAGGGAAGGAGAGAAAATCATGGCCACCAACACTGTTCGTCTCCACCGTGTTTTGCGTGCACCACCGGAACGGGTGTATCGCGCATTCCTCAATACCGATGCGATGGCTAAGTGGATTCCACCGAACGGATTCACCGGAACGGTGCATCACATGGAGGCCAGAGTGGGCGGGACATTCAGAATGACCTTCACCAATTTCACCACCGAGCAGAGCCATTCCTTCGGCGGCGAATACCTCGAACTGGTGCCAAACGAACTGATCCGCTACACAGATAAATTCGATGACCCAAACCTTCCTGGCGTCATACAGGTGACGGTGTCCTTGAAGGCAGTGTCCTGTGGAACCGAGTTGAATGTGGTGCAGGAAGGGATCCCTGATGTCATCCCCGTCGAAATGTGTTACCTCGGTTGGCAGGACTCGCTGGTTCTGCTCGCAAAACTCATTGAGCCCGAAATTCGGGAGTAGTGGGTGTACGCAGGCGCACAACAATTCGCTGCAGGGCCGACGTCCCTGTCGGGCCACGCCTTGAACTCAACCCTTAGAGCCCACCGCCATGCCCGTCTTTCATCAAGCAAAGTCTCTTGAGGAATCGAAGGGCGTTGTGTCGGCTTCGCGACGAATTCAATTCGGACGTTGTGACGCTAGGTCATGACAAGCTTGAAACGTGACTTCTACCGGGTTTTAGCGGTGACAGTGATGTGTGTAGCGGCCCTGGCCAGCACCCGTATCGCCTTTGCAAATGAGGTATTCCTGAGTCTGACGTTTGGAGGCCGGACGGTGCGACTAAGCCGCACCGAGTTGCTGTCGTCGCCTGGCCTGCGCGTCATCGACGTTCCTGCCATTGCGGGCTACCGACGGCCCATGCGCTTTCAGGCGATTCCCTTGGCCCGCCTCATTCCGAAGCCATCCAGCGAGTCTGTTCAATTCAAGGCGAGCGACGGCTTTGTCGCGAACATCCCCAGCGGCTTGCTCTATGGGCCGTCCCAACCATGGCTTGCCATCGAATCCCAGCAGACACCATGGCCACCCCTGGGCCGCGATGGCCAGAGCATGGGGCCCTTCTTCCTTGTATGGCTCATGCCCGAAAAGGCCGGCATTTCGCCGGAGCAATGGCCCTATCGAATCGTCAGCATCTCGGAGGCGCCCGCGTTGGGAAAACGCTTTCCGGCGCTTTTGCCGAAGACAGGCGCCAATAGTCCGGAGCAGCGCGGTTTGCGCGTGTTCGTAGCCAACTGCTCGGTCTGCCACAAGCTGAGCGGCGCAGGCGATGCAGCCGTGGGGCCGGATTTGAATGATCCGTACAATCCAACCGAGTATTTTCAAGAAGCTTTCCTGCGAAAACTGATCCGTGCGCCCGCCTCTGTGCGCGACTGGGGACAACGCAGCATGCCGGGATTTTCTCCTGCGGTGCTGAATGACGCACAATTGGACGACCTGCTGGCCTATCTTCGCCAGATGGTTCGTCAGCGACTGGCCAGGCCTTAGAAACGTCATGCCTTTCTTCCAGGTTACTCATGGGAAATTACAACCATGGCTCGACACCGACGCATCGGCGGAACAACTCGCCACGCTCCTGCGCCTGACGGAGCGGTACTGTGTCGTGTACCAAACCCTGGCGCACCCCCCGCGCTGGCGACCACCCGCAAGCACGCAGCCGCCTGAACGCCTTCAAGCATGACGCCCTGTCCTCCTATTGATATGCTTGCTAACGGCAGGGATGGCGGTCCTGGCGAAGTGGGCATTTTATTGAGCAAGCGCGAGACCTGAATGGGCAAGAACAGGCTGGAAGCATTCAGCGATGGCGTGATCGCGATCATCATCACCATCATGGTGCTGGAACTCAAGGTGCCGCATGGCGAGAGCATAGACACGCTGGCGCCGTTGATCCCCGTGTTCCTCAGCTATGTGCTGAGCTTCATCTACGTCGGCATTTACTGGAACAACCACCACCACATGCTGCATGCGAGCCACAAGGTGACGGGGGCCATCCTGTGGGCCAATCTGCATCTATTGTTCTGGCTATCGATGTTTCCCTTTGCCACGGGCTGGATGGGTGAGAACCACTTCGCGGCGACCCCTTCTGCTCTCTATGGATTCGTGCTGCTGATGGCCGCAATCGCCTACTGGCTGCTGCAGCAACGAATCATCGCGGCAGAGGGCCCGGGCTCGCTTCTAAAGCAGGCAGTTGGCGGCGATTGGAAAGGCAAGATGTCGCCGGTCATCTACGCCATCGCCATTCCCATTGCCTTCTGGTCGCAGTGGGTCTCGATGGGTCTATACGTTCTGGTTGCGCTGGTCTGGCTGGTGCCGGATCGGCGCATCGAGCACGTGCTGGCTGGCAAGGAGACCTGACCGTGACGCCGCAGTCTGGATGGGCGTTGGAGTTGATATGACCGCACGCGAGAATGACCGCCCCTCCTCCAACAACCAGAGCGCACCGGAGCTGTGTCGTTGTCGCCAGATCATGTCCAGCCCGGGATCGTATGAGTCGCCCTGATTCACCGCTGACTGCCGCCGAAAGCGATGCGTTCTTGCGCTCAGTGGAAAACGTACACGCTGCTGCTTTTCAGCACCTCAGCGGCACAAGGGATCAAGCATCTGTCGTTGGCTTTGTCGTGCAATTGCAGCGCGGGATCGATGCGGTCTATCAGGAACGCTTTCGCCAGGGCGCGAAGCCTGATTGCCAGTCCGGGTGCAGCTATTGCTGTCACACCCGTGTTGAGGCGCTTCCGGTAGAGGTTTTTCGCATCGCCCAGCACCTCTCGCAACGGGCAGGCACTCAACTCAATGAATTCAAGGACCGGCTAAAAAAGCAGGTGTCTGCTGCCGATGGCGCACTATCGTGGCAGGATCGTCCGGCATGCATCTTCCTTGAGGATGACCGGTGTTCAATTTATGAAATTCGTCCAGGGGTTTGCCGCAAGGCGCATTCGTTTGACGCGATGAAGTGTGCGACAGGCTCAGCCGACATCCCGGAAGACCTTGGACTGCTTCTTGATGCTGAAGCGCTCATGAAAGGCACCTCAAATGCATACGAACAACTTGGCTTTGAGTCCGCTGGTGTCGAACTGGGGTATGCGGTTCTGCAGACGCTATCCGACCCCACGCTGGAAGCCCGGTGGTACCGCGGGGAACGCGTCTTCTCGCAGAAAGCCGGGCAATCTCCGGAATCAGGTCGTGATGAAGGCTAAGCAGTCGCTAAGTAGATCCGAAAAGGCACCCGACAGATTAATCAGCGATGGCGTCCAGCCCGTACTTTTTGAGTTGCGGCCGGCAAACCGGTCGTGTCCAAAGATGCACCCAAGCCCGAGGCAGCCAAAGCAATAAATAAAGCAGCCAGGTGTCCTGGCGTCCCAGGCTGCCCCCTTCCTGGCGGAAGCCCGGGAAGGGTTCGAATTGTCATGTAGCCGGTCAATTCGCTGCTGTGCCCGTTCGCCTTCCTCGCACAAGCCTTGCCACCTCGCTGCGGTGTCAAATTCAGCGCGCGACCGACCAAAACACTCGTGTAACATAACTGTGATGAAATATGCTCTTCAGTGTCATCTGCAGTCTTGGGTATGCCCGTCTGCAAGGCACCAAAATGCTTGTTTCATCTCCATACCAAGCTTCACCAACCCGAGGAATGGCCGCGTGTTTTTCAATAACCCAACTGCTTCCCGGCAATCCGGTTTCACCCTGCTCGAACTGCTGGTCGTGCTGGTCATTCTGGGGCTGCTGGCAGGTTATGTCGCACCCAAATATTTTGCCCAGGTAGGCAAGTCGGAAGTCAAAACCGCCAAGGCGCAGATCGACGCGCTGGAAAAAGCACTCGACCAATACCGCATCGACACCAGCCATTACCCCACCACCGAACAAGGCCTGGCGGCCTTGAACACCAAGCCGGCCGACGAAGCGCGCTGGGATGGCCCTTATCTGAAAAAAACGGTTCCCAACGACCCCTGGGGCAAGCCGTATCAATACCGCATGCCGGGTGAACATGGTGAGCTCGATTTGTTTTCCTATGGCCGCGACGGCGTGCCGGGCGGCACGGGAAATGACGCTGACCTCAACAACTGGTAAAGCCAGACCATGCGTTATCGGGTAAAAACCCTGCGCCCCGGTAGTGGCGTCACCGCGGTGACGATGGAGGCGCTCGACGAGAGCGAAATCACCGACCGTCTGCAGCGCGAAGGCGCCCAGGTGCTGTCCATCACCGCCGAACGCGGCGGCTGGCTGGCGACGCGGCGCGCGCGTTTTCCCTTGCTGTTATTCACGCAGGAACTGATCGCCTTGCTGGATGCAGGCCTCACGCTGACCGAGGCGCTGGAAACCCTGGCCGAAAAGGAGAGCCGGCCCGAATCACGCCAGCTGATTGATCGCCTGCTCAATACCATGCGCGAGGGGCGTCCTTTTTCTGCAGCGCTTACGGCCCAGGCCGAGGCGTTTCCGCCGCTGTATGCCGCCACGGTACGCGCGGCCGAAAGCACGGGCGACCTGTCACCGGCCCTCACCCGCTATGTCGGCTATCAAAACCAGATCGACACGGTGAAGAAGAAGGTTTTATCAGCCTCGATCTACCCCATGCTGCTCATCTGCGTCGGCACGCTGGTGATCGGTTTTCTGCTTGCTTATGTGGTGCCGCGCTTTGCCACGGTGTATGCCGACTCCGGACGCAATTTGCCGTGGATGTCGCAAATGTTGTTGAGTTGGGGCGAGATGGTCGAGGCCCACGGCGCCTTGATCGCGCTGGTGGTTGCCGGATCGATTGCCAGCATTGTGCTGGCACTGGCACAGCCCGCCACCCGCGCCGCCCTCACCCGCCTGGCCTGGCGCACTCCGGCGATTGGCGAACACTTGCGCACCTTCGAACTCACCCGCTTTTACCGCAGCCTCGGCATGTTGCTGGTGGGCGGCATCCCGATTGTCCCGGCGCTCGGCATGGTGTCGAGCCTGCTATCCGCCCATTTGCGCATGGGTGCGACCACGGCAGCGGACGCGATGCGCCGGGGCGAAAGCATCTCGGCTGCGTTTGCCCAGGGTAAGCTGACCACACCGGTGGCCGCCCGGCTGCTGCGGGTGGGCGAAAAAAGCGGGCGCATGGGGGACATGATGGAGCGCATCGCCATTTTTCACGACGAAGAAATGGCGCGCTGGGTGGACTGGTTCACCCGTCTGTTCGAGCCGCTGCTGATGGTATTCATCGGGCTGACGATAGGCT
>JAANCK011416135.1_pt1 | contig 21845 bp, 19 predicted proteins | sample 7277841 | NCBI WGS metagenome assembly JAANCK01 (sample SAMN14222788, study PRJNA588281) | permafrost metagenome | isolation source: Arctic cryosol methane SIP | place: Canada:Nunavut | collected 2015-07 | reverse complement strand
TGTCGTCTACTCACCCGCGCTCAGGGTCGTACCGCCCCCGGAAGAGGGAGGCCGTTGTTGTAAAGCCGCAGAAGCGGCAACAACCTCCCCCCCCCCGGCTTGAAAGCCAAGCTTAAAAAAGCGGCCCCAGGTGGAGGAAGAGCGTGCTTGATCCCCCCTCGGCAAAACCCACCCCCAGATACAAGGCCCCGATCGGCGTGTCTGCACCGAAGAACACGCTGCCATTGATCGCCCCGCTACTGAATCCAACATCGCTGCTGTCCTGCCAGGCGTTGCCATACTCGATCGATCCGCCGACATAACCGGGCAGGAATTTCGCATCCACAATGCGCCGGAAGTACATGAGGGTGGCCACCCCGACTTGCTGGCCGCTCAACTGGTTCGGGCGATAGCCCGAGAGGTTGAGAAAACCGCCGGTGCGGAACAGGCTCTCCGGCGGAGCGTCGTTGTCGAGCGTGCTGTCAAAATGGAACATCCCGACGAAATGGTTCCGCCCCTGGGTATAGGCCTGGCTATAGCTCAGCAGCATCTGATTGAAATTCTGGTCCGCGCCCAGCGACTCTTGGCTGGTGATCAGGCCCAACTGGCCCTTGCGCCCGCTGCCGGGGAAATAGACGCTGTCCAGCGTATCTACAGCGAACTGCGCATAGGCTTGCCCAAGCCGGAAATCACTTGCCAGACCCGGAGTGCCGATAACCGTATCGACAGTGCCTTTGCTCCAGACCAGACCGAGGCGCGCCTGGCCCCATGTGCCGAACTCACGGCCGGCGGCCAGATCAATCAGCGCCCGCGAAACGTCGTACTGGGCGATGGCGCTGTCGCCGTCGTAGACGTTATATTGATTGCTCGACCAGCCTGCCCGGGTGTTGATAAAGTAGCGCGAGGCTGGATCGAGCGGCTGATACCACTCGGCAACGACCGCCGGATCCTGGCCGATCTGCAAGCCCAGCCGGATCTCGCCGTTCAGCGAGTTGATGGCCGTGCGGGAATACAGCACCCCCAGATTGTAAGAACTTTCGTCGCTGAAATTAGAGGCCAGTTCAACACCGAATTGGAGATAGTTAGGGCCCCAGGATTTTTCCTTGACGTGCAATACCAGGCCTGTCTTGTCGCCCTCTTCCACCACCTCATAGCGCACGGTCTCGAACACATCGAGGCCATATATTTCACCTATTTCCTTATCCAGCAGTGCGCTGTTCAACGACTGGCCGGGCTGGAGGGTGATATGCGACAGAATGGTCGCGTCGCCAATGCGGGACTGGTTGTCGATGCGCACGAAGTCGATGACCGGCACCTTGGCTGGCACCGCTCGCCTGTCCGCAAACTGCGTGTAATGCGCCAGATCGACCGACAATTTCTGGAGAGCGGGGAGCATTGCACGGGCAGCCTGCTCGCCTATCTTGATCCCCTCGCCGGCCCGGTCGAAATCGCCGCTGCCCAGGTCGCCCAATTGGGGCTTGATCAAAATATCGGAAGGCTTCAGCGTGGCCAGTTGCTGCTCCACGTTGCGCTCGGAGAGGATATTGGTGAGTTGGGTCACCACATCGAGCGCCCCCATGATTTGATCGCGCTTGTACAGGCCGCTGCCGACATCGACCACGATCAGCACATCGGCCCCCATGTCGCGTGCCACGTTCACCGGCACGTTATTGGATACCAGCCCGTCCACCAGCAGCCTGCCGTTGATCTCCACCGGATCGAATGCACCGGGAACCGCCATGCTGGCGCGAATGGCGCGTGCCAGTTCGCCGGATTGCAATACCACCGCCTGCCCGGTTTCGAGATCCGTAGCGACCGCGTGGAACGGAATCGGCAGCTTGTTGAAGTCATGGATACTGGCAGCATGCAAGGTCAGGCGGCTGAGCTGCAAATCGAACTTCTGTCCATGAAGGTAGGCCAGCGGAGTTTTCATATCGCCGTCGCTAAACCCCAGCTTGGGCTTGACCATATACAGGTTGTCATCGAGCTTGCGGCGAAACGAACGGTTGGTGCGTGGCGGCGCATCCTGGAAGGTGTCGTCCCAATCGATGGTTTGCAACTCGCGCCCGATTTCATCCGGGCTCATGCCCGACGCATACAGCCCGCCGACGATGGCGCCCATGCTGTTGCCAGCAATGTAATCGATGGGAATGTGCAGTTCCTCCAGTACTTTCAGCACCCCGACGTGCGCCGAACCGCGCGCGCCGCCGCCGCCCAGCACCAGGCCGATCTTCGGGCGCTGCGTCTGGCTTGATGGCTGAGTAGCCGGGCTGGTTGACTGCGTAGCAGCGGCCTGGGCAGGGCTGCATAGCGTTGCCAGCCAGACGACAGCGATTAACGCGGCAGGTAGCATCGGCCGGCTGCGGGATAAAACAGATTGGGTGGACATCGCGTTTCTAAACTGGAGTTCGGACGGCGACGATTATAGGGCCCAGTCCGTGCCGCCGTTATCCTGGTGGCGGCCCGCCAGGCGGCTCACAGTACAATCCGGCGCAATCGCACCGTCACTGAGCACTTTGCCATGATCCGATTTTTCAAACTGCTCGGCCGTCTGAGTCTGTGGACATTCCTGCTGACCCTCACCATCTGGGGCTGCGCCGCGCTGTGGTTTGACGGTCCGGCCTCGCGCCTGCTGGCCGGTCTGCTCGCACTGGCCTACGCGCTGACCACGCTGGCGCTGCTGATTCTGTTGCGCCCCAGACGGCGTGCGCTTGCCGCCGGCGTGCTCCTGTTTGCCGTGTTGCTGGTCTGGTGGCTCAGCCTGCCGCCGAGCAATGATCGCGACTGGCAGCCGAGTGTGGCGCAGCTTCCCTCGGCGGAGATTCACGGCGACAAAATCGTCATCCGCAACCTGCGCAATTTCGACTACCGCAGCGAAACCGATTTCACTCCGCACTGGGAAACCCGCCGCTACGACCTGTCCAGACTGCGCGGACTGGATCTCTTTGTCATCTACTGGGGCTCGCCCAGCATCGCCCACACCATCCTCAGCTGGCAATTCGACGACGGCCAGCATCTGGCGGCGTCGATCGAGACCCGATCCCAAACGGGTCAAAGCTATTCCGCCGTGCGCGGCTTTTTCCGGCAATACGAGCTTTACTATGTGCTGGCCGACGAGCGCGACGTGATCGGCCTGCGCACCAACCACCGGCATGAAGACGTCTATCTCTACCGGTTGCGCACCCCGCCTGCGCGCGCCCGCGCGCTGCTGCTGGATTATCTGAAAACGGTCAATCATCTGGCCAGCCAGCCCGAGTGGTACAACGCCTTCAGCCACAACTGCACGACCACCATCCGCCTGCACGCAGGCAACGCCATGGGCAAGATTCCGCTGGACTGGCGCTGGCTGGCCAATGGCTACCTGGACACGCTGCTCTACGAAGACGGCGTGATCAATCGGAGTCTGCCTTTTGCCGAGCTCAAGTCGCTGAGCTACATCAACTCCCGCGCTCAGGCGGTGCCGCTGGATGGCGACTTTTCCAATGCAATCCGCAAGGGGCTGCCGTCGCGGCCGGCTCCGCCAGCAATCTGATCGGATAAATCCTGTAAGCAGCTTGAGCGACCGCACCTTGACCGGAATAACACGATAACCGAGCCCGCCTCAAGGAGACTGCCAGCCCCAATCCGCCAGACTGACGCCAGTTGGCGCAGCAGCGCTATCCCCTGCAGTCCATATTGGCGCCCTGTTCACCACGCTGATCGAGCTGTCCGGGGGGTGCTCGGCTGGTACAACCATTTTCAGAACACACGCATGCTCATGGTGTCATCCAGCAAGCTGTCGACCGCATCAGCGCGGAGCTGGAAGACACCGTCGTCGGAATTCGCGCGCGGCCATCACGAAAAAATGGACGGCATCGGCTACCCCAGCGTCTGCTGCACAATGACATGAACTGGACGGCACGCATGCTCGGTTTGATCGGCTTGGTTCGCCGTGACTTGCCCAAAGACACAAATCCCCACATACTCGCCGCACCGGCAGCTGAGCGTTCTCAGCTGATTTTTTTGCCCGATTCCACTACCCAGTATCGAATCCACTGTGGCGCCTTCCAGCACTTCACTGATCGACCTGCCCGACCTGCGACTCGACAATGCGTGCGCGCTGCTGGCGCACGACGCCAGAAACGGCCAGCCGGAACACGGCGAATCCCCCACCGATTACTTGCAGCGGGTAATCGACAGCCTGTGCGAGCTTTCGCTCAAGGATCCGTTGACCGGCCTCGGCAACCGCCGGAATTTTCACTCGGCGCTTGAACGTCAAATCGAAACGGTTGCACGTTCCGGTGAATCGGTTCTGCTGTTGATGCTGGATATCGACCACTTTAAAAGCATCAATGACACCCATGGCCATCTGGCCGGCGATCAGGTGTTGCAGGCGATTGCACAATGCCTGGCACGCTGCGTGCGCCCAGTGGATACGGTCGCCCGCTACGGCGGGGAAGAGTTCGCCGTCATACTGCCCAATTGCCGTCCGCTGTTCGGACTCGCCCTGGCCGAACGCATCCGACAGGCCGTAACCGAGCTCTTGGTACCGGTTGGGCCCATGCTCAACATCCAGGCCACGATCAGCATCGGCGGCGCCTATGCACCCGAATGGGTGCGTTCCACCGCCGAACTGTGGATCGAGCGCGCCGACACCCAGCTCTATCGCGCCAAATCCAATGGCCGCAATCAGGCCTGCATCGATCAACCCCAAGAGCTTTCGGTTAGCGCGGAAGAAAAAGGCTTGCTGTTCAGCCACCTCGCCACGGACGAAGCAAACCCGTTTGAGTCCGGCCCGGGCAACGTCACAAACCGAGTAAACGCATGAACGATGTACTAACCCCCTCCACGCCAACCCCGGACGCCGCCCAGGTGCCCCTCAAACCGCTGGGCAAGGTGCTCGCCGTCACCAGCGGCAAGGGCGGCGTCGGCAAAACCTTTGTTTCCGCCAATCTGGCGGCCGCACTCGCCAAGCGCGGCCACAAGGTGCTGGTGCTCGACGCCGACCTCGGGCTGGCGAATCTCGATGTGGTGCTCAATCTCTATCCCAAAATCACCTTGCATGACGTGTTCACCGGCAAAGCCAAGCTGGAAGAAGCCATCCTCCCCGCGCCGGGCGGCTTTTTCGTGCTGCTGGCGGGTTCGGGGATGGTTGAGTATTCACGCCTGACGGCCGAAGTGCGCAACGAGTTTCTGCGTGTGATGAACAGCCTGGTGCCGAATTACGACGTGGTGATACTGGACACCGGCGCGGGCATTTCCGACGTCGTACTGTTCGCGGTTTCGCTGGCGTCCGAGGTACTGATGGTGGCGACGCCGGAGCCCACTTCGCTCACCGATGCCTACGCCACCATCAAGGTTCTGGTGGGGCAGCAGCAGCGCCAGACCGTACGGGTCATCATCAACCAGGCGACCCGCCCCGGCAGCGGTGCGGCAATCACCAATCAGCTACAGCAGGTGCTCGACCGCTTTGTCGTGACCGGACTCAACCAGCCGATTCGCCTGATTCACCTGGGCGACATCCCGATTGACCCCGAAGTACGCCAGGCCATCATGCGCCGCCAGCTCATGATGCAAGCCACCCCCGGTTGCCCTGCCGGGCTGGCCCTCACCCAGATCGCCCGCAACCTGGAAGACAGCGTCATTCCCTGCCACGCGTAAGGTACAACAGCCTGATTCGCGGCTTCCCGGCTTTATTGCGACGTCGGGGTGGCCCGCACCAGCGCCATCACCCGATCCGGCTCCATCCTCAGCAAATCGCCGATTGCATGATAGTCATCCGGCAAGGCCGCGTTATCCCAGCCTTGCGCTGAATGGCGCGCCAGATTGACCGCCAGGGTGACATTGCGCACCCGGGACGTTTGCGCCAATGCCGGATCCAGCACATTTTGCAGCAACTCGGGCAGATGCCAGTCGATCGCCAGCTGGCGCTGCAATTCCACTCCGGTAAAACCCAGTATCCGCTTTTGCACCTCCGCGCTGCGTAAAGACGAATCGGCTTGCTGCAGCCGGCGAATATCAAGCATTTGTACCGGGCTGAAACACCACATCAACATCTCGGTCACATGCGAGAGCAAGGTGGAAACGTGCACCTCTTCCGCATGCAGATCGTGCAAACGCAAGGCCCAGTCATACGCGTAATACGCCGAACGCTGTGCGCGCCGCACGGTTTGCAGCAGTTGCACCAAGGCGTCCATATGGCCTTGCAGCATGTCTTCCACGACCGGGATGGCAGGCACTTCGCGAAAAAAGGTATCAATACCCAGCATCAGCAGGGCCTGCTTCACGTCAACCAGTTCATATTTCTGGTTGCGATGTTTGTGCGTCTGCATGAACCGCAGCAACTTGACCGTCATCAGCGGATCGTCAGTCACCACGTTGGCAATGCTGCGCGGATTGAGCAGCGACTCGTCAGCGCGCAGGCGCTCCAGTTCGCGCGCACTGCTTTTCAGCACAGGAATATCTGCCTGTCTTAAATATGCAAGCCAGCTTGCCAAGCCTTTTGTATGCTGCGACATCTTGACCCTCCCCCGGGCTGTTTCCTGAAGCTTCAGGCAATTGACACTAACCCATGATACGAAACGGCATTTCAGGTGCTGCACTTTAATCTGAGGTCTCCCGTGCGTGAGTGTGAGTCCATTCCACAGCCAAACACCCCTACAATTCCGCTTCCCGCACCAGGCCTTTTGTATGCCCAAGCCCATCGACCCCAGCTGTTTTGACCCAGACTGCCGTGCCTGTCCACGCCTGGCCGACTTTCTCGGCGCGGTGCGCACGCAGCATCCCGATTACCACGCGCGCCCGGTGGCGCCCTTTGGCGACGCAGCACCACGCCTGCTGATTGTCGGCCTTGCACCGGGGATGCATGGCGCCAACCGCAGCGGACGGCCGTTCACCGGTGACCATGCCGGGATATTGCTGTACCAGACCCTGCACCAGTTTGGCTATGCCAGCGCGCCGCAATCGGTATCCGCCGACGATGGCTTGCAGCTGATTGGCTGCCGCATCACCAATGCAGTGAAATGCCTGCCGCCCGCCAACAAGCCCGAGCCTGCCGAAATCCGCGAATGCAACCGCTTTCTGGCCGCCGAGCTCGCTGGATTGCCCGGGCACGCCAGCATCCTTGCGCTGGGCCAGATCGCGCATCAGGCGGTGCTGCGCGCACTCGGGCTCAAGCTCAGGGATTACCCCTTCAGCCACGCCAGCAACTACCGCCTGCCCGACGGCCGGCGACTGGTCAGCAGCTACCACTGCTCCCGCTACAATACCCAGACGCGCCGCCTCACGCCGGAGATGTTCGCGGCGGTGTTTACGCAAATCCAGACCCAGGAGTGACCATGCCCGTCGTCACCATCAAGCTCGCCGGCACGCTGACCCGCGAACAGAAGCAGAAAGTTGCCGAGGAAATCACTGCCACGCTGGAGCGCCACGCCGGCAAGCCGGCGTCGTATACCTATATCGCGTTCGAGGAACTGCCGGACGAAAACTGGGCGATTGCCGGCAAGTTGCTGGACGAGGACTGATGGTTTAAACGTGAGCGTCGACAAGGACTTTCTCGCCTCGCTGCCCACCCTGCCCGGCGTCTACCGCATGATCGACGCCGCGAATGCGGTGCTTTATGTCGGCAAGGCAAAGGATCTGAAAAAGCGCGTCTCCAGCTATTTCCAGAAAACCGACCAGAGCCCGCGCATCCGCCTGATGCTGAAAAGCGTCGACCACATCGACACCACGGTGACGCGCACCGAGGCCGAAGCGCTGCTACTGGAAAACAACCTGATCAAGGGCCTGAAGCCGCGCTTCAACATCCTGTTCCGCGACGACAAGTCCTACCCGTACCTGCTGCTGACCGGGCATCGCTTTCCGCGCCTGGCGTATTTTCGCGGCACGCCGAAAAAGCAGGATCAGGCATTCGGCCCTTACCCCAATTCCTACGCGGTGCGCGAAAGCATCCAGTTGCTGCAGAAAGTGTTTCAGCTGCGTAGCTGCGAGGACACGGTGTTCGCCAATCGCTCGCGACCCTGTCTGCTGCATCAGATCAAGCGCTGCACCGCGCCGTGCGTCCAGCGCATCACGCCTGAAGCCTACGCGCGCGATGTCGACGCCGCGGCCCAACTGCTACACGGCGCAGCCAACACCCTGACCGAGCAGATCACCGCGCAAATGAATTCCGCCGCCGCCGCGCTCGACTTCGAAACCGCCGCCCACCTGCGCGACCGCCTGCGCATGCTGGCCACGGTGCGCGAAAAGCAGTTCGTCGACACCACCGGCAGCGAAGCCGATGCCGATGTCATCGCGGTGGCTGAAGTCGCCGGGGTGATCGCGGTCAACCTGACCATGATCCGCGGCGGGCGGCACCTGGGCGACCGCAGTTTTTTCCCGCAGCACGGCGAAGGCGCCACGCTGGCCGAAGCGCTGGAAGCGTTTATTGCCCAGCATTACCTTGATCACCCCATTCCATCGCGCATCCTGATCAGCGAAGCGATCGATACCGACGCGCTGGAGTTGGCCCTGTCCGAGCACGCGCACAAGAAAATCAGCCTGCAACACCGCGTCACCGCCCAACGCCGTGTCTGGGTCAGCATGGCCGAAGCCAACGCGCGCCTGTCCGCCGAGCGCCGCAGCACCGAACGCAGCAACCAGTCGCAGCGGCTCGCCGCGCTGCGCGACACGCTCGACCTGCCTGCACTCAACCGGATCGAGTGCTTTGACATTTCGCACACCATGGGTGAAGCGACGATCGCCTCGTGCGTGGTGTACGAAGGCGACGACCTCAAGAAATCCGATTACCGGCGCTACAACATCAGCGGAATCACCCCGGGCGACGACTACGCCGCGATGCACGCCGCCCTGGTTAAACGCTTCCAGAAAAGCGCGGAAGAAAACGGCGTATTGCCCGACTTGCTGCTGATCGACGGCGGCAAAGGCCAAATCAGCACGGCGGTGGCGGCGATGACCGAACTCGGTCTGGGCGACGTCCTGCTGCTCGGCGTCGCCAAGGGCGAAGCGCGCAAACCCGGCCTGGAGACGCTGATTTTCCCCGACGGCCGCGAACTGAACCTTGCCAAAGACCATCCCGGCTTTCACCTGATTCAGCAGATCCGCGATGAGGCGCATCGCTTCGCCATCACCGGCCACCGCGCCAAACGCGGCAAAGCACGCATGCAATCGACTCTGGAAGACATCGCCGGAATCGGCCCCAAGCGCCGCAAACAGCTGCTCGAACACTTCGGCGGACTGCAGGGCGTGCGGAATGCCGGTGTCGATGCTCTTGCTACAGTCAGCGGTATCAGTCGAGAATTGGCGGAAACCATTTATCGCACCCTGCATTGATGCCCCTCAATCTTCCCAACCTGCTCACCTGGCTGCGCATCCTTCTCATCCCCGTCATGGCCGGGGTGTTCTATCTGCCGCAAGGCTGGGTGACGCCACTCGATGCCAATATGCTGGCCGCGCTATTTTTTGGGGTGGCTGCGCTGACCGACTGGCTGGACGGCTATCTGGCGCGCGCGCTCGGACAAACCTCGGCGTTCGGTGCGTTTCTCGATCCGGTCGCCGACAAACTGATGGTCGCTGCCGCGCTGATCGTTCTGGTTGATCTTGGCCGCGTGGCGCCGTTGATCGCACTCATCATCATTGGGCGTGAAATCACCATTTCGGCCCTGCGCGAATGGATGGCCAAGGCAGGCAAGTCTGCCAGCGTAGCGGTGTCCTTTGTCGGCAAGTTGAAGACAGCTGCGCAAATGATTGCCATCGTGCTGCTGCTCTATGCCACCCCGTTCGCCGGCCTGCCCATTGCGTTCATCGGCACCCTGCTGATCTGGATCGCGGCACTGCTCACCCTGATCTCGATGGCGTATTACCTCATGATGGCCGCGCGCGCATTGCAAAATAATTGACGAATACCCCGGCAAACCTGTTGACAGCAAAAACCTGAATCCGCATAATGCGCAGCCTTCAACGCGGGAATAGCTCAGCTGGTAGAGCGCGACCTTGCCAAGGTCGAGGTCGGGAGTTCGAACCTCCTTTCCCGCTCCAGCATTCCGGGGAAAACAGAAGGCTAAGTCCGGACGTTTTCCCCTTTTCAATTACAATTAAGCGGTATTTGGCGCGATAGCAAAGCGGTTATGCACCGGATTGCAAATCCGTGTAGGTCGGTTCGACTCCGGCTCGCGCCTCCAGATTCGAAGCCGACTACCCGATTCGCCCGGATGGTGAAATTGGTAGACACAAGGGACTTAAAATCCCTCGCCAGTGATGGCGTACCGGTTCAATTCCGGTTCCGGGCACCATCTCCACTTTGGTCTTGTGGCTCAGGTGGTATAATTTCGCCGCTTGATTATTTGTTTGTTTAGTTGTTTTGCATCAATGGGCGTTTCGCCCATTTTTTATTTGTATTTCACCGTATGGCTTTGCCCTGCGGCACAACAGTGGATTGTCGATGATGGATTTGCCCACCCGCCTGGAACCCGTGCTTGCCGGACTCGGTTACGAGTTGGTGATGCTGGAGCGTGCCGGCCGTGGGCAATTGCGTCTGTTCATCGACAAACCGGGCGGCATCACGATTGACGACTGCGTGGCGGTGAGCAATCACCTGACCCACCTTTTCACGGTCGAAAATATCGACTATGACAGACTGGAAGTCTCCTCGCCCGGGCTTGATCGGCCGCTGGTCAAGCCGCAGGACTATGTTCGATTCGCGGGTGAGCAGGTCACGCTCAAGCTGCGGGTGCCGCTGAACAATCGGCGTCGCCCCAATGGCCAGCTGGTTGGGCTGGAGAATGATGTTGTGAAATTGATTGTCGATGGCACGGAAGTATCGGTTGATTTAAGAAATGTGGATGTTGCCCGCCTCAGGCCCATGGTCTAGGCGAAGCAGGCTGGAGAAAATATGAGCCGTGAAATGTTAATGCTGGCCGATGCGCTGGCACGCGAAAAGAACGTAGACAAGGAAGTGGTGTTCGATGCGCTGGAGCAGGCGCTCGCCTCCGCCACCAAAAAGCGCTTCAAGGACGAATCCGATGTGCGCGTGTCGATCGACCGTGACTCCGGCGATTACGAATCCTTCCGCCGCTGGCAGGTCGTGACCGAAGCTGAGCTCGAATCAGAGGGCTATCAAATCCTGCTGATCGATGCGCAGGACAAGCATCCCGATATCGAAATCGGCGACTACATCGAAGAGCCGCTCGAAAACATCGAATTCGGCCGCATCGGTGCGCAGGCCGCCAAGCAGGTGATCCTGCAAAAGATCCGCGATGCCGAGCGCGAGCAGATCATCAGCGACTTCCTTGACCGCAAGGAACATCTGGTCAATGGTGTGGTGAAACGCATCGACCGCGGCAACGCCATCATCGAATCCGGCCGCGTCGAAGGCTATCTGCACCGCGACCAGATGATCCCGCGCGAGAACCTGCGTGTCGGCGACCGCGTGCGCGCCTTTCTGCTGCGCATCGACCGTGGCGTGCGCGGCCCGCAGGTGGTGCTGTCGCGCACCGCACCCGAATTCATCATGAAGCTGTTCGAGCTGGAAGTGCCCGAGATCGAGGAAGGACTGCTGGAAATCAAGGCAGCCGCCCGCGACCCCGGCCTGCGTTCCAAGATCGCGGTGGTGTCTCACGACCCACGTATCGATCCGATCGGCACCTGTATCGGCCTGCGCGGTTCACGCGTCACCTCGGTGACCAACGAATTGGCTGGCGAGCGCGTGGACATCATTCACTGGTCGGCCGAGCCTGCGCAGTACGTGATCAACGCGCTGGCCCCCGCCGAAGTCAGCTCCATCGTGGTGGATGAAGACAAGCACAGCATGGACGTGGTGGTAGAGGAAGAGCAGCTGGCGATGGCCATCGGCCGTGGCGGTCAGAACGTGCGCCTGGCGTCCGAGCTGACGGGCTGGGATCTCAACATTCTGTCGCGCGCAGCGGCGGAAGAAAAACAGACCGCCGAAAGTGGCAAGACGCTCGCCCTGTTCATTGCGAAACTCGACGTCGACGAGGAAGTTGCCCAGATTCTGGTGGATGAAGGCTTCTCCACACTGGAAGAAGTCGCGTATGTTCCACTCAACGAGATGCTCGAAATCGATGCGTTCGACGAAGACCTGGTCAACGAACTGCGCACCCGGGCACGCAATGCCCTGCTGACCGCAGCCATCGTGGGTGAAGAAGAAGTCGAGGCCTCGGCGGGCGACCTGCTTTCGCTCGAAGGCATGGATGCGGAAACCGCTCGTCTGCTCGCCAGTCAAGGCATACACACCACTGAAGACCTGGCCGATCTGGCAAGCGATGAACTGATCGAGCTGGTTGCAATGGATACCGGTCGCGCCAATCAATTGATCATGGCCGCACGCGCGCCGTTGATCGCCCAAGGCTGAGAGTCACGAGGATTGCATGAACGTTGAACAATTCGCCCAGGAACTGAAACTGCCCCCCCTTCTGCTGCTTGAGCAGCTGAAAGCGGCAGGCGTCAGCAAGAACGATATCGCTGACACCATGTCAGAGGCAGACAAGTCGCACTTGCTCGACTATCTGCGCAAGGTACATGGCGGCGGAGCTGAGGTCAGCAAAACCAAGATCACCATCACGCGCAAGCAGACCGGCGAGATCCGCAAAACCGACAGCACCGGAAAATCGCGCACGATTCAGGTCGAGACGCGCAAATCGCGTACCTACGTCAAGCGCGATGCCAGCTCGCCGGCAGCCGAGGCTCAACCCGTTGCCGAAGTCCTGGGAGAAGCACTTCCCGTTTCGCCGGTTGAGGAAATGGTTCCGTCAGCGGTTGAAGTTGAAGCCGAAGCAGTCCAGGTCGCGACGCCCGAACCCGAACCGATTGCCGAACCGGTAGCGGTTAAGGTCGAAGCGAAGCCAGTGCCCGCTAAACCGGCTGTGGCTGAGCCTGTCGCGGCTGAGGTCGCACCAGCCGAAGTGGCCGCACCAGAAGCGCCCACCGAAGCAGCTGTGCAACCCGAAAGTGAAGCGGCTCCTGTCGTCAAAAAAGCCACCCGCATCATCAAGAAAGCCTCGATTCTGAACGATGCTGAAGTCAAGGCGCGCGAAGACGAGGCACGTCGCCATACTGCGCTGCAAGAACGTCAAGCCGCAGACTCCAAAGCGCGCTCCGAACTTATAGTCATGCGCAAGCAGGCTGAGGCGGCTCGCGAAGCCGCCAAACTGGCCGCCGCGCAGAAAGCAGCCGCACCCGCGGCTCCGGCACCGGCTGTACCGACCGAAAAAACCCTGCACAAGCCGGACAAACCGGGTGCAACCAAGGCGCCAAAAGGCCCGGATAAAAAACCTGCGGGAGCCTGGAAAGACGACAGCGCGCGTCGCAAAGGCGGACTCAAAACCCGTGGCGGCGCTGCGCCCGACACCGGCTGGCGTGGCCGCAAGGGCAAATCACGCTCGGGCCAGGACGACAGCAATTTCGTCGAGCCGACCGAAATGGTCGTGCGCGAAGTGCTTGTTCCCGAAACCATCACTGTGGCCGAACTCGCTCACAAGATGTCGGTCAAGGCAGCCGAGGTCATCAAGGCCCTGATGAAACTCGGCAGCATGGTGTCGATCAACCAGGTGCTGGACCAGGAAACCGCGATCATCGTGGTCGAAGAAATGGGCCACATCGGCAAACCTGCCGCACTCGATACGCCGGAAGCCTTCCTCATTGATGCAGGCGAGGCGGTTGAACTCGAAATGCGCGCACGCGCACCGGTGGTCACCGTGATGGGTCACGTCGACCACGGCAAAACTTCGCTGCTCGACACCATCCGGCGTACTCGCGTAGCCAGCGGCGAAGCGGGTGGCATCACCCAGCACATCGGCGCCTATCACGTCGAAACCGAAAAGGGCATGATCACCTTCCTTGATACGCCGGGTCATGAAGCGTTTACCGCGATGCGGGCACGCGGCGCGAAAGCGACTGACATCGTAGTGCTGGTGGTAGCTGCGGATGACGGCGTCATGCCGCAAACCATCGAAGCCATCCACCACGCCAAGGCCGCCAATGTGCCGCTGGTGGTGGCGGTGAACAAGATAGACAAACCCGGAGCCAATCCTGAGCGCATCCGCCAGGAACTGGTCGCGCAGGGTATTACCCCCGAAGAATGGGGCGGCGATACACAGTTCGTCGAAGTGTCGGCCAAAGCCAATACCAATATCGACGGCTTGCTCGAAGCAATCCAATTGCAGGCTGAAGTGCTGGAGTTGCGTGCAGCCGTCACCGGTTCCGCAAAAGGCATCGTCATCGAATCGCGTCTGGATAAAGGCAAAGGACCCGTTGCCACCATTCTGGTGCAATCCGGCACCCTGCGCCGCGGCGACATGGTGCTGGCAGGCCAGGTGTTCGGTCGCGTGCGTGCCATGCTCGACGAAGCCGGCAAGCCCGTGACCGAAGCAGGCCCGTCGATCCCGGTTGAAATCCAGGGTCTGTCCGACGTGCCGCAGGCGGGTGAGGACATGATGGTGTTGCCCGACGAGCGCAAGGCGCGCGAAATCGCGCTGTTCCGTCAAGGCAAGTTCCGCGACGTACTGCTGGCCAAGAAACAGGCCACCAAGATGGAGACGATGTTCGGCCAGATAGGCAAGGAAGAAGTGCAACAATTGCCCATCATCCTCAAGGCCGACATGCAGGGCTCCTACGAAGGTTTGGCACACGCGCTGAGCAAGCTGTCCACCGACGAAGTCAAGGTCAACATCATCCACAGCGCGGTCGGTGCGATCACCGAGTCCGACGTCAATCTGGCGCTCGCTTCCAAGGCCGTGCTGATCGGCTTCAACGTGCGCGCCGACGCCTTGGCGCGCAAGCTGGCTGAATCGAGCGGGGTCGACATCCGCTACTACAACATCATCTACGAAGCCGTGGATGAAGTGAAAGCTGCGCTGTCCGGCATGCTGGCGCCCGAGAAGCGCGAGAGCGTGATCGGCACCGTCGAAATCCGCCAGGTCTTCGTGATCTCCAAGGTGGGCTCGATTGCCGGCTGCTACGTGCTCGATGGCGTCATCAAGCGCAACGCCGGTATCCGCGTGCTGCGCAACAACACAGTGATCCATCAAGGCGAACTCGACTCGCTGAAGCGCTTCAAGGACGACGTCAAGGAAGTCAAGGCCAACTTCGAATGCGGCTTGAGCCTGAAGAACTTCAACGACATCCAGGTCGGCGACCAGTTGGAAGTGTTTGAAGTCGTGGAAGTCGCGCGCTCGCTCTAATGCCCAAGGATTTTCCGCGAGCGCGCCGCGTCGCCGACCAGATCCAGCGCGAACTGCCGGAGTTGATCCGGCAGGAAGTGAAGGATCCACGCGTCGGCATGCTGACCATCACCGAGGTGGAGGTCAACCGCGACATGGAGTTCGCCAAGGTGTTTTTCACCACCCTGGGCGGCCAGCCCGAGCATGACGCCTGCCTGCATGGGCTCCAGCGTGCCAGCGGTTTTCTGCGCTCGCAACTGTCGCATCGCATGCAGTTGCGCGTGGTGCCCAAACTCACCTTCGTCTATGACCGTTCGGTCGAATACGGCATGCAACTCACCCATCTGATTGAAGCGGCGGTCGCCGAAGACGCCAAAAATGCGCCCCCGCCCACAGAAGAGGATGGCGCAGAAGATGGTGGCGACAGCACAGATGTGACGCCCAAACCGATCAGCGAGTGAAGCCCGCCCGCCAGCCGATAGACGGCGTGCTGCTGCTGAACAAGCCGGTCGGCATCACCTCCAACGCCGCGCTGCAAAAAGCCAAGTGGCTGCTCAACGCCAAAAAGGCCGGCCATACCGGCACCCTTGATCCATTCGCCGACGGCCTGCTGCCCCTGTGTTTCGGCGAAGCCACCAAGTTTTCCGCCTACCTGCTCGACGCCGACAAACACTATCGCGCCGTGCAGCAACTTGGCACCACCACCACTACCGGCGACCCCGAAGGCGACGTGCTGAGCACCCGCGATGTCACCGCCAGTTGTGACGACATCCGCGCGGTGCTGCCAAGCTTCCGGGGCGAAATCGAACAAATCCCGCCGATGCATTCGGCACTCAAACACCAGGGACGCCCGCTGTATGAATACGCACGCGCCGGCATTGAAATCGACCGCCCACCGCGCAAAGTGACCATCCGTTCGCTGGAGATGATCGAATGTGCCCCGCCGCGGGTGTTGCTCGACGTGCAATGCAGCGCCGGCACCTATATCCGTACCCTGGCGCAGGACATCGGCGCGGAACTCGGCTGCGGCGCCTATCTCACCGCGCTGACGCGCACCGCTGTGGCCGGCTTCAAACTGGAACAGGCGCATACCCTGGCCGAACTGGAAGCGCTCGACCTTGAACAGCGACGAGCCTTGCTACTGCCCGCCGACTGCCTGGTCGCGCATCTTCCCGCCATCACGCTCGAAGCGGTCGATGCCGAGGCCTTGTGCCAAGGCCGCTGCGTCACGTACCCGTCAGCCCAAGCCGGGCTGACACGCGTGTATACGGCAGCACACACTTTTCTGGGTCTCGCGCAGGCAGAAGCCGGGCAGCTGGTTCCCCGCCGGCTCATCAACACCCAGCAGCAAGCTTGAATTAGCCCCGCCAATTAGCGTAAAATGCGCGGTTTTCCCAGAACGTGTCCCGCCCAGCCGCAGGCCACGCGATTTAGAAGGAGTACATCATGGCTGTTACCGTCGTTCAAAAAGCTGAAATCGTCCAGAATTACCAACGCGCTGCTGCGGACACCGGCTCGCCCGAAGTGCAGGTTGCCCTGCTGACGGCCCGTATCAATGACCTGACCGGTCACTTCAAGGTCAATATGAAGGATCACCATTCGCGTCGTGGTCTGCTGAAGATGGTGAGCCGCCGCCGCAAGCTGCTGGATTACCTCAAGCGCACCAACCTCGAAGGCTACAAGACCCTGATCGAACGCCTGAGCCTGCGTAAGTAAGCCGAGCCAAGCCACTGTGATGACACAGCACATTGCTGGCTGCACCTTAGCGGCTGCGCCAGCACTGGCTGGCTTGGCACAGTTGGCGGGTCGTTTGACCCCCTGAATTTCCCACGCCCCGCACTCGCGGGGCGTTTTCATTTCGAAAGGAACTCGTATGAGCGCGATCAAGAAAACGTTTACCTACGGCCGTCAGCAGGTCACTCTGGAAACCGGCGAAATCGCCCGCCAGGCAGGCGGTGCGGTCATCGTCAACATTGAAGACACCGTGGTGCTGGTCACTGTCGTTGCCAAAACTGACGTCAAACCCGGCCAGGATTTCTTCCCGCTGACCGTTGATTATCAGGAAAAAACCTACGCTGCCGGCCGCATCCCCGGCGGCTTCCTCAAGCGCGAAAGCCGTCCGTCCGAAGGCGAAACGCTGACCTCGCGCCTGATCGACCGCCCGATCCGCCCGCTGTTTCCGGAAGGCTTCTTCAACGAAGTGCAGATCATCGCCACCGTGATGTCGTCCAACCCCGAAGTCAGCGCCGACATCCCCGCGCTGATCGGCGCCTCAGCCGCGTTGTCGCTGTCCGGCCTGCCGTTCGATGGTCCCGTGGGTGCTGCGCGCGTCGGCTTCATCAATGGTGAATACGTGCTCAACCCCACCCTGTCCGAGCTGAAAAACTCGGCCATGGATCTGATTGTCGCCGGCACCGACACCGCCGTGCTGATGGTCGAGTCTGAAGCGATGGAATTGCCCGAAGACATCATGCTGGGCGCAGTCGTGTTCGGCCACACCGAGATGCTGGCCGTCATCAACGCCATCAACGAACTGACCGACGAAGCCGGCGCCGACGTATGGGACTGGCAAGCGCCTGCCGAAGACACCGCAATGGTGGAACGCCTGAAAACGCTGGCCGAAGACGGCCTGCAGCAGGCTTACAACATCAAGCAAAAACAGGCGCGCATGACCGCGGTCGACGATATCCGCAACAAGGCCTACGCCGAACTGATCAGCGCCGGCATGGACACCGTCGCCGCCAATGGGGTGAAGGACGCATTCCACCGCCTGGAAGCCAGCGTGGTGCGTAACCGCATCCTGTCCGGCCAGCCGCGTATCGACGGCCGCGACACCCGCACCGTGCGCCCGATCACCATCCGCACTGGCGTACTGCCGCGCACCCACGGTTCCGCCCTGTTCACCCGTGGCGAAACCCAGGCGCTGGTCGTCACCACGCTCGGCACCGGCCGCGACGAGCAAACCATCGATGCGCTCGAAGGGTCGTATCACGACCGCTTCATGCTGCACTACAACATGCCTCCCTATGCCACCGGCGAAACCGGTCGCGTCGGTACGCCCAAGCGCCGCGAAATCGGCCACGGCCGTCTGGCCAAGCGCGCGCTGATGGCCGTGCTGCCGACCAAGGAAGAATTCGGCTACACCATGCGCGTGGTGTCCGAGATCACCGAATCCAACGGTTCGTCGTCGATGGCTTCAGTCTGCGGCGGCTGCCTGTCGCTGATGGATGCAGGCGCGCCGCTGAAAGCGCACGTCGCCGGCATCGCCATGGGCCTGATCAAGGAAGGCGGCAAGTTCGCCGTGCTGACCGACATTCTCGGCGACGAAGATCACCTCGGCGATATGGACTTCAAGGTTGCGGGCACCGAAAAAGGCGTGACCGCACTGCAGATGGACATCAAGATCAAGGGCATCACCAAGGAAATCATGCAAGTCGCATTGAGCCAGGCAAAAGAAGGCCGCCTGCACATCCTTGAGATCATGAAAGCCTCGGTTTCGACGGGCGTTCACGAAATGTCGGCCTACGCGCCGCGCATCATCGCGATGAAGATCAACCCGGAAAAAATCCGCGACGTCATCGGCAAGGGCGGCGCAGTCATCCGCGCGCTAACCGAAGAAACCGGCACCCAGATCGACATCCAGGAAGACGGTAGCGTGAAAATTGCCTGCACCAGCATCGAAGCGGGCGAACTGGCGAAGAAGCGCATCGAAGAGATCACCGCCGAAGTCGAAGTCGGCAAGGTCTACGAAGGCCCGGTCATCAAGCTGCTGGACTTCGGCGCAATCGTGAATGTGCTGCCGGGTCGCGATGGCCTGCTGCATATCTCGCAGATCGCCCACGAGCGCGTCAACGCCATTGGCGACCATCTGAAAGAAGGCCAGATCGTGAAGGTGAAGATTCTGGAAGCCGACGAGAAAGGTCGCCTGCGCCTGTCGATGAAAGCCCTGCTGGATGAACCGGTCGCGCCTGCGAGTGAAAGCCCGGAAAACGCTGGCTAAGCCAAATCTGGCCAGGTCATGAAAACCGCGCCCCTGGGCGCGGTTTTCATTTGTGGCTACGCTTCAACCAGAGGGAAAGTCACGCTTGCGGCCAAGCCTGCCTCGCCCTCATCCGCCGACAGACTCACCGTCGCACCATGTAATTGCGCGATGCGCTGCACGATGGTCAAGCCAAGCCCGGCCCCGTCTACGCCGTCCGACAGGCGATGGAAGGGCGCAAAAACAGCGGCACGCAACGCTTCCGGGATACCCGGCCCATTATCTGCCACCCGCCATGTCACGCCTTGTTCTGAACGGTATACGGACAGTGTGATTCGCGTCCCGCCATAGCGCAGGGAATTGTCGATCAGATTGGCAAGCATCTCCCGCAACAGCTGGGCATCCCCCATCACCCATACATTCCGGTCTTGCGTCTCAAAGCTGATATCCACGCCTTTTGCCAGTGCTGCGGGAACCCATTCGCGCGCAACCGCCCGCACCACCTCCACGCCATCCAGCCGCTCCAGACGCAGGGTGTTTTCCGCAGCATCAACACGCGCCAGAATCAGGAGTTTCTGAACCAGATCGCCCATGGTTTGCGCCGATTGTGCGATACGCGTCAACGCATGCTGCGCATCTTCATGACCTGCGCCTACCAGGGCAGCTTCGGCCTGTGTGCGGATGCCCGCAATGGGCGTACGAAGTTGATGCGCTGCATCGGCGACAAAGCGCGATTGCGCTTCTATGGCTTCGGACAGCCGTAGAAGCAGCGAATTGATTTCGTCCATGAACGGCCTCAGTTCGGCAGGCGTACCTTCCAGCGGAACCGGACTCAAATCGAGCGCTTGTCGACCCGACAAGCGCTCACGCAGACGGCCCACCGGCTCAAGACCCCGACCCACACCATAGGCTATGGCAAACGCCGCAGTCAGGGTCATCAACAACATCGGAATCACAATTGCCAGCGTGGCGCGATCCGCCAATGCCGAACGACGTGACAGCGTTTCCCCTACCTGAATCAGCGCCACCCCATGCGCACTGGTGCCATGAAGCGACAGCGCAAATGCAGCCACCCGAACGTGCTCGTCCTCCTTGATGCCATCGTAAATAATCAGCTGTCCCGGCTTGATGCCCTTGTTTCCCGGGAGGGGTGGCATCCTGTTCTCGCCCTCGATCACCCGGTTATGCGGGTCGGTGATGCGATGGAACAACAGGTCCTCCTGGTCGAACAACAGCAATTCCCGCGCCGCGACCGGAAGATCGACCTGCACCTGACCGTGCAGCACTTCAACCCTGTCCGCCAGTGCATACGTTCGCCGCACCAGGGAACGGTCAAATGCCGCATTGATGAAATACTGGCTGGAAAAATGAGCAATGAACCACAGCAAAATGAACAGCGGCAGCATCATCGACAGCATGCGGACGATCAATTGCCGTCGCAGACTTGTTTGCCTTTCTTCGTTCACTGTTCGGTTTCCAGCAGATAGCCCAGGCCACGCAACGTGCGAATCAACACGCCGGAACCCACCAGCTTGCGTCGTAACCGGTGGATATAGACTTCCACGGCATTCTCCCCCACGCCCTCATCCCAACCGGTCAGACGATCTGCAATCGCCTCCTTGGCGGTGACGCGCCCGGCATGACTCAGCAGAATTTCAAACACTTCCAGCTCGCGCGCGGACAATACCAGCGGGATGTCATCCACGCAGACCTGTCGTTTGACGCTATCAAAAGCCAAACGACCGATATGTATCTGGGTATCCGCCAGGCCGCTCGCACGCCGCAGCAAAGCGCGCAAACGTGCAAGCAATTCATCCAGTGCAAACGGCTTGAGCAAATAATCATCGGCGCCCACATCCAGACCGCGCACCCGGTCTTCCACCGTGTCCCGAGCGGTCAGGATCATGACGGGCAAGGTGGCGCCCTGTTTGCGCAAATGTCGTAACACTTCCAACCCCTCGCGCTTGGGCAACCCCAAATCAAGCAGCATCGCATCGTAGGCATACCCGGACAGTGCGCGCTCCGCCTGCTCGCCATCCTTTGCCCAGTCCACCGCAAAACCTGCCTGCTGGATGGCCAGCATGACTGCTTCGCCAAGCGTCGGGTCATCTTCCACGAGTAGAATTTTCATGGTTCAAGTCTGACACAAAGTGCGCTAATCCTGCCTGCAGGGGTTCACGAAAAAAATCAGATCAAGCCCATATCCGTAAGGTTCGTGTAAGCATCGCACCGCATAGTGCGAGCCATGTAACTGCATTCCGCAATTGCATAACGACCCACTTGAACACTTGGAGAGATTGATGAACAAACTGATGACTTCCCTGGTTGCCGCTTCCATCGTCGGCGCCTTCAGCATGTCCGCTTTTGCTGCTGACGCAGCCAAGGCTACGCCCGCCACTGGCGACGCAGCCAAGACCGCACCTGCCGCCGACGCAGTTAAAAAGCCCGCTGCTGCGCCCAAAAAAGCCCACAAAAAATCCACCAAGAAGCACACAACGAAGACCACCACCAAGACTGAAGAAACGAAGACCACAACTGACTCTGCTGCCATGCCGGCTGCGCCCGCCAAGAAGTAATTCTTACGGGCCACAAAAAACCGCGCTCTCGGGCGCGGTTTTTTTATGCCGGACTGTTCGCGCAGTAATTAGTTGTGATCGAGTCCATGCCCGTAAGGTTCATGTAAGTATTGCATCGCATAGTGCAAAGCATGCACTCGCATCCCGCTGTTTGCATGC